>Ga0172372_10008599_pt1 | contig 13428 bp, 13 predicted proteins | sample LakKiv5m_2_FD_114544 | JGI IMG/M metagenome (GOLD analysis project Ga0172372, IMG submission 114544) | Freshwater microbial communities from Kabuno Bay, South-Kivu, Congo - kab_092012_9.5m | ecosystem: Environmental > Aquatic > Freshwater > Lake | place: Democratic Republic of the Congo...
CTTCAAGCGAAATTTGGAGAATGGCGCGTAATGGATACCAGCATTAGAGAGTGTACCATCATTGGTCAAGGCATTGGTGCTGCTATGCGAGGACTTCGTCCAATGGCAGAAATCCAGTACCTAGATTACCTACTTTATGCCATTCAACTGCTCTCTGATGATTTGGCTACGTTGACCTACCGAACAAAAGGAGGCCAAAAAGCACCCTTGATTGTGCGCACTAGAGGACATCGCTTGGAAGGCGTTTGGCATTCTGGATCTCCAATGGGCATGATTTTATCAAGCCTAAGGGGAATGATTGTTTGCGTTCCAAGAAACATGACACAAGCAGCTGGGATGTATGCTGCCCTTCTTCAGTCCGATGAACCTGCTTTGGTGATTGAATGCTTGAATGGGTATCGACTAAAAGAACAAATGCCTCAAAATATTGGGCAATACACGGTTCCCATGGGGATTCCAGAAATTCTCCGGGAAGGAAATGATTTAACTGTAGTCACCTATGGCAGCATGTGCCGAATTGTGATGGATGCAGCTGATGAACTTGCGGAAATTGGACTATCCTTGGAAGTGATAGATGTGCAAACTTTACTTCCTTTCGATACGCAAGGCATTATTGGCAATTCAATTCAAAAAACCAATCGGGTTCTCTTTGCGGATGAAGATGTCCCTGGAGGAGGTTCTGCCTTTATGTTGCAGCAAGTATTGGATAATCAAAACGTGTATTCCTATTTGGATGCTGCTCCGCAAACCTTGGCAGCCCAAGCGCATCGTCCTGCTTACTCCACGGATGGGGATTATTTCTCAAAGCCTAGTGTAGAGGATGTGGTAGAGAAAGTGTATCAGATTATGCACGAATCCAACCCGAAAAAATATCCAGCCTTGTAAACAAAAAAAGCTAGTTTAAACTAGCTTTTTTCATTTCCGAGTGATTTGTTTGAGGGTCAATGAATTGCTTGAAACTTCATTTGACCGATTGAGCGCACGGTCTTGGATTTGTACATCTATTCGTAGCGTATCGTTTCTAAAGATAGACTCCCATCCTGAGGAAAGCATGCGGTAGGTGATTTTCCCTTCTACTGCCTGACCAATTTCAGTGGTCAAGATTCTCGGAAATCGCCCATTGAACGTGGTGTAGAATGGCGGGTCTTGCCATCTGAATTCCCGGAATTGCCCATTCCGCTTGATGAAAAAGCGGACAAAAATATTGTATTGGTTTTCGTTTTTTTCAACCCAGAGTGTGTCCTTGAAGATGGCATTATTTACGATGGGATCAATGACCCAATCGATGGGATTGTAACGCGGAGCGGTAATCGGCCTTCTAGAGTAGGTAATAAAGTTTCCAGCAGCATCTTTTTTGTAAATGAGCGGGTTGAAAGGAGGGTTGATGTCAGTCGCAGACAAACCCAAATCTCCCTCTGCATCTTTAAAGTTGAGAGTGAGCAGCAAGGAGTCTTGTCCAGGAGTTCCTACATATTCCAAACTAGAAAATTCAATTTCAGGCGTACTTGGAAAATTCTCTGGTGGGCTGATACAGGAGTATCCCAACAGAGCAAAACCAAACAATAAGTAAGAATAGTTTTTCAAACGCATGGATGAAGGTACATTTACATTTCGAAACTAGGTAAGAGCACCGTAAGGATAGCCCAAGATATAAAACGATGCAGGAATTTAAAAGTTTTTCAAAAAGGTTGGAAACCTTGACTTTGGATCAGTTTGAAGATTTTGCACTTGAATTGGTTCAGTTTCAAGCTCAAACCAACCCCATTTATAGGGCTTACCTGCAAGCTAGAAAAATTAATCCTGCGGGCATCCAAAAACTAGAAGATATCCCCTTTTTGCCGATTCAATTTTTTAAAGATGCCTCCGTTTTTTGTGGCAGCACCGATGCGATCACGCAAACTTACAGCAGTAGTGGCACTACGGGGACCATTACAAGCAAACATTTGCTTTGGTCCGAGGAATTTTACCTCGATCATGCGCAGCGTTTATTTGAAAAAGAGTATGGTCCCTTGTCGGATTTTCATGTGCTTGCTTTGCTACCCGCATACTTGGAACGGCCTGGAAGTAGCCTTGTAGCTATGGCAAGTCATTTCATTCATAAAAGTAATTCTGAAGCCTCTGGTTTTTACTTGTATAATCAAGAAGAGCTCCTGCAACAGCTAGCCTCCCTTGCCCATGAAAATCGGAAAGTGCTTCTTTTGGGAGTCACTTTTGCTCTCTTGGATTTGGCTGAATCCTCAGCGGTTTTTGAAGGATTTCCCAACTTAATCGTGATGGAAACTGGGGGCATGAAGGGGAGAAGAAGGGAGATGATTCGGGAAGAGGTCCATCAACGCTTGCAAGCCTTTTTTAAAGTGGAACAGATCCATTCTGAATACGGCATGACTGAGTTACTTTCTCAGGTTTATTCCAAAGGAAAAGGCAAGTACCAGGTCCCAAGTTGTATGCGGGTAATGCTTCGTGATCTAAATGATCCATTCAGCCCTTCCACTCGTAGTCAGGGCGGGATTAATGTAATTGACTTGGCAAATTTTCATTCCTGTGCATTTATTGAAACTCAGGACATAGGATTTTGGGATGAAAACGGCTTTCTAGAGGTAATGGGAAGATTTGATCATTCTGAACTTCGAGGTTGCAATCTTTTGGTATCGTGACAGTAGAATTACAGCTTATTAGTTTGGTAATTGTTTTATTAAAAATTATTAAACATCTTTATTCACCTAATCAATATTATATGAAACGTTTTGCCTCTCTAGCGCTAGTTATTTCACTTTTAGCATTGGCTTCTTGTGCATCCAGCAAACCCTGTCCTGCATATTCCAAAGTAAGTGCACCTCAAAAAGCATTAGGTTAAAAAAAATGCTGATTTAGTAATCCGCATATTTTTTTACATCCTCTAGGCTTATCGTTTGTTCTCCTAGAATAACAAGTCTTTCTGCTACATTGCGTAGCTCCCGGATATTCCCTGTCCAGGCCAGTTCTTTTAAGCGGTCGGTTGCCTCCTTGCTTATTTTCTTTTTTACTGTGCCACTTTCCTGAGCAATGTCATCCAGAAACTTGTCCAAAAGTAGTGGTATATCCTCTTTTCTCTCCTTTAATGGGGGAACGTGAATCAAAATCACACTTAATCGGTGGTATAAATCCTCACGGAATCTTCCTGCCTCAATTTCTTTCTTCAAATCCTTATTTGTCGCAGCAAGAACACGTACATCGACTTTGATGTCCTTGTCGCTGCCCACTCTTGTGATGAGGTTTTCTTGGAGCGCCCTCAGCACCTTGGATTGAGCAGGTAGGGACATATCACCGATTTCGTCTAGGAAAAGTGTGCCTCCATGGGCTTGTTCAAATTTCCCTGTTCGTTGTTTGTGTGCTGAAGTGAAGGATCCCTTTTCATGGCCAAAAAGCTCAGATTCAATCAACTCGGATGGAATAGCTGCGCAATTTACAGCCACATAAGGTTGCTCTTGACGTTTGCTTTTTTGATGAATCCAGTGCCCTACCAACTCTTTGCCGGTCCCATTCTGTCCCGTAATTAAAACGCGTGCATCTGTCGGTCCAACTTTTTCAATGGTATCTTTTACGGCTTGAAGGGCAGGGGATTCACCTACCATGTCAAATTTCTTAGAAAGTTTTTTCTTCAACACCTTGGTTTCTGTAACCAGCTGCTTTTTGTCCAACGCATTGCGGACGGTTAGCAGCAAACGATTGAGGTCTGGGGGCTTGGAAATAAAATCAAAGGCACCTTTTTTAGTAGCTTCCACTGCTGTTTCAATAGAGCCATGTGCTGAAATCATGATGAATTGAGGAGAGCGATCCAACTGCTTCACTTGATATAAAACATCCATTCCATCAAGAATTGGCATTTTTACATCACAAAGGACCAAATCGATCTCTTCGTCTTTGATTTTTTGTAAACCTTCAGCTCCATCTTGGGCCTCGATCACTTCGTATTTTTCATACTCCAGAATCTCGCGAAGGGAGGTACGAATAAATCGTTCGTCGTCTATAATGAGGATTTTTGCCATAATTAAATTAGTAAAAAAGTGCAAGTCTGTAAGCCGGGTTCTGTTTCAATGCTCTCTTCGAACGAATCGAATGCAGCAATTGCTCTTGCCATTTATCTCGATCTTGATTCACACCAAGACTCCATCGATCTACCCACCTCGGAATTCCTTTCCGAGGAAAAGAAATCGAACGAGCAGCTCTTTGCCCGAGGTCTATTTGATCTTTCAACCCATAAGGTTTGCCCTGCCCTCCCCATTACTGCGGAAGCGGTGGGCTCTTACCCCACCTTTTCACCCTTTCCTCTGGTTGGTGCTCAAGACAAGTCTTGGCCATTTCCAAAGGTGGTTTGTTTTCTGTGGCACTAGCTGTACTTTGACCGTCACCAATCAAAGCCCTTCCCGTTAGGAAGTATGGCGCTCTTTGTTGCCCGGACTTTCCTCCCCGATAAATCGGAGCGGCAAGACGACTTGCACCCTGCAAAGTACGGGAATTTTGGGGAATTGGTCTGAAAAGCCAAATGCAAAGTAAAGATTCTCCTAAATTTTTATTCAATTCAAAAAAACCTTTTGACTAGTACTTCGTTATATATCAGAACATTAGATGATTTTTTTCATAGTGCTGGGTTGAGCCGCTCCGAAAGGAGCGGTTCTTTTTTGTGCCCACTTTAGGATTACCCTGGAATGGATTCTACGTATCTTTGAAAAAAATAATTCCTATGATTTTAGTTGGTAATGCGGTTCTGTCTGATGATATCAAAGAAAATTTCTTTGTGTGTGACCTTGAAGCGTGCAAAGGGGCTTGTTGCGTGGAAGGGGATTCAGGTGCTCCTTTAGAGGATGATGAAACCAAAATTCTAGAAGAAATCTATCCTTTTGTAAAGGACTACCTCACAGAAGAAGGTAGGCAAGTGATTGCTGCACAGGGAACTTGGGTTATTGATTCCGACAGAGATAAAGTAACGCCCACCCTTGGAGCTAATCGGGAATGTGCTTATGCGCTGTACGACGAACGAGGGATCTTAAAGTGTGGGATAGAGCAGGCCTATTTGGATGGCAAAACTTCTTGGAAAAAGCCCATTTCGTGTCACCTTTACCCCATTCGTGTGACCAAATACGATCAATACGATGCGCTAAATTACAACAGATGGCATATTTGTGACCCTGCTTGTCAACTAGGGAAGAGCCTCCAAGTTCCTTTATATATTTTTTTAAAAGAGGCACTGGTTCGTAAATATGGTGAGGCTTGGTATGCCACACTGCTTGATGATATCCAAACATCCAACTAAGCTAAGAATCAGAAAAGCTAAATAGTCATCTTTTCGATGGCCAATTCCGCAATTTTTTGATAGCCCAAGTCGGAAGGGTGAATCCCGTCCGCAGAAAAGAATTCCGGTTGCAAATCCATTGGGATCTGATGAAAAATCACCTGAGGGTTTTGTACTGCAATTGCCTCCATTTCATGTAGTAAATAGTTTCGTTGCTTGTAAAGAAAAGACCTCATTTGTTCTGAAAAGGCCGGAAATAGGTGCACCGGTGGAATCGCTGCTAGGTAAATCCATTCTGCACCCGTGGCCACTTGAATTTGCTGAATCAAGGATTCTAGTTCTATTTTAAATACTTGCGGAGAGGTCAATAGAAAACAATCATTGGCACCCAAAAAAAGAAGAACGCCTTCTGATTTTTTGCTTTCCGAATTTTTGTACTTTAAGTACAACGAAAAGGCTTCCTTTACCCGTAAACCCTTTTTTCCGATGGTCTCAATCTGATAGCTGTCCCCAAAAATTCGAGAAAAATTACCTGCAAGCGTAGTTGATGTAGCGCTTGCGCCTACGCCTGCTACGGTAGATTCCCCTAAAATCAAAAGATGCTTTTCTCCTTGACCCAAAGTCAATAGCAGGGACTGTGCGGGAATTTTTGGACTGGATTTTCGAATTTTTTTGGCTTGGTAAACTAAGAATGGAAGCCAGGGAAATAGTTGAAGTTGAAACAACCAGTAGGGTGCCATTTAACCGCCTACCTTTTTTGCACCATAACCCGCCTGAATCAGTACCTGCACCACTTTATCGCGATGGTCACCTTGAATCAATATTTCTCCATCCTTGGTCGATCCACCTACACCACACTTATTTTTGAGGAGCTTACCCAGTTCCTTCAAATCTTCTTCTGTACCTAAAAATCCTTCAATCAGGGTTACTTGTTTACCAGCCCTAGATTTTTTGTCCAGAAGTACTTTCAATTTCTGTTGGGTAGGAGGTAGCGTTTCTTGGGACTCATCTTCTCCAAAATTGTAATCAAACGAATCTGCTGTGGAGAAAACGATGCCATCTCGTTTTTTCCAATCGTTATTTTTTTTGCTCATGAAATTTGTATTCGGTCACCAAGTTACGCTTTTTGAGCTGTTGTCTTGAAGGTCCAAACAGGTCGTTTGGAGTGATTTACAACATCCTCGGCGATGCTTCCTGTAAGAAGATGGAGTATACCTGTTCTTCCATGGGTTGCCATCGCAATTAAATCCGCTCCAATATCGTCAGCAAACTCAAGAATTCCAGCTTCTTCGGAAAGTGAATTGTAAATCTCGGTCTCTACCTGCTCAAACTTAAATCTATGGACAAATTTATCCAGCCTATCCTGAGCGGTTCTACTGGTTATAAAGTTCCCAGGGGTATTTATACTTACAAAGAAAAACTGGGCATCAAAAACCTGTTGCATATTTTTGATTCGTGCGGCTAATGCAACATCCAATTCATCAAATGTAGCTGCAAAAACTACTTTTTTCAGTTGGGAGGGATCTGTCTCCCCCTTGATCGTGAGGACTGGACAGGGTGCATTTCTTACCATTTTTTCGGTGGTACTTCCTATCCAAAACTCTTCCCATCCTGAGGTTCCTGAGGAACCCATCACCAAAAGATCTGGCTTTTTATCGGCGATTACAGTTGAAATTTCTCGAATAACATTCCCAACCTGAACTAGGGCGTCCAAGTGGTAGTTTGGAGATAAAAACTTGGTTTTGAGTTGATCCAACTCTTTTTTCCGTAGTTCGATAAGCTCCCTGAAATAAACTTGATTTTGGTAATCCGAAAGGGGGTCAATTCCTCCTCCCATGGTTCCTACATTGGCATTTAAAGGGAGTTCAACCACATGAATGAGTGTGATATGAAGTTTGGAGTAGGTTGCAGATAGCTTCGTAGCAAAATTAAGCGCATGGGTGGCTATCAGTGAAAAATCAAAGGGAACAAGGATATGAATCATGAGTTCTAGCGTTTATTCAGGCAAGTTAACTGCAATAAGACGGCTAGAATAGGACTTTTGTCAGCTTTTAAACCAGAATAAGCCCAAATCCAAAAAGAAGGGTCCAGATTAAAGTGCTCAGAGCCATTTTTTTGAGGTAGGGATCAATTTCAGCAGCGCTGCTGCCAGATTGAATTCCTTGACTGATGCTGATCATCCATGGGAGCACAAGAAAAGCTAAGAGAGGCAAATAGATTTGATTTATCAATACGAAATAGAGTAAACTAATATTTCCAACAAGGACTAAAGCCCAATGGTAACGGATTGCATTTTTGCGCCCTATGCGTACTGGAATGGATAATTTTCCAGCGAGACGATCTGAGTCAATATCTCGGATGTTGTTGATATTCAAAACTGCAGTGCTAAAACTTCCCAATGACAAAGCGATTAATAGGATCAATGGGTTGGCTTGTACCGAATGCAAGAAATAGGTGCCGGATACCCCAACCAATCCAAAAAATATAAATACAGAAATGTCGCCTAATCCTGCATATCCATACGGATTTTTACCCGATGTGTAGCGAATTGCTGCCCAGATTGCAGCGATTCCTAAGCCAAAGAACCCTAAAAAATACTGCCAATCTTGAATTGAAATGTAGATGAGTAGGATTCCTGAAAGAAGTGAGAAAGCTCCAAAAATAAGCATGGCACGCTTCATTTCTTGAAGTGTAATTACACCAGACTGCACTGCTCTGATTGGGCCTGTACGTTCCGAAGAATCTGCACCATGAATACTGTCTCCGTAATCATTTGCTAGATTGGAAAGTATCTGAAGAAATATAGTAGTCAATGAAGCCAAAATCAATACCTCCCAACGGAAGCTTCCTTGCCATTGGGCCAAAAAAGAGCCTGCAAAAATACTTGCTAGGGCCAAGGGTAAGGTACGAAGCCTGACTGCATGCAGCCAGGCTTCTTTTTTTGATTGAATGCTTCTTTTCAAGGAAAAAGGGTAATCAGGACTTGATAAGGCTTAAAATTTCCTCATCCATAGGTTTTACCGATGAAGGAAAGAATTTAACTAACTCTCCCTTTTCATTGATTAAGTACTTGCAGAAATTCCAGCTTGGCTCCTGGTTATTCCAACCATTGAGGCTAGCATCTGACAGCCAACGGTACAAGGGATGCTTGTCAAAACCTTTTACTGAAAGTTTTTCGAACATCGGAAAGGTAACCCCAAATTCGGTGGAGCAAAATTCTTTGATTTCCTCGTTGGTACCTGGCTCTTGACCGCCAAAGTTGTTTGCAGGAAATCCAAGAATCAAGATATCCTTACCATACTGCGCATACAATTCTTGGAGCTGCGCATATTGCTTCGTGTACCCACACTTGGAAGCTACATTCACCAAGAGCAATTTCTTTCCTTTGTAGGAAGAAAAGTCAACTTCTTGACCATTGATGTCTTTGACTTTGAAGTCATAAAATGAACTTTCCATAGTTTGGTTGTATGCTGGGTGTAAGTCTGCCTTATCTGTAGGCCGATCTAAGGTCGTGCCACAAGCTAATATGGCTACGCTGAGAGAAATTAGGATTGTTTTCATAATTACATTCGTTCGGGAACTTGTATACCTAACAAACTCATTCCCCTTTTGATTGTTTTGGCGGTTTGCAAAGAAAGCGCTACTCGAAAGGCTTGGAGTTGTTGGTCCTTCTCATGGAATATTGGAAGTTCTGCATAGAATCTATTGTACTCTTTGGCTAAATCAAATAAGTACTGAGCTAGAATTGCAGGGGAATAGTCCTCAGCAGCCAATTTAATCTTTCGCTCAAAATCATTCAATAGCTGAATAAGGTTCGACTCAGTCTCTGCAAGTTCGGTAAGGTTTGCAAAACTCTCGGCAGAAAAATCCACGCCAATTTGTTCGGCTTTTCTTAAAATTGCCGCAATTCGAGCATGGGAATATTGAATAAATGGACCTGTGTTGCCTTGGAATTCAATAGATTCCTGTGGGTTAAAGAGCATTCGCTTTTTAGGATCCACCTTCAATAAAAAGTACTTCAGGGCGCCCATTCCAAGCATTTCATACAATTCCGTTGCCTGGGTCTCCGTAAATCCTTCAATCTTTCCAAGTTCTTTGGTGTGGTGGGCGGCAGTAGCTACCATTTCTTCTATCAATTCATCCGCATCCACTACCGTTCCTTCTCGGGATTTCATTTTTCCTGAGGGAAGGTCTACCATGCCATAGGAGAGGTGATACAGACCCGGTCCATAGGAACGATCTAGTTTACGCATGATTTTGAACAACACATCGAAGTGATAATCTTGCTCATTCCCAACCACATAAACAGATTTGTTGATTTTATGATCTTGGTATTTTAAATCTGCAGTCCCCATGTCTTGGGTGATGTAAACTGAAGTGCCATCTCCTCGCAATACGAGTTTTTCGTCTAGACCCTCTTCGCTGAGGTCGACCCAAACGGAGCCATTTTCTTTTTTGAAAAATACGCCTTTGCCCAACCCTTCCTCCACAATGTCTTTTCCTAGGAGGTAGGTATTGGATTCGTAATAGGTGACATCAAAGTCTACGCCCATCCGTTGGTAGGTGCTATTAAAACCTGCATACACCCAGCCATTCATTTTATTCCATAGGGCAAGGATTTCTGGCTCTTGGTCTTCCCATTGCCGGAGCATTTCTTGTGCTTCAAGTAGGAGAGGGGCGTTTTTCTTGGCTTCGTCTTCCGACTGGCCTGTAGCTAGTAGCTCTTTTTGTTGGTCTTTGTAGTGCTTGTCAAATAAGACATAATATTTGCCTGCCAAGTGATCTCCTTTGAGCCCTGATGTGGCTGGTGTTTCTCCATTTCCAAAATGCTGGTAAGCCACCATGGATTTGCAGATGTGAATGCCGCGGTCATTCACCAAATTTGCTTTAACAACTTCGTATCCAGAAGCTTTGAGAAGCTGAGCAACAGCGTAACCCAAAAAATTGTTTCTTAAGTGACCCAGGTGAAGTGGTTTGTTTGTATTTGGGGAGGAGTACTCCACCATTACTTTTTGACCATTGCTTGGAAGTTGCCCGAAGCTAGGTAAGGAATAAACTTGTTTGAATAAGCTGATCCATTCTTCTTCTTCGACCACCAAATTCAAAAACCCTTTGACGACATTGAAATCTTTCACTGCTGCTACCTCAGTTTTCAAGTAATTGCCCAATTGGGTAGCAGTAGCTTCGGGGCTGAGTTGCGATTGCTTTAAAAAGGGAAATACAACAAAGGTGTAGCTGCCCTCAAATTCTTTTTTGGTGGGGGCCAAACTAAGCTGATGCAAAGGAATAGCTACTTGAAAGCAGGAAGCAAAAGCATCTTGGATGCCCTTGAGGATGGAATCTTGAAAATTCATGGTATCGAGGTTTACCCAGCGAAAGTTTATCAGCTATCCAACTCTAAAATCTTGGAGCAGCTTTCCTTTAGATGTAGTACAACAAATTTAAGACGGCTTCTTGTAATATGTGGCACCACTGTTCATAATAACAAAAAAAAGTCTGAGCTAGTTAGTTTGACTGTACGCAAATGACTGCTTCAAAACTTATTTTTTGTGGTTTTAAAAATGATTTACCAACGATTTTGTGGTAATCTCCAGCACTTCAAATGCAATTTCTGCCATTGTATTTTCACTGTCGAGGGTTGGGTTTACTTCCACAATCTCCCAGCAGCAAACGCGCTTGTCCTTGATGAGTTCAGCATTCAGTTGGATGGCTTCTTCCACAGTCAATCCATTGGGTACAGGAGTTCCTGTTCCAAGTGATATGGAAGGGTCTAGGCTATCTACATCAAAGGAAATATACAATTGGTCACAATCCTTTAGGTGCTCCAATGCACGTTTGGCAACTTCAAGAATTCCCATTTGACGGACGATTTCGGTGGTGAAATTCACGATTCCAAACTTCGCAATTAGGGAATTTTCTGGGTCCTCCGTGTCACGTACCGAAATGTAGACAATATCCTTGGGATCAATTTTTGGGGAATCTCCACCAATTTTCTTGATTCGATCCCAATAGGCACAAGTTTCTGGAGAAGGCTGATTGATTTGACAGTCTAGGTTGTTCAAGTGTGCAGCCATGGCAAGAGGCATGCCATGCATATTTCCTGAGGGAGTAGTGTAGGGAGTATGCAGATCCGCATGTGCATCGATCCAGATTACCCCCAACCTTTTTTCCGGGTGGGCGCCTTTGATCCCCATGATTGTTCCCGCAGCAGTGCTGTGGTCACCTGCCAATACAATAGGGAATTTCTTTTCCAATCGGAGGGACTTAATGGTAGAGGCTACATTTTTAACTACCTGATACACTCCATCAATGTAGTTGGCAAAAGGATGTTTGTTTCCCTTCCAAAGGAAATTATTGGCATCGGGTACGCTTATGGGATCGAATTGGGAGAAAAAATTTGACTTTTTGTCTAGGCTAGCAATCTTGAGTGCATCCACTCCAAGGCTAGCACCTCGGGTACCTGCGGCAATTTCTGAACGAACTTCTACCAATTTAATCTTACGCATCTCTAGCCTATAGTTGGGTTTTATAGTTGTAAATCTAGGAAAAAAACGAGCACAATCCGAGAGGTGTAATCGGCTTACTCTTGATATGCTGGAGAGCGAAACACAAGTTTTGGAATGTTCCGAAAGTGTTAAAATCTGGAGTGCTTCGGGTTTACTAATTGACAAAAAAACAGGTCGAGTGTTACTTGAGTTTTATCAAAATAAACCCTGTTAAGAATTTGTGGTTCAAAACTTTGGTAAGCGTCAATAAAAGCGCAATTTTTGCAGCCTCATTACAATCCTTAGCCCATTTTGGTAGATGAATAGATACATCGATTTGATTCAGCAAACCTTTGATTTTCCAACCAAAGAGTTTACGGTGGAAGACAAGCAGCTTTACTTCAACGGAGTCAACTTGATGGAGATCATAGAAACCTATGGTACTCCATTGAAGCTTACTTATCTCCCCAAAATTTCGGAAAACATTCAGCATGCGAAGACCTTCTTCGGAAATGCGATGAAGACGCACAACTACCAAGGGAAGTATACCTATTGTTATTGCACCAAATCTTCGCACTTCAGCTTCGTGCTGGATGAGGCTTTAAAGAATGACATTCACATTGAGACTTCCTCCACCTTCGATATTCCTTTGGTGAGGAGTTTGTATGCCAAAGGAAAAATCCGGAAGGATACTTATATCATTTGCAACGGCTTTAAGCGGGAGAAATACAAGCAATATGTCTCCGAGCTTCTCAATGATGGCTTTGTCAATTGCATCCCGATCTTGGACAACCTTACTGAAATAGATTATTACTTAGAACATGTCACCGTTCCTTTTCAGGTAGGAATTCGAATTGCTTCTGATGAAGAACCCAAATTTGGATTTTATACCTCTCGCTTGGGAGTTCGCTACAATGATATCATTTCCTTATATGAGGAAAAAATCAAGAATAATCCACAAGTGAGCCTCAAAATGCTTCACTTTTTTATCAATTCAGGGATTAAGGATACTGCCTACTATTGGTCTGAATTGACTCGTTTTATCCAAAAATACGTGGAGTTGAAGCGTGTAGCACCGAGCTTGGACTCCATGGATATAGGAGGGGGCTGGCCAATCAAAACCAATGTCTTTTTTGACTACGACTACCAATACATGGCAGATCAAATTGTCAAAAATATCAAGTGGATGTGTGCCAAAAACAATACCACTGAACCGAATATCTTTACTGAATTCGGAAGCTACACTGTTGGAGAGAGTGGAGCAGTGCTTTATTCCATTTTGGAGGAAAAACTTCAGAACGACAAGGAATTGTGGTACATGATTGATGGTTCCTTCATTACACAATTGCCTGATAGCTGGGGACTTAATCAGAAATACATCATGCTCGCTGTCAACAACTGGGAGGAAGAGTACCACAACATCTCCTTGGGCGGCTTGACTTGCGATAGCATGGATTATTACAATTCAGAAGCGCACCAATTCAATATTTACTTGCCTAAAATTGAAGAGAAGAAGAAGCAATACATAGGCTTTTTCCATACGGGTGCATACCAAGAATCACTGGGCGGATATGGAGGCATTCAGCATTGCCTGATTCCAGCACCCAAACACGTGCTAATCGATCGAGATGAATCGGGCGAAGTTCGACACTGGCTGTTTGCTGAGGATCAGAA
>Ga0172372_10008600_pt1 | contig 13428 bp, 13 predicted proteins | sample LakKiv5m_2_FD_114544 | JGI IMG/M metagenome (GOLD analysis project Ga0172372, IMG submission 114544) | Freshwater microbial communities from Kabuno Bay, South-Kivu, Congo - kab_092012_9.5m | ecosystem: Environmental > Aquatic > Freshwater > Lake | place: Democratic Republic of the Congo...
GGGAAGACCAGGGGAATGGAGTTTTAATTATAGAAAGTTTGAAAGTGAATTTGATATGCTCTACACATTCTTTTCTGCTCTACTTCCTAAAATGCCTCTAGTTACTGGATGGAACTGGTTTGGATATGACTGGCCTTATTTGTTAAATAGAGCGAGAAGACTTGGAATAGATCCTAAGATTGGATCTCCTTCAGGAGTTCTTCTAGGTAACAATCAAATACCTATGCACGTACTAATGGTCGATTACCTAGAGATCTATAAAAAATGGGACAGGGTTATTAAAATACGTGAATCCAACTCTTTAGATTATGTTGCAGAGCAGGCACTCGGTATTAAGAAAGTTAAGTATGATGGAACATTAAGGGATTTATACGAATCAGATTTTGAGACTTTTATATTCTATAACGCAGTCGATTGTGTGCTACTTCATTATATAGACAAAAGACTTGATACACTTTCAACATTCTTTAAAATTGCACAAGTAAGTAGGGTTGAAATAAACCGTGCGCTTTCACCGGTTTGGACAACAGAAGTACTGATGCTTAGAAAGTTCATGGAACGGAAACAAGTTATCCTTGATGAAAGGAAGGAGGTACCAGATGTTAAATTCGAAGGGGCATTCGTTAAGAAACCAAAACCTGGTATGTATTCTTGGATTGCTTGTTTTGACTTTGCTTCTCTTTATCCTAATACGATGATGCAATGGGGTATATCACCTGAAATATTTATTGGTAAGAATATAGAAGATCTCCCGGAGGGAGCTATAAAAACATCTTCAGGAGCTTGCTTCTATAGTCCTGAAGGAAGACCCCCAGTTTTAAGGGAGATACTAGAATGGCTTTATTCACAAAGAAAAGCAACTAAGAAAAAGTACTTTGAGTGTGAGAAAGAAATAGAGAAAATAAAAAAAGCGATAAAAGAGAAACAAAAATCAATATAATATGGAAAATCGTAAACTACTACCTGGTAGATGGCTAGATGTAACGATGGGAATTTTAGTATTTGGGGTCATATTTGGTGTGATGTTTTATTTTATACGTGAGGATGCGACAGTAATAGACACCAGAGTAGAAACCTTAGATGGTAGGGTATATCATTGCACTGATGCTGATTCATACAATAATGGTATGACATATATAAGAAGACCCTATGAAATTATTATACCTACCAAAACTATAAAAATAATAAGTAAAATAAAATAAGTTAAATATGGCAAACACAGACAATAAATGTTCTGATCTTCCAGTTGAAGATTTTTACACTGGAGCTAATGACACTCTAGGTTTGATTTACAACAAACAGAAAGAGTTACAAGAAAGATATGGATTCGATTTTAAAGATTGGTCTATTAAACAGATTGCTGATTTCTGGATGGTTAATAAACATGCCCTTGGTGATGAGTTAAATGAAATGTTTGATGCTCTAGGTGGTATCAATGACGGTATTGGATCTGCAGGGTGGAAGTACTGGAAAGGTGACAACAAGAAAACACAAGATATGAAAATCTCGGATCTTAGTGAAGGCGATAAATTAGAGCTATTCTATGAGTGGATCGATGGATTACATTTCTTCATGAACTTCGCTATATCTATTGGTATGACAAGTAAGGATATTGTTAATCTTTATATGTCAAAGCATAAAGAAAATCACAGAAGGCAGGATTCTGGATATTAAAGCATAAATTCTCGTATTTTTTGGATATATAAAAGATGAAAGCTTTTGTATATCGTTGGACCAATCATAAGAATCTTATGCAATATATTGGATCTCATATAGGGGATATTGATGATGGATATGTAGGATCCGGAAAATATTTTATTAATGCCTATAACAAAAATCCCGAATTTTTTTCACGTGAGATATTGGAATTTATAGAGGGAGATGACGTAAAGAGTATAATAAAGGAGAGAGAAGAGTATTACCTAAATATTTATGAAGTTTCAAAAAATCCTCTATATTATAACATAACTGAAAGATATTTCGGTGGAGATGTTTATTCAGGATTAAACGAGGAGGATAAAAAGATTATGATGGATAAAACGGTAAAAAAAACTAAGGAGGATAGGGCCAATAATCCAGAAAAATGGAGATTAATATATGATAAGATGTCTAAAACTAAGAGAGATAAATCTTCTTATATTAACCAATTTGATATTAATGGAATATTGATAAGTACTTATTCTTGTATAGAGGAAGCACACGAAATGACTGGAATATCTAAAGGAAATATACATTCGGTTCTAATAGGTAAAAGAAATAATGCTGGTGGATTTAGGTGGTCCTATACAGATGTACCTAATCTGCTTATTAATAAAAAACGCGGAAGACCTAATGGGGTAAGGAACAAGAATAAAATGGAAAGATCACATACCAATGTAAGAAAACTGGAAGTGATTCAGTATGATCTAGAGGGGGATTTAATTAGAATTTGGGAATCTTCTTTAGAAGCATCTAGGGAGTTGGGATTAAGCTCAGGATCAATAAACCATTTTATTAACGGAAGAAAACCAAAGTCAGGAAACTACGGAGGATTTATATGGGAAAAAGGAAATAATATCACTTACACCATATACAAATAATAAGATAATACTAATATATAAAATAAAAAATTCATGGAAAAATTATTAACCCCGAATCCTAAACGATTCTCTTTATTCCCAGTTAAGCACCAAGACATTTGGACAATGTATAAAACTGCGGAGGCTTCTTTCTGGACTGCAGAAGAGATTGATTTAGCTCAGGATATCACAGACTGGAGAGAAAAATTAACTGATAATGAGAGATACTTCATTAAGCACGTAATTGCTTTCTTCAACAACTCAGATGGAATCGTTAACGAGAATTTAGCTGCTAATTTCTTTAACCAGGTTCAATACCCTGAAGCAAGATGTTTCTACGGATTTCAGTTAGCTATCGAAAACATTCACGGGGAAACTTATTCTCTATTGATTGACACTTATATTAATGATGAGGAAGAAAAAGATCACCTTTTTAATGCTGTAGAAACAGTTCCTTCTGTTAGTCGTAAAGCTAATTGGGCTATGAAATGGATTGACAAAGGTTCTTTTGTTGAAACGTTAATTGCTTTTGCAGCAGTTGAAGGAATTTTCTTCTCTGGATCTTTCTGTTCTATTTATTGGTTAAAGAAAAGAGGTTTAATGCCAGGTCTTTCTTTCGCTAATGAATTAATATCTAGAGATGAAGGACTACATTGCGATTTTGCTTGTTTATTGTACAATAGCCACATCGAAAATAAACTTCCAGAGGAAACAGTGAAAGAGATAATTTCTGAAGCTGTAGAGATAGAAAAAGAGTTTGTTACTTCCTCTTTACCTGTTAGACTGATTGGTATGAATTCAGATTTAATGTGTGAGTACATTGAATTCGTTGCTGACAGATTATTAACATCTCTTGGGTATTCTAAAATTTATAACACTAAATGTCCTTTTGATTTCATGACTAACATTGCTCTAGAAAATAAAGGAAACTTCTTTGAAGGAAGAATAGGTACTTATCAAAAAAGCGGTGTTATGGACAGCACTAAAGATAAACCAGGTATGGGAAAATCTTTTACTCTAGATGCTGACTTTTAATTTGCATGTTTCATTTTAGAATGATATATAAAAAACAGATAATGGTTGGGATTATGTTCCAACCATTGTCGTCTTCAACCTTTTTTATGTAAAATCACGGAACATTTTACACTAAGAGGAATAAAATAATAATAATAAATGGCAAAAATGGAAGTAATTAAAAGAGACGGCTCGAAAGAGAAAGTTAAGCTTGATAAAATTTTAAGTAGGGTTAAGAAACAATGCTATGGTTTAGATATGGATTACATCGAACCAATGGAGATTGCTAAGAAAGTTATTAATGGATTATATGACGGAATTAGCTCCATTGAATTGGATGTACTTGCAGCAGAAACTGCAGCAGCTCTTACTCCAACACATCCTGATTACTCTATATTAGCAGCTAGAATTTGTGTTACGTCTTTACATAAAAAGACGCAAAAAAGTTTTTCGCAAACCATCGAATTGCTATATAAGTATATAAATCCTAAAACTGGTGAATGGGCTCCTATGATTAGTGACGAGGTTTACAAAATAGTTATGGATAACGCTAAAGAAATAGATTCACAAATAATTTCTGATCGCGATTTAGACTATGATTATTTTGGATATAAGACCTTAGAAAAATCATATCTTTTAAAAATTAATGGTGAACCTGCTGAAAGACCTCAACAAATGTTAATGAGAGTTGCTATAGGAATTCACCAAAACGATTTAGAATCTGCTTATCGTACTTACGATTTAATGAGTAAGGGATTCTTCACTCATGCTACACCTACACTTTTTAATTCTGGAACTACTAGACCACAATTATCTTCTTGTTTCTTAGTTTCTATGCACGATGACTCAATCAAAGGTATTTATAAAACATTGGGTGATATTGCACAGATATCTAAAAATGCTGGGGGGATAGGACTTCATATACATAACGTTAGAGCAACTGGTTCTTATATTAAAGGAACCAATGGTACTTCTAATGGTATTATACCTATGCTTAAGGTATTTAACGAAACAGCTAGATATGTTGATCAATGTTTTACTGGCGATACTAATATTATAACGAGCACCGGAGAAAAAAAAATCGAAGATATAGATTCAGGAGACATGGTTTTAACTTCAGATAATGAATTTAACAGAGTTTTAAAAAATAAAGAATTCGAATATACTGGAGAAATGATCAATATTAAAACCTCAAGAGGAATAACTAAAGTTACAGCAAATCATCCTTTTCTAGTAATTAGAAATATAGATAGTTCTTGGGATCATAACCAGATTCTAATACGAATTAAAAATGGAATTATTCCTATTGAATGGATAGAAGCTAAAGATATTTTAGAATCTGACAAAATAATTAGATATTAAGATATATAGATAAAATACCCTAAGGTTTATTTAATATGTCTAAATTAATAAATAATTATATTTTTGTTCAAAGATCCAAAGATCTTTTTCCTGACCGATTTGATTATAGCTTAACTGAATATAAAAAAGCAAAGGAGAAGGTTACTATTATATGTAAAAAACATGGTGCATTTAAAATAACACCTAATAGTCACTGTAATTCTAAATCAAATGGTGGATGTTATCAATGTGGATTGGAATCCACAGCATCTAAAAAAAAAGATCAGAGATTTAATAGACTTATTGATGATTGTAAAAAAATACATGGTGATAAATATGATTATTCTTTAATAACTAGGGAAAACTATACAGGAAATAATAATAAAATTCCTATAATTTGTAAAAAGCATGGGGTATTTTATCAATCTGCGCTAAAGCATATAACACAAAAGAATGGATGTAGAATTTGTAGAAATGAATCATTTCATATAAAAGATTTCCAAGAAAGGTGTAAAAAAATTCATTCGATGGCAGATTACGACTACTCTAAAACAGTTTATTCAGGAATGGATAAAAAAATAAAAGTAATATGTAAAATTCACGGGGAATTCGAAATACTGGCAAGATATTTTCTGGATAAGGAAAGAGGATGTAAAAAATGTAGTATTAAGCAATCTAATAAATCTAAAAAAGAAATAGAATGGCTTAACTCTTTAAATGTTCCTATAATGGATAGAAATATTTTTTTAAAAATAGAGAATAAGAATTTTAATGTTGATGGAATTGATTATAATGAGAAGAAAATTTATGAATTTTATGGGGATTTTTTTCACGGAAACCCTTTATTGTACGATCCGGATGAAATTAATCCACTTTTAAAAGAATCCTATGGTGATCTATATAAAAAGACAATCGAAAAAGAGAATTATCTAAAAATGTATAAAGGCTTTGAACTTATTACTATATGGGAATCTGAATTTGATAAACTAAAAATAAATATAAATAAATAAAATAAAATGCAAGAAACAAGAGATGGACTAATAGAAAACATAGAGGATCTAAATATAGATCTTAGAAATATAACATTTGAGAGTGTTATAGGGATTAATAAATCTATAGTAGAGAATCTGAAGGTTCACGATCTGGAGATAGAGAATATACATAACTATATGGTATCTGATTCTGGGTTTGTACATAACGGGGGTGGTAAAACTAGCTTCTAGCCTCCCCTTAAAAAAACTTGGTTAATTGCTGGAAACCCCTTAGAGATATGATTACTACAAAGTAACCTGCAAAGGTAAGCTTGAATGTTTAAAAAAATCATGTATTGGGCAATCAGCAGCGAAGATTCTTAGGAATAAGAATAACGTTCAACGACTAGGAATATAAAGCCAGAACGGCTATAAAATCCCACGAAAGCCAAGCATTCTTAATGGAATGAAGATATAGTCTGATCTTTAGTGAAAGCTAAAGAAGAGTAGATAAAGAGCTACTCGATAACAAAAATGAGAAGAAAAGGTTCGTTTGCAATCTATCTAGAGCCTTGGCATGCTGACGTAGAAGATTTCCTAAACCTTAGAAAGAACCATGGTAAGGAAGAAGTTAGAGCTAGAGATTTATTTTTAGCTTTATGGACACCAGATCTTTTCATGCAGAAGGTTTCAGAAAATGCTGATTGGTGTTTATTCTCACCTGATGAAGCACCAGGATTATCTGATGTTTATGGAGAAGAGTTCGAAGCACTTTATAACAAGTATGAATCTGAAGGAAAAGCTAGAAAGGTTGTTAAAGCTCAGGATCTTTGGTATAAAATAATTGAATCACAAATTGAAACTGGAACTCCTTATATGCTTTATAAGGATGCAGCAAATAGTAAATCAAATCAGAAGAATTTAGGAACTATTAAATCGTCAAATCTTTGTACAGAAATCATAGAATATTCTGCTCCTGACGAACAAGCAGTTTGTAATTTAGCTTCGATTGCTTTACCTAAATTTGTGATTCCTGGTAAGAAGCCTAAATTTGATTTTGAACAGTTAAAAACAATAGCTTATGTTGCAACCTTTAACTTGAATAAAGTTATTGATGTTAATTACTACCCTACAGAAGAAACTAAAAATTCAAACATGCGTCATAGACCTATAGGTCTTGGTGTACAAGGTCTAGCAGACACTTTTGCTATGATGAAAATACCTTTTGATTCCGAAGAGGCTAAACAATTAGACAGAGACATATTTGAAACAATTTACTTTGGCGCTATGAGTTCTTCTGTTGATATTGCAGAACAAGAAGGTGCTTATTCCACTTTTAAAGGATCCCCGCTATCAGAGGGTAAATTCCAATTTGATTTATGGAATGTCTCGCCTAGTGATAGATGGGATTGGGAAGGTCTAAGAGAAAGAGTTATTAAACATGGTGCTAGGAATTCTTTATTATTGGCACCTATGCCAACTGCTTCAACTTCACAGATTCTTGGTAATAATGAATGTTTTGAACCTTTCACTTCTAACATTTATTCTAGAAAAACTCTATCTGGTGAATTTGCTGTTGTTAATAAACATCTAGTTAAAGATCTTATTAAATTGGGTTTATGGGATGAAGAAATGAGAGATAGAATTATTATTAATGGTGGTTCTGTTAAGGATCTTGAAGTCCCTCAGGAATTAAAAGACATCTACAAGACTGCTTGGGAGATGAGTCAAAAAATTATAATTGATCATGCTGCTGAAAGAGCACCCTTCATCTGTCAAAGTCAAAGTATGAATCTTTTTGTTCAGGATGCTAATTTTGCAAAACTTTCTTCTGCACATTTCTATGGTTGGAATAAAGGACTAAAAACCGGAAGTTATTATATAAGAACTAAAGCTGCTACTACAGCTATTAAGGGGTTAGGTATAGACACTTCTAAATATGAACCTAAAAAGGAAGAAGAATCTTTGATCAAATCTAAAGAAGAGAATATAAGCGATTTAACTTGTAGCTTAGAAAATCCAGAGTCTTGCGACGTTTGTGGATCTTAAATAAAATATAGAATGAAAAACGAACCTGTTTATATACAAACTTTCGAGTCTTTCAAAAAGATATACGGAACACCAGAAGGAGGAGATATACCCTATGTAATATTCTTAGGGGCTCCTGGTTCTGGTAAGGGAACACAAGCTAAAGAACTTGCTTATGTAACTGGATATCATCATGTTTCAACTGGTGATATCCTAAGGGCTTCTACCAATGATGATATAAAGACATCTCTAAAAACTGGTAAACTTTTGCCTGATAAGTTAGTGTCGGATGCTTTCAAAAGTTATATCACCAGTAAGAAAAAATCAAGAGGGTTTATATTTGATGGATTTCCAAGAAATATTGACCAATATAGATTTTTGAATTCTTTAGCTGAATCTAACGGAATGTATTTAGTTGTTGTTTATAACCTTTTAGTTGATGAGGATACACTAAAGAAAAGAATTAAAAAAAGAGGAAAGACTTCTAAAAGAGATGACGATAAAGACGAATCTGTTTTTAAAACTAGAATGACAGAATTTGAGGAAAACACAATTCCTTTAATTGAATTGATTCGTCAAGAAGAGAGCGAAAAATTCCATAATATAAACGGAAATAAGCCATTAAAAGAAGTCTCTGAAAAGATTAAAAAAATATTTTTATCATCTATTAAAACAATATAATATGAGTAATAAAAACAGAAAGACTATTTGTCTAGTAATGATAGTTAAAAATGAGGCTCTAACAATTAAAAGGTGTATAGATTCAGTTAAAGACTACATAGATTATTGGGTTATAGTTGACACCGGATCTACCGACGGAACTCAGGAATTGATAACTTCTATCATGGAAGAGTATGAAATTAAGGGTGAATTGTACAATAGACCTTGGGTTGATTTTGGAACAAATCGTACAGAGAGCTTAAATTATTCTAAAGGTAAAGCTGATTACAGATTAATCATTGATGCTGATGATATACTAACGGTAGACGAAGGAAAGAATCCATTTGAGAATCTTGATAAAGATTCTTATAAAATAAGAATAAGGTTAGGTTCTCTTGCTTATTACAGAACACAGCTTGTTAGAGGAGATCAGGATTGGGTTTATAGAGGAGTTCTACATGAATATATTAGAGGTCCAATTAATACAACATTAACTGATGCGAATCTAGATAATTGTGAAATGTATGCTTCTGTTTCTGGACACAATAGGGATATTAAAGGAGAAAAGAAATATTACAATGATGCATTAATATTTGAACGTGCTTTATTAACATCTTCTGAGGAAGAACTTGCAGACCTAAAACATAGATATCTTTTCTATTTGGGACAAAGCTATAGAGATGCTAATATGTATGAAAGATCCATAGAGGCATACGAAAAAAGAGTTGAAGCTGGTGGTTGGGACGAAGAGGTTTACATAGCTAAATATTGGATTGCTAAACAAAAACAAGTTCTTGGAAAACCTGACCCTGAAGTTATAGATGCTTATTTACAAGCTTGGGAATATAGACCAACTAGATTAGAATCTTTGTATGCCCTTATAAAATTCTTAGGTAGTAAAGGAAGATATGGATATGCTTTTGCGTTAGCTACTGTGGGTATGAAATCACCAACCTGTACAGATATTCTTTTTGTTGAAGAAGATGTTTGGAGATGGAGGTTCCCAGACGAATATTCAGTTCTTGCTTTTTATAACGGAAATGCAAAAGAAGCATTTACTGTAACAACCAAGCTTATTGAATCTGATGTGTTTAATACTATACCACCTTCAGATCAAGAGAGAATAAAGAAAAACTTAGGGTTCTATCAAGAATCCCTTATGAATTCCGGAAATTAATTTTAGAAAAGATTCGGATATATAATTAAAAACAATCTAATGGGTAATATTTTAAGATTTAAAGATTATATTAACGAATCTTTTTTAAATGAATCTGGAGTACCAGTTTACATTGGTAATGCAGTAAATCCGGAAAAAACTATCAGAAGAAATCTTTTAGTTGATGAACTAAGCAACTTACTAGCACAAGTAAATTCAGGATCATTAAAAGAGGTTTCAGTTTTAGCTGATATTCCAACACAAGGAAAAAATGCTCCAGATTATCTGAAAGATGTCTATAAAGAATTGGACATGGAAGATCAAGAGGATCAATACGATTCAGAAAGTGATGTTTATACTGGTAACAGAGACTCAGAAAAAAATATTTTCGTTGATTCTGAATTTATAGTTAAAGATATAGATGTTAACACTGGTATTATAATAGCTACTCCTTACTCACTTAAGCATAAAAATGTTTTAGTTGAGATTAGTTTTGATGACGTAGAAGAAATTTTTATTAAATAAAAATGGATATTTTCGAAGGCCCATCATATTTATTATCTAAAATGGGAGAGAAGTTTTTCCTATTGGAAGTTTGTGATGACTTTGAAAAAGGATTATCTGAACGAGAGCATCTCTTAGAAGGAGAAGGGATGCTCTTTTCATATCCACAAAAAACAAATGTTTCTTACCACATGAAAGGATGTAAAATTCCTTTGGACATTATTTTTGTTTGTGATGGTAAGATTAAAAAAATACATCATAGTTGCACACCTTGTAGTGAGGATGAATGTGTGAATTACGAGGACACTGATGTTGATTCGGTAATTGAATTAAATGGTGGTACCTGCAAGGAACATAATATTAACGAGGGCTTAATATTTAAACTAATCTAGGAACTTTTTTGAGTATAAGATCTATTATTGATCCTGCTGTATTTATTTTTATGTCATCGGAGAATATTTCTATTACTTCAAAACCCAATTTTTCTGCAACCTGGTTTTTATAAATATCTAATTTTCTTTTGTTGTCCGCTGACATTCCCATAAAATCCCATTTCTTCCATTTTTCTTCCTCCCAGCCAGGGTTAGGGTGATATCTTTTCCCGTGGTATTCTATTATTATCTTTAATGATGGTATAGTAAAATCATAAAAAAATATCTTGGATGATTCATTATCATATAGAAAATATTCCTTTGATCCTTGGATTCCCCAGTATATTTCTTCTCTATTAATTTTATCCCTTATAGATCTATATATTTTTTTGAAAAAAATTAGAGATTCTTTTGAAACTCCACTGTTTGAACATTTTTTTATTATTACTTCCTCGTATTTTTCCCTTCCTATAATTTCCCCGTATCTTTCGATGTAACCTTTCAGAGAGTGTGAATTGCTTAATTTTTTGCACATCTCCTCATATCTTTTAGATCCTTCTAAATTTCCATACTTAGTAATTAGTTTTTTTAGGTCGTATGTTTTTTGTAGATCTGAAACTTTTGCCTTTGCTTCATCGACACTCATATTTTCTTTTGTCATCCAATATTCGTATTGATTCCACGTCACCCCTAGATATTTTTTTCTTTTTGCAGAATTCTGTTTCTGGAAATCTTTTATTTTCAATATAGCAGATTCTTCGGATAATCCTCTCTCTATCCAATATTCTATGTTAATTTTCCTCTGTGATCTTATCTTATATTTAGCCTCTTCTATTGTGTAATTATTTTTAGTTTTTGGATTTATTCTTTTTATCCAATACTCTATTTGCATAGGAGATCCTCCTGGTTCTTGTATTCTTTTATTTTCGTTTTTCTTTATGATAGACTCTTCCATAGTCCAGCCCCTTTGTATCCAGTATCTTTCTGTAAATTTTCCTACCTTAATAAACCCTTTTATTTTTCTAAAATCGGCCAAAATTTTATCAGTCTCTGATCTATTTTTTGGATTTTTTTCCTCTATTATGGATTCTATTTCGTTTCTGTATTCTTCTGATAGATCTACAATAAATTCATCCAATTGTTTGCTCGTGTATCTCATAGGTTCGAATGGATTTTTAATATATATCCGTTCGGACCAGGGAAACTTTTATTTCTTATGCTATATAAATTAATATCATATTAATATTAATGGAAGAGAAGAATAAACAAATCAGGGTACTTTCTGAGAAGGAACATGTGAGACAGAGAAGTCATGTATATGTTGGCTCTGTTATTAAGACTGATGAGAAGATACCAATTATTAAAAATAACTGCATCTGTATTGAGACTAGAGAGATGTCGATAGGAATGTATAAAATTCTTAATGAAATAATCGATAACTCCTTAGACGAAGCTAAAAGGATGAGGGGGGAAATGAAAAAAATCCAGATATCAATAGATAGCAAAACTAATAAAGTAAAGGTAACTGACACAGGAAATGGATTTTATAAAGGATCATCGATCAATAAAGATTCTGGCAGATCGAATATAGAAACTGCTGTATCTATGCTTAGGTCTGGATCAAATTTTAGCAATCAAGATATTGAGGAATCACTTATAGGAAACAATGGTCTAGGATCAGCTCTATGTAATTGTTTATCCGATGAATTTTCTATCATCACAGTTAATGATACTCATTATTATGAGCAAAAATGGATTGATTTCGAAAGGACTGATCCTGTAGTTAGAAAAAAATTACCATCGGATGTTATGGGAACATCGATAGAATTTATACCTCTAAGGTCTTTATTTAAAAATTATAAATGGGATAAGGATGTATTGACTTCTACCCTAATATTAAAATATGATTTAATCAAGAGGGATTCTATATTAGGTAATCTTCAATTAGATTTTATTTGGGATGGTGTTAAATTAGATCTTAATACAGAATTTCTACCAACTAACAGTTTTAGAATAGAGAGTGAAATAGGACAAATTATAGTTTGGGAAAAATATGAAAAATCTGGATCTATTAGTTTTGTTAACTCTGCTATGTGTACAGGAATACATCAGAAGATAGTTAATGATTTCATAAATGAAAAATTAGATGACACACTAGGACATCACTTCTATGACACTCTAATAGTTCTGAACCTAGCTCCTAGATATGTGAAATTCGGAGACCAAAATAAAACTAAGTTTGTTACACCTAGAGACGAAGTCGAGAATCCTATTTTGAATAAATTTGGTGCCAAATTACAGGCATTCTTTAAAACTGAAATGTATGAAAGGATACAAAAGAAAGTCGATGATAGGAAAAATGAGGGTTATATTAGAAAGCTTAAAACTGAAAAAAAGAATGTGAATTTAAAAGCTTCGCATAAATATTTCCCTTCTCAAAAATCATTAGGCGAAAATCTTTTTATAGTTGAAGGTTTATCTGCAATGGGTTCTATTTTACAAAAAAGGGATCCTAAAAACGATGGTGTATATTCATTGAAAGGTAAAGTTAAGAACTGTAAAAACATTGGCGATTTATCAGATAATAAAGAGATCCTAGAACTTATGCAAATATTAGGTCTAGATCCAACTTCAAAGAGTACTGAAGTACATGGATATAAGAAAATAATAATTGCTACTGATCCAGATCCAGACGGATCCCATATAACATCGCTTTTGATTAATTTCTTCTATAGATGGTTTCCTAACATAATTAAAACCAAGAGATTAAATATGCTAAGAATTCCTTTGGTTACAGTTGGTGACGGGAAGAAGAAAAAGTATTA
>Ga0172372_10008602_pt1 | contig 13426 bp, 5 predicted proteins | sample LakKiv5m_2_FD_114544 | JGI IMG/M metagenome (GOLD analysis project Ga0172372, IMG submission 114544) | Freshwater microbial communities from Kabuno Bay, South-Kivu, Congo - kab_092012_9.5m | ecosystem: Environmental > Aquatic > Freshwater > Lake | place: Democratic Republic of the Congo...
TCGTTGGTGCCGGACTGGCTGGAATTTGTGTGGCCTGGCATTTACGTAAAAAGGGGCATCAGGTAACGATTGTTGATAATGGTCAGAATAAAAGTTCCGTTATTGCAGCAGGAATGATCAATCCTCTGGTGTTCAGGCGTATGACAAAATCGTGGCGCGTGGATGAATTCCTTCCTTACGCTAACTCCTTTTACAGTGAACTGGAAACTTCTTTCGCTGTAAAGTTCCATCATCCCATTACGATACGACGAATCTTTTCATCGGCGCAAGAGCGCGGATTCTGGGAGGAGAAACAACATCTGCCGGAATTTTCGAACTATATGACGCCGATTACCAATGATGACGATCTATTCTACAAAAGCCACAATCCTTTCGGGACCGGAAGAGTTAAGGCGGCAAGTGTTGTGGATGCTTCAAACTTTGTAAAGAGTGCTCAGCACTATTTCAGTGAACAAAAATGTATCCTCCATGAATCGTTTGATCATGATGCATTTATCCCAACTCAGCTCAAATACAAAAGTAAAACATACGATGCTGTAGTGTTTTGTGAAGGATTTTCTTCGAAAACGAATCCATTGTTTGCTCATTTGCCCATTCAGCAAACCAAGGGAGAAACAATTACGATCCAATGTTCAGAGTTGAAGACTTCAGAATCGCTGAACCGAAAATGTTTTGTTTTACCATTAGGAAATGATCTTTACAGGGTTGGCGCCACATACGTCTGGAATACATCAGAGGATAATATCACCGATGAAGCCACCAAAGAACTACGTGAAAAATTTTCAGTGATCAGCGATCTGCCCTATGCCATCGTTGAACAAAAAGCTGGAATAAGGCCAACCACTCCAGACAGACGACCCATCATTGGCGAGCATCCAGAACTGTCTGGAATCTTTATTTTCAATGGTTTGGGAACTAAAGGCTACATGAGCGCACCTTTACTATCGCATGAATTTTGCGAACACCTTACAGAAGGAGCATTACTTTCCGAAGAGCTAAGTCTAGCACGTTTTAAAAAAGGTTAACTCAGCTGAAAAAGGTATTTACATTTTGTATTTTTGCAATAAATAAATCAAAGTTAATATGTACCCACCTGAATTAGTACAACCCATGAAAGCTGATCTCACTCATGTGGGATTTCATCAACTTTCGACACCTGAGCAAGTAGATCAGATCATTGAAGAGTCAAAAGGAACCTTACTTATGGTCGTAAATTCTGTATGCGGATGCGCAGCAGGAAATATGAGACCAGGAGTTAAATTATCATTGAACAGCAGTAAAAAACCAGCGACTCTTGCAACGGTTTTTGCTGGCGTAGATACCGAAGCGACGGCACAAGCAAGAAAATATTTTCTTCCTTACCCGCCTTCGTCACCATCCATTGCACTTTTTAAAGATGGTAAGTTAGTCCACTTCCTCGAGCGTCATCATATTGAGGGAGGAACAGCCCAGATGATTGCAGAAAATCTGGAAGAAGCTTACAACGAATTTTGTTGATCGAAACGCATCCTCCGGGATGCGTTTTTTGTTAATTACCTCCTCCTCTGAGAAGACTTACGTGCCCGACGAACTCTTCGATCTCATAATCATAGGTGTGTCCCACTTTTAATTTCCAGGTATAGACCCCATCCTGACATTTATGTCCACGATAGGTGCCATCCCATCCTTCGCCAACCACCTCTGATTCAAAAATGAGTTCACCCCATCGGTCAAAGATCAAGAATTCGTATCCTTCACTGCTGTAAGCGCCTGAAATCACCGGAAAAAACGAATTGTTAAATCCGTCACCATCCGGAGTAAACGCATTTGGAACGTAGACCAAAACTACCGGGATCATAGTGATATTTCTGGATGTAGAATCGATGCATCCAAACTCAGAGACGGCATAAAGAATGACTTCAAAAGAATTCACCACATCAGGATCATCCGGGATGAACTCGTGATAAACATTCAGTGTTGTGTCGTAATAACTCACATCGCTGTAATACCAGTAATAGGAAGATGCCCCAACAGAAGTATTGATGAGGTTCGTTCCGGGAACCACATTGGTTACCTGGTAATTTTCTGCATAAAACGATGCGATAGGATTTGGTTGGATACAAGCAAAATTTGATGAGACAGCTGAACCCACACAACCTTCAGGACTTATGACCGTTAACTGCACAGCCACGCAACCTGACGTGTCAAAAGCAACGGTAAACGGTCCACATTCAGTGAATTGCTGACCATCAGAAAAAGTCCAGGAGCAGAAATTCCAGGTCCCCGGTACTGCATCGACAAGGATATTCGTTCCAATACAGCCCTGCACAGGTGGTGGTAAAACAGGCTGCGGTGATGGATTTGCTGTGAGCGTGATGGTATTTGTAGCTATACAGCCATTCAGATCCGTCGCTGTTATGGTATAAGTCCCTGCCGCAAGACCCGATGCTATGGTTCCGTTTTGAACCGGCGACGTGGACCATGAATAGGTATATCCGGGAACACCTCCGTCCGCGCTGGCGGAAACGACACCATCGGAATTATAGGCACAACTTACCGCAGCACCAAAATAGAAGCTTACAATTTGTGGATCAACTGTCACAGGCGGTGGCTCTGATAAAATTACAGTCTGACTAAAAGTACAACCGTTCAAATCCGTTGCAACCCACGTGTACTGACCGGCAGGAATGTTCGTTTGTTCTGTACCTGAGCTAATAACATTCCCATTGCCGTCATACCAGGTAAAAATGTAGGCAGGAACTCCACCACTGACATTGGCGCTGATCGAGCCATCAGAAGCTTGATAACAACTCACATTCTGTCCATTATAGTTGGATGTAATAAAGACATTTCCATCCAGCGGTGTTGGTTGATCGAGTATGATAAACGTATCCAGGCTACAGCCATTAAGATCTTCGGCATGCACGGAATAGCTTCCTGCGGGAATGTTGACAGGATCTTCTAAGTTCGAGACAACTATGCCAAGACTATCGGTCCAGGAGTAGATATATGTTGGTGTTCCTCCGGAAAGCGAGAAGTCAATTGCCCCGTCTGAGAGCGAATAACACGATATATCGAAACCATTGTAATCCGTTGACGAAACGATAAGGGCTTGAAGTGGTGTGGGTTCCGCGACAAGGATCTGAGAAGTATCTGAACAGAGATATTGATCCGTTACGATCACCTGGTATGTGCCGGGTCCGAGATCTGAAACGGATTGACTTGTGCTGATGGTCATTCCGGTTGAATCACTCCAGCTGTATTGATAGGCAGGCGCACCACCGGAAACCTGAGCGTTGATAATTCCATCATTTGCCTGATAGCATGAAATATCCTGACCATTGTAATCGCTCGTTACAACAGCTGTAACATTTAAAGGCGCAGACTGTATTAAAGTCGTGTCAAGCTGGATCTGACAACCATTGATATCCGTTATGACCACACTGATTGGTCCTGAAGGTAAGCTATCCACATCCTCCGTTGTTTGGCCATTCGACCATAGGATCGTATACCCTGGACTCCCTCCTGCGACAGTCAAGTTGATAGACCCATTGTCAAGACAACCAGCTACGTTAAAGCCTCCATAATCCGTCAAAATTTCTGAAACGTTGAATGGTTCAGGCTCAATCAATGTGATGAGCGTGTCTATGGTACAACCATTAATATCCGTTACTGTAAGATTGTAATTTCCTGCTGTAAGTCCGGTTGGACTTGGGACAATTTCTTGTCCGGATGGAATGCTTGCCGATGGTGTGGCAGGATCAGCAGACCAAAGGTATATATACCCCGGTGATCCGCCTGAAACCGTGTAATTGATGATAGACCCGTTCGCGTCTCCGTTGCACTGTATGTTATCCCCACTCGGATAAATGGATACTGTTCCAGATTGCGTTAAAATAATTGGTTCGATAAGCGTAATACTCGTATCCAAGCTACAGCCATTGATATCGGTAACTGACACATTATAGGTGCCTGCTGTTAATCCAGTCGGGCTTGCCACTGATTCCTGTCCTACGGGTATATTAGCGCCAGGCGTGGATGGATCCTCTGTCCAACTATAGGAATAATTTGGCGAGCCGCCATTGACGATGTAATTTAAAATGGCTCCATTCGCGTCACCATTGCAGGCAATATTGTCCCCGCTTGGATAAAGAGAAGAGGAACCGTTTTGGGTCAGTGCACTCGGTTGGATAAGGGTAATACTCGTATCCAAGGAACACCCATTGATATCGGTAACTGACACATTATAGGTGCCTGCTGTTAATCCAGTCGGGCTTGCAACGGATTCCTGGCCTACAGGAATACTGGCTGTTGGCGTAGTTGGATCCGTTGTCCAGCTATATATATAATTTGGAGAACCTCCATTGATAGAATAATTCAATATCGCTCCATTTGAATCACCATTACACTGAATATTGTCACCACTTGGATAGGTTTGAGCGGTTCCATTTTGATTAAGTGCAACGGGTTCAGTGAGTGTTGCTGTCAACGTCGCTACACAACCAGTTGCTTCAGTCACCGTAACCTGATAATTGCCTGCGGTAATACCAGTAAGGTCCTGCAAGTTGTTTTGACCAGCGGGCACGGCTGCAGTTGGTGTAAATGGATCGGCTACCCAGGAATAGGAATATGGTTGAGTTCCTCCTGTGGCAGTCAGATCGACGAATCCATCATTAAAACCAAAACACGAGATATTGTCACTAGAAGGATAAATGGACAAAACCGAGGACAAACTGAGAACATTCGCTTCTGCAATCAGTGTGGCCGCGCCATTAACCTGACAACCATTGAGGTCTTGAACTGTGAGTGTTAAGATACCTGCCCCCAGTTGAGTTGCCGGGTTGGGGTCATTAAAATCACCTGTACCATCATTACTCCAATCATATGAATATCCGGGAACACCTCCTGAAACTATAGCCTGTGCAGATCCATCCGGCTGACAACCTGAAAGATTGTACCCATTCGGATATACAAACAAAACAAGATTATCTAAACTAAGTGGCGTTGGTTCAATTAATGAAACAGCACCGGAAACAATACAACCATTGGCATCTGTGACTGTTAAGAGGTAATTTCCTGCTGTTAATCCGGTTGGACTTTGAAGACTGTTTTGTCCTGCGGGAACATTTGCCGTAGGTGTGGTAGGATCAGCTGTCCAATTGTAATTATATCCGAGCGTTCCTCCAAGTGGGACAGATGTCAATCCGCCATCTGAATAACTGAAACAAGATATCCCATAACCATTATAGTTGGTCGTCGTTTGAGTTGATACCGTTAAAAGGGGTGGTTCTGTAACCGTTGCGTTCAAGAGTGCAGTACATCCTCCGCCTGAAGCATCTGAAACAGATAGGGTATACGAACCGGCTATGAGCGCGCTAATATCTTCAGCAGAGGACGTATATCCGGAAGGACCTGTCCAGTTATAAGTATATGTAGGAACACCACCAGAGGCAGTAATGGAGATCGATCCTGTACTTTGGCCAAAACAAGGTTCATTAACAACATTATCGAGCACCAGCGAAACACCATTACTTGGTTGCGACAAGATAACGGTTACATTGTCAGTGCAACCACCCGTAGAACCATTCGCATCAGTGACAGTTAAAACATACGTTCCTGCCACGAGTCCACTAATATCTTCAACCGACGAGCTGAATCCATTGGGTCCGGACCAGCTATACGAGTAGGGCGAAGTGCCTCCTGAAGTGGCTACAGAAATGCTCCCCGTAGCATTGCCAAAACATAAAATATCCTGTTGTGATACCAATACAGTATTTACTGGAGCCGCGGGTTCCGTCATTGTGACTGGATTCGAAGTTACCACACATGCTCCACCATTCGCATCGATCACAGAAACAGAATATGTAGCAAACCCTCCGCTTGGTGTCCCATTCAAACTGCCAAAATCGTAAGTGCCTCCATCTGTTAAAACCGCCTGTGTTGCTCCGGTTTGTATTAGCGTAACTGTATAAGGCGCCGTTCCGCCTGTAACAACACCTGTAACGTTTCCATCACCAGCCCCAAAACATAAAATGGCATCGCCTTGTGCTGTAATCGATAGCAGTGGTTGGGTAAGCACAAAAGGTCCGAGTGGATAAACGACCTGACAATTATTATTGTCATTAACGGTAACTGTGGGGTTATAAGTCCCTACCTGGTTGTACAGATGCGTTATTGTATTTTGATCATTTGCCGTAGTGCCATCATTGAAATTCCAAAGAATCCCAGTGACATTTTGTGTAGAACCGATGTTAAAATCAACTGTTAAACCACAAGAAGTAAGTGCTTCTGTCCAGGATGGGTCGGCACTTGGTCCATAGATCGTAAGGAAATCGATCAGGGCCGTATCACTTGTACAACCGTATTCATTGGTTATGGTCATAGTTGCTGAATACGTGCCCGGGAAGATATAGGTATTGCTCGGAGATTGCAGCGTGGATGCATTTCCATCGCCGAAAGTCCAGACATAGGAGGTGATTGCACCATATGATATTGAATGATCTGTGAAATCTACGAAAACAGGAGGGCAAACAAAATCACCTGCTGCATTGGTTTCAGCACCATCAAGAACATAGGTCAAATCCGCATAAGGCATTGAAACATGAATATTTCTGATGATCGTATCCAGACACCCGTTTGCATCTGTGGTGACCAGCATGATTTGATGAACAACTTGCGAAATAGAGGGGTTGGCAGGTTCATTAAAAGTCACAGAATAATCTTGCGCTGGTGAAACAGAAAGCCCATCCAGGAACCATTGGTAAGTTAGAGGGAATACACCAGATGAAGTATTCACAGCGTTGACTGTTCCTCCATTACAAACTACAGGATTTACGTTAAAATCTGCATTAGGAACAGTTATCGATACATTAACGGCCGCCGGAGCAGACACGCATCCAAAGACATCCGTTGCCGTTAGAAAAGTGCTGAAGGTCCCTACCTGATTGAACACATGAGGAACAAGCTGCGCAGGATTTGTGGTTTGCACCACCGAACCATCATCGGTAAACTGGAACTGAAAACTTTCAAGTGGCACACCATTACCCTGAACAACAGAAGCATTAGAAAAATCAACCGCCAACGGCGCACAGCCTGCCAGATCAGATGCAGAAATCACGGCCAGCGGCGGATCCAGGGCAGTGATAAAAGACAAGGTTGTTGAATCTGCGCAACCGAGCACATTTGTAGCAGTCAGTGAAACCGTGTAACTTCCATAGTTTCCATATACATAAGCGACAGGATTACCCGAAACGGTTGCGCCATTGCCCGGTTGCCAGGTGAACGTGCCGAATGCATCCGTCGAGGTTGATGTCGATGTGAATGTGACAGGAAAACCCAAACAAACACTGTCAACATCTGTGACCAGAGAAGCTATGGTTTGAGAAATATTTATGGTTGCCGTTGAACTGTCGACACAGCCCGTGGTGTAATTGTGGATCAGTTGCTCAATCGTAAAGGCTCCATATGTGTTGTAATTATGACTGGTTGATCCTTGATCGGCATCGTCAAAATCCGGATCATCGAAGAAAGTTTGAGTGCCATCACCCCAATCCCAAGTCATATCCGCATCATCTGACAAAATTCCAATGATTGAGTTATCAGTAACAGCGACATTGACCGGAAAAGACGTAGGATTACAAAACAACGTTTGTGAAGGCTGGAAGATTGATACCGGAGCCAAAATATGAATCGCATTGGTATAGATCATCGTGTCACGACAACCTCTGAAATCTATAACAAGTTGCACATCAAAATAGCCTGTATCATTCGAATAGGCGTAAAGCGGATTTGGAAGTGTAGAGGTTCCTCCGTCGCCAAAATCCCAAGAGTAATTTACCTCAGAAGGATCGTGAGGAACGCTGATCACACTTTGATCTGTAAATTGAATCTGAACATTAACACAAGCTTCCGGAATATCCCATATAAAATCAACAAGATCTATTTGACCTGTTTGGATTAGATCGGGAGCTGAAATCACTGAAGAACATCCTCCAGCAGTGGTAACAGTGAGTGAAACATCAAATATTCCAACACCATACGTATGTGCAGGCGGGAATTCACCAGTATAGGTGGTTCCATCACCATAATCCCATACCCAAGAAACGATCGGTTCTAACGGGGAGCTTACATTAGCAGATAATTGTACACTTAATGGTGCGCATCCGGACATCGTATCAGCAGTTATTGTGCCTGTTGGTGCCTGCACGTTGATATATCCCGGGATAGAATAAACACCTGTGCATCCGTTGACATCCGTCACAGAAAGGGTTACTGTAAACGAACCATCTGTCGTGTAAGTATGTGTTGGGTTTTGTTGCGATGATGTCTGGCCGTCTCCAAAATCCCATAGGTATGACGCGCCCGTATCACCAGTACTTGTAAAAGAAACATTCAAGGGGGCGCATCCTGAAGTGACGTCAGCGGTAAGATCGGGTAAAGGCAGCGGAAGAACTTGTATGCTTGCGGTGGTATTATCTGAACATCCCACAATCGTATTTTGTGCTGTTAATGAGATCATATAGGTTCCAGGAGAGTTATAAGTCACACTGTTATTTTGCGCACTTGACCCTGCTGTGTTGGAACCTGGAAAACTCCATGTCCATTGGTTGGCGCCAACTGTAGACAAATCAAGAATACTTACAGCGCTCCCCGCACACGTTGTTATTGGCGCGTCTATTCCTGCTTGAAAACTTGAAATGACGATCTGCTGTATCGTTGTATCCATGCAACCAAAACTGTTTGTTGAGATGAGGGTTACCTGATAAGTGCCGGCTACAGCATAATTTTCGACAGCTGGATTCTGAAGCGTTGAGGTCTGGCCATTACCAAAATTCCATTCAAAAGATACACCGCCACTGCTTGTATTCGTAAAAGTCACTCCAACAGGCAGGCTGCAGCCGTTCGTAGACGTTGTAAAATCGGAAATCGGCAAAGGATTAACGGTAATGTAGGATGGTTTCACTTCCGCATCTGCCTGCCCATTTGCCGCGGTCACAACAAGATTTACGGTATAAGTTCCTGGTAATGAATATGCATGTGATGGATTTTGATCATTCGAAGAATTTCCATCACCGAAATTGTAGGTCCATATGGTAATCGGCGACCCATTTGGTGTTGAAAGATCCGTGAATTGAATTGTTTCACCTATGCAAGCGACGACATTCCCCGCTGAAAATTGGGCTGTTGGCGCTTGTGCCTTGACGAAGGTCAAAACAGACAAGAACCAAACTATCAGCAGCCAATTTTTCATAAGGAAGTGCGAAGTTACAACATGTTAGAATAAAACCTCTACTTATAAAAGTACCAACGTATTAAAAAAAAACACGTTGCCTTAATCGTTCAATTATTCAAGCAAAATACCACGCATAGGCGTTCAATGATAATGCAACGAACAACCAAAGGGTGTAAGGAAGGATCAATATGGTCAGAAACAATTCGCTTTTAGCGTGCCTCCAATGTTTTAGAATTAGTGTGATCTGAAGCAATGCTATGACCACCATTCCAAGTGCCATCCAATGGAAGTGGAAGAAAACCGGATTCCATGATACGTTCAGTATCCATTGCAAAGCAAACAGCAGTATTACTTGTTTTCTGGAATCAGCAGCCTTTTTCCAAAGTCGTCCCATGTAGATCGAATAGCAAAGCATAATCGTTGTCCACGCAAAACCAAATACCCATCCCGGAGGTGTCCAGGGTGCCTTCTCCAATGTTTGATACCAAGAGTTCTCCAGCGGACTTTCTATCATCAAAACAGCCCCCAATGCGAGGGCTGCAAAGTTTAATATCGAAAAGATGACAAAGCGCATTATTCGATGATCAGTTTTTTACTCCATACATTTCCACGGTTGTCACGAAGTTGCACAATGTAACTTCCTGACTTCAGTCCACGGCATGAGATGAACGCTTCTGAGTCATTCACTGCATTTGAGCCCACCTCTCTGCCCATCATGTCCATAACAGAAACCGACATTTGTTCAACTGTGCCCCAAACCACTTTTACATCTGAACGAGCAGGATTCGGATACATATTCATGTTCAAAGATGCTTTCTCTTCCACTCCTGAAGACGCACAAGTTTCATTTACAGGAGACCCATCGCAATAATTTACGGCATACAGGTTTGCTGTTTGCAACCAAGGGCTTTCAGGCTGAAGAATTGCATCATTGCAACCCAAACGCTCAATTAAAAAGTCTCGGAAGAAATTCAACGTCGTGTCCAATTCAGGGGTGTTGCCCGCGTACGGAACATGATCTTTGCCAGGGAACGTGTAGAATTTATTTTCTACCCCAACGGCGCAGGCACGCTCATGAAGCATACGACTGCCATCCAGATACATTAGAGGTGTCCCGGGATTAACGATGCCTCTGTTATATTTAACGGTTCCATCGTTTGTGCCATGAACTGAACAAAGCGGAACATTTCCAGCCTCCAGCCAGCTATAACGGGCAAGCGCACCGCAACCATTGAGTACGCCATGAACAGTAGAAGAATACCCGGGATTACCACTGGTTCCTTCAAGTCCTCCGAGTGATGTTATTGTCGCCGTATTGAGATAATCCTGGATCTCACACTCATCGTTTAAATAGGCCAGATGAAGCGCTGTAATTGCACCTGCTGAACTTCCTCCAACAAAGATGTGATTGGTGTCGATCTTATAGGTATTGGCAGTTACGCGATCTTTGTAGAAAAAGCGCAAAGCCGCTCTCAGATCTTGCACTGCTCGAACAACCGCTTTCACGGCATTTGCTGAATCCAGAGGGAAAAAGCCTAATCGATAATCAATGCTCGCACAGACGTATCCTTTTTTGGCGAATTCCTGCGAAAAGACCACCATATCACCATCCGTTTTGGTGCCTACCTGAAAACTTCCGCCATGAACCCAGATGATCAAAGGACGCGCAGTGGCTGTATCTCCCTGAGGTTCGTAAAAATCAAGTTTCAGCGTCGTATTTGCTCCAGTCCATGAAGCATTCTGACCATAAGTAATGTTGCTAGTGGTCGTGACAGTAGGATAGACTTCCGATGCATATCTCCCTGTTGAACATGGTGTTTGGGCACTTATTGATGCGGAGATCAAAAGACCACTAAAGAGTAAGTAAACTTTTTTCATAGGTATGGATTTACTGATTATGGAAATAGCGCGGCATTTAAAGCCACTGCATTTAGTTGAGGAACACGCGCCTTATAGGCACTATTCATTGCTTTTATATACTCGTTTGCCAGCAGTGCACTTCCCCTTGGGTTCAGCTGAATTCCGTCTAAGGAATAAGCGCCCCCCGAGACGAATTTCGAACTCATGTTTGCCCCGTTGTATGCAAAACTATTTTTTAGCTTGGTGTAAAACTGATCTGCACGAACCAATGCCAAGCCGTACTGTTCCGCGAGTGCAATGATGACTTCATTATAATCAGCGATCCTTTTCCGTAGCTGATTCAATTCCAGCTGGTCAAGCACAAACTCATCTCTGAATGGATAGAGCACGCCCATCTGATGGCACTTTACTGAATCAAGTGGAATACTTAGCAATAAAAGTTCCCCCGGATTTGCCTGACGCACCGCTACAGTGTTAGCAGTTGAATCCACAATCATGAAAGGATTGTTGCCTACCTCGAAGAAATAACCGAGAGGGTTAAATACCCCGTTGAGCAAGTTAATGTTATCCATGTCTGCCGTCCCTAACGCAAGTCCATTATACGGAATGGTAGTGAAATAGGGCATTTGTGTGACATCAGGCAAGGTAGAGATCACTCCTTTTGCTCCGGCTGATGTAAGTTGCGAAAGAAGAGTGCCATATACTTGCTCAAACTCCTGTTTGGGTAACAAGGTAGCCCCGGTTGCTCCAGATTTCGCATAAGTTACAACCTCATCTAAGCCCACATTCAACGCAAAAAAAGTGGGGTTCTGCGCAATGGCATCACCCAGAACACTTGCCCCGGGACCCGAGGCCATTCTTCCAAAGAATGCGTTTGACGAACCATAACCTGCTGTTTCCAGATCGGAAATCCGGGCCCCAGGAATACCATAGTTGCCAAAATTTGACGTGGCTGAATACAGCTGCTCTGTCCAGATCGTGCCATCCCCTGCGGTTGCTTTTCTAACCGGCGACAAAGATGTTGCGCCTTCACAATCGGTCTTGTATCCTAACTGAAGAACTGAAAGTCCAGTCATGCTGATCCCAACAGACGAACCGGAAACAAGCGGCTGATAAAAGGCCCCGCCACCCACTTCCGAAAGCTGACCAGCAATCATATTTGCCAACGAATTCTCCTGACCATAATCGGTGAGCGCGTCATCCATGTACCCTGCTGTTTGACAACCACCTATCATTACGAAGCGAGCAGGGTTGATCTCTCCTGCAGTAAGCTCCGGTGCTTCATATTTCGGTTTACACGATGCCGCGAAGCCCGAAACAAACAATACAATTACAATCTTTCTCACCATTTGTATACCAATGAAAACCCAGGGGCGATCGCCTTAGTGGTGAACGTTCCCGCTAATCCTGTCTCTAAATTTCTGTCACCTCGCTGGAGCTGTGTGTAATATACAGATAAATCCATCGAGAAATGCGCTCCAAAACGATAGGTCCATCCGAAGGTTCCGTAAAATCGATTTCGGTCAGGTGTTTCTGGCGTTACATAACCGTTTTGAACAGGTGAATATCCAAATCCACCACCGAATCTGACGTCCATTTCATCAAACAACTTATACGACATTCCGCCTCTGAAGGCAAAGATGTTTTTGTAGTTCCTTGCAGACTTCGTATCACCCAACGACGCTGTATTTTGTGCATAGTCAAAAGCAAGCGTGTCGTATGCTCTCCATCCTACATAGTTGATATCGAATACAGCAGCGAACTTTTCTCCTGAAGTATAGGCCAGCCCAAGCGTGCTAACACTCGGCAGAGGAAGAGAAGACGAGAACGCACCACTTGGGAAATTTGGCGCAAGAGCTTCGGGAACGGTAAAAGTCGCAGTTCCATCAGGTAATGACATTTTTACCCTTGAGCGATAATTGATCCCTAGAGACCAATGTTCTGTAAGCTTGTTGTGAAGGCCTAAGTTGTATCCAAAACCGTTGGCTTTTCCTGCAAGTTCGACATGACCATACGCTCCGTCAGCAAATTGTACCGGAAGATCCTTCTGCAGATTAACGTTACCGGTGACGAGTATCGGACCTCCGCCAAGGCTCACATGTTCATTCAGACGAAAAGCAATTGTTGGCTGGATAAAGATAGCTTTCAACTCTAAACGGGTCAGGGCGAAACGACCAATCCAGCCATCTTCATATTGTACGGTACTTCCAAATGGGGTGTAGGCTGCAATACCGAATTTGAGTCTTGCCTCTTTCTTCGCTTGGAATAATCCATAGGCTGAAAAGGGTGTTCCGATGGGTGAGTTCGTCCGATAACCCAGACCCGTAGCTGAATCAACATAGAGAACATTGGCAA
>Ga0172372_10008603_pt1 | contig 13426 bp, 15 predicted proteins | sample LakKiv5m_2_FD_114544 | JGI IMG/M metagenome (GOLD analysis project Ga0172372, IMG submission 114544) | Freshwater microbial communities from Kabuno Bay, South-Kivu, Congo - kab_092012_9.5m | ecosystem: Environmental > Aquatic > Freshwater > Lake | place: Democratic Republic of the Congo...
CCGTCAAGGAGTCGGCGCAGATCGTCCAACTGGGCGATCGGGACGCCGACCTTGCCCACTTCGCCGCGGGCCATCGGTGAGTCCGGGTCGTATCCGGTCTGAGTGGGCAGGTCGAAGGCGATGCTCAGACCGGTCTGCCCCTTGGCGATGTTGGCCTTGTAGAGGGCGTTGGAGGCCGAGGGTGAAGAATGCCCGGCGTAGGTGCGGATGAGCCAGGGCGCATCCTTGGGTCGAGCCACCCGCCCAGCGTAGTGAGCGGCCGATCCAAGCTCACGGGCAGGTGAGCAAGCGCTTAGGTGCCCTCGGGTGCAGGATGTGCACGTGCCCGCCTGGAGCGCCTACTCCTATGCCTTCGGTCCCCTGATCGCGTTCCTCGGGATCGGCGCCCTGGTCCTGGTTCTGCGGTGGGCCTTCGGTGGGCGATCATCGGTGGTCGCCGCCGCATCCCGACCAGGTGCGCCGGACGCCTACGGCCTGCTGGTGCCGGTGGCCTCCCCCGGGACCTACGTGGAGGGGGAAATCCTGAGACAGCGCCTCGTCGCTGCCGGCATCCGCGCCAACCTTGCGCACACCCTGGACGGGCCCCGGGTGATGGTCTGGCCGGCGGACGCCGAGCGCGCCAAGTCCCTGCTGGATCGACCCTGATCCTGGCACGGCGATCAGTCCCCGGCGCGGTCGACCATGGCGCCCAGGCCCCTGAGGGCGGGGACGAATCCCGCATAACCGCGGTCGATGTGCGAGGCGCCGTAGACGGTCGTGGTGCCATCCGCCACCAGTCCGGCGAGGACCAGCCCTGCTCCGGCTCGGATGTCCGTTGCCTCGACCGGTGCCCCGGACAGGCCCGTTCGACCACGCACCAGGGCATGGTGGCCGTCGGTTCGGACATCGGCGCCGAGCCGGGAGAGTTCCTGCACGAATCGGAATCGGGCCTCGAACAGATTCTCGGTCACCAGGGCCGCGCCTTCGGCGATCGCGTTCAGCGCGATGAACTGCGGCTGCAGGTCGGTCGGGAATCCGGGGTAGGGCAGGGTGACGATGTCCACCGCCCGTGGTCGGCCCTCCATTCGAACCCCGAACCCATCTGCCAGTTCGGCCACCACCGCTCCGGCCGTGCTGAGCTTGTCCAGGGCGATCTGCAGGTGGCCGGCGACGGCATTGCGAACGATGACCTCACCGCCGGTGATGGCGGCTGCCACTGCCCAGGTGCCGGCGACGATCCGGTCGGGCACCGCCCGGTGCTCCACCGGGTTCAGGCTCTCGACCCCTTCCACGGTGAGGGTTGCGCTTCCCACCCCATCGATCCGGGCGCCCATCTGCAGGAGCATTCGGCAGATGTCGACGATCTCCGGCTCCCGGGCGACGTTGTCGATCACGGTGGTGCCGCTGGCGGTCACCGCCGACATCAGGATCGTCTCGGTCGCACCGACGCTGGGAAAGTCCAGCCATACGCTGGCACCGCGCAGTCGCCCTTCGCTGGTGGCAATGAGGTAACCGTGCTCGCTCACCACGGTGGCCCCCATCCGCTGCAGGCCGTCCACATGCATGTCCAGTCCCCTGGAGCCGATGTTGTCGCCGCCCGGCAGAGCCACATCCACAGCACCGCAGCGCGCCAGCAGGGGCCCCAGCACGCAGATCGACGCACGCATCCGGCGCACGAGGTCATAGTCGGCCCGGTGCTGGAGTTGCTCGGGCACGTCGATCGTGACGACCGCCATCTCGCGTGAATGCTCGACCTCGCACCCGAGGCGGCGCAGCAGCTCGCCCATGATGGTCACATCCAGGATGTCCGGAACCTCGTGGATGGTGGACCGACCCTGCGCCAGCAGGGCGGCTGCCATCAACTTCAGCACCGAGTTCTTCGCCCCGGTGACGCGGACCTCTCCCTGCAGCCGAGCACCGCCGGTCACCTTCAGCACGTCCGGGGCTTCGGCAGCTCGGTCGTCGTTCACTCGGACGTCGCTCACTGGGGAATGCTATGCGGGCCAGCAGGAATCGTGCGCGCAAGCGCACCCGGTGGCAGTGCCATAGGGTCACGGTGACGAGGAGGTCACATGGTCAACCTGACGCGGATCTACACCCGAACTGGCGACGACGGCACGACGAGCCTGGGAGACATGAGCCGGACCGGGAAGAACGATCCCCGACTGAAGGCCTACGCGGACGTGGACGAGGCCAACTGCACGATCGGCGTGGCCCTGGCTGCCTCCGAACTCCCCGAGGACATCCACGCGTTGCTGCTGAAGGTGCAGAACGATCTCTTCGACGTCGGAGCCGACCTGTGCACGCCGGTCGTCGATGACCCGCCCCACCCGCCACTGCGGGTGACCGAGGCCTACATCGACGAGCTCGAGCAGGCCTGCGACCACTACAACCAGGCCCTGGAGCCGCTTCGCTCCTTCGTCCTGCCGTCCGGCACACTGGCCGCGGCACATCTGCATGTCGCCCGGACGGTGGTGCGACGGGCCGAGCGCTCCACCTGGGCTGCCCTGGACACCTACCACGGCGGCATGAACCGACTCACGGCCACCTATCTCAACCGACTCAGCGACCTGCTGTTCATCCTGGCCCGAACCGCCAATCGGGACGCCGGGGGCGATGTGCTGTGGCAGCCCGGGAAGAGATAGACCACTCTGCGGAGGGCCTGCGGCAGATCATCATCCGCCTGGACCGTCCCGAGCAACTCTTCGTCGCCGGCCGGGTCGATCCCTGGTCATCGCAGTACACCGAGTACACCGCGCAACCGGCCATGGTCACCGTTCGCGACATGCTGATGTCGCGGATGCCCCGTAGCAGTCAGCGGGTTCACCTCGTCCTCATCCTCCCGTTATCCGCCACGCACGCGGGGTTGGCGGCCGAGCTCACCGAGGCCGTGCGCCGCTGGATCCGCGTCCAGAATCTGATGGAGATCGACACCATTCATGCCGACGGAGCGGTAGGCCGTCGGCTGTTCGCCATGTGCTCGATGGTGTTCATGGTCCTGCAGACGCTGAGCATCCTGGTGAAGAACGTGGGGGCGGACGTCTCCGACTATCTGGTCGACGCGGTCGGCGAGGGACTCAGTGTGGCGAGTTGGGTCATGCTCTGGTTCCCAGTCCAGATGTTCACCGTCGAGGTATGGCGCTCATCGATCCGTCGACGACGCTCGCGGATTCTCGAGCGGATCACGGTCGAGGTCGTGGCTGATGGCTGAGGTCAGCGAAGAGCGGCGGCGGCCCCGGCCACGGTGATTCGGGTTTCAGCCCGCCGGAGGGCCGAGATGCCATCCTCACCCGAGGCCTGTGCTGCCTGCAGTGCCTTGCGCGCGCGATCGACGTCGATGTCCTGGGCCAACTCGGCGATCTCGGCGATCACGTTCACCTCGTTGGAGTCGACCGCGAAGAAGCCTCCGTGCACCGCAACCAGCATCTTGGTCCCATCCGGTGCCTCGATCCGCAGCGGGCTCTCCACCAGCAGCGCCAGCACCGGCTCATGTCCGGGCATGATGCCGATCTCCCCTTCGGGGGTCTTGGCGACCACGCTCTTGGCGGGACCGCGCCACAGGGCCCGCTCCGCGGAGACGACGTTGACGGTCAACTCGGCCATGGCTACTTCTTCACCAGATCAGCGGCGTTCTTCTCCACATCCTCGATGCCACCGCACATGAAGAAGGCCTGCTCGGGTAGGTGGTCGTAGACCCCTTCGCACAACGCCTTGAACGAGGCGATCGTCTCCTCGACCGGCACGAACGAGCCAGGCTGACCGGTGAAGGCCTCGGCCACGAACATGTTCTGGGACAGGAACCGCTGGATGCGTCGTGCCCGGCCGACGATGATCTTGTCCTCCTCGGACAGCTCGTCGATGCCGAGAATCGCGATGATGTCCTGCAGGTCCTTGTAGCGCTGCAGGATCTCCTTGACCCGGGCGGCCACCCGATAGTGCTCATCGCCGATGTAACGCGGATCCAGGATGCGGGAGGTGGAGTCCAGCGGATCCACCGCCGGGTAGATGCCCAGTTCCGAGATCGGCCGGGAGAGCACCGTCGTGGCATCCAGGTGGGCGAAGGTGGTGGCGGGCGCCGGGTCGGTCAGGTCGTCTGCCGGCACATAGATGGCCTGCAGGGAGGTGATCGAGTGGCCTCGGGTCGAGGTGATCCGCTCCTGCAGCTGACCCATCTCGTCGGCCAGGGTGGGCTGGTAGCCCACGGCCGACGGCATCCGGCCCAGCAGGGTCGAGACCTCCGACCCAGCCTGGGTGAAGCGGAAGATGTTGTCGATGAACAGCAGCACGTCCTGCTTCTGCACATCACGGAAGTACTCGGCCATGGTCAGGGCCGCCAGTGCCACCCGGAGCCGGGTGCCCGGGGGCTCGTCCATCTGACCGAAGACCAGGGCGGTCTTGGAGATGACGCCCGACTCGGTCATCTCCAGGAACAGGTCGTTCCCCTCGCGGGTGCGCTCACCGACCCCGGCGAAGACCGACACGCCACCGAAGTTCTCCGCAACGCGGTAGATCATCTCCTGGATCAGGACCGTCTTGCCGACGCCGGCACCACCGAACAGACCGATCTTGCCGCCCTTGACGTAGGGGGTCAGCAGGTCGATGACCTTGATGCCGGTGGAGAAGACCTCGGTCTTTGACTCCAGTTGATCGAAGGCCGGCGCAGACCGGTGGATGCTCCACCGCTCCTTGATGTCCAAGGTCTCCACCGGCACGTCCAACGGCACACCGAGGGTGTTCCACACATGGCCCTTGGTGACGTCCCCCACCGGCACCACGATCGAGTCCCCGGTGTCGCGAACGTCCGCGCCTCGGACCAGACCGTCGGTCGGCTGCATCGAGATCGCGCGCACCATGTTGTCGCCGATGTGCTGAGCGACCTCCAGCGTCAGGGTGCGGTTGTCGCCCTCACCGAAGCTCACGTCCACCTGCAGTGCGTTGTAGAGCTCGGGCATGGCCTCGACGGGGAACTCCACGTCCACGACAGGGCCTGTCACCCGGGCCACACGTCCAACGCCGGTCACGGTCTCGGGGCTAGCGGTCATGATCTTCCTTCTCCTATGCGCTCAGCGCGTCGGCGCCGCCGACGATCTCGCTGATTTCCTGGGTGATCTCGGCCTGTCGGGCCTGGTTTGCCTGTCGGGTGAGGGAGCGGATGAGTTCCTCAGCGTTGTCCGTCGCTGACTTCATGGCTCGACGCCGAGCGGCATGCTCGGATGCGGCGGACATCAGCAGGGTCAGATAGACCATCTGATCGATGTACCTGGGCAGGAGCCCGTCCAGCACCGCCTCAGGCCCTGGTTCGAACTCGTACAGGGGGAAGGGCAGCGCCGACTCCTTGGAGACGACTTCGTCGACCACCTCCAGCGGCAGCACCCTGCGGACCCGCGCCTCCTGCGATCCCATGTTGAGGAAGTGCGTGTAGACAATGTGGATCTCGTCCACCCCGCCCTCCTCGGTCGGGGTGAGGAAGGCGGTGAGGAGGTCGTCGCCGATCCGCTTGGCATCGGCGTAGGTGGGCTGGTCGGTGAACCCGGTGTACTCCCCCGCCATCGCGCGGTTGCGGAATCGGTAGAACGAGACGCCCTTGCGGCCGACCACGTAGGGCACCGCCTGCACCCCCTTGTCGGTGAGGGTGCGGGCCAGACCCTCCGCCTCCTTGATGGCATTGGAGGAGTAGGCACCGGCCAGACCGCGATCGGCGGTGATGACGAGCACCGCAGCCCTGCTGCTGTTCTCACTTCGGGCCATCAGCGGGTGCTTGCGCACGTCCGTGGCATGGCTCGCGGCAGCAGAGATCGCAGCATTGAGCTGGATCAGGTACGGCTCGCTCGCAGTCAACCGCTGCTGCGCCTTCACGATGCGCGAGGAGGCAATCAACTCCATCGCCTTCGTGATCTTCTTGGTCGCCTGGACGGAGCGAATGCGCCGCCGGTAGACCCGCAGTTGTGCGCCCATGGACTAACCCCGGACCGCCCGCTTGATCTGAGTGGGATCGATGTCTTCCTCGGCTACGGCCTCGACCGGCTCGTCGTTCACCAGCATGGCACCAGAGGACGTGGTGAACTGCCGCTTGAACTCGGCAATGGCCGCTTCGAGAACCGACACCGAATCGTCCGACAGGTCAGTGCTGGAGCGGATCGCGTCCAGCACCTCGGGCTTGGAGCGCTCGATGAACGCCAGGAACTCAGCGTCGAAGCGTCGGATGTCCTCAACCGGGACATCGTCCAACTGGCCGGTGGTGCCGGACCACACCGAGATCACTTCCCGCTCCATCGCCTGCGGTTGGTACTGCGGCTGCTTGAGCAGCTCGACCAGGCGTGAACCGCGCTCGAGTTGGGCCTTCGACGCAGCGTCCAGATCGGAGCCGAATGCGGCGAACGCCTCCAGCTCGCGGAACTGCGCCAGGTTCAGGCGGAGGCGACCGGCAACCTTCTTCATCGCCTTCGGCTGGGCTGAGCCACCGACCCGGGACACCGAGATGCCGACGTTGATGGCCGGCCGCACACCGGAGTTGAACAGGTCCGACTCCAGGAAGCACTGGCCGTCCGTGATGGAGATGACGTTCGTCGGAATGTACGCCGAGACGTCGTTGGCCTTGGTCTCGATCACCGGCAGTCCGGTCATCGAGCCTGCCCCCAGTTCATCGGAGAGCTTCGCGCAGCGCTCCAACAACCGGCTGTGCAAGTAGAAGACGTCCCCGGGGTAGGCCTCGCGGCCGGGCGGACGACGCAACAGCAGCGACACCGCACGATAGGCCTCGGCCTGCTTGGACAGGTCGTCGAAGACGATGAGCACATGCTTGCCCTGGTACATCCAGTGCTGGCCGATGGCCGAGCCGGTGTACGGGGCCAGGTACTTGAAGCCGGCCGGGTCCGATGCGGGCGCGGCGACGATGGTGGTGTACTCCATCGCGCCGTACTCCTCCAGGGCACCCTTCACCGATGCGATGGTCGAGCCCTTCTGCCCGATCGCCACGTAGATGCACCTGACCTGCTTCTTCGGATCGCCGGACTTCCAGTTCTCCCGCTGGTTCAGGATCGTGTCCAGGCAGACCGCCGTCTTGCCGGTCTGCCGGTCACCGATGATGAGCTGACGCTGACCACGACCGATCGCCGTCATGGCATCGATGGCCTTGATCCCGGTCTGCAACGGCTCCTTCACCGGCTGGCGCTGTACGACGGTCGGCGCCTGCAGTTCCAGTGCCCGGCGGGCCTCCGCGTTGATCGGACCCATCCCGTCGATCGGGTTGCCCAGTGGATCGACGACCCGGCCCATGAAACCGTCACCGACGGGGACCGAGAGCACCTCGCCGGTCCGCCGGACCGGCTGACCCTCCTCCACCGCTGAGCCGTCACCGAGCAGCACCACACCGATCTCGCGCAGGTCCAGGTTGAGGGCGAGGCCGAGGAGGCCGCCCTCGAACTCCAGCAGCTCGTTGGTCATGGCTGAATGCAGGCCCTCGACGCGCGCGATGCCGTCACCGGTCTCGATGACGCGGCCCACCTCTTCGCGGGCGGTCGCCGGCGAGTAGGCCGCCACGTTCCGCTCGATCGCATCCCGGATCTCCTCCGGCCGGATCGTCAGCTCCGTCATTGCCGTCCTGCTTCCTGTATCGGCCCGCCGGTGGCGGGGTGTTCAGCTGCTCTGGTGTGCCTAGGAACCGAGAATCACCCGGCGTGCTTGCTGGAGTCGGGAGGCGACCGTACCGTCGATGACCTCGTCCCCGACCTTGACGTAGACCCCGCCGAGGACACTTGCATCGACGGCCACATTGAGCCGTACGGTGCGGCCCTTGAGCCGGGAGAGTGCATCTGCGAGCCGGCGCTGCTGCTCCGGCTCCAGTGGTGCGGCCACTCGAACCTCCGCCACGACGCGGCTGCGCTGGCTCGCGGCCAGGTCGACGAGTTGGTCGACGACCGCGTCGATCCGCTGCCCGTGCAGGTGACCCACGGCGTACTGCAGCACCTGCAGGGTGGCCGAGGTGCTGCGGGCCTTCAGCAGGTCACCGACGATGGCCGCCTTCACCGCGGCCGACTGGGCCGGGTCGGTCAGCGCCATCTGCAACGCAGGTGAGGAGTCCAGTGCTCGGCCGAACCGGAACAACTCCTCCTCGGTCGCATCCAGGGTGCCATCGGACTCGGCCACCGTGAACGCCGCCTGGGCGGCCAGTCGTTCCACCGCGATGACCAGATCATCGTCACTGGACCACCGCTCAGCCACGACACCGAGCAGGACCTGCAGGGCCAGCGGGCTCACCCGCGAGCCGAGCAACTCCCGCACCAGACCCTCGCGGACCGGTACCGGTTGGCCGCCATCGGCGAGGGCGTTGCGCAACTGCGTCTGGACGCTCAGCAGGCCGGCCGCCGCGTACAACTCATCCGCGAGCCCGGCGAAACCGGCCTCACCACGGCGTGCATCCAGGGCCTCGGCCTGGCGGGCCATCGACTCCCTGCTGGCTCCGAGCATCAGCGTGCTGCCTGCCGCTCGAGATCGGTCAGGAAGTCGTCGACCGTCTGACGGACGCGAGCATCGTCGGTCAGCGCGGCGCCGACCACCTTGCCGGCCAGGGTCACCGCCAACTCACCAACCTGGCGGGTCAACTGAGCTGTCGCCTGGGCCCGGTCCGCCGCCAGTTGCTGTTCGGCCGTGGCCGTCACGGCAGCGGCCGCATCACGTGCCTGACCTCGGGCCTCCTCGATGATGGCCGTGCGATCAGCCTGAGCCTGGGTCCGGATGCTGGCGGCCTCTTCACGAGCCTGGGCGAGTTGTGCTCGGTACTCCTCCAGGACTCGGACAGACTCGGCCTGCGCCTCCTCGGCACGCTTGATTCCGCCCTCGATGGCGTCCGTCCGGGCCTGAAGGGTCTTCTTGATGTTCGGCAGGGCCAACTTGGCCAGTGCCCCGAACACGATGAAGAACGCGATGGTGCCGATGATCAACTCGTCGATCGGCACCGCCAGGACTGAGGGCATCTCCTCGCCGCCCTCGCCCCCCGCGGCGAACACTGCAGCCGACACTGCGGCAAACGCATTGAACACGACTCGGCCTTCCTACGACTTGTCCACGTGCATCATGGCGAACGGTGGCCTTCAGGACGCCTTGCGGGCGCCCGCTATGCGCCGAAGACGAAGGGAACGACGAAGCCGATGAGCGCCAGGGCCTCGGCCAGGGCGAAGCCCAGCAGCATGTTCTGGCGGATGATGCCGTAGGCCTCGGGCTGGCGGGCGATGGCCTGCACGCCCTGACCGAAGATGATGCCGATGCCGATGCCTGGGCCGATGGCGGCCAGGCCGTAGCCGAGCGAGCCGATGGAGCCAGTGAGTTCCGCGAGGAGCGACATGTCGTTTCCTTTACATATCCGGGCCGGCGACTGGTCCGCCGGTCTGGGGGCTCGAGTGGCTCCTCGCCTGCTGCGGGGAGCCATATTCAGTTGTGGTCGAGCGTGCCGATCAGTGCTCGGCGTGGAGCGCACCGCTGATGTAGACCGCGGCGAGCAGGGTGAAGATATAGGCCTGCAGTGCTTGGATCAGGACTTCGAAGGCGGTCAGGGCGACGGTCACCGCGAACGAGGCCACCGACCCCAGGATGCCGATCACGCTCGCACTGATCAAGTAGAAGGTCGCCACGCTGAACGAGGCGATGAGCAGGTGCCCGGCGAACATGTTGGCGAAGAGACGGACCGAGTGGGTGAAGGGCCGAACGATGATGTTGGAGATGAACTCGATCGGGGCCAGCAGCAGGTACATCGGCTTGGGCACCCCGGGCGGGAACATCATGTTCTTGAAGAACGGGATGAATCCCTGGCGATAGACCCCCAGCGGGACCCAGGTCAGATAGACGATGAGCGCGAAGGCGACCGGGATCGCGAAGATGGAGGTCACCGGGATCTGCGCCCCGGGGAGGATGCCCATGAAGTTGAGCATCCACGTCATGAAGAAGAAGGTGAACAGGAACGGGACGAAGCGGTCCCCCTCCTTGCCCATGGCCTCGCGAGCGATCCCGTCCCGGATGAACAGGTAGCCGAGCTCACCGACGTTCTGGGCCCCCCGCGGGACCAGGCTCGGCCGCCGGAACGCATAGGTGAAGAAGGCGACGATCGCCAGGCTCACCAGGCCGAGCAGGATGGTCACCTTGGAGACGTGGAACGCGACCGGGCCGACGCTGAAGGTGAGCAGGGCATCGAACTGGAAGATCTCCGCCCCCGGCGCGGGGAACCCGCAGCCGGACATCAGGTGGCAATCGAGCCCGCCACTGGCGCGAATCACGCCCACCGCGAACCTCCCGACACCCATGCGCTCACTGCGCCCTCACTTCCCATGACGTCCGGCACCTGATTGCTTGGAGCCATCTCGGTTCAGGCCCGCGATGACGACGTACATCGACAGTCCCAAACCGACCATGGCGCCGACGGCCATGAGCGTCGAGGTGTGGCCCACCCACTGCGAGATCAGCCAGCCCAGGCCGGTGTACAGCAGAAGCCCTGCCGCGATTCGGCTGACGATCGTCCAGGCAGGATCAGCCATTCCCTTCGAGGCATCAGGCGGGATCGACCGCTGTCCAGCGCCCGAACGGTACCATCCGGGCGGTCGAGAGGAGGGTGCGGGGGCGCTCACGAACCGCTCCGGGGTTCCACGTACAGCACCTTGGTGACGGCGAATACCCAGACCTCCGCCACCGTCCAGGCGATGGTGCAGGCAACGACCGTGGCCGCGAAGACCTTGGTGTCGAACAGGGTCGTCTCCGCGAACAGGATGATGAAGATGAAGAGCACGCCGATCTTCACCAGGTAGGTCATCAGGGCGACCGTCATCGCCATCTGCGGGTTCGAACGCAGGACCGCACCCAGGACGATCTGCCCCACGGCGAAGAACACGAGCACCAGGACGGTTGCGATGATCGCACCGACCGCACCCGGTGAACCACGCAGCACGGCGGCGATGACGATGGCGATGATGCCCACTGCCCCGGCAGCCAGCCCCGCCCGCTTGAGCACCAGGCCGTCGATGGAGGCCGCCGATGGCAGGGTCGCGGGTGAACCGGATGCTGCGTCGGCAGGCATGTTTGGCACGCTATCGCACACCGGACGTTCGGCCCAATCCAGCCTTGCGTGCGATTGCTCACGCGCCAGGTCTACGTGCTAGCCGTCGGTCCCGGTCCGCAGTGAATGCACGCTGGCCAACTTCGGCTGCGCCGGTCGGCGCACCGCGACCAGGATCGCAGCCAAACCGATCACGAACGCACCGATGGCCACCGGCGGTGGGAAGAAGGCCAGCGCCACCGCGCTGCCGGCCACCAGTCCGGTCCACGCGTACATCAACAGCACCGCCCGGGCCTGGGAGTGACCCAGGTCCAGCAGTCGGTGGTGCAGGTGCTCCTTATCCGGGGCGAAGGGGTTGCGTCCGGCTCGCGTGCGCCGGATCACCGCGAGCAGCAGGTCGACCAGCGGCACAGCCATCACCGCGACTGGCAACAGCACCGGCAGGACCGCCGGCAGCAGGGTGGTACCCGCCACGGCACTGGGATCGATCTGGCCCGACAGGGTGATGGTCGCGGCGGCCAGCAGCAGCCCGAGCATCATCGATCCGGTGTCACCCATGAAGATGCGCGCCCGATAGGCATTGTGCGGCAGGAAGCCCAGGCAGATCCCGACCAGCAGCACCGAGACCAGGGTGGCCATCGTCGCGCGTTCCACCCCGAACTCCACGGACAGCAGGTACGCGTAGGCGAAGAAGGCTCCCGCGGCTACCGCCACGATGCCGGCGGCCAGGCCGTCGAGGCCGTCCACGAAGTTGATCGCGTTGATGCTCACCAGCACGATCAGGACGGTGAACAGCACACTGGTCACCGGGTCCAGGACGAAGGTGCCGCCGATCGGCAACCAGATCACCGAGATCCCCTGGAAGGCCATCAGACCAGCCGCCAGCACCTGTCCGGCGAGCTTCACCGGGGCGTCCAATCCCCACTTGTCGTCCACGATGCCCAGGGCGACGATCACCGCCACCCCGGACAGCAGGGCCAGCGGTGCCCGCCCGGACTCGAAGACCGCCCCCATCATCGGTAGCTTGCTCGCCAGCAGCAGCCCGGCCAGCAGGCCGGCCAGCATCGCCAGACCACCGAGCCGCGGTGTCGCGCGGTCGTGCACGTCCCGATCACGGACCTCGGCGATCACTCCCAGTCGGCGAGCCAGGACCTCGACCAGGGGCGTCGTCAGATAGGTCACCGCTGCTGCAGCCAGCAGGCACAGCAGGTACTCGCGCAACTGCGATCAGCTCCTACCGTAGGCGGGATGCGCTTGGACGAGTGCCGCGACCGCCGCGGCGAGCTGCGCACTCGAGGTTCCGTCAGTATCCCGCACCGCCTGGCCGATCAGCGCGGCAATCGTGCGCATGTCGTCCACCGACATCCCCGCCGTGGTGACCGCCGGCGTGCCCACCCGGATGCCGGAGGCCACCGCCGGAGGCTGCGGGTCGTACGGGATCGCGTTCTTGTTCAGGGTGATCCGCACCGCATCGCAGCGCTGCTCGGCATCGGCCCCGGTGACCCCCAGGGCCCGCAGGTCGATCAGGGCCAGATGCGTGTCGGTTCCGCCGCTGACCGGGCGCATCCCCTCGTCGGCCAACCCGGCAGCCAGGGCCTGCGCATTGTCGATGACACTTCGGGCGTACTGCTGATAGGCCGGCGATGCTGCCTCGCGCAGCGCCACTGCCTTGGCCGCCACCGCGTGCATGAGCGGACCGCCCTGCATCATCGGGAAGACGGCCTTGTCGACCTTCGCGGCGTGCTCGGCCCGGCTCAGGATCATGCCGCCGCGCGGACCGCGGAGCACCTTGTGCGTGGTGAAGGTCACCACGTCGGCATAGGGCACCGGACTGGGAATCGCCTTACCGGCAACCAACCCGATGAAGTGGGCGGCATCGACCATCAGGATCGCGCCCACCTCGTCGGCGATGGCCCGGAAGGCTGCGAAGTCGATCAACCGGGGATAGGCCGTCGCACCGCAGATGATCATCTTGGGGCGGTGCTCCAGGGCCTGATCCCGGACCTGGTCGTAGTCGATCAACTCGGTGTCCTGGCGGACGCCGTAGGACACCACGTTGAACCACTTGCCGGAGAAGTTCACCTTCGAGCCGTGGGTCAGGTGCCCGCCGTGGGGCAGGCTCATGGCCAGGACGGTGTCCCCCGGCATCACGAAGGCACCGTAGGCAGCCAGATTGGCACTGGCGCCACTGTGCGGCTGCAGGTTGGCATGCTCGGCCTCGAACAACTCAAGCGCCCGGGCGATGCCGATCTCCTCGGCCTGGTCCACCTCCGCGCAACCGCCGTAGTACCGGCGACCGGGGTAACCCTCCGCGTACTTGTTGCTCAACGTCGAGCCCAGGGCCGCCAGCACGGCCGGGGAGGTGAAGTTCTCGCTGGCGATCAACTGCAGGCCGCTGCGCAACCGCTC
>Ga0172372_10008604_pt1 | contig 13425 bp, 12 predicted proteins | sample LakKiv5m_2_FD_114544 | JGI IMG/M metagenome (GOLD analysis project Ga0172372, IMG submission 114544) | Freshwater microbial communities from Kabuno Bay, South-Kivu, Congo - kab_092012_9.5m | ecosystem: Environmental > Aquatic > Freshwater > Lake | place: Democratic Republic of the Congo...
CACCAATCGGTCGTGGTCGTGCGCCACGAGCTGCGCGCGAGTCCAAGCCTCGAACTCGCTGGCCCAGTTCGGAACAGGCGCTTCGGGACGCCCCCAGGCGAGTTGGCCCAAGTTGTGCACCATCCCGCCGCTGGCGAGGATCAGCACGCCTTGCGCACGCAGCGGCGCGAGTTGCCGGCCCAGTTGGTGCAAGCGTTCGGGCTGTAGCCGCCATGGCACCGACAACTGCAGCACCGCCACATCCGCCGCGGGCTGCATGTGCACCAGCGGCGTCCACACGCCATGGTCCCAAGGGCGCTCGTCGTCGAGGCGCGAACCGGGCACCAGTCCCAGCACATCCTGCGCCAGAGCCGCCGCGGCGGGGGCGGGATAGCGCACCTGCCGCAACTCGGTCGGGAAGCCGCTGTAGTCGTGCAGCAACTCGCGCGTCATGCGCGTGCCCACGGTCGGAGGCGACTCCAACCAATGCGCCGACAAGACGAGGATCGCCGCGGGGCGCGGCACAGCGCGTCCCAGCGCGCCGAAGTCGCGCGCCGCCACGGGATCCAACGCCATGGTGGGCGCCCCATGGGACACGAACACGACGGGCATGAGCGTTGCGGCTGGCATGACACGAACTCCGCCACTGCAGGCGGTCGCGAGCGAGGCCGAGGACACTTGCAGGAAGCCGCGCCGGTTCATGGGTGCGGGCCTGGCTGCGTCGCGAGGCGTTGATCCGCAGGCCAACGGCCAGCGCGTGGCCTAGGCGGTCAGGAGCAGCCCGACCAGTGCTTCTTGGCGACGCGACCTGCAGGGCTTCGTTTGGCGCAGGGCGTGCAGGATGCTGCCGGGCTTGGGTTCCACGCCGACAGGATCGACCACAATCCATGACTGGTCGAGCATTCCGCCATGGCTGGCTCCTCGAGTGGTCCGATGACGGCTACTTGCGTCGCTTGGCGGGCTTGCGCGCCGACTTGCGCCGGGGAGCATGGTCGTGCTCCGCGTGGAAGGGATGGCGCCCATCCTCGACGCCGATGTCGCGCATCATCTTGCGCAGCTCGAGCGAGTGCATCTCCTCGGCGGCGATTTGGGTGCGAGCGAACTCCTCGAGGTACACGCTCGAGCCTTCGACCACGCCGAGCAGCTCCTTGTACAGCGTCAAGGCGCGCGACTCGTGCGCCGCGCTCTCCTCGAGGATGTCGCGCATCGCATGGCGGTAGGTCTCGTCGATTTCCGCGATCTGCAAGGTCGGGTGTCCGCCGAGCCCAGTCAGCAGCTCGCCGGCTTGTTGAGCGTGCAGCAGCGACTCCGAGGCCTGTGCCTTCATGAAGGCGACGATGGGGATGCGGTTCGGTCCCGTCACCATCAAGGAGTAGTGCGTGTAGCGCACGACGCCGGCCAGTTCGAATTCCATGATGCGCGACAACAACTTCTGCGTGCGACCGAGGTCCAGGTCCTTGAGGGGCATGGAAGCGATGATAGACGCAAGGCGTCCGGTGGCGCCAGTCGCCAAGCGCGCGAAGACGCGTCGCGGGCGGCGTCTCGCGCCGGGACGAAGATGGCCGCTCCAGCTGCTAGAGTCGCCGCCATGAAGAAGACCGCTTGCGTGCTGCTTGGACTTTCCGCCGCGCTCGCCTCGTGCCGCGCGACCTCCCCGAACGCGCCGGCGCTTGGCGCCGCGTCGCAGCCCGCCTGCGATCCGGCCGTGGCGCCCTTTGCGTTCCTCGCCGGCACTTGGACGCTCGAGCAGAAGAACGGGGCCGTGATCGAGGAGTCGTGGAGCCTGCCGCGCGGCAAGTCGGTGCTCGGCTCGTTCCGCCGTGTCTTGGGCAACGGCGCGACGCCGTTCTACGAGTTCACCCACATCGTCGCCGCCATGGAGGGCGTGCTGCTGCGTCAACTGCACGTGCACGGAGACTTCGAGACCGATCCGCGCCGCCCGAGGCCCATGGTGCTGAGGCTCGAGCGGCTGGAAGGCCGCAGTGCATCCTTCGTGCCCGTCGACGACGCCGAGTTGGCGGCCTCCGGGACCTTGGCGCGCGCCACCTACACGCGCCTCGACGACGAGACCTTGCGGCTCGTGGTGGAGTCCAAGCCCGGCGCCGACGGCAAGCCGGCGGAGCCCACGCTCGAGTTCACCATGCGTCTGGCGCGTTGAGAACCGGGACCGCGCGTGGCGCGGCTCGACGAGTCGCGCCTTGCTCCCGAGGGGACCATGCCCGTCCCCATGGATGACTCGCGAAAGGGGATGACATGTTGCGGAAGCTCGAATTGCCCGGTCGAGACGCCCTCGCGCTGGAGCGCAGCGGCCAAGGATCCTTGAACCTTGAGGTGCTGGGCGCGCCAGGCGAGGACAACGCCGTGCTGGCCACCCTGGATTCCGGACAAGTCGTTCGCCGCAACTTGTTCGATTGCGGCGCGGGCTGCCTGGAGCAACTGCGCTTCCGCGATCTGCAACAGATCGAGGCGGTGTACTTCTCCCACTTCCACATGGACCACATCAGCGGCTTCGACGCGTTCGTGCGCGCCAACTATGCTCGCGAAGCGCTCGTCCGCCTGCATGGCCCCGCGGGGAGCCATGCCGTTCTGCAGCATCGACTGCAGGGATACCTTTGGGATCTGGTCCAAGGGACGCCCGGCAGGTTCCAGGTGACCGAGATCCGTCGTGGTGAACTGGCGACGATCGAGCTGCGTTCGCACGAAGGCTTCGCGGTGGCCCACGAGGTGGGCACGCGGCCGTTCGAGGGCCGCGTGCACGAAGACGAGGACTGCACGGTCGACGCCGTCATCCTCGACCACGGACCAAGCGACTCGATCGGCTACGTGCTGCGCCAGAAGGAGCGACGCAACGTCGACGCCAGTCGCCTTGCGGCCGCCGGCCTCAAGCCAGGTCCTTGGCTGAAGCGCCTGCTGGACCCGTCGACGCCGGACCACGAGCCGCTGGAGCTGCAGGGCGCGACCACCGTGGGCGCCGCGCGGGCGAAGTTCGTCGTGTCCACGCCTGGCGAGAGCTTCGGCTACCTGACTGATTTCCGTCCGACCCCGGGGAGCATGCCGGAGCTGCGCAGGCTGTTCTCGGGTTGTCGCTGGCTGGTGTGCGAGAACAACTACGGCGACGCCGACCACGACACGGCCTTGCGCAACAACCACATGACCTCCTCCATGGTCGGAGAGCTTGCCGTTTCCCTCGATCCGGAGTGCCTGATCGTGTTCCACCTGACCGACAAGCACGGGCTGGATGGCTGGCGCGAGCAAATGGAGCAAGTGCGGGCCCGATTCCCGCGAGCCTGGTTCCCGCCGAGCTGGGGGGCCGCTTTCGCCTGACGAAGAGGGGCTCGAACACGCCCAAATCGACCGCATCCAGCCGCATGGACTTCGCTCTCGTCGCCTCGAATCTGCTGAACCCGCCGGTGCTGTTCTTCGCGCTCGGGGCGTTGGCGCACTTCCTGAAGTCGGATCTGGAGATCCCGCAGCCGCTGCCGAAGTTCTTCCCGCTGTACTTGTTGCTGGCGATCGGGTTCAAGGGCGGCAGCGAACTGCACGAGAGCGGGCTCGGCGGTCCGGTGCTCCCCACGCTGGGTGCCGCGGTGGCCATGGCGGCGCTCGTGCCGCTGTGGACCTAAGCCATCCTGCGGCGACGGCTGGGCCCGGCCAACGCCGCCGCCGCGACTTACGGCTCGATCTCCGCGGTGACCTTCATCGCCGCCACGGCGTTCCTCGCCCAGCTCGGCGTCGGCTCCAGCGGCTACATGGTCGCGGCGATGGCCTTGATGGAGTCGCCCGCCATCATCATCGGCATCACGCTGGCGCGGCACGGCGGCGGGCTGGCGCATCTGTTGCGCGACTCGTTCGCCAACGGATCGGTGCTGGTACTGTCGGGCGCGCTCGTCATCGGCTACGCCACGGGCTCGAGCGGCAAGGAAGCCTTGGCGCCGTTCACCGATGGCATCTTCCGCGGCATGCTGTGCCTGTTCCTGCTGGACATGGGCCTCGTCAGCGCGCGCCGCGTCGGTTCGTCGCGCGAGTTGGGCTTGTTCCCGGTGGCCTTCGCGGTGCTCGTGCCGCTCGCCAACGCCGCGCTCGGCATCGCCATCGCGCTTTGGTTGGGCCTTGAACAGGGGGACGCGCTGCTCTTCACCGCCTTGTGCGCGAGCGCCAGCTACATCGCCGTGCCCGCCGCGTTGCGCCTGGCCTTGCCCGAGGCCAATCCTGGGTTGTACGTCACCATGGCCTTGGCCCTGACCTTCCCGTTCAACATCGTCGTCGACAGCCCCGAAGTCCCGGAGTTGCTGCAGATCCTGCGGCGCGAGGGCATTGGTGGCTACACGGTGTTCGGACACTTGCGTGGAGGCGGCGATCGCGGCGAGCGCCGCGACGACGAGCCGAGCGGCGGAGGCAACGCTTGCATCCTCGTCGCCGTGCCGGCCGCCAAGCTGCAACGCGTGATCGAAGTGGTGCGTCCCGTGCGCAAGCGCCGCGGTGGCATGTGCCTCGTGGGCGACGCGCACTGGGTCGTGCACTGACGGAATCCGCCTGCTGGATTGCCGCTGTGGCCGACTGCGTGTCTACTCGAAGACATGCCTTCGTCGCGCGCCAAGAAGCGCATCCTCGCCATCCTCGTCGGCGTGGCCAGCGCCGTGCCGGTGGCGGAGCTCGTCTGCCGCGTCAACGCCCTGTTCCCCGGCTCGGCATGGGACTCCGCGCGCGCCAAGGCCTTCTTCGAAGCGCGTTCGTTGCCGCAGGCGGCCTACGAGATGCGCGTCTACGGCGGACCCGACCAGCACGTGTCCGAAGCCGATGCGTTGCCCTACGTCCATCCCTACACCGGTTGGACGAACGCCGCGACCGACGCCTTGGCTGCGCGCATGGTCGACGAGACCTCCGGCGATGGAGAGGCGCACTTCGATGTGCTGCTGTTGGGTGGTTCAGTCGCCGGCAACATGAGCGAGCGCGCCGTGCCGCGTTTAGTGGCGGCCGTGCAAGCCGATCCGGGCTTCGCCGGCCGGCAGATGCGCGTGTGGAACTTCGCCCGACCCGCCTACCGCGCCCCGCAACCGCTGCATTGGTGCGAATGGCTGTTGGCGCTCGGCGCGCGTCCGGAAGCGGTCTTGCTCGTCGATGGCTTCAACGAGACGGCGATGTCGATCGAGCACGCACGCCGCGGCGTGCATCCGGCCTATCCGTCGTCGTCCTACTGGTCGGCCTTGGTGCGCGGCGCGAACCTGACGCCGGCGTTGCTCGACCAATTGGCCGCCGTGCGCCTCGCGCGCCGGGCGCAGTTGTCCATCGCGCGCCAAGCCCGCGACCTCGGCTTCCATCGCAGCGCGCTCCTCACGCGCCTCGCCGAACGCAGGTTGCGGGCGGCGTCCGCGTTGGTCGAGTCGGAGTCCAACCTGTTGCGCGTCGAGCAGGCTCGCGCCGCGGCCTCCGATCGTTCGCTCGCGGGTCCGCGCCATCCCGGCACTGACGAGGCCGCGGTGGATGCCGCGTTGGCCTCGTGGGAATCCTCGGCGCGCGCCTTGCACGCCATCTGTCGCGCGCAGGGCATCGCCAGCCTGCAAGTGGTGCAACCCACCCTCGCCGACGAAGGTGCGAAGCCCGCCAGCGCAGAGGAACGAAGACTGCCCGCCGCGTCGCTCGACTGGCAAGACGCCATCCGCTTGGGCTATCCGAGGCTGCGCGAGCGAGCCGCGCGCCTCGCGCAGGACGGCTTGCCTGTGGTCGACGCCACGCGCGCCTTCGCGTCGAGCGAGGAGACGATGTTCGTGGATGTCGTGCACTTCAACGATGCCGGCAACGAAGCGCTGGCGGATTGGATCGCGCCGCGCTTCCTGGGCGAGTTGAAGTGATGCTCAACGAACCGCGCGCGCGCCGAGTACCGCGCGGAGGGCGGCGTGGCTGGCGAGCGACAGCACCAGCACGATGGCGGTGCAAGCGACGAGCTTGACGGAGGCAGAGGCGTCCCAACCGCGCAGGTCGGCGACCACATGCACCGCCAAGGGCAAGTGCACGAGGTAGACCCAGTAGGAGGCATCGACGAGCCAGCGCACCAGGGGCCGTTCGGTTCGCGACAACTGCTCGACGGCTCCCATGCCGCCCAGCGCCGATAGCCAGATGACCAAGGCCGTGCACAAGTGCGCGGCGGCGAAGGCCCAGGTGCGGTCTTCGCCACGGCGCAGGCCGTCGAAGCTGACCAAGGCCAGCAACAGGTGCAGCGGCAGGACCAACGCCACGGCCGCGAGTCGTCGCTTCCAACGCGCACGCAGCTCCGGCCATGCTTCGGGCGCGCCGTGGAGAAGCCAACCCACGCCGAAGCACAGCGCATAGAGCGCCAACGCGCTCCAGTTCGGCCACCATCCCGACGGCGTCTCGATGGCCGCATGGTCCATCGTGAGCAGCACGGTCCAGGTGGATCCGACGAGCACGATCAACCGCCAGCCAGGACGGGATCCGCCCAGCAACCATCGCGCACCGCGCGTCCCGCGTTCGCGCCAGTCCGTCGGCAGGCCGCGCGCCAATCCCGCCAGTGCCAGCGCGGTGCCGCCGATCAGCAGCAAGTACCACAGGAACCACAAATGGGCGAGCCCGCCGCTCGGCCACGCGGGGTGCAGCATCAAGGTCGCGCGTCCGCCACCAAGGGCGCGCGCTCCGGCGTAACTGAAGGCCGCCTCGACGAGCGGCACGAGCAACACGACGCCCAAGGCAAGCGGCAGCGCGATGCGGCGCAAGCGCTCCCGCCAAGCGCCAGCCAAGCCGCGCTTCTGCAGCACCAACGCGGCGAAGAAGCCCGCCAGCACGAAGAACACCGGCATGCGGAAGGCGTGGATGCCGAGCACGACGAGCGTCGCCCACAATGACGTGCTCGGATCGCGGTAGCCCCAACCGGCGTCCGCGTCCCCGAGTTGGAAGCTGCAGGCGACGTGCAGCAGCACCCCGAGCAGCATCATCGAAGCGCGCAAGGCGTCGAGTCCGTGGAAGCGAGCCGGCGCATCCGCGGCGCCGGGGCCAGGCGGCTGGTCCATGCGCGGACTCTACAGGTCCACGTGCGGACTCCACAGGTCCACGCTGGACGGCACCGCGCGCGTCAGGTCCGACGCTTGGGCTTGGCGGCGCTGCGGCGCGACGCGCCTGCCTTGGCGCTCGCGGCAGGCTTGGCGACTCGCTTCGCGACCTTCTTGGCCACCTTGGCCGCCTTGGCCGGTGCGCTGGTCGCTGCCTTGGCGGCCTTGACCACCGTGGTCGTCGTCGCCGCGCCCTGCGCGCCACCCAGCGCGGCCAGCACTTCCTCGGCGTGTCCAGCGACCTTGACCGGCGACCAGATGGCGGCGAGCTTGCCCGCGGCGTCGATCAGGAAGGTCGAGCGGACCGTGCCCATGACCTTCTTGCCGTACATGAGCTTCTCGCCGTGGGCGCCGTAGCTCTTGGCGACGGCGTTGTCGGCATCGACGAGCAGGTCGAAGGTCAAGCCATGCTTGGCGCGGAACCCATCGTGCGACTTGAGCGAGTCGGAGGACACGCCGAGCACCACCGCGCCCGCTTTGCGCAGCGCCGCGTCGCGGTCGCGGAAGTCGCAGGCTTCGATCGTGCAGCCGGGCGTGTTGTCGCGCGGGTAGAAGTAGAGCACCACCTGCTTGCCGGCGAAGTCGCCCAGCGAAACCTTGGAGCCGGAGGTGGAGGGCAGGGAGAACGCGGGGGCTTTCTGGCCGAGCTTGGGCATGGTGATGGGACGCGCGTGCGCGTCGGGGGACGACAAGACGAGGGCGGGCAGGCGCGAGCGGACGTAGTTCCGCTCGACCAGACCGGCTTCGTACAGTACGCGCGTTCGCCATGGAAGGATGCGATGCGCGCATCCAGCGCGAGAGAGCCGCACACGATGGTCCGAGTCGAATCCACCATGCTGCCCTTGGGCACGCCCGCCGCCGACTACGCCTTGCCCGATGTAGATGGGCGCATCGTGCGCCGCTCGGACGTAGCTGGCGCTCCGGCCTTGGTGGTGATGTTCCTCTCCAACCACTGTCCATACGTCAAGCACATCCAAGCAGCCTTGACGAGCCTCGTGCGCGAGTACCAAGCGCGCGGGGTGGCGTTCGTCGCCATCGCTTCCAACGACACGAGCACGCACCCGCAAGACGGCCCCGTGGAGATGAAGCGCGAGGCTGAACGGCTCGGCTGGACCTTCCCGTACCTCCACGATGCTTCGCAAGCCGTGGCCAAGGCCTACCGCGCGGCGTGCACGCCGGACTTTTACGTGCATGACGCGGCGGGGCTGCTCGTCTACCGCGGTCAGATGGACGGAGCGCGGCCGGGCAACGACCAGCCCAACGACGGCGCGGATCTGCGCGCGGCCTTGGACGCCGTGCTGGCGGGTCGCACACCGCTCGCGTCGCAACGGCCGAGCATGGGTTGCAACATCAAGTGGAAGGCCGGTGGCGAGCCGGACTACTTCCCGCCGCGCGCTTGAGGACCGTGGAGCGGGGCGAAGTCAGCCCGGGCCGAAGGGCAACCCGAGCGAGTACCACGCGATGAACATGAGAGTCCATGCGACGAGGAAGGTGAACGAGTAGGGGAACATCGTCGCCACCAGCGTGCCGAGGCCCGCCTTGGGGTCGTAGCGTTGCAGGAAGGCGATGATCAGCGCGAAGTAGCTCATCATCGGCGAGATGATGTTCGTGCAGGAATCGCCGATGCGGAAGGCGCACTGCGTGGCGTCGGCGGGGATGCCGGCCAAGAGGAACATCGGCACGAAGACGGGCGCCATCAAGGCCCACTTGGCGGAAGCGCTGCCCATGACGAGGTTCACGAGCGCCGTGAGGAAGATGAAGGCGACCAGCGCGGGACCGCCGCCCAAGCCGCTGGACTGCAACAGCGCGGCACCCTTGATGGCGAGGATCAGGCCCAGGTTGGTCCAGGTGAAGTAAGCGACGAATTGGGCCGCGAAGAACACGAGCACGAGGTAGCTCGCCAAGGTCTCCATCGACTTCGCCATGCCCTTCATGGCTTGGCCGTCGTTCTTGATCGAGCGCGTCGCGACACCGTAGGCGATGCCCGTGGCCACGCCGATCAGGAAGATCAGCGTCACGATCCCCGACATGAACGGCGAGTGCAGCACGCCGCCGGTCTTGGGGTCGCGCAGGAAGCCGCCCTCGGGAATCAAGCCCCACGACACCAGCCCGCCGATCGCCAGCGTCGTGGCCAAGGCCCATGCCAAACCACGCTTCTCGAGCGCTGTGAGCGGCTTGAGCAAGTCGGCGGCCTCGGTCCCGGTGGACCCGCTCCAAGCGCCGAGTCGTGGCTCGACCACGCGCTCCGTCAGCCACCAGCCGACCAGCGAGATGACGAAGGTCGACACCGCCATGAAGTAGTAGTTGCAGGCCGGGTTGACCAAGGCGCCCGGTTCGACGATGCGCGCTGCTTCCTGCGTGATGCCGGAGAGCAGCGGATCGATCGTGCCAAGGAGCAAGTTCGCGCTGTAGCCGCCCGAGACCCCCGCGAAGGCGGCCGCCATGCCGGCGATCGGGTGGCGGCCGGCCGCGGCGAAGATCGAGCCCGCCAAGGGCACGAGCAAGACATAGCCCAGTTCGCTGGCCACGTTCGACATCACGCCCGCGAAGACCACGACCAAGGCCAACCAACGCCGCGCGGCGGACAGGACCACCAGTCGCAACGCGGCGCCGATCAAGCCGCTGCTCTCGGCGATGCCGATGCCGAGCAGCGCCACCAGCACCGTGCCGAGCGGTGCGAAGCCCGTGAAGTTGGTCACGGTCTTCGTGAGGATGAGGTGCAGTCCTTCGACGCCCAAGAGGCTCGTCGGTCGCAGTTCCTCGCCGGTCTTCGGGTGGACCGCCGAGACTCCCAGTTGCACGGCGACTTCCGACAACAGCACGACCAGCAAGGCCAGCAGCAGGAACAGCGTCGCCGGATGCGGCAGCGCGTTGCCGCCGCGTTCGACGATGCGCAGGAAGCGATCCACGTAGCCCTTGTTCCCGGTCGTAGCTTGCATGGCTGACGACTCTAAGTGAGAGCGCGGCCGATGGCGCAAGGATCCTGTACGAAGTGCCCTGCTTGCGCGACCTCAGCGCCACGCGAGCTTGGCCAGCACGAAGTGGTGGTCGCTGGGCCACCGTCCCCGCGAGCCTGGATCGGACAGGATCTTCGCCTCGAGCGTCCGGAGCCCGTCGTCGCGCAGGATGTAGTCGATCTTGTCGCCCGCGAGGCCGCCTTGGAAGGCGTGGAAGGTGCCGCGGCGCTCGGCCGAGGGATGCAGTTCGCGCCACGTGTCGACGAATCCCGCGTCGCGCAGGCTTTGGAGGGCGAGGCTGTCCTCGCCAGCGTTGAAGTCGCCCAACACGATGCGCGGACCGCGCTGTGTGAGGGATCTTCGCGCGACGAGCGCCGCGGATTCCGCGCGCGCCGTCTCGCCCACATGGTCGAAGTGCGCGTTGGCGATCCACAGCTCGCGCTCTCCGCCGATCTCGCGCACGCGCGCCCAACTGCAGATACGCGTCAACGCCGCGTCCCAGCCGATCGAGGCAGGCTTGTCGGGCGACTCGCTCAACCAGAAGTCGCCATGCTCGAGGACCGCCAAGCGCCGCGCATCGATGTAGAGCGCGCAGTGCTCGCCGCGCCCTCCACCATCGCGACCCTGCCCCACGCGTCGATGGTGGGGGAACGCGGCTTGCAGGCAGGCGACTTGGAAGTCGAGGGCTTCTTGCACGCCGATGATGTCGGGTTGGCGCGCCGCGATCATGGCCACCAAATCGTCGCGGCGCAGCTCCCAGCGATCGGCTCCGTCGTCGGCGGCGCCATGGCGCACATTGGCGCACAGCACGACGAGATCTTGCAGGCCGCGAGAGGCGGACCCCGGCATCGCGAGCGCTCCCGTCTCCTCGCGGGGCCCGCAAGCGACGGCGAGCAGCCCTGTCAGGAGCATGGCGACCAGCAAACCAGCGCGCATGCCGAGGATCCTAGCCTCCTCGTCGCGGTGCGTGGCGCGCGCAGGGGCGCTAGGCTCGGCCAAGGAACTTCTTTCCTGCTCCGTTCCTCAGGACGGCGAGACGAGCGTCCGAAAGACACCCTCTGCGGCTACGATGCCGCGCACGCCGTGCTGGTCCGCGACCTGACAGTCCTCCTGCCCGCCTACAACGAGGCGTTGCGCATCGAAGGCACCCTCGACAAGGTGCTGGCGTGGCTCCCGTCGCGCGTCGAGCGCTACGAGGTGCTGGTGGTCGACGACGGCTCCAGCGACCACACGGCCGAGGTGGTGGCGCGGCGCTACGGCGAGCGCGTGCGCGTCGTCGCGCGTCCGCGTCGCGGAGGCAAGGGAGCCGCCATCAAGAGCGGAGTGATGGCCGCCAAGGGCGAGTGGATCTTGTTCTCCGACGCCGACTTCTCCATCCCCATCGACGAACTGCAGAAGCTCGCCGCGCGCACCCAAGAAGCGCCGATCGTCATCGGCAGCAAGCGCGCGCCCGGATCCGACCTCGAGTACCCCAAGCTCCGCAACGTGCTGGGCCAAGCCGGCAACCTGCTGGTGTCGACCTGCGTGGTGTCCGGTTTCCACGACACGCAGTGCGGCTTCAAGCTCTACCGCGCCGACGTGGCGCGCGAGTTGTTCGCGCACCAGCGCCTCGAGGGCTTCGGCTTCGACTTCGAGGTCCTGATGCTCGCGCGCCGCATGGGCCACGAGGTCGTCGAAGTGCCCATCCGCTGCGCCCACAAGATCGGAGGCAGCGTGCGCCTGTCGACCTACCTCGCCGTCTTGAAGGAAGTCGGCATCGTGCTCGGCAACAAGCTCATCGGCCGCTATCCGCGCCGACGCTGAAGCCTCCCGCGCCTCAAGGCAGGCGCAAGTCCGCGTCGCAGCGTTCGAACCCGGCGAGGAGCGCCGAGCGCATCGGTTCGGGTTGGCTCGCGATCCACTCGCGGCCGCGCGCGGGCACGAGGCGGAAGGTCATGCGCACGCGCCAGCCGCAGCCGCGCCACCATGCTTCGCGCCACTGTTCGGGGATGCCGGGTGCGTCCACGAGTTCCTGCAGGCGATCGACGCGGAAGCGCGGGCCGATGCCGCTGCGACCGATGGCTTCGGCGAGCAGTGGTTGGATGTCGGCCGGCGCGACGGAGATGGCGCTGAAGGCGTGCGGCAGGTCGTAGTCCTCGCCGGGATGCAACGCGCGGCCTAGACCCAGCAGCGCTTCGCGCCAGCGTCGCGGACCGAAGGCCGCGCGCACCTCGTCCAACAAGACGGGCGTCGGCAGCTCGGCCTTGCCCCACAGCACCTGCGCGGTCGCGGCGGGCAGCTCGCGCGTGGCATCGTCGAGATGCATGGCGATCCGCGCCTTGGACGCCTTGTCGACCTCGAAGTGTGGCAAGAACAGCTCGAAGTACTGCGGGTAATCGACGCCGCGCGTCGTCGCCAGCACCTTGGTGTTTTCGACCAAGGTCGTCGGCGAGCCCGTGGCCGTCAGGCGCGCGAGATCCTGCAGTCCGGCGGCCGCATACAGGGCCAGCAGCGTCCACGCGACACCGCGCCGCTTGTCCCACGACGCATCGATGGCGGCGGCGGCGAGGATGGTCGTGAAGAGCCACGGAGCGCAGATGCGGATCCACAGGAAGGTCAAGCCGCCCATGCCCACGGCCAGGCCGCTGGTCGCGTACAGGCCGAGGTACAGGACGACGTAGCCGAGGAGCGCCAGCACCGCCAGTCGGCGCCGGCGCAGCAGCACCAGGCACGCGAGCGCCAACAGGGCTTGTGCCGCGAACACGAGCACATCGAGCACGATCGGATGATCGGCGACGCGCAACGGACCAAACAGGTCGAGCAGCGCGCCGACGGGACCACCGTCGGAACCCTTGCCGTAGGTCGCGCCGCGCACCTTCCACACGAGCTCGCCCGCCAGCAAGGCCATCGATGCGAGCGGCAGGATGCCGACGGCGAAGGCCGCCGCGCCGAAGGCGAGTTCGCGCGAGAGGAATTGGCGGCGCAACCCGACGAGCAGCACGAGGAAGGCGACCAGCGCCACCGGCAAGGTCTGCAGCGAGAAGTAGGTGCCGAACCCGGTGGCAAGTCCGAGCCACAGCCAGTTCTCGCGCGTGCCTCCGCCCTCATCGACGATCTTCAAGGCCAGGCGCAGGATGTGGGCCGCGAAGAACAGGGCTTCGAAGTGCGTGCCGATCGTCAGCAGCGAGAACTGGACGAAGGCGGCGGGCGCCAAGGCGTAGAGGAAGCCGAAGATGGCCGCCGCGCGCGCGCCGAAGGCCTGGCGCGCCAGCATCCAGCCCGCCGACAAGACGAGCGAGGCCGTCAGCAGGCCCACCACCTTGTGCACGAGCAGGCTCTCGCCGAGGATCGCGAAGCCCAGCGCCTTGAGGTGCGCCACGACGAAGCCACCACCCTCGTGGTAGCCGTAGACCGCCTTCCAGTACGGGATCGGCGGCCGTTCGAGGATC
>Ga0172372_10008605_pt1 | contig 13424 bp, 11 predicted proteins | sample LakKiv5m_2_FD_114544 | JGI IMG/M metagenome (GOLD analysis project Ga0172372, IMG submission 114544) | Freshwater microbial communities from Kabuno Bay, South-Kivu, Congo - kab_092012_9.5m | ecosystem: Environmental > Aquatic > Freshwater > Lake | place: Democratic Republic of the Congo...
CGGGGGGGGGGGGGGGAGCCCGGGGGGCGGGGGTGGGGGGGGGGCGCCCCCGGGGGGGGGCCGGGGCGTGGTGGGGGGGGGGTTCCCCTAGGGGGGGGGGGGGGGGGGGGGGGGGGGGGGGGGGGGGGGGGGGGGGGGGGGTCAAGCGCCCGCGCGATCAGAAGGTGTAGGTGGCGCGGGCGGTCCAGCCGTGCCGGACGCGCGGCAGCATCCAGCGCACGACCTGTCCCGGGGCGATGGCGGAGAAGGGCAGCGACTCCTCCTGGCGGAACAGGTTCTCCACGTTGAGTTGCACGTCGAGCAGGTGGCCGCGGCGGATCCGCAGCTGGCGGCCGAGCATCGCGTTCCAGACCAGCGCCCCGCGGCCGAGGATGGGCGCATTGCCGTTGCCGGCGTCGAAGCCGATCACGGGGGCTCCGCGGTGGTTGGCGCCGAGGCCCGCCCGCGCGCTGCGGAGCCAGGCGGGGGCGCCCTCCCCGAACCGGTAGCTCGTGAAGGCGTTGAACGACTCGCCGGTGAACGACAGCGGCGGCTTGCCGTCCCCGCGGTCCACCAGTTCCAGCAGGGACTGCACGTAGTCGTAGGCGTCGTTGAGGGTGGCCGGCTGCAGCACGAAGTCGCGGCCCGGGGTGTTGTCGCGGGCGCGCACGAAGGTCGCCACCGTCGCCCGGGTGCTGTCGAGGGGCGTCGCGTTGCCGTCCCACGCCGCGCGGTTGTCCGCGAGCAGGCCCCGGATGCTCGGGGCGAGGTCGGTGAACACCAGCCGCGGGCGGGAGTAGTTGAGCGACACGCTCCAGCCGGGGGCGAGCCGGCCGGTGACCTCGAACTCGGTCCCGCGGCCGTCGGCCGTCACGGTCTCGCGGTACTTCGACTGCCCGACCTGCGTGAGGCCAAGGGCGCGGATCGTCGCGGGCAGCGGGCGGTTGAGGCGCAGGAGCGTGGTCAGGATGTCGTTGACGACGGGCACGCCCTGGCCGCGGACGGAGTTGCTGGTCACGTCGTGGAACTGGTCGTAGCCGCGGTTCCGGTAGGTGCTGGCGCTGGCGTAGAGGCGGCCGCCGAGCAGGTTCAGGCGCACGGCGTAGTCGCGGCCCTGGCCGCGGCTGGGCACGAGCAGGCGGTCGTAGATGTCCGTGAAGTTGCTCTGCGGGAAGACGCTCTGGGACTGGTTGTAGGCGAAGGCCAGCCAGGGGAGCGGGGTGACGACGGCGCCGGCGGTCCGGGTGGCGCCATCGTAGGCCGCGATCGTCGCGGGATCGAACTGGTGGGGGCGGACGAGCCAGAGGTTGGTGGAGTTGGGGACGCGCTCGCCGCCGAGCGAGGCGTTGTTGTTCTCGATCCGCTCGCGGCGGTAGCCGGCGGTGAGGACCAGGCGGTCGCGGCTGAAGCGGCTCTGCGCGGCGAGCATCAGGCTGCGGCTGACGGTCTGGTTCCACGGATAGGAGTTGTTCCAGAGGAACCGCGCCTGCATCCCCGGGCCGTCGGGGATGGGATTCGCCCACGGGTCGAGGGCGCCGCGCTGGCCGCCGGGACGGGAGAAGTCGAGGTAGGTGCGCCGCAGGATGATGTTGGTGGCGGAGTCGATCGGCTGCGCGTTGCCCGGCGCGGCGTTGTATTCCGCGACCACGCCGTTGCCGAAGACGTTGTCGTTGTGCTGCCAGGAGGCGGCCGCGCTGTGGCGGCCGAACCAGGGGTGGCGGCGGGTGAGGTCCACCTCGGTCCCGAGGGTGGCGCGGAAGGACTCGCTCCGCTGGTCGAAGAGCTGCTGCACCGTCTGGCTCTGGACGTAGGGCAGGCCGACGAAGGGGTTGGCGCGGGCGATGTCGGGCAGGAGCGTGCCGGGGTTGCGGCCGGCGGCGACGACCGAGTCCCCGTCCGCGAAGTAGGCGCCGGGCAGGACGGGGTTGGGGTCGCCGATGGCGTTGGCCGAGGGCTGGGTGAAGCCGCGGTTGTAGCGGGTGCGGTTGTACCCGAGCTCGAGGTTGAAGGGCCCCAGCCGCTGGTCGACGAACAGGGACCAGAGCGTGTACTGGTAATTCGCGTCGCGGCCCGGGCCGGAAAGGTAGGCGTTCGCCGGGAGCACGCGGCCGTAGAATGGATCGTCGACGGTGCCCCCCGCGGGCGCGGCGCCACCGCTGATCGTCTCCCAGAACCCGGTGGGTTGCGACCCGGTGAGGTCCGGCCGCATATCGGCCCCGGTGGTGGAGACGCGGAAGGGCCGGTCGCGCACCTGGGGCGCGTAGATTACCTGCAGGGTGTTGGTCGAGCGCAGCAGGGCCGGCGCGGGATTCGTGCCGGGCAGGAGCGGGTTGCCGGCCCGCGGGGCCCCGCCCAGCGCCCAGCGCGAGTAGCCGAAGTCGGCGTGGGGGAAGTTGCCGCCCATCACCTGGTCGCGCCGCAGGTGCTCCACGGCCGCGCGGACCTGGGTTGACGGGCGTGGCTGCCAGGTGCCGGCCACCGCCACGCCCTTCTGCCGCAGGCCCTCGAACTCGAACCAGCCCTTGCGCTCCTCCCAGACCGCGTTGGTGCGCAGCGCGAGCCGGTCCCGCCGCAGCGGGAACGAGAGGTCCAGCTCGCTCCGCCGCTTGGCGTTGTCGCCCACCGTCAGCGTAGCCGTCTGCCGCCGCGCGTTCAGCACCGCGCGCTTGGAGGTCAGGTTCAGCGCGCCGCCGGGACGGCCGGCCCCGAAGAGGATCGAGTTCGGCCCGCGGCTCACGTCCGCCCGGTCCACGTTGAACCGGTCCGAGGCCAAAATGCCGCGGCCCTCCACCATATTCGGCAGGTAATCCCGCGAGATCACGGACTCGGTGAAGCCGCGCACCGTCGCACGCACGTCAAACGCCTGCTGCACCCCGCCACTCGGGTCGCTGCGCTCGTGCTCCGTGTTCAACGAGTACTTCAGCATATCCATCACGTTCTCCGCGCCGATGTCGTCGAGGAACTCCTTGGTCAGCACCGACACCGCCGCCGGCGTGTGGAGCAGGCTGGAGTTCATCCGGGTGCCCGAGAGCGTGTTCGCCGCGCGGTAGCCCTCGTCCCCCTCCGTCGACACGATGAACGGGGACAGGTTGACGACCTCGCCGGCCGCCGGCGGGTTCGGGGCCGGGGTGGCGCCGGGCGCCGCGGCAACGGCGGCGAGGCAGGCGAGCGCGAGGGGCGCGGCGGAGCGCGGGGTGGGGCGGAAGAGGGGCATAGGGGCGTGCGCCGGGCGGCGCGGGGCAGGCGGCGGCGAGCCAATGCCGGGCTCACGCCGTGGTCAAGCGGACGCCCGTGAGCGGGGGTTTGACGCGGGGCGCGCCGCGACGTTGGGATGTCCGCACCCCATCCCGATGCCCTTTTCCCGTCGCCGCTTCACCCTTGGTGCGCTCGCGTGGTTCGCCGCCGGCCGCGCCTCGGCCGCGCCGCTGGCGGGCTGGGAGCGGGCGGTAGCCACGGCGGACCTGCGCGGATTCCGGCGGGAGCCCGGCTCCGATGCCGGCACCGTGCGCCTCGTGGGGCTGCCGGCCCCGGGCCCGGGCGCGCCACCGGCCGTGGGTTACGCGTGGGCAACCTTCCCCGCGCCGCCGGGCGGATGGGACCTCTCCCGCCGCACCGTCCTCGCGGCCCGGGTGGTCAATCGCGGGGCGGAACCGGCCGAACTCATCCTGTGGGCGGTCGGTGCGAGCGGCTGGGACGCGGTGCCGGCCGCCGCCCGCCTGGCCCCGGGGGAGAGCTGCGTACTGGAGTGCCCGCTGCGCGAGACCTTCCCGGACGGCACGCCCAAGATCGATCCCGGCCGCGTCGCGGCGCTGGAGTTGCTCCTGCGGGGCCGGCCGCGCGGTCCGGTCGCCCTCGAGCTGAGCGCGATCCACACCGCGGGGGAGGAACCGGCCTGGGTGGCCCCGGCGGGCCGCGTGCCGGTGCCGGAGGTTACCGACGGGGCCCCGGCGCCGGGGCGGCGGGTGCGGGTGCGCTTGGCGGGCGAAAGCCAGCCGGCGCTGCACGCCGTGCTCCAGCTACCGGAGGATTGGACGCCGGGCCGTCGCTGGCCGCTGCTGGTGGAGTACCCGGGCAATCTCTTCCACGTGCCGGGCTGCCGTTCCCCGGGCCTGCCCGAGCAGGGCGTGATCGCCGCCGGGATGACGCTCGGTCGCGGCTCGATCTGCCTCGGCCTGCCGTTTGTCGACCGCCGCGGGGGCCGCATCGCGGAGAGCGGCTGGGGCAATCCCGACGAGACCGTGGCCTACGCCCTCGCGATGCTGGCGCAGGTGCGGGACGACTGGGGCGCGGATCCCGCGAACACGGTCCTCACCGGCTTTTCGCGGGGCGCGCTGGCGTGCGGCTACATCGGCCTGCGCGACGACCGGCTCGCGGCGTGGTGGAAGGGCTTCCACGCCTGCCAGCATTACGACGGGGACGGCTGGAACGGCGCGACCTGGGAGGGCGCGATGGCGCGGGCCCGGCGCTTCCGCGGGCGCTCGGTGTTCCACACGGACAACTCCGCCGAGCGCTTCCAGCCGCTGATGGACGCGATGGGTGCGCCGGCGACCTTCGTGAATTCGGGCCTCGGCGCGCACGCCACGGCGATGTTCCTCGATGACCGCTCGTCAACCCGCCAGGTCCGGGCGTGGTACCGCGACTTGGTCTCCTGACCCTCCCTCGCCCCGGCTTCGGCGGACGCGGCCGGCCTCGGGCCGAGACCGGGAGAGCCGCAAGGTTCGCCGGGCTCAAGGTGCGGATCCCGCCAGGGAGGCGGACCTGGCCGCCGCGGCTCTGACCGGAAGCGCGATCGAAGGGGGGGCGATTTCAGGCCGGTCGGGCCGCCGTGCTGCTGCAACTGGAAGGGGGACGAAATTGCTTTGCGGGCGCCGGAGCGCGCGGCACCTTCGCGCGATGACCGAGGAACAGGCAAAGGCGGCGATCGCCGAGGCGGAGCGGGCGGGGCTCGACTTGAGCCTCGTCGACTCCAACCTCGCGCTCTCCCTCGAGGACCGCCTCCGCCGGCACGACGCGGCCCTAGCCTTCCAGCGGGCGCTCCGGGCCGCGACCGCCACGAGCGATGCATCAACCGCACGAACTGCTGCGTCGGCTCGCTGAGGCCGGGGTCGATTTCGTGGTCGTCGGCGGCTACGCGGCCGTCATCCACGGCTCCGCCTACGTCACGAACGACCTGGACCTTTGCACGGAGCTTTCGCCCGAGAACCTAGACCGGATCCGGTCCGCGCTGGCGGACCTCCAACCGGTGCACCGGCAGACCCACCGCCGGCTCTCCTTCCTGGAGGTGCCGCCCCCGGGTCAGGCCGTGCAGAATCTTTACCTCGAGACGCAGGATGGGATCCTGGACCTGTTGACCGAGGTGATGGGCGTGGGTGACTTCGCGCGGCTGCGCTCCCGCGCGAAGGGCATCGAGTTGTTCGGGCTGCGCCTCGCGGTCATCTCGTTGGAGGATTTGATCGCGGCGAAGGAGGCGGTCGGGCGGGAGAAGGATCTGCTGACCGCCAAGGAACTGCGCGCCATCGCGGCGAAAATCCCCCGCGCGGCCCGCGGGGACGCTTCCCCCGATTGAGCACGCTCCTCGCTGCGGCTACTTCCCCGTTCCGCGGCCCAGCACCCAGTCCACCACCTTCTCGTCGCTGGGCTCGCGCCAGACGAGGCTCAGGAACTCGGCGGGCAGGATCCCGCGCTCGCGGAAGAAACGGCGGTCGCCGCCGCAGCCGAACATCAGGGACGGGGGCAACTCGCCCCGCAGCTTCGCCCGCGCCTTCGGGATGAGCCGCGGCAGCCAGGCCACGCCGCGGACCGCGTCCGCCTTCGCCGGCAACTGGTCCACGTCGATCACGCGGCCCGAGGGGCGGCCGCCCTGCGCGTTCCAGAAATAGTCGCGCCGCACCAGTTCGATGGCCAGCGCCAGCTCGGGCCCGGGTTCGCCGTAGTTGGCGAAGTCCTCCGCGTAGTCGAAGAGGTTCTGGGGCGACAGGCCGTTGGCCGCCAGCCACGCCTCGTCCGCGGGCGGCAGCAATCCCGCCGCGGTGCGGTGGCCGGTGCCGTAGCGGCGGACGGCCTCGTCGTGGAGCGCGCGGAAACGGGTGGGGAAGGCGTAGTGGTCCATCGGGAAGGCGGCAGGGATCAGAGCACGACCAGTTCGTTGCGGTGGACGACCTCCAGGCGGCGGCGGCCGGGATAGAGGCGGGCGAGCTCCTCGCCCTGACGGCCCGCCAGGGCCCCGATCTCCTCGCGGCCGAAACCCGCCTTGCCGCGGGCGAACACGTGCCCGTCCGGCCCGGCGATGTTCACGATGTCCCCGGCCGCGAATTCGCCCTCCGCGCCGGTGACCCCGACGGCGAGCAGGCTGCCGCCGCGCTCGCGGAGCGCGGGAATGGCGCGGGCATTCACGCGGACCGTCCCGGCGGGGCGCTGGAAGTGGGCGAGCCAGCGTTTCCGCGCCTCGAGCGGCAGGCCGCTGGGGACGAAGAACGTGCCGGGACCTTGGCCCGACAGGAGCCGCGCCAGGATGCGGGGCTCGGCGCCGCTGGCGATGAACACGCCGCAACCCGCACGGGTGGCGAGGCGGGCGGCGGAGATTTTGGAGACCATCCCGCCGACCGCCGTCTCGCTGGTCGTGCCGCCGGCCATCGCCTCGATCTCGGGCGTGATGCGCTCGACCACCGGCACGATCTGCCCTGTGCCGCGCAGGTCGATCAGGCCGGGCGCGGTCGAGAGGATCACCAGGTGGTCGGCCTGGATCAGGCTGGCGACGAGGGCGGAGAGCGTGTCGTTGTCGCCGAACTTGATCTCGGCGGCGCTGACGGTGTCGTTCTCATTGATCACCGGGATCGTGCCGTAGCCGATTAGTTGGCGGAGCGTGGCCTGGACGCCGAGGAAGCGGGAGCGGGCGCGCAGGTCCTCGTGGGTGAGCAGGACCTGCGCGGCGGTGAGGCCGTGGGGATCGAGCCCGGCCTGCCAGACCTGCATCAGCCGCGACTGGCCGATCGCGGCGCAGGCCTGCTTGCGGGCCAGCTCGCGCGGGCGGCGCTCGAGGCCGAGCGCGCCCATCCCGAGCCCGACCGCGCCGGAGGAGACGACGATCACCTCGGTGCCGGCGGCGCGCAGCGCGGCGAGCTCGGCGCAGACCGCGGCGATGCGGGCCTGGTCGAGGCGGCCGACGCCGGACGTGAGCACGCCGGTGCCGAGCTTGACCACGAGGCGCCGCGGGCGGCGCGCGGAGTCGGGGAGGGCGGGACTGGCCGTCATCCGCGCGGGCTCACACCGTGAGCAGTTCCTTCTCCTTGTGGGCGAGGTGGCTGTTGATGTCGGCGATCGCCTTGTCGGTGGCGGTCTGGATGTCCTTCTCCAGCCGCTTCTGCTCGTCCTCGGGGAGCTTGGCCTTCTTGCCCTGCTCGAGGGAATCGCGGCGGACGTTGCGGACGTGGACCCGGCCCTCCTCGGCGAGGCGGTGGGCGTTCTTGACGAACTCTTGGCGGCGCTCGCGGCTCATCTCGGGCAGCGGGACGCGGATCGTTTTGCCGTCGGGGATCGGGTTGAAGCCGAGATTGGCGTCGATGATGCCCTTGGTGATGGCCTTCACCAGGCTCACGTCCCAGGGCTGGATCTGGATCAGGCGGGCGTCGGGCGTGGAGATGGCGGCGCACTGCTTGAGCGGGACCATCGAGCCGTAGGCCTCGACCGTGACCGACTCGATCATCGCGGGGGTGGCCTTGCCGGTGTGGATGGCGCTGAACTCGTGGAGCGTGTGGTCCACGGCCTTCTTCATGCGGGCGGCGGCTTCGGTGAGGATGGGATGGGACATAAACGGGAGCTCAGTTGCGGACCAGCGTGCCGATCTTCTGGCCGGAGATCGCCTTGCGGATGGCGTGCTCGTCGTGGAGGTCGAAGACGAGGATCGGCACGTTGTTGTCCATGCAGAGGGAGAAGGCGGTGGAGTCCATCACGTTGAGGCGCTGCTTCAGAGCCTCGATGAACGTGAGGTGGTCGTAGCGGACCGCGTCGCTGTGCTTCTTCGGGTCCTTGTCGTAAATTCCGTCCACCTTGGTGGCCTTCATAATGATGTCGGCCTTCATCTCCGAGGCGCGCAGGGCGGCGGTGGTGTCGGTCGAGAAGTAGGGGTTGCCGGTGCCGGCGACGAAGATGACCACGCGGCCTTTCTCGAGGTGGCGGACCGCGCGGCGGAGGATGAACGGCTCGGCGATCTGGTTCATCGGGATCGCGGACTGCACGCGGGTGCTGACGCCCATCTTCTCGAGGCAGTCCATCAGCGCGAGGCCGTTGATGACCGTGGCGAGCATCCCCATATAGTCGCCGGTGAGGCGGTCGACGCCGCGCTTCTCGCCGTTGAGCCCGCGGAAGATGTTGCCCCCGCCGATGACCACGCAGACCTGGACCCCGAGCTGGTGGATCTCGCGGACTTGGCTGCACACCTGGAAGAGGGTGTCGCTGTCGATCGGATCACCGGACTTGCCCCCGCGGAGCACCTCGCCGGAGAGCTTGAGGATGACCCGTTTGTACTTGAGGGCGGAGGCCGCGGACTTCGTTTCGCGCATGGAAGGCGAGGAAACGCCCGGGCAAAAAGCGCGTCAATGCCCGAGATGCGCCGCGCCGCCTCGGCGCTTGCCCTCGCCGCCGCCGCCCCCCACAAGGTCGCCGCCCCGATGATCTCCATCCGCGTCCAGCAGCTGACCAAGCGCTTCGGTGCCGTCACCGCCCTGCAGCACCTCGACCTGGCCATCGCGCCCGGCGAGCTGTTCTTCCTGCTCGGGCCCAGCGGCTGCGGCAAGACCACCCTGCTGCGGAGCCTCGCCGGCTTCTACCTGCCGGAGGAGGGGAAAATCCTCTTCGGGGACGAGGACGTGACGCGCCTGGCGCCGCACAAGCGCAACACGGGGATGATGTTCCAGAGCTACGCCCTGTGGCCGCACCTTTCCGTGGCGGAGAACGTGGCCTTCGGCCTGGAGGAGCGGCGGGTGCCGCGGGCGGAGATCACCCGCCGGGTGGGCGAGGCACTCGCGTCCGTGCGGATGGACGCTTACGCGGCGCGCCGGCCGAACGAGCTCTCCGGCGGCCAGCAGCAGCGCGTGGCCCTGGCGCGCGCGCTGGTGATCCGGCCCCGCTGCCTGCTGCTGGACGAGCCGCTGTCGAACCTCGACGCCAAGCTGCGGCTGGAAATGCGGGCGGAGATCCGCCGGGTGTGCAAGGAGGCCGGCCTGACGACGGTCTACGTGACGCACGACCAGAAGGAGGCGCTGTCGGTGTCCGACCGGATGGCGATCCTCGACGGCGGGCGCATTTTGCAGGTGGGCACGCCGCGCGAGGTGTACCGGCGGCCGGTGTGCCGGGTGGTGGCGGACTTCATCGGCGAGACGGACTTCATCCCCGGCACGCTGAAGGGCGTCGCGGACGGCTGGGCGCACGTGGACACGGCGGTGGGGCCGATGCGGGGCGTCCTGGGCGATCCGGCGGCGCGGCCCGCGGCCGGGGCGGCGGTGACCGTCTCGGTGCGGCCGGAGTGCTGGGTGCTGAGCCGGGAGGCGCCGGCGGCCAACGCGGTGCGCGGCCGGATCGGGGCCTCGGTCTACCTCGGGGAATTCGCGCAGCACGAGCTGATCGCCGGGGACCTGAACCTGAAGATCGTCGAGCTCAACCCGCGCTTCCTCGACCAGCCGGACCGCGGCGAGGTCTACGCGGGGGCCGAGCCCGCCGACGTGGTCGTGCTGACGGCCTGACCGCGCCCGCGATGAACCGGTTCGTCCTGCTGCTGGCCCTGGCGGTGATCGTGGCGCTGCCGTTCGCGCTGCGCCCGTCGCGCCCCGCGCCCGGGTCCGCGGACGACACCCTCGTGGTGATCACGCCGCACAATGAGGCGATCCGCCACGAGTACGGCCGGGGGTTCGCCGCGTGGTACCGGGAGCGCACCGGGCGGACGGTCGCGATCGACTGGCGGATCGTGGGCGGCACGAGCGAGATCGCCCGCTTCCTCGAGGGCGAGTACGCGGCGGCCTTCGAGCAGCACTGGAAACGGCGGCTGGGCCGGCCGTGGAGCCTGGAGGTGCAGGCGGCGTTCGCCAATCCCCGCCTGCCCGCGGACGCGCCGGCGGCCGCCCGGGAGGCGCGCGCGGCGTTCCTCGCCTCGTCGGTCGGCTGCGGCATCGACGTCTTCTTCGGTGGCGGCACCTATGACTTCGAGCGGCAGGCGCAGGCCGGGCGGCTCGTCGAGGCGGGCCTCGCGGCGCGGCGGCCGGAGTGGTTCCGCGACGACGCGATCCCGGCGGCCTTCGCGGGCGAGACCTTCCGTGACCCGCAGGGGCGCTGGATCGGCACCGTGCTCAGTTCCTACGGGATGATCTTCAACCGCGACTCCCTGCGCCGGCTGGGCTTCGACCGCGTGCCGGCGCAGTGGGAGGATATGGCGGATCCGCGCCTCTCGGGGGAGGTGGCCCTCGCCGACCCGACCAAGAGCGGTTCCGTGGCGAAGGCCTTCGAGAACATCATCCAGCAGCAGATGCAGCGGCGCCTCACCGCGCTGCGGCGGGAGCGGCCCGGCGCCGAGGTCGCGGCCCTCGAGGCGGAGGCGGTGCGGGACGGCTGGAGCGCGGGGCTCCAGTTGCTGCAGCGCATTGGGGCCAACGCGCGTTACTTCACCGACACCTCGCAGAAGCCGCCCATCGACGTCGCGGCCGGCAACTGCGCGATCGGCCTCTGCATCGACTTCTACGGCCGCCAGCAGGAGGAGGCCGTCCGCCGCCGCGACCGCTCGGACCGCGTGGGCTACGTCTCGCCGCCCGGCGGCTCGACCGCCTCGGTGGATCCCATCGGCCTGCTGCGCGGGGCGCCGCACGCCGAGGTGGGAAGGTTGTTCATCGAGTACACGCTCTCCCTCGAGGGCCAGCGGCTGTGGAACTACCGCCCCGGCGTCCCCGGTGGCCCCGAGCGCTTCGCTCTGCGCCGCCTGCCCGTGCGCAAGGAGTTCTACACCGAGCCGGACGGCGCCGCGCGGCGCAGCGACCCCGAGGACGCGCCCTACGCCATCGCCGAGCCCCTGGTCTACCGCGACGCGTGGACCGGCCGTATCTTCCGCGAGATGTCCCTCGTCATCCGCGTGATGTGCCAGGACACCCACGTCGAGTTGCGCCGCGCGTGGCGCGCCCTCCAGGCGGCCCCCGCGCCGCGCCGGGAGGCGGCGCTCGCGGTGCTCCAGGACGTCTCCCGCGTGGCCTACGACCGGATCCTCGCCGACGTGCGCCCGCGCCTCGCGGCCCGCAACAAGGTCGAGGAGGTCCGGCTCGCCGCGGAACTGGCGGCCTTCTTCCGCGCCAATTACCTTCGCGCGGAACGGATTGCGCGCGGCGAGGACCCGGTCTAGTTCCGTCCTCAAGATGCCCCGCCCGCTGCTGTCCCCCGGCCTCCTCCTCGTTTTGGCCGCGGCCGCCGTCCACGCCGCCCCCGCCGAATGGCCCGAGTTCCGCGGCCCCACCGGGCAGGGAAGCAGCGCCGCGCGTGGCCTGCCCGTGGAATGGTCCGAGACGCGGCACGTCGCCTGGGTCACCCCGATCCCGGGGGCCGGCTGGTCCTCGCCCGTGGTGGGCGAGGGGCGGGTGTTCCTGACCGCCGGCCGGCCGCGGGCCGAGGGCGGCGCCTCGCTCCACGTGCTCGCCCTCGAGACCGCCACGGGGCGCGTGCTCTGGGACCGCGAGGTGTTCGCCGGGGCGGGCATCGAGGCCCAGCCCCTGCACCGCAAGAACAGCCCCGCGAGCCCCACGCCCCTGCTCGCCGATGGCCGGGTGTACGTGCATTTCGGGCACCACGGCTCCGCCTGCCTCGACCGCGAGGGACGCATCCTCTGGCGCAACGACGAGGTGCGCTATGACCCCGTGCACGGCAACGGCGGCTCCCCGGTGCTGGCGGGTGACCTGCTCATCCACCACGCCGATGGCGCGAAGGACCCGTTCGTGATCGCCCTGGACCGGAACACGGGGGCCGTGCGCTGGCGGACCGCCCGGACGGTGCGGCCGAAGCAGACCTTCTCCTTCGCCACGCCGCTGCTGGTCGGCGAGGGCGCCGCCGCGCAGCTGATCAGCCCCGCGAGCGGCGCGGTCGCGGCCCTCGACCCGCGCGACGGCCGCGAGCTCTGGCACGTCCGCTACGGCGGCGGCTTCTCGGTCGTGCCGCGGCCGGTGGCGGGCCACGGGCTGGTCTTCGTCGCCACCGGCTACGCGCGCGCGGACCTGCTCGCGATCCGCCTGGGCGGATCCGGGGACGTCACCGACACCCACGTGGCCTGGCGGACCACGAAAGGCGCGCCGCTCACGCCGTCCCTGGTGCTCGACGGGGACGAGTTGTACGGGGTTTCGGATATGGGCGTGGCGACCTGCTGGGACGCGCGCACGGGCAACGTGCACTGGCAGGAGAAGCTGGAGGGCGGATACTCCGCCTCGCCGCTGCTCGCCGACGGCCGGCTCTACTTCCAGAACGAGAACGGCCTTGGCACGGTGGTGGCGGCCGGCCGCGAGTTCCGGCGCCTAGCGACGAACCCGCTCGGTGAGCGCACGCTCGCGTCCTACGCGGTGACGGGGCGCGCCCTGCTCATCCGCACGGAGAGCCGGCTTTACCGGATCGAGAATCCCTAGCCGGTACGATTCAATTGGAGGCGGAGCAGCGGGGTGAGAAGGAGAGCCCATTTCAGCGGCCAATGACCGAGGCATACCCGGAGGTTATGGCGACGGGAGAGAGCCACTGAAAGGCGCCGTCAGGTCACCTCGGGGCGACCCGATCAATTGAATCGTCCCGGCCTAGAGCCCGGCGATCGCGCGGGCGAAGGCGGCCTGGTCGGGGGCCCGGTAGAAGGAGGTCCCGGCGACAAAGGTGTCGGCGCCGGCGGCCCGGCATTCGGCGGCGGTGGCGAGGTCGATGCCGCCGTCAACCTCGAGGCGGAAGCGGAGGCCACGCGCGGTGCGCCAGCCGTCGAGTTCGCGCAGCTTCGGCAGCATATCGCGGCGGAACGGCTGGCCGCCGAAGCCCGGCTGCACCGTCATCACCAGCACCAGGTCCACCTGGTCGAGGAAGGGCGCGGCGGCCGCGGCGGGCGTGCCGGGGTTGAGCGCGAGGCCGGTCTGGCAGCCGAGTTCGCGGATCCGCGCGAGGGTGGCGTGGCGGTCGCCCGGCGGCTCGGCGTGGACCGTGATCAGGTCGGCGCCGGCGCGCGCGAAGGGCTCCAGGTAACGGTCCGGCTCGGCGAGCATCAGGTGCGTGTCGAAGAAGAGGCGGCACCCGGCGCGGCGGAGGGCGGCCAGGGTCTCCGGGCCGAAGGTGAGGTTCGGCACGAAGGCGCCGTCCATCAGGTCGAGGTGGAGCCACGGGGCGCCGGCGGTGGTGGCGGCGGCGGCGCTGGCGGCGAGGTGGGCGTGGTCGCCCGCGAGCAGGGAGGGGGCGAGGAG
>Ga0172372_10008607_pt1 | contig 13424 bp, 15 predicted proteins | sample LakKiv5m_2_FD_114544 | JGI IMG/M metagenome (GOLD analysis project Ga0172372, IMG submission 114544) | Freshwater microbial communities from Kabuno Bay, South-Kivu, Congo - kab_092012_9.5m | ecosystem: Environmental > Aquatic > Freshwater > Lake | place: Democratic Republic of the Congo...
GACCTCAATGCCAGAACAAATGCTGACTTCAGAGCCTTCCCCTCATCAACACGTTCATCCCCTTCAAACTTGTTGGGTTCAATCTGATGACCAATACACTTCCCGTTTGAATAACGATGACGGACACCGTCCACCATTACTGAAACATATAGCCTACCATCTGTCTTGAATCCAATGGTGACCTTATCTACGATCCTTGCCATAGTGCAAAGTAGAGCGAGCACTTTGCCCGTGCCGCATTTTATCTATCAGTTGGTGTTGAGCCTCCCGGAAAACCTCAAATTCGGAGAAGTCCGACCGATACAACCCACCGATACCTCAGGTAGTGGAAAAGGTTTATTCGGCCACCCAATTTCAACACAAGTGCAGAATACCGTGCAGAAAAGTTGCAACATTAGTTGCAACAAAAAAACCTTAACTCCTGAATATCAGTGTGTTAAGGTTTTGTTAAGTTGCCCCACTAGTGAAATTTTTCTATTTACTTATGAATTTAGTTTACTATAAAACACTCATTATCAGATTGTTTAAGCTATCCCCGAATGCTGCAACCTGCATAAAAGTTGCAACATTGGTTGCAGCACTGGTTGCAACATTCAAAATCCATTTAACTTAGAGGACATGACTATCGTCCCAATCCTCTGGTACCGTCCAAATAAGGACAAGGAATACTTCGTCAAGATCCGAATTACAGAAAACAAGAAGGTCACTTACACTAACCTCAACATCTCAATACCAAAGAGGTACTGGTACAAAGACCGCATCACTAACCAACACCCGGACTCTGTTCGACTAAACGCCCTTATTTCCCAGACAGTAGAGGAACTGAAGACCCGTTATAAGACCCCCGCAGGTGTACTGATTCCTACTTCAAAAACCAAAAAGACGTCGAGTGTAAAAGCTAACCCTAACCACTCCTTCCCTGATAAAACGGTTGGGTCCATGCTTGAGTCGTTCGTTGAGGAGTTTGCTTCCAACGGTAAAATCGGGTCAGCCAAGAAACATAAGGTCATCCTCAACCATGCAGTCAAATCAAATATTGACATGGTCGGATTAGAGGAGTTTGACTCCTCCCACATCAACAAGTTCCGGTCATACCTCATTGAACAGGGGGTACAACCTCAAGGACGACACACCTATGAGAAGGTCATCAAAAAGGTATTCAATAGAGCAATAGAAAAGGGATATCGAACTTCACTTCACCCATTCACGGGTTTCCGCAGTAAAGTACCGAAACCCAAGCCTCCACGTCACTTGAGCATCTTCAAGCTTCACGAAATGGAGGAACTCCTTATTTACTCTCGGTTGAAGACCAACCTCATACAAACCGCAATGTCGATGTTCCTGTTTTCAACCTACTCCTACGGTATGAGATTCGGGGATGTAGTCACCTTGAGGTGGGACAATATCCAAGACCTCAAGATTGGTTACAACATGAGAAAGACCAAACATGATATCAACATCAAGGTCACCGCAAAACACGCCAACCTCATCAAGACCTACCTTCCTGAGGATCTCTACCCAAGAATCTACCAAGATGGAAACGACTGCTATAAAGACCTCAAGTCAGCAGGACTAACTTCAACACATCCGATCATTGACTTAGAACGGAAATACTACAAATGGAAAATGGAGTTTATGAAACGGATTCAGAAACTCCCCGAAGCCGAGCGGTCATACAAAAACCTCAAACTGAATAATGTTCTCTCTCCCACAGAAATTGAACAATTCACACAAATCCTTAACCTTCGCGACGCCGAACTACTAAGACTCGTCACAAACCATTCACACAGATCATCAGATTATATTTTCCCCCTTCTTTCAAATGACAAGAAGACCCTAACCAAAGAATACAATGAAGTCAGCACAAAGAATGTCTTAATCAACAGGGAACTCAAAGTCATCGCTACCAAGATGAATATAGCCCCCTTCAGTTTTCACGCTTCGAGACACAGTTTTGCTAATAACATCAGAGATGTTGAGCCCGATATACTGAAAATCAGTCGTATGCTAGGACACCACTCATTGTCCCAAACTCAAGATTACCTCAAACGATTTGAACGGACTGATGAGTACCAATCAAATGAGCGATTCATTGGGGTACATGATGATCTATTCTTAATGTAAACTTATCTCTATGTCGATAAAAGAAATGTTCGAAGAAAAGTGGAATCCAAAACCAAATAACGAACCGCCTGACTTTTTCGATCGCCTTTGGAGTTTAATAGTAGGTATCGTCTTTATTTATTTAATCCTACACAATATTCTATTGTATGGTTTTGATATCACCTTGAATATAGAAATATCAAAGTTGTACAAAACTTTAAAATCTATTTTTCAATAAAAACAAAGTACTTAACCGCCCTAATTGGTTGTTGACTAATTTTTTAAGTCGCCCAAATAGTTGTCTCTAGCCTCAATCAACTTCTTGGCAACAGACATACAATGTTCTTCACTGGCCTTCAAACTCATACTCCATTCTTGAATTCTTCTCAATTTCATAGCAATTCGCTCAATGGGTTTTCTATGAAAAACGTCAAAATATATTAATGGGGTGTATCCAGAGTATTCGTCTCTTGGTGCCGGTTCCAACTCAATAGGGTTCCAATCTTCCCAAAGAATATGGTCCACAATCTCAAACAACTTAACGTCATGAATATTCTCAATTAGTTCCAATCTTTTTTTATGTGAAAGACGACGTGAATGAAAATCTATTAGGTCTCCTAACCCGCCCAAGGTGTTTTTTTCAAATCGTTTCTGAAGTACAAACGATGGTTGATAATCACTTTTAGGCACTACCCTTAGTTTGTAACGATCATCTAAGTCAATCTCTCCAGCATCTGCCTCGAGAAAAAAGTTTGAGTTCAAGTCAGTCAAAATACGGATGTTTGCCGACTTTAGTAAATGTTGAACCACATGAAGGGTCGTATTTACTCTCTCTGTCCCAGGCTCTGTTTCGCGTCGGATTTCAGTTACCAAATCGGAAATTTTATCATCAACCTTGGACATTTCATTCAAATTAGTTGTTCCACATAATGATAGCGGGAGAACACGAGTGCCCTCCCGCTACTAGAAAATTACAAACTATGCTGCCAATTCAAACTCAGTTGAGGACCCTTGTGCAACTGATTTCAATCGAACTACAGATGCTCGAATGTAGCTTGGGTTCATCTCATAACCTACATACTTGCGCCCAGTCGTTAATGCTACCTCTCCACACGTGGCAGTTCCGGAGAAAATATCCAAAACCAAATCCCCGGGCTTCGTTGTACTCATGATGCTGACCAAAGGAACCTCCTTGGGAAATGTAGCTGAATGAGTCATAAATACTCCTTCTTTCTCACATGCAGATTTTAGTCCTTCGTTATTGTTTGCTGCAGTTTCCAGCGTGTGACCATCAAAAATTAGGTCTGACCGAAGCTTAACACCTAATGTTAACTTATGTGGCTCAAAGTTGTGATCCTTGATCCACGAACTGTCGTAGTAAAACTGCACTGACTTAACAAAGTGGAATATGTACTCGTGCGTAGCAATAGCCCGTTTGTTATTGGTTGGGCGGGCGTTTCGTTTACTCCAAACGATTGTATCGTTTAGAATCCATCCCTTCTCAACCATTTTCAAGACAAGTTTGAACGGGATGTTTAGCATGTGCCCATTTCTAACCGTGTCGAAAATATTAACAAACAGTGACCCGTCACGCTTGAGAACACGCTTGGTGTTGTCTAAAATCTCCACGAGATTATTAATGAACTCATCAGGGGTCTTTTCTTTACCTAATTGTCCCTCTACTTCTTCCTTGTCTCCCTCCAATAAGAAATCACGGAGGTCGAAGTATGGTGGTGATGTCACTACACATGCCACAGACTCATCAGATAGGTCACTTAAGTCAGCACAACTCTTGTTGATGATTTCAGCATTACCAACCTTTGTAATCGTCTCCACATCTCCCAATAAAGCATTCTTCCTCTCCTTAACCTGTTTTTGAACGGACTTCAGTGCAGTAGACACCCCTTTGGCCTTATCGAGTTTCACCATGTAGTCCTTGAATACATCTTGATCACCACTAGCCATCACCTTAGCCAGCGAAACGTACTGTTGTAGTCTCTCCACCTGTGATTTACCCATCTTTTTGATGTACTCCTCTCTCTTCAAGCGCCCTTCACGTGCTCGGGCATCGACATCTGACCGAACCCCTTGCTTCATCCCGTAAGTCAATCGCAATTCTTCAAGCTCTAAAGCCAGTTCCGAAGGGGTCTTGACCCTTTGCTCTTGATGGGCACGAACGACTTCCCGAGTAATTACGTCTACATCCTTTATTATGACTGGTAATTCTGTAATTCCAAGCTCAATTGCAGCTCGCAACCGACGGTTTCCCGAAATCACCTCAAATTCCGCGAGACCTAAGATCTTATTACCGGTAGCTCTAACTACCAATGGTTCTAAGATTCCATGAATCTCAATGGATTGTACCAATTCAACGAAGCGCTGGTCCTCATTGAAATAGAGTTGATTAGTCAACTCATTCTCTACTAGTTGTTGGGTTTTGATGGTTTTCATTCCTTTCCTGTTTTACACCGACAGTACTCCGCCAGCACGAGGAAGGGATGACAGTTTAATTGTCAACTGTTTTAGGTCCGTCCTTATGGACCGCAGACAACTCGTTCATCTGCTTTACAAAGATGCAAACATACCACGACATACGCAATAGCGTTATATCTTTTTATTTGGCCGATATATCAATATTTTTGGCCAAAAGTCGTTTCTTATTGGAAATCAGCGCCTTATCTTTGGCTCTGGATAGAAGTTGGGGGTCATCCTTTCCACTGAAACTGTCGGCTTTACCAATATAAATGGTCACTAACTGGGGTTTGCTATCTATGTACAGCCGATACTTCCCGATGTAAATCCGATCACCAACGGCGTTCGATACCTCGGTAATTGTGATTTTTGGTTGGATAACTGAATGAATTACTCTAAACTCAAACTCTTCCTCCTTAATTGAACTATCAAGTTCATAAAGTCGTAGTTGAACATCCCCCTTCTCCTTATTTTTTATGCGAATGCTCTCTTGTAATTGATATACCCTTTCATTGGTATATGTGAATTGCTTTGGGTCTTTCATCGGACTGAACGATTATCTCAGCTAAGTTATGATTACTGGTAATCGAACTTCCGAATTTTTGGAATTCCGATGAAACATTGAATGTATACTAAGTCCTGGACCCCTCAAATGGTCCCCAGAAGGACATTTGGTCAATCGCCTCCCTCCATTCCCCAGAGAAAAGTCCACATAATGGTGGGGTTAGTAGACCATTATGTATCTCATAGGTACGCATAAGTAGGGGTTTCAGGACATCGTTTCTCAAGTCATCGAAATGGGTGATCGTTGGATTAGGTCCCGTCAACTCCATCATATTTATCGGCAAACAGTTGTGGAGTAGGAGTACCCTATCCTCAAGGTTGAGCCCAAATGGACAATCCGCATCCTTGAAGATCACCTCCAAGGTGTCCTTGGATGGGAACATCGGAAAGACCAATGCGAACAAGTCATGTTCATCTCTGAACTCCCCCAACTCCTTGAACTCATACTTATACCACCACTTGGACAGTTCATCACTAATGTGCTTTGTCCAATCCAACATGTCATAAGGAAGAAGTCCCACCATATATATGGTCACCGTCAGGTCTGTACGTTCCCTATTGTCCTCGTTGAGGTCGTAGTCAAACTGAATCACCGACTTGAGGTCATCCAAATAGGGGTGATATATATATGGTATGTAGTTGAAGAACTGACCGACCAGTTCTTCGATAAGACCCAACCCCCTGTTCTGTGGAGTTCCTTCCGCATGGGGAATAGTCACCTCCAAACTGTAGAGGAATCGAACATTGGTCTCCCTCACCACGCTCTTGACCCATCGCTCAAGGAGTATCCTTGGACTTGATCTATAGAGTTGGTTACAATACTGACAGTTCAGTACATCACCACAGATTTCAACATCGTGGTCGTTGGGGGTATCTAATTGGACTTTCATACCATATAAATAATGCTATCGTGGTATAAAGTCAAGTGTTCCGCTGGATATTAGCCGGATATGACTGACACCGAACGACACTTACTTTTCAAAATCTGGCTTACCCGAAACTTCCAGTTCATTGGGATCACCCCCAACCAATTCACCTGTAGTCACTTCAAGTTTCGGAACGACGAGCATTTTGTAATGGTGTCAATCCACTCTAAAAAAGCATTCAGTGCTTACGAGAAGTTCGGTGGTCTTCAAGCACTCAAACGTGCTTCATCCTCTACCGGCATACACGCCACCCTCGCTAAAACTACCCGAGTACAAATACCTAACGAACTCCTTGAACGAATACCAATACCCATCAAACCCCTTGAGACCATCGATATCATTCAAGGTACCCTCTTCGCGGACTCAAAGAATGCTGGGGGGATCCTGGATTCAATTATAAATCTTGATTTATTTGAATAACGAGGTCTCTGTGAAGTTTCTTCCCCTCAACCTCAGACTTCCACTCCTTAGAATTCATTACCTGTAGTGCTCGACCAATATCAAGTAACATGCTTTTAGGACCGTTATAATCTTCGGAGTCGAAAATCAGTACAAGTTTGTTCTTCTGCTTCATATAGATAAATACTTGCTCATCTTGTTTCAAGGAAATTTTCCCGGAAATTTTTCAAGGGGCTTACACCCCCTTTCTGAACCTTGACCTAGTCCCCCCGGGGGGAGGATACCCCGGAGGCCCTAAGGAAGACCCCCACCCCAGCGGAGTTTGTGTCCTAGAAGAAAACCTCAAATTCATGGAAGTTGGAATTTCTTGACCCTCTCAACAGGGCACACCAAGTCCCTTGGTGATTATTCGCTCAATTGTGGATTTCACTCGGACCAGTTCACTGACACCCATATCCGTGCTTATACACACAACCCTTTCCGTCTCTATCGGGGCATTGCTTCTACCTCAACCGCTATTTTCAGAAATTATTTCATTCCCGCAGTTTACTACCCGACTTCTAAAATGCCTACTTGGTTTCTTCAACTAGTACTCGCCTCGGCATCTGGTCAAACCCTTACCCTATGACGGGGGCTTGGAGACATCCATAGAATAACCTCAATTGAATGGAAGTAAACCCTTTGACAACGTCTTTCAAATAAAAAAGGGGGACATCGTCCCCCTCACTAAGAACTCCTCGAAGTCCAAATCAAAACCACTCCAATTTACGGCTTGGCATTGAAGTCCTCAAGGAAAACCTCAAGTTCAGAGATGTGAACCAAGAAGTCCTGAGTCACCGACACAATCTTGTGCTGGCACCCCTTCTCACATCCACAATCCCGAACCATAGTCACTCTCTCGTTGAAGTCCATATCATTTCTTATTTTAGTTAAACCTTGACAAGGAAGTACATCAAAGAACAAATAGTCGGTTGACAAACGTTTATACCCGTTTACACCTGTCTATTCAATTGTATTTCAACAAGATAAATTCTTAAAATTGAAAATCTAACTCAATTTCACTTTTGACCTCAAACGACTTAACAAATGACTTCAACCAAAAACCTAACTGGTGACTTTGGTACGCTCATCGGCACAATCAAATCAATCGAGGACCTACTTTTCAAATACGAGGTTGAGACATTAGACCATACTGCAGCAATCATTTTCGCGATTGAAGCACTAAATGAGTTCTATTCTAATGACCCCGTAAGCCATCAGGACAAAAACATGGCTCTGTCCTCTACGGGACTGATATTCAATATTGAGTTGGCAGTCAAAGACAAGGTCTTCTTCGTTGGTGAAGTGATAGACCCAAATTCACAGGTCCGCCCATTCCCCAAGAAGTTTGACTACACCGTAATTGTTGACTTGAATGATCAACTACTGCCCTTCGAAATCCTCATGATGGAGTGGGAAACACTTCCTCAATTCCTTGATTGGGACCTGAATAGAGAGACATGGAAGGTCAACTACAATAAGAAGTTTAAAGAAAGTGCGATCCCCTTATTTCCTCGAAGGGGATTCGGGTCAAAGTTGACCATGGTCTCTTACTATGCTTCCGACCAGGGTGAGTTTCTACCACCATTCTGATTACCCCAACTCGTAAAGACTGAACGCTTGACTAGTTTCAAAGTTGGTGTACCTCAATGTAGTGGAAACGTTACTATGACCTACAAGCTTTGAAACCTTGACCAGTGAAAGATGGTCACCACCTTCGAATCCTTTTCTGATCGCACCAACAACCCATGACTTCCTAAGAAGGTGTGAGGAACAGTTCCCCACATACCTAACCTTGTAGTCGGTCATTATCAATTTCAGTCGACGATTGAAATTCTGAATACTCATAGGTAATCGTCCTTTCCCCTTTTGGGAAGAAAGGATGTAACTATCAGGATTCGGCTTTAAATTGCCAAAAACTAAGTCTACAACTTCCTTCAATCTAGAACTCATGACAAGTATGCGCTCCTTACCTGTCTTCCTTTCCGAACGAACAAACATCTCCCCAATCTGAACATCAAGTAAATCAACCCACTTCAATTGAAGCGAGTCAACTACCCTCATCCCTAATCTTGAGCCGATCGACACCAACATTAGGTTTGTACCTAGTGTCAATGAAGGTGATTTTTTGAAATCACGAATGAGTCTTGATTCAAAACCCACGATTATCTCCCAGTCAAGTGAATAGGTAGTGGTCTTTTGTCCAGCCTTTGCCATATTCTATCAATTTTATGGCTAACATATTCACTTTAAGCCGATTGCGCAGCAAACTGAAGATTATTTTGACGGGTCTACAAAAACCAAATTCTAACCTATTGAAAATGTGTGTCTTCCGCTAAAATCTACACTTTTACTAAAAAATGTAAGTTCTATTGCAAGAGAAATCATTCACCGCTAAATTCCCCAAATGGGAGCAAAAGTTTATGAGTATTTGGGACAAAGAACAGAGGGCGTCAACAAAATTGTTCCTTCTTCAGATGGTCAATGTCCTTTTATGGATGCTAAATGTTCAAAGATTGTCAGCAATAACAAACCAATTTGCTCTGTAAAGACATCTGGCGGGGAAGTATGGATTGTTTGTAAACATAGGCTTTGTTCGACTTTGAAGAACATTCCTCTAATTGAGCATCAAATCGAAATACTACAACAAGTAGCAAATCATATCTGGCCAGGGCACAGTAACCCGAGTAATATTGGAATCAAAAGAGAAGTTTCTATTCCCGTCACCCAAACTTCAAGATATAATGCGGATTACATCATGGTCAACAATGATCCTAACTTCCGACTTAGTGGGCCTAAACGAGTAGTTCTTGAAATGCAGGGGGGAGGAGAAACATCCAACACAGGGCACATAACGAATTCTGTAGAACAATGGGAACAAGATCCTAATAGAAATAATGCCCTACTTGGCATAATGAACGATGGGGTCGGAACAATTCAAACTAATGCGTGGAGAAGGCAACAGGAACAATTTATAATCAAAGGCAATATTGCTATGGAAACCGGTGGAGGTATCGTCTTCTGTGTAGGGAAGCTTCTTTACGATTATTTGGAAGATCGTTTCAAAGACAGACATTTGAATAACCTAAGAGGGCACAATTGGACTCTTGCACTTTTAACATTTACCGACTACGTCAAACCCAATGGTACCGTCGGCTTTAGAATTGATGAGAGTAGAGTACTTTATACGAATTATCAGAACTTTATTCAAGTACTAATTAGCCAAGGATCACCATTCCCTTCAATGTTCCATGGCGAATTTGAAACACTGGCGGGTGACCAAATAGTAATCTAATCGGACCGATTTTCTGTTTCTACTAATCGCTTTACCAACCACCTAACTACCGAAACATTCACGGCGTTTCCTAAAGCTCGGAGTCTATTGCTGTCCAATTCTCCGGAAACCCCTGTAATCGCTCGTATTCTAAAGGGAGCATTCGTCGTACAAACAACATCGGAGCTTCCTCTGCTATCCAATGTGTAAGCTTCTCCATCGTTTCTATATCCTTTTGCCTGAGGACCTGCAGATGCTTTTCGCCCAATTGTGGCATGTTGGATAGTGTAGAAATCTGACTGCGAAATGCCGTCATCATATCCTTCGGAATGGATATTCCTTTTTCCAAGGCCCTGTCGATGAACATATTCAATTGATTCACCTCCAAAAAGGACATCAACGGAGCCTCTTGTTCCAAAACTTCCGACAATGAACACTCTTCTACGTCGTTGGGGTGTTCCAAAATATTTTGCATCAAAAACTCTCCATGAAACGCAATACCCGAGTTCATCCAGCCGCTCAAGGAGAACTCTGAAATCTTGCCCTCCGTGGCTGTTAAGGAGCCCGGGGACGTTCTCAATGATAATCCACTTAGGTCTTTTTTCTTCAATGATTTCCGCATACTTATAAAATAATCCACTTCTTTCTCCTGACAGCCCTCGCCTCTTACCTTGATTGGCTAACGACAAATCCTGACATGGAAACCCTCCACAAAAAATATCTGAATCAGGAACATCTGACGGATTCAATTCTAAAATATCTGTGTTCAGAATAGCGTTGGGGAATCTCTTTTTCAGTATTCCTTGGCAAAAACTATTCTTTTCTGATTGAAAAACAACTTCTACACCCTGCTCCTCTAAAGCAATGTCAAAACCACCAATACCGGCGAAAAAAGAAGATGCCCTCAGTTTTTTGTTCACTTCTCAAAGGTCGAGAAAAAGTCATCATTATCCAAATGGTACGAGTATACTCTTGTAAAATTTGAATCTGTGTAAATCACTGTCAACCAACATTTTACATATATTCTATTAGCCCTCCAAAATTGAATTTGACCGAACTTAGAATCAATTAAACCCAGCCCGACACACAATTAAATCAGTTCTTTAGAGTTGAAGACAATTAATCAGTTCTTAAAATCAACCACAAAGACTACGTTGATGCCGAGTTCCTCTTCACTTTATTTAGATTATTTACAGCACGCCTAAACGCGCTCAGACTTAAACCGATTCAGCATCGGGAAACAATTCCTTAAATCGAGCATGCCCTTTACTTGTAACTATGAATATAAGCTTTCCTCCTGGCTTTATTCGGTACAACAACAACCCATGGGAGTTGGCATTTCTTTTCAAAAAATCATTCCAAAAAAAGTTTCTCGTGTCAGGGGACCACTTAACTAATCGTTCATAATGAGTTGAAAATAGTCCGTTCTTAATATAAACTCCACATTCACCAATATTATTATCTGAACTGTGAATAAATTCAACTAAATGTCGAATTTTTTTTAAACAATAGTCATCAATTTCATTCATGTAGTCGCCAATTATTTAGTCTGAATCGATTAAACTAAATCCTCTAAATGCCCTAAAAAATCTAATGAAATTGATTCTTCAGACCTAAATTAATAAAGATTGTGGAATATTCCATCATTATTTAACTCCCACACACTTCCCTCCCTTTATGTATACAAATAATGACTTTGAACCTTGTCCATAGACTAATACGTCATCATAGCCAGCAACTTTCATATTTGAAGAGGGCATGCCAAAAATGAGCGCCACTTCATTCTTTGTCATACCAACTGCGATTGTACCATTTCTTATTTCTGACTTATAGTTTGACTTGTTAACCACATCTAATAAATGATGGTCAATCATTTTGTAAGTATTTATGAGATCAAAGACAAACTCAATGCTTCCCTGCGGATATCCACCGTATTCAAACCATACATCGTTAAGCTTCATACCCAACTTCAGCTCCCCGGTCGCCGATCTCATTGTGAAGATTGCCTGATGTTCGAAATCACTCACTTTACCAATCTCGAAATTCACCATTTCAAATGGCTCAAGCCATTTTGTTTGATAGTATTCACCATTTACTGCCTTAACGTTCTGTTCATCAAAACTATAATATTTCAATCCTACTATGTTGGACTTAACACGTTCAAACCCTTCAGAAATAAAGTAATCGTCAGTTAAAAGTGACGGCTTCAATAAAAGAGTGTCTTTAAAGTCTGCAAGCTTTAAACACATTGTGTATTCAGCTTCCTCAGTTCCAATTACCTCGAAAGTTCTATACAATAAGGGAGTAAAATCTCCACGGAAGAAGCCTAATGGCTTTCCATTCTTAACATAGGAAAGCTTTATAGAGGGCGGATCCAAAAAGGTAATATGATTACCCTTCAGGCCTTTGAGTACTTTTTCTTTAGTAAAGTCAGATTTCACCATGAAGTAAGTGCTATCATAAGATTGCACCTCTTCCTTTCTTGAAAAATCAACAACGTTTACCTGCCCCTCAACCAAGAATGGCAAACACAAAGCAAAAGCCGTATTCAAAAGTTTCATAACGCGAAAATACACTTAACTGTCTTTGCATTTTGGGAATCTCAAGTTCGTCCACGCATTGTAATCACAACAAACACTTCAAAAAGTACGATAGTCACTTTTAGATGGTTAATTCTCTTAACTCTAAGAGGAGCAATGATTACTTTAAAGCCAAAGGCAAATTATCGTAGTAACTCTAAAGTCACAGAATGCATTAACCAGCGGTAATCAAATTTATAAATCACTCAACGGTGTTATGTCCATCAATTAGTCAAAGATTCATTATTGTTCGGCATTAAAAGCTTCAACTCCAATCTTTAGCGCTTCCTCAATCTCACTTTTTCGGGACATTAAAGCAAACTGACTTACACTAACACCTGCTTCAAGCGCATCCAACCAGCTATAAGAATCTCCTCCACTCGGTACAATAGCCCAAAGTCCCCATAAAACACCCCATTGAACAGAATTCATACGATCTGTCTTTATATAATCAGCAAGTTGAAATGCTACATATGCCTTTTCTGATTTAGTTCTTGCCAAAGAAATTGCTCGATCGAGTTTTACAGTACGACCGGACTCATCATAAAGTTTAGTACCAAGCTGTTTCAATTGGGTTTGACCTGATGCTGAAATCATAAACATCATGAAGAACCCCATTAGAATTTTCCTAAAAATGATGGAATCAATTAAAAGTGCTGAATTTTGATACATAAAGGGTGTTTTCTTTCGTTGATCGGTAAAAATTGTTTTAAATCTATTGTAAAGTACGGAAGAATTGGATTCGGCCCGAAACAGCCACTGATCCCTTATTGTGGTGGTCGAAAATACACAACCACACTACGACATGGACACCATCAGTATTGACCATTCCACTAAATTTCATAATCAAATCACCTCGTTCAATGGGCTCGACGTGCAGAAAGTTGCAACATTAGTTGCAACAAAAAAACCTTAACTCCTGAAAATCAGTGTGTTAAGGTTTTGTTAAGTTGCCCCACTAGGACTCGAACCTAGACATACGGAACCAAAATCCGCTGTCCTGCCAATTAGACGATGGGGCATCTTTATTGGGACGGCAAATGTAGCGCGAGATGGGCAATTGCCCAA
>Ga0172372_10008608_pt1 | contig 13422 bp, 15 predicted proteins | sample LakKiv5m_2_FD_114544 | JGI IMG/M metagenome (GOLD analysis project Ga0172372, IMG submission 114544) | Freshwater microbial communities from Kabuno Bay, South-Kivu, Congo - kab_092012_9.5m | ecosystem: Environmental > Aquatic > Freshwater > Lake | place: Democratic Republic of the Congo...
ATGGCCGCCTAAGTGGCGGCAGGGGCGTCATCTTTCCTGACAGTCACCGTGCCCTGAGATCGCTGTCAGTGAAAGGCATTTAAGAAATACCCAAACACCCAAATCTTACCCCAACATGCAAGGGGTCATACCCCAACAAATTCCCCAACCAACTTTTTCGTCAACCCTGGTTTTTGGCGGATTTACCTGGACGACTGACCGACTAAACCCCCAGATACAGCAAAGGGTCTGGACGAACCAGACCCTTCTTGAACTTCCAAAAAGCGGAGAGGGTGGGATTCGAACCCACGGAAGGTTGCCCTTCAAACGATTTCGAGTCGTTCGCTTTCGACCACTCAGCCACCTCTCCAGAGTCCTGCGTGGGGCTCGCTCCGGAAACAGAGCGGCTGGCACAGGCGGGCCTTGCGGGCCTGCAGCACTTTAAGGATCGATGGCCCCCTGTCCTGATGGACCCAGATGCAGGCTGCGTTGACCGGTCCACAGCAGCGAACCGCTGCTGCCACTGGCCAACCAGGGCTGGAGAGGGCGCCTGCCGGCTGCACCGCTGAACCACAGCTGGGCCTGGGGAGCCAACGCAACCAGCGCACGGTGCTCGCCCGCGGACGGTCTGAAGCCCACCCAGACCCCCCGCAGATCCTTGACGGCATCACCCGCTTGCCAGGCAGCCTCTTGCCAGGCCCACAGCGACTGCCGGTCGGGCAGCAACAACCAACGGCTGGCGCCGACCTGCAGCACTGTGGCGCGGGCTTCGATGGCCAGGGGAGCGGCCGCCAGGCCAGGACTCGCCAGCCGCTGGCCGGGGAGCAACGGCACGCTGCCATCAGCTGAGGCCAGGACCACGCCGGCCAGTTGCTGCCAGCAAACGGGGGTGTCCGGAGCCAGAGGATCCAGGAGCCAGGCCCAGTCAAAGCGCTGCACCCCAAGCCCCTGGGCCAGGCGAGCGGCCTGGCTGCAACTGAACCCGTCGGCGCTCGTGCTCAGCAAGGCGGCGCGACCCTGGTGCCGCGCCACCAACAGATCGCGACCGGCATCGCCGCGGCCCTGATGCACCAGTAGAACCTGATCGCCCCGCAGCAGGGCCAGATGCAGCAGCACCATCAACACCAGGCCGGCCGATGCCGCCAGCCGCCAGCGGCCCGGGATGCGGGGCAGGGCCAGGCCCAGGGCCGCGAAGGCCAACAGCAGCACAAGCAGGGGCTCGGGCCTGCCCAGCTGCCACTGGGCCATGGGCAGGGCGGCGAACCATTCGGTCAGCGCGATCAGCAGACCGGTGAGGGCCGCCACCGGGGGCAACAACACGGGCAGGGCAGCCGGCAGGGCCAGGGTCACCAGCGCCAGGGCCATGGCCCCCAGGGTGAGTGGCGTCAACAGCGGAGCCGCCAGCAGATTGGCGGGCACCGCATAGAGCGGCAGCACCCCGAAGTGCAACAGCTGCAGGGGCAGGGTCCACACGAACGCCGCCAACGGCACCGCCACCGCAGCGGCCAGCCAGCCGGGGGCACGGCGGGCCAGCGCCTGCTCTAACGGACGCGCCGTGAGGATCAATCCGGCCGTGGCCGCCACACTGAGCTGGAAGCCCACATCGGCCAGCCAATCGGGGCGCCAGAGCAGCAGGCCGCTGCAGGTCACCGCCAGGATCAACAGGGGTCTGCTGCGTCGGCCGCCTTCGAGCGACACCAGCGCAATGGCTCCCATGCCCACGGCCCGCAGCACCGAGGGCTGGGGACCAGCCAGCAGCAGAAACAGCACCATCGCCGCAGCCGCCAACGCCAGGCGGACGCTACGGCCCAGCTTGCGGCCCACGAACAGCACGGTCCCCAGCAGCACGCTGAGGTGAAATCCCGAGGCCGCCAAGGCGTGGGAGAGTCCCGCCGCCCGAAAACTCTCGCGGATCGTCGCCGGCAGGGGCACCACCGCACTGCCCAGCACTAGGGCGCCCAGGACCCCGCCGGTGCCCGGCCCCGCCTGCTGCTGCAGGCGCTGGGCGATCTGGCGACGCAGGTCGCTCACCGGCGTGGGCGGGCGGGCCAGCACCCGATACTGCGCGACCCGCAACTGACTCCATGCCCCCTGGCGTCCCAGCCGCTCGGCCGGGCCCGCCAGCAACGGATGGGGTGAGGGCTGGGGCCGGCTCAGCAAACCAGTGGCCTCAAGCCGCCAGCCCTGCTGCAGCCGCGGGCACGGGGCCAGAACCAGCTCAACTCGCCCCTTGAGACGGCCTGGTTGCACGCTCATCAGGGCCCGGCAACCGGCACGGCCACTGACACGCGGGTCCTCGAGCAGGGTGCCGCGCAGGCTCAGCTCGGGGCGCGGTTGATCAGGCCGCAGCAGCCGCACCGGATCATGCGGACCGGGGCCCGTCGGTTGCAAGCCCGACCAACCCAGTCGGCCCAGCAGCAGGACCAGCAGCAACCCCCAGAGCAGGGACTTAGCGTTAGGCCCCATTACCCGCATCGCTTGGGGGGCACAGCGGTGAAGAGGCTCACGCGCAGGCTAGGAACGGCTCTCGCTGCGGTCATCGTTGGCCAGAGTCTGCTGGTGTCAACGCACCACCCGGCCCTGGCCCAGAACCGAGGGCCGGCAAGCGCGGTGGTGATCGACTCCGGCGACACCCTCGAGAGCCTGGCCCTGCGCCATGGCACCACGGTCACCGCCCTGCAGCGGCTGAACCCCGGCCTCAACCCGCTGGCTTTGCCGGTCGGCCTGCGGTTGCGGCTGCCGCCGCCCCGCGGCCTGGTGCAGGTTGAGGCGGGCGACACCCTCGAAGCCCTGGCGCTGCGCGAGGGCACCACGGTGACAGCGCTGCTGCGGGCCAACCCGACCGTCAGGCCCGAAGCCCTGGCCGTCGGTCAGTGGCTGCGCCTGTCGCCCGGAACGCGACCCGCCGCCGACAAGCCCAGCCCTAGTCCCGACCCGGTGGCCGATGCCGATGCCCAGGCGGCCCTGCTGCTGAGCCCGGGCGAGCGCCGCGACCGGGCCGCCCTGACCCTGAGGGAACGGGGCGGCCAGCTCAACTGGCGGCGTTTCGGCGCGACGCTGGTTGACTGGAACGGCTGGCAGCTGCACGCCGGCGGAGTCCGCATCACCCTGGTGCAACCGGCTGTGGTCGATGTGGGCGCACGGCGCTCGGGCGCCACGGCCATCGCGGTGCAATGCAGCAGCCTGCGGCACACCTGGCGGGTGGATGGAGCCTGGGAGCCCTGGAGCTCGCCCGGCGCCCGCAGCGTTGCCCAGCAGATCGTGCTGCAGCTGTGCAGTAACACCCTCGACGGACCCGCAGCGGCGATTCCGCCGCCGGCACCCGAGGCAGCCAAGCCCTGAAGCCTGCCCCGCAGGACGGTAAGCCAGATCACAATCTGACAATCAACCATCCCAATGAATTGTCAGTTCTGGATCAATCTGGCAACGTATGCCATGAATCCATTGGTTACACGATGAAATCGTTTTTGAGCAGTTTGCTCATGGCCGGCACCATGGCGGCTCCGAGCCTGGCCCAGAGCCTGCCTGAAACGACCACCCGAGCTGAGGCCGCCCAGCCCCAGCAGCTCGCCCAGGCTTCCCAGCCCGTGGGCCAACCCAGCGTGACCCTCTCGAATCAGATGAAGGGTCTGTATCTCACCGGTGCTCTGGGGGGCAATTTCCCCACCAATGCCACCGCTATCGAAATCACTAACACGTTCGGCAGCGACTATTCATTCACCGACAATCACTTCGGTGGCCTTTCGGCTGAGGTGGGTGTCGGTTACGACTTCGGCAACATCCGCACAGAGATCACCTACGCCTACGACGGCAGCACCCTGGCTAACTACAGCGATCAATTCGGGACTTACCAGTACAACGGCGGTGCTGTGAGCAAGAACAGCGTCTTCGCCAGCGCCTACTGGGACATCAACCTGAACAGCCGCCTGACGCCCTACATCGGCGGTGGCTTGGGCTATTCGAATCTGATCGTGGGCCCGTCGGGTGACGTCTTGGCTGGCCCCAGTGCCTATTCGGGTTACAGCGCCGGCGCCTTCGCCTATCAGGTCAAGCTCGGTCTGAGCTACCTGCTGAGCCGCCGCGCTGATGCATTCGTCGAAGGCCTATACCGCGGGATGAGCGGCTACACCACCACGGACAACGGCATTCAGTACAACTACAGCAATTACAACAGCTGGGGTGTGCAGCTGGGTGCCCGCGTGCGGTTCTGATCAGGCATCCAGCAGCTGAACGTCCTCGGCAACGAGGACTCTTCAGAACTGGGGAATTCTGAGGATCAACTCACACATCTCTTTGCTGGGCATTTGCTTGCCCAGCAACGGGGCCATGAACCGCGACAACGGTTGCACGCGACAGGGCAATGTGGCCCGTTCGGCCAGGCGGCCAGCATGAAACCCGCCGGCCAGCAGCACGAGGGCCAACAGCAGATTTTTGGCGGCGTGGGTCATGGCTTGCCATGGGCTTCCAACAGCGGGAAGCCCAGCGCCTCCCGTTCTGCCAACCAAGCTTCGGCCACCTGCCTGGCCAGGTGGCGGATGCGGCCGATGGTGGCGGTGCGTTCGGTCACCGAAATCACGCCACGTGCCTCCAGCAGGTTGAAGGTGTGACTGCACTTGAGCACGAAGTCGAGCGCGGGCGCCGGCAAGCCAGCACGTACCAGGTCGGCCGCCTCAGCTTCGTAGAGCCCGAAGAGCTGCTGCAAGCGCTCAGGGTTGGAGGCTTCAAAGTTATAGGTGCACTGGCCCTTTTCAAACGGCAGCCAGATGTCGCCGTAACTGCGCCTGCCATCCCAGGCCAGCTCCCAGATGCTTTCAACATCCTGCAGGTACATCGCCAGACGCTCCAGGCCGTAGGTGATCTCGATCGACACGGGCCGGCAGTCGAGGCCGCCACACTGCTGGAAGTAGGTGAACTGGGTCACCTCCATGCCGTCGAGCCACACCTCCCAGCCCACACCCCAGGCTCCCAGGGTGGGCGACTCCCAGTTGTCTTCGACAAAACGGATGTCGTGGTCGGCGGCGCGAATGCCCAGGGCCTCAAGCGACGCCAGATAGGTCTCTTGGATGCCGTCGGGTGACGGCTTGATCAACACCTGGTACTGGAAATAGTGCTGGGCCCTGTTGGGATTGTCGCCGTAGCGGCCATCGGTGGGACGCCGGCAGGGCTCGGGGTAGGCCACGGCCCACGGTTCCGGGCCGATCGCCCGCAACACCGTGTGGGGGCTCATGGTGCCGGCGCCCTTCTCGGTGTCATAGGGCTGCAGGATTAGGCAGCCCTGGTCGGCCCAGAAACGGTTAAGGGTCTGAATGATGTCCTGGAACTGCACGCACGACCACTGGCTGGGGCCATTGTCCCCTTTGAGCCGCTGGTAGCGCCGCGGGTTGCCGTACTGCCGCTGAGCCTGTGGGCGGCCTATCGCTTCAGTCCGGCGGCCGCAACCGGGTGGTTGGGGATGGGCCGACCCTGCTTCAGGCCACCAGCAACAGCAGACCCATCTGACCGGCCGCCAGGGGGCGGTGCTGCACCTGGGCAAAGCCAGCCCGCCGAGCCAGCTGCTCCAGCTCCTGGCCCGTGGGAAAGCGGCGCAGACTGGCTTCCAGATAGGCGTAGTGCTCTTCAAGATCCACGGCGCGGGCGATGGGCACGACAATGCGGCGCAGATAGAACCGCTGAAACGCCAGCAGCGCCGCCGAGCCGGTCGGTCCAGCAGCGTCAATCCTGTTGAAATCGAGCACGGCAGCCCGGGCGCCGGGCCGCAGCACCCGCCGCAGTTCGGCCAGGCCGGCGGCGGGGTCGGCCAGGTTGCGCAGCCCGTAGGCGATCACGGCGCCATCGGCCCAGGCGGCGGCAAGCCCGGTGTCCTGGGCATCACCCTGCTGCCATTGCAGCGGCAACCAAGGCTGACGCCGGGCACGCCGGGACGCCAGGGCCAGGGGGGCGGCCGCCGCGTCAAGGCCCAGCACCAACCCACCCGGACGGACCCGGGCAGCCAGCAACAGGGCCAGATCGCCGGTGCCGCAGCACAGATCAAGGCAACGCTGCCCGGGCGCAGGATTCACCCAGGCGATGGCCTGGCGCTTCCAGAGGCGGTGCAACCCCAGGCTCAACAGATCGTTGAGCTGGTCGTAACGGGGGGCCACAGCGTCGAACAGCTGCTGCACTGCCTCGGCATCGCCGGGCTCGAAACCGCTCACCGCGGCACACCGCCCTCAGCCGACTCGAGGCTGACAGCCTGCAGCAAGGCCAATCCACCGTGATCGAGACCCGCCGGACTGGTGATCGTGATCACCATCACCGTGGCCAGACCCACCGCGGCTGAGCAGACCATGCAGCCGGCCAGCATCAATGAAAATTCCTGCCGGTCATTGGCCGCCTGCATGAGCTGCAGCGCCCAGGCCACCAGTGCCACGATCGCCATCACCATGGCCAGGGCAATGGCCGTGAGGGCAGCAGGCGGCAACAGAAAGACAGCAGTCACCGCAGGCCCTGAAATTCGCAACCACGTCAAACGCAATGTAACGAGGCGTGACGGGCCGCGCGATGCCGCAGGGGTTCAGAACGCGGGCTGCGGTGGCCGAATCGACAGACCACGCGCCAGCAGGTCGGTCTTGATCTGTTCGACGCTCAGCACGCCGTCGTGCAGCAGTGACGCCAGCAAGGCCGCGGCCGCGTGGCCGCCCCCGGGGCTGTTGTCAAGGGCGGCTGCGATGTGGTCGATGCAACCAGCCCCGCCGCTAGCGATCACCGGCACCTCGACCGCAGCGGCCACCGCACGGGTGAGCGCGAGGTCGTAGCCGGCCTGGGTGCCATCACCATCCATCGATGTCAACAGGATTTCACCGGCCCCGAGCCCGACCACCTGCCGGGCCCAGGCCACCGCATCGAGGCCGGTGTTCTCGCGGCCGCCCTTGACATGCACATCCCAACCGCCGCCCTCGCGGCGACGGGCGTCGATGGCCACAACGATGCACTGGCAGCCAAAGCGCTCGGCACCGCGCCCCACCAGGGCGGGATCCCGCACGGCCGACGAATTGAGGCTCACCTTGTCGGCCCCTGCCCGCAGCAGTTCGGTGATGGTCTCAACGCTGCTGATGCCCCCCCCCACCGTGAACGGAATCGTCACCGCCTCGGCGGTGCGGCGCACCAGCTCCACCAGGGTGGCGCGGCCCTGGTGGCTGGCGGCGATGTCGAGAAACACCAGCTCGTCGGCACCGGCGGTGCTGTAACGGCACGCCAGCTCGACCGGATCGCCCGCATCGCGCAGGCCCACAAAGTTCACCCCCTTGACGACGCGTCCACCCGCCACATCCAGGCAGGGAATGATCCGTTTGCAGGCCATGGGAGGCGACGTCAGGCGAGTTAAGGTGGCGCCACTTTCCAGATGCGCCGGCCATGTCCCAGGCTGCCACCCCAGTCAGCATCAATCTCGGTGCCAAGGTGCGCATCACCCGGGTGCGTGACCGCATCCCCGCCGAGATGGTCGACGCCCTGAAGGCCGATGCGACCGGCACGGTGACCGGCTTCCGCACGGTCGATGGCAAGGGCATCGGTGTTGTGGTGGAACTGGCCAACGGCAGCAAGGCCTGGTTCTTCGACGACGAGATCACCCTCGCCTAACCCGCCGCTTCGCCTGAGTCGCCTCCCTTGACCAACAGCCCCAACCCCGAGGCCTCTGCAGGCGCATCTGCCCGCCAGTTGCTGGGCATGAAAGGTGCCGCAGGCACCACCAACATCTGGAAGATCAGGCTTCAGCTGATGAAACCGGTTACCTGGATCCCCCTGATCTGGGGGGTGATCTGCGGCGCCGCTGCCTCCGGCAACTTTCACTGGCGTCTGGGCGATGTGCTCGCGTCAATCGCCTGCATGCTGATGAGCGGCCCGCTTCTGGCCGGCTACACCCAGACGATCAACGACTACTACGACCGCGAGATCGACGCGATCAACGAGCCCTATCGGCCGATCCCCTCGGGTGCGATTCCCCTGGGTCAGGTCAGGGCACAGATCTGGATCCTGCTGCTGGCCGGGCTTGGGTTGGCCTACGGACTCGACCTGTGGGCGGGCCACACCACCCCGGCGCTGCTGCTGCTGGCCCTGGGCGGTTCGTTCGTGAGCTTCATCTACTCGGCGCCGCCGCTGAAGCTCAAGCAGAACGGCTGGCTGGGCAACTATGCCCTTGGTGCCAGCTACATCGCCCTGCCCTGGTGGGCCGGCCAGGCCCTGTTTGGCCAGCTCACCTGGACGACAGCCCTGCTCACCCTGGCCTATTCACTGGCGGGTCTGGGAATCGCCGTGGTCAACGATTTCAAGAGCGTCGAAGGCGACCGGGCCCTGGGCCTCAACAGCCTGCCCGTGGTCTTCGGCATCGAAACGGCCAGCTGGATCAGCGCCGGCATGATCGACCTGTTCCAACTGGCGATGGTGGCCGTACTGATCGCCATCGGCCAGCACGTTGCGGCAGTGCTGCTGGTGTTGTTGATCGTGCCGCAGATGACCTTCCAGGACATCTGGCTGTTGCGAGATCCCGTGGCCTTTGATGTGAAGTACCAGGCCAGCGCCCAGCCGTTTCTGGTGTTGGGCATGTTGGTGACTGCCCTGGCCATCGGCCACAGTTCCCTGGTTGGTGCCAGCCTCACCTGAGTTGGCCCGCCCCGGCGCCCTGACACCGATCCCCTCACCCGGTTGGCAACGCACGGCCGTCGTGTCGCTGCTGGTCGGTGCCGGCTTCGCCCTCGGCCAGGCGGCCCTGGTGAGCGGCATGGACGCCCTGCTGCCGGATGCACGTCGCATCGGCAGCTTCAACCGCCCCGGCACGCTCACCATCCTCTCGGCCGATGGCGCGGTGATCCAGAAGATCGGCCCGGCCACCCGCGAGAAACTCACGCCCGAATCGCTGCCCACCCTGGTGGAGCAGGCCTTCATCGCCGCCGAAGATCGCCGCTTTTACCAGCACAGCGGCATCGACCCCGTGGGCATCGGACGGGCCCTGGTGCGCAACCTCTCCCAACGCTCGGTCGAAGAGGGCGCCAGCACGATCACCCAGCAGCTGGCCCGCACGGTCTTTTTGAGCCAGGACGTCACCCTGATCCGCAAGCTCAAGGAGGCGGCCCTGGCGGGCAAGCTCGAGCGCCAGCTCAGCAAGCGCCAGATCCTCACCGAGTATCTCAATGTGGTGTACCTCGGTTCGAGCGCCTATGGCGTGGCCGATGCCGCCTGGATCTACTTCTCCAAGACGCCCAGCCAGCTGACGTTGGCGGAGGCGGCTCTGATCGCCGGGCTGCCCCCGGCGCCGTCGGTCTACTCACCGCTGGTCAACCCCGAACTGGCCCTCCAACGCCGCAGCATCGTGCTGACGCGCATGGAGGAAGCGGGGGTCATCGATGCCAGCCAACGGGCCGAGGCCGAGGCCACCCCCCTGGCGCTGCAGCCGGCCGAACCCAAATTCTGGGAGAGCCAGGCCCCATGGTTCAGCAGCTGGGTGCAGCAGGAGCTGCCCAAGGTGCTGAGCAAGGAACAGCTTGAAGTGGGGGGGCTCACGGTGCGCAGCACCCTGAACCTGCAGTGGCAACGGCAGGCCCAAAGCAGCATCAACCGCTTCGCCACCGGTCAGATGGAGGGCGCGTTGGTCGCGATGGAGCCCGGCACCGGGATGGTCCGGGCCATGGTGGGTGGCAAGGACTTCAACAAGAGCCAGTTCAACCGCGCTGCCCAGGCCCTGCGCTCACCGGGATCCACCTTCAAGCTGTTTGTCTATCTGGCGGCGCTCAAGAGCGGCATGCTGCCCGAGCGCACCGTGGTTGATTCGCCCCGCTGCTTTGCCGGGTACTGCCCGCGCAACTTTGGCGGCCGCTACCTGGGCCGGGTGTCGCTGGCGGTGGCCCTGCAGAACTCGCTCAACACCGTGGCCGTCTCACTGCTCAAGGAGATGGGCTTCGACAGGGTCATCGAAACCGCCAAAAGCCTCGGGATCACCCGCGAACTGGGCAGGTTCTATCCAATGGCCATCGGCGCCTATGAGCAGACCCTGCTTGACATGACGGCGGCTTATGCGGCAATCACCAACCGGGGGATCTACGTCAGACCCACCCCATTCGAAGACATCTTGGGCCCCGATGGCCAGCTGCTCTGGAGCCGCCGAGCCGATGGCGACCGGGGCCGCCGCGCTGTGGCCAGCGACATCGCCGACGCCATGCTGTGGATGCTGCAGCAGGTGGTCAAGGGCGGGACCGGCGGCGGCGCGGCACTGGGCGACAGGCCGGTGGCCGGCAAGACCGGCACCTCCGATGGGGGGCGTGACCTGTGGTTCATCGGCTCGATTGCCCAGCTCACCGCCGGCGTCTGGCTGGGCTACGACGACAGCCGCGAGACCGGAAACACCAGTGTCGTCGCCACCCTGGCGTGGCGCGATTTCATGGCACCGATCAGCCGGACCCTGCCGCAGCGGCAGTTCCCCGCCAAGCCCCGGCTGCAGGGCAGCGTCCAACCCGATGCCAAAACGGGCCGCCCATCGGCCACCCGCAGCGGTGTGGCAGCGACCGAGCAGGCCCCTGCGGCACTGGAGCTTCCCGAAAGCTTTGCACCGGTCCCTGAAGGCACCCCCACCAATGCCCGGCCCAGCGGCCCCGGGGCGACAGTGGCTCCCGGCTCCACAGCACCGACCGCGGCAGGACCCGGCACCCCGCCGCCGGTCACCACGCCGCCGCCACCCGTGGCCGCCCCGCCGGCGCCCTGAGCTCAGGGCGCCTGCAACGCCGCGGTAAAGAAACCGTCGCCATCACCGGGCCAGCGCTGCCATTGCTGCTGGAGCTGCCAACCCGGCTGCTCGGCCACAAAGCGCTCGATCTGCCGTTGGTTCTCCAGGGGGTGCAGGGTGCAGGTGGCGTACACCAGGCGACCACCGGGCCGCAGCAGGGGGGCCATCGCCAGCAGCAGGCGGTGCTGCAGGGCCACCAGCTCCTCGATCGCACCGGGGGTCATGCGCCAGCGGGCATCGGCATGACGCGCCAGGGTGCCCAACCCCGAGCAGGGTGCATCCAGCAGGATGCGGTCAAAACGGCCCAGCCACTGGGGCCTGAGCTCGGCCAGGGCGGCCGCGTCGGCCACCACCGCCTGCAACGCACCAAGCCCCAGCCGTTGGCTGTTGCGCAGCAGACGGTTGAGCCGCGCCTCGGAACGATCCACGGCCCACACCTCACCGCGATCACCGCAGCATTCGGCGATCTGGGTGGCCTTGCCCCCAGGAGCCGCGCAGGCATCGAGGACCATCTCGCCCGGCTGGGGATCGAGCAGCAGCACCACCCGCTGGGCCGAGCGATCCTGCACGCTCCAATGGCCCTCGACGTACCCGGGCAGCTGCCGCAGATCACCGCTGCGGCCCGTCAGTTCGAGGCCGTGCTCGAGCCCGTCGATCGGCATGGCGGTGACGCCGGCGGCGTCCAGGGCCTCCTGCACCGATGCCCGCGATGCCCGCAGGGGGTTCACCCGCAGATCGAGCCTGGGGGTGGCATTGCAGGCCGCGGCCACCGTTTCGGCCTGATCGGCGGGAAGCCACTGCAGCAGTGACGCGGCCAGCCATGGGGGCAGCGAACGGCGCAGGGCCAGGCTGGCGGCGGCGTCATCGGGCAAGGCCAACCCCGCCCAGGGCTCATCGCCCTGATGGCGGCGGCCCAGCTCCCGCAGCAGGCCATTGACCACCGGCGCCAGCCGCACCAGACCCACGGCGCGGGCCAGCTCAACGCTGGTGTTGACCGCGGCCGACGCCGGAATGCCGCGGCAACACAGCAACTGGTAGGCCCCCAGCTCCAGCACCCAGCGCAGCTTGGGGGGCTGGCGGCTGGCCGTGACCTTGCCGAGCTGGTCGAGCCAGCCATGCAGCAGGCCCCGCTGGCGCACAGTGCCATAGGCCAGCTCGGTGACCAGGGCGCGGTCGGCGCTGGTCAGCCCGCGGCCCGCCCGTTGCAGCACCCGCTCCAGGGCCCCGTCGGCATAGGCACCGGCCCCGACCTCCTGCAGCACCTGCCAGGCCAACAGGCGGGGTCGCAGGCCGGTCACTTCAGTCATCGGCACCTGATCAGGATCCAGGGGATGTGCAATACAAACGGTTGGGCGGATCCCACAGATAGCGCCGCAAGGGCAGCAGGCCTTCAAGGTCCACGGGAATGCCCTCAGCCAACAGCAGCTCCCGCTGCATCCAATCGCTGCCCTCGCGGCTGGGGCTCATGCTGATGCGGCCCTGGGCGTTGACCACCCGGTGCCAGGGCACAGCGCTGGGCAGGGGCAACCGGCGCAGGGCCCAGCCCACCTGGCGGGCGCAGCCATAGGCACCGATCAGCTCAGCGATCTGACCGTAGGTGGCCAGGCGCCCCCAGGGAATCAGGGCCACGGCTGTGTGCACGCGCTGGTCGAAGCTGGAGGCTGCTGACGCCACCCCGCGCCCATGCCCCTGCTGCCGCGCCGCTTCGAACGGCTCAAGGCGGTGCTCAACCGCCGCATGGCCGACCTGACCGTGCTGCTGGAGCATGTCGACAAGCCCCACAACCTCTCGGCCATTCTGCGCAGCTGCGATGCCGTGGGTGTGCTCGAAGCCCACAGCGTCAGCCTCAAGGGTCGCCAGCCCACCTTCAACAGCACCGCCCTGGGCAGCCAGAAATGGGTGCCCCTGCACCGCCACCACAGCAGCGAAGAGGCGATTCGCGGGTTGCAGAGCCAGGGCTTCAGGGTCTTCGGCACCCACCTCAGTGCCGCGGCAGTCGACTACCGCAGCTGTGATTTCACCGGCCCCAGCGCCATTCTTCTGGGAGCCGAGAAATGGGGCCTCAGCGATGCCGCCGCCGCCGCCGTCGACCAGGCGGTGGTGATCCCCATGCTGGGCATGGTGCAGTCGCTCAACGTGAGCGTGGCCGCGGCCACCCTGCTGTTTGAAGCCCTGCGCCAGCGCCAGGCGGCAGGGTTGGTGCCCAGCCATGGCGAAGGGGTGCCTGCCGAGCGCTATGGCAAGCAGCTGTTCGAGTGGGCCTACCCCCAGGTGGCCGCCTGGTGCCGGGACCAGGGGCGTCCCTACCCCCAGCTCGACGACGAGGGCGCTATCACAGAAGATCTGCCGCGGACCCTGCGTCTGCGCTGCTGAGACTGCGCAGACGCCGGCTGCCGGCCCCCGGCAGCCACAGGGCCAGGGCAAGCAAGACCGACTCAAGCAGCATCTGGCGGCCACCCAGCAGCACCACCACAACGGCAACCAGCGCCAGCATCCTCTGCAGCAGCCCCCAGACATCGTCGTGGTTGCGACGGCCTGATAACCACAAGGCCAGCGCCGAAAGCAGCAGCACACTGTCCAACCACCAGGGCATCAGCGGCGATCCGTGTGCATCTGCGCTTCATCTTGGCCACCCTGTCCAGGGGCTGTCAGCCCTCAGGCGCTCAGCTGATGTATTCCCAGCTGTTGGGTTC
>Ga0172372_10008609_pt1 | contig 13422 bp, 10 predicted proteins | sample LakKiv5m_2_FD_114544 | JGI IMG/M metagenome (GOLD analysis project Ga0172372, IMG submission 114544) | Freshwater microbial communities from Kabuno Bay, South-Kivu, Congo - kab_092012_9.5m | ecosystem: Environmental > Aquatic > Freshwater > Lake | place: Democratic Republic of the Congo...
CTCTTTTTTTTTAAAAATATTCAGCTATCTAACGCAAGATTTAGTTGAAACATGGGGGGTGTTTTTATTTAGAGAGTCCTTGAAAAAGAGCTCTTATTATGGAAAAACAAACAAGAGCATCTACCTATTCTTTTAAGAGGTGCAAGGAAAGTAGGTAAATCTTTTTTAGTAGAAAAATTTGGAAAAACTTATTTTGAAAACATAGCTATTATTGATTTTGAGTATAGACCCGAACTGAAACAGCCTTTTATTGAATCAAGAGAACCAAAAAAAATTTTGACACGCTTGGAATTCTTGTTAGATTTAAAAATTAGACCAAATCAAACTCTTCTTTTTTTAGACGAAATTCAGTCATGTCCTCAAGCTCTAATTTCTTTGAGATATTTCAAAGAAAAACTCCCAGATCTTCATATCATTGCTGCAGGATCTCTTTTAGAATTTTTAATCCATGATGAAAATTTTAGTTTTCCAGTTGGTCGTGTCGAATTTTTGTATTTGAAACCTTTTTCGTTTTTTGAATTTTAAAAAGCCACATCCCCGATCAAAGCTGAACGTTTAACTTCATTTTCAATTGTAAATCGGCCATCTGACACAGAACATAATGAATTACTCAAATTAGTAAGACGCTATCTTTATAGGAGGCATGCCTGCAGCAATTAATGCTTTTTTAAAAGAAGATTCTCTTGAAGACTCAGCAAGAGTGCATTTAAGGATTTTGCAAGCGTATGAAAATGATTTTGGAAAATATGCCAAAGTTTCACAGGATAAATATCTGCACTCTATTTTTCGAAAAGCACCTTTGTATATTGCGCAAGTATTAAAATATGCTCCTCTGGATCCAGATGCAAAAGCTAAAGATTTAAAAACGGTGATTTCGACGACTGTTTTTTTAAATGTAATTAATCGGAAGTGCTATTATCTTTTCTGATAGTAGCAAGGGTTTGTCTTTAAAACAAAAAACCACACAATGCCCAACTTTTAAGTTAAATTTATCTAGAGCAGAAAAGTTTTTGGCTGCATGCATCGTTGGAAAAGCTGTTTTTTTTATTCCTATCAGGTATAAACACTGATCATCTTCTATGATTAAATTAACTTCTTTTTGATCCTTATCGCGGTAAAAAAACAGGTTAGGGTGTTTTCCGACATAGTAATAACTTTTCAAAATCTCAGAGATTACATACGTTTCTAAAATAGCCCCTGACATTAAACCCGCCTCTAGAGATTCTGGTGTTGACCATCCAGTTAAGTAACAGCAAAGACCTGTATCTAAAAAATACAATTTAGGCGTTTTGATCACCCTATTTGTCAAATTGGTGTAAAAGGGCTGTAATAAAAAAATAAGACCTGAAGTTTCTAGAATAGATATCCAAGCTTTAATGGTTTTTTGATCAACATCAACATCTCTTGCCATATCAGCATAATTAACAAGTTGACCTGTCCTTGCAGCTACAACTTTTAAGAATTTTTGAAAAGTAGTCAAATCACCAAGGCGTGTTAGAGAACGCACGTCACGTTCTATGTAGGTTTGAATGTAAGAGTAATAAAAAATGTCTCTTGAAACTTTGTGATTTGCAACTATTTTAGGAAAGGATCCTATCCAAATATCTTTGTAAACCTCCTTCAATTCTTTTCCATGGACTTTAGATATTAACTGTTTTTGTATGTAATCATGGTTAGGTAAAAAATAAGAGTGCTTAAAGTGTTGCTGCGAAAGTTCTGCTTGAGAGAATCCTAGCAACTCACATATTGCAACTCGACCCGCCAAACTTTCACTGACACCTTTCATGAGTTCAAATTTTTGTGATCCTGTAAGCCAAAATAATCCATTTTTTTTCTCACGATCCACAATCATTTTAATTGCACTAAATAGCTCTGGGGCATACTGAATTTCATCGATAATGAGAGGTGGTTTATGTCTTTGCAAAAAAAGAGCAGGGTCTGTTTTTGCCATATGCCTTTCATCTAAATCATCAAGAGTCACATAAGAGCGCCCTTCTTCTTTTAAATGCTCGAAAACCGTAGTTTTTCCCACTTGCCTAGGTCCAGTGAGTAAAACGACAGGGAAAGTTTCAGAAACCTCTCTTAATAAGGTACTTATAGCTCTTTTAATATACATAATATTCCGTCTATTGTGGATCTTAATTCCATTTTAGACGCAATCCAAATAATTATAAACAATTTTTATCTAAATGAAACAAACAGTGAGAAAGAGCTCAAAGCGACAAGAAATTAAAAGAAGAGAATAATTTCTTTCTACCTGGTGTTAGGTTTAAACTATTTTGTAATCTACTTATAATTTTGTCATTTCATCTAAATAAGTAGACTATTATCCTTTTTGCTAAAAAAGGTAATTTAGCAAATATGACGCATCATCTAAATCCGCATCAAGACCAGGCAGTAAAACATATTGAAGGACCAATGCTTGTGATAGCTGGCGCTGGCTCTGGAAAAACAAGAATTATTACTCATAGAATTGTTCATCTTTTAAATATTGGTGTGCCAGCAGCTGAGATCTTAGCTGTCACCTTTACTAATAAAGCAGCAGAAGAGATGAAGCATCGCATCAATCAACTAAGCTTTAAAAACATTTTAACCTGCACATTTCACTCTCTAGCTGCCAAGATCTTAAGAGAATCGATTCATCTAATTGGATTTAGCAATCAATTTTCCATCTATGATGAAGATGACAGCTTATCGCTTATTAAAAGCTGCTTAAAAACTCTTGGATATGAGGATGAAAAATCAAGAGTTAAATCTATAAAATCTTCTATTTCACAGGCGAAAAATGATCTAAAGCAGCCAAATGATTTAAAAGCAGATAGCACTCTAAGCTCACTTGATTTTACCATCTTTAAAAGCACCTATTCTCTCTATCAGCAAAAGCTAAAAGAATATAACGCCTTAGATTTTGACGATCTTCTTTTTCAATGTGTCCATCTTTTAAAAACATCAGAGCCCGCAAGAGTTTATTATCAAAGCAAATGGTCTTTTATTTTGATAGATGAATATCAAGATACAAATGAAGCTCAGTATTTACTCACAAAGCTTCTTGTCCAAAAGCATCAAAATCTTTTTGTTGTGGGTGATCCAGATCAAAGTATCTACTCCTGGAGAGGTGCTAACATCCAAAATATTTTAAATTTTGAAAAAGACTTTAAAAATGCTAAGGTGATCAAACTTGAGCAAAACTACAGAAGTACAAATCATATTCTATCTGCTGCAAATAGCCTAATTCAAAAAAACTCCTCTAGATATGAAAAAAATCTTTGGAGCGCCCTTGGAGATGGAGAAAAAGTTCAAATTACAACCCATGAAAATGAATATGAGGAATCAAGGTATGTCATGCAAAGAATCTCCTCTCATCACGCCCGGGGCATAGGATATGAAAAGATGGTGATTTTTTATAGAACAAATGCTCAATCACGTATTTATGAAGATGCCCTTTTAAAGCAGAAAATTCCCTACGTAATAGTTGGAGGGATCTCCTTTTATCAAAGAAGAGAAATTAAAGATCTGCTCTCTTATTTAAAAGTTGCTATTTCTCCTTCTGATTTTATTTCCTTTTCAAGGACAATCAATCTTCCTAAAAGAGGGCTTGGACCCTCCTTTATTGAAAAGCTAAAAGAGGTCTCAGAAAGAGCCTCTCTACCGATTCTAGAAGTTTGCACTAAACTTATTTGCTCCCCACTTTCTTTTATAGAATGTAAGCTCACAACCAAGCAGCAAGAATCTTTAAAAGGCTATCTCGAAGTCATCGAATACATCCAAAATGGAGCCAAAAATAGAATTCAATTAAAAGAGCTGATAAAAAAAACGATAGAAAAGTCGAATTATCTAGACCATTTAAAAGAAGATAAAGAAACCTATGAAGATAGAAAAGCCAACTTAGATGAACTTATTACAAAAGCATCTGAGTGGGATGAGGAAAATGAAGAGTTAACTCTAGAGCATTTTTTAGAAGAGCTCTCTTTAAAATCTTCCTCAGAAGGTAAAAATCCCTATCATGAGTCTGTTAAACTTATGACTCTTCATAATGGAAAAGGACTTGAATTTGATGTCACATGCATAGTTGGGTTAGAAGAAGAAATCCTCCCTCACGTGAACTCAAAGCATTCAAATGAAGAATTAGAAGAAGAAAGAAGACTTTTGTATGTCGGAATGACAAGAGCGAAAAAACATCTTTATTTAACCTCTTCCTCTTACAGAATGCTATGGGGTACCCCAAGGCTAATGGAGCCAAGTAGATTTCTGGAGGAGCTAGATCAAGAGCATCTTATCTATCCTCTTAAAAAAGAGAGCTTTTTTGAAAGAAGAGAAGAAAGATCCACCCCTGCCCTCTCGCGCCAATCCTTTTCTGAAGAGAAAAGCGCTGAGGATGAATTTCGTGTTGGATCTTATGTGATTCACAAAGATTTTGGCAAAGGCATTATTCAAAAAGCCTATATGACATCTCTTGGAAAAACCTACGATGTATTTTTTAACGACACAAGATCAACAAAATCTCTTGTCGCAAAATTTGCAAAGCTAAAAAGGGGCTAACTCCCCTTTTTTTGCTCATCATGCACCGTTAGAGCATCAGGAATAAATCTTACATGCCACTTTGCGATTTTAAATAGCGAGAGCATCAGAGCTTTATCTTCCATAAAGATCTGATCTGTTAGATCTTGCTGAGCCATCGGAAGAGCCTGCTTTAAAACTCCTGCGTAGTAGGATTTAAGATGAGAGAGCATCCATGGAGAATTTTGGGTTCTAAATTGTCTAAGAGATTTATTGACAACTGGCTTTAGCCCTTTTTTCTTTTGTGTTTTTTCTTCGATGAAATCTGCGTAGGTCAGCCATACATCAGGATCTTTGTATTGCTCATTAATTCTCTCTAAAACATTTTCATCAATCAGTGAATCAGAGGAGTCTAGATGAACAATCACCTCTTGATCTTGGCAGTGATGCACAATTTGAAAAAGAGAGGATGTAGATGAATTTAAATCTATCGCCTTATGGAATTCAATCCTGCTTAAAAGGCCGTTTTCTTCTATGAAATTTTTAGCGCTGATATAGCTTTTTGAAGATTTTTCTCTGTAGATATAAACAACTCTAAAGTCTTGATAATTTTGAGCAAAAATGGACTCTAAAGTTTTTATAGAAGAAGAGGTCTCCTCAGAAAATATGAGGACAACAAAGGATTTGTTTTCCTCTTTTGTATATTCATTGTTAATAACACTCGCCTCTTTCAGCACAAGATTTGTCGGAGTGTTATAACTTAAATTTTTATACTCTTTGAACACAAACGCTGGAACAATAAGTAAGATTAAAATTGCTAAAAATTTTTGAACTTTTTCGTCTGTGTGCATTTTTGATCCTTTAGCTGGTATACTTTTAACTATCAATTTCTTATATAAAAAGAACTTTTTAGTCTCTTTTAAAGAAAAGAAAAAGGGCTTAATATTTTTTAGATATTAAACCCCTAAAAAACACCAAAAGGTTACTTGATATGCTTGCTTAATAGCCCAGCAAGCTTCATCATATCAACAGGCTTGCTTCCAATCACTTTTGAAAGTTTAGCATCTGGATTGATGATTCTTTTCTTCTGAGCATCTTGGCACTTATTTGATTTGATATATGCCCAAAGTTTTTTAACAATTTCAGGTCTTGTTAAGCTTTTTGCTCCAACGATTGCTTGTAGCTCTTCAGACACAGTATATGTCATTTTTGTAAGCCCAGAAGGTGCTCTTTTTTTAGCTACTTTTTTTGCAGCTGGCTTTTTAGCAACTTTTTTTACTGGAGCTTTTTTCACTGCTTTTTTTACTACTTTTTTAGCTGCAGGCTTTTTTGCAACTTTTTTCACTGTTTTTTTAGCTACTGCTTTTTTTGCAGCTGGCTTTTTCACAGCTTTTTTCTTAACGCCAACTTTTGATCTGGCTTTTGTTTTTTTCATAACTACCATAAAAAGGTACTCCCATTTTTTAATAATTTCATCAACTCTTTAATCTTTAACTATTATTTTTTTGAAATAATAATCAACAAAATTTTTACATATAATTTAACAAACTAAACGCGTTAATTTAATTGAGTAATGAAAAAACCTGCTGCCACCTTAGACAGGAGCGGTTTTGTATGAAAAATTCAAGGGATTTTTTGTTAGAAAAAGCAAAGAAAAAAAATTCTTTATCTGTAAAAAAAAGAGTAATTTTTTTTGGGTTTATTTTAGGAAATAACAATCTAACTTTTTGAGTTGTTAAATAAAACACTAATTGTAGAAACAATAGTCTTAAAAAAAGCGCTGATATAATAGTAATTAAACCTGTAAAAAAGATCACTGGATAAAAATCAAAAAAGGCACTTAGACAAACAAGAAAGAGAGAAATCAAAGAAAAAAAAACCTCTTTTTCAAATAAAAACAATGGACCAAAAAAGCGTCTTAAAAAGCTTTTAGAAAAACTATAAGCAAGAATTTCTTCAAATAGATTTTCCTTAAAGCAGATTCGAGAGGCATGAATAGCTTCATGGACAAGAACCTCCTCTAACTGGCAGAAGGGATTTTTTTTATACTCAATAAATGGAATATTTATCTGATCCTTTTCAAGCAAATAGGTGGCTCCTGCTTCAAAAAATTGAAGTTTGGTCCCTTTTTCTCTAAAAAGAATCCACGATAAGTAAACATCTAAAGAGGAAACAGAAACTGAGATAATCTTTGCATTTGACAGCTCTTTTTCTTGATTAATTAAGCTTTGAAGGGAGTTTTTACAGCTTAAAAAGGAAGCTCTTTTTTTAAACTCTTCTTCACTTTCGCTTGGGGCTGCGATAAATCCTTTAAAGAAAAGCTCTTTTAGTAGTTCGGGATTTGATTTAACCAAACAATCTCCTTAAGCAGATATTAGGATTTTCCTTAAATCAAATCATTTTCTAAACATCTGATCTCTAAACATATTAAAAGGATCAAAAAAAGGCAAAAACAACCGACAGGAATCAATAAAAAAGCGCCATCTGCAAGACATAAGATTAAATACAAAAAAAGACCAAATGCAGCTCTTTTTTGAAAGCTTTGAGTTTTTTGAAAAAAAAGAGAAATAAAGGGAAATATAAATGCGCATAAAAACGCGATCAATCCTACATACCCAAGCGAATAGATCACCCCTAGATAAACAACTTCATAAACTCCCCAAAAGGGTCTACTTGGAAAAAATGTAGCAACATTTAAAACTTCGAGCTGTCCAATTCTGTTCCCCAAAAATCGATCTAAAATAAAATCTAGTTTGAAAGGAGAAAAGGAAACTAATAAAACAATCAAAAAAGCTACAAGAGTCTGCGATATCACAAGTTTAAGCAGTTTTTTTGAGATTGCCTCTTTTAAAGTAAGAATATTTATGATCTCATATAATACCCACCCAACCCATATTGTTCTTGAAAGAGTGAGTAATAAAGCCACCTTAACCACCCCTTTTTTCAAAAAACTTTTCTCTAAAAAGGTATAAAGAGGAAGAATCATTAACATACAAACTCCAAATAAATTTCCGTTATTATAAGTTGAAATTAATTTAAAAATTCCGCCTCTATCGATGCACTTTGTCTTTTCTAGATCCATATAGTCATGATAATTCACTGTCAAAAAGGGGATCTCAATAAATCTTCCAGTAAAGACCTTATAAAAAAAGAGAAAAACTCCATACAAAGATAAAAAGAAGACTCCTTTTTTTATCCAAAAAAAAAGATTATCTAAGCTCTTTTTATCAAGCTCTGAGGGAAACAAAAGAAAAAAAAGATAAGGGAAAATCAGGTAATTAATGACAAAAGAAATCATATATCCATAGCTATCAAAGCCATAAAGAAAAATCGTTATTAAAAAGACAAGTTGAAAGGGTGTAAAAGATAAAAGAGCCAAAAGGTGTTTTTTTGAAAAAATTTTTTCTTTTTTGAAAAAACAAAGCGAGGATGCAAGAAGAAGAAAGAAAAAGCCAAGAGTGATCGGAAGATCAAAAACCTTCACCCCTGCTTTTGGAAAGATCAAGATAAACAAAAAAAGAAGTGCTATTTGCACTTCTTTTAATTTGGGAACTTTAAAAACCTTGAGCTGATAAGAGAGCACTTTATTTTAAAAGATGTTTACTTAGCTTTCCTGCCATTTTCATCATATCTATCGGCTCTTTTGATCCAAATACTTTCGCTAAGTTTTTATCAGGATTTATCATTCTTTTATTATTTGGATCTTGAAGACCTCTTTTCTTGATATAATCCCACACTTTCTTTGTCGCCTCAGGTCTTGAAATCTCATCTTCATGAACGACCTCTTTAAGCTCTTTTGAAACTTTATAAAGGCTTTGAGTCAGTGGCGATTTTTTCTTTGAAGCCTTTTTAGCAGCTTTTTTTACTGGTTTTTTTTCTTCTTTTTCCTTTGTTTTTTTAGAAGAGGCTCCCTTTTTGGCTGGAGCTTTCTTCACTCTTTGAGAAGCTGTTCTTGGATGATCAATATATTTTGTTTCCATCTCTTCTATAGAATTTGCAATCACATCACACTCTGGATAAGTAGAGCATGAGTAAAATACTTTTCCAAATCGAGACTTTCTTGCAGTAATTTTCCCAGGACATCCAATAGCTGGACAATCTGGCATCTGCTCTGCTAGTGGCTCCCCTTTTTTCGGAATATTTACAATTCCTCTACATTTTGGATACTCCTCACATCCAAGAAAAGGTCCATATCTTCCATGTCTTAAGATCATGTTCTTGCCACATTTTGGGCAGGACTGATCCCAATCAAAGTTATCTGCATAGTCTTCTTTTTTGAAGTCAAAAGCTTCTATTGGTGTTGTATACTTGCAATCTGGATATTTAGAACATCCGTAGAAATACTTGTTTTTTGACCAAATTTTTTGAAGTTTTGATCCGCACTGAGGGCAATTTAGATCTGTAAGGATTTTTGGAACGAAAGCCTCTTTTTCAGCAACTTCAACAAGTGGATAGAATTTAAACCAAAAATCTTTAAGAAAGGATTTCCACTCCACCTCATTTTCAGCAATTTTATCGAGTTGATCTTCCATCGAGGCTGTAAACCCAATGTCCATGATCATAGAAAAGTTTTCATCAAGCATTTGTGAAATCACTTTTCCAAGCTCTGTTGGCTTAAGAGCCATCTTTTCTTTTGTAGTATATTCTCGGCTTTGAATTTTATTCATAATCGTTGCATAAGTCGAAGGTCTGCCGATTCCAAGTTTTTCAAGAGCCTTTACAAGGGATGCTTCTGTGTATCTTGGAGGAGCTTTAGTAAAAGACTGATCAGCTTTTGCTTTCTCAAGCGAAAGCTCCTGTCCCTCTTTCATAGGAGGTAAAATTCTATCTGTTTTATCTTCTTCTTCCTCTTTTTCATGTTTATCTTCTAGTTCATGATAAACTGTTAGAAACCCTTGAAACTTGATCACAGAACCTGTGGCTCGAACAACCATTTTTTTATCTGTTTCGATGTCGCATGTGACTGTGTCATAAATTGCTGGATTCATCTGAGAAGCTAGATATCTTCTCCAGATAAGAAGATAAAGTTTATATTCATCCACAGACAAATAATTCTTAATGTCATCTGGAGAAAAATCTAAATTTGTTGGTCTAATGCACTCGTGTGCATCTTGAGCCCCAGATTTTGAAGCATACACTTTTGCTTCAGTTGGAATAAACTCTTTGCCATATTTTTTCTCAAGAAACTTTCTTGCATCTTTTTGAGCTTCTGGGTCAATTCTTGTAGAATCTGTTCTCATATAAGTAATAAGACCCTCAGTTCCAAGACCACCTAGCTCCACCCCCTCATAGAGGGACTGAGCAATTCTCATAGTTCTTGTTGCAGAAAAACCATAGTGTCTGCTCGCTTCTTGCTGAAGAGAAGATGTAATGAACGGAGGAACAGGGTTTCGTCGCTTTTCTCTTTTTTCAATCGAGGCAACTTTATAAGAGGCTAAAGAAAGCTTTTTAACAATTTCATCTGATGTCTTTTTATCAGAAATTGCAATCTCCTTAGTGGGATCTGCAATTTCTTTAACAACTTTTTTTCCATCTACTGAGATCAATGAAGTCACAAAAGGTGGTTCTTTTTTCGAAGTTTTTAAAAGAGCATTTACATTCCAATATTCTACTGGATTAAACGCCTCTATTTCTTTTTCACGTTCAACTACAAGCTTAAGAGCAACCGATTGTACCCTTCCAGCTGATAAGAACCCATCTCTTCCTCTTTGCACTTTCCTTTGAAGAATTGGAGAAATTTTGTATCCAACCATTCGATCAAGCAGCCGCCTTGCTTGCTGAGCATTCACTAAGTTTTCATCAATCTCTCTTGGATGTTTTAAGGACTCTTCGACAGCTTGTTTGGTAATAGCATTAAATGTAATTCTTTTTAATTTCGTTCCCTTCGGAAGAATCGACGCTATATGCCAAGCGATCGCTTCTCCTTCTCTATCGGGATCGGGCGCTAAATATACAGTCGATGATTCTTTTGCAGCTTTTTTAAGCTTTGCAATCAGCTCTTTTTTTTCAGGAAGAGTGACATAATCGGGCTCAAAGTCATTTTCAATATCTATCCCAAAACCTTTTGCAGGAAGATCTCTAATATGTCCTAAAGAAGACTCAAACTCATAATTCTTCCCAAGGATCTTTTTTAATGTTTTAATTTTTGTTGGAGACTCAACAATAATGAGACTTTTTGCCATTTAAACCTTAATTATTTTTTATCTTGCTAATACCACAATTTATAATCTTAGCAATAGTTTTCTTTTTTAAAAAGATAGTTATGGAAGTCAAAATGCAATGAGCTATAAAAAAGCTCTAAAAATTAGAAACGTAAAAATTTCTACACAGTAATGACGCAAAAACTTATAGTAAGTTCAACTTTTTTAAAATTTTAATTCATTTAATTTATGAAGCAACTTTTTTTCGGATTTCTCTTTGTTATTTCTGCTCTATTTGGTCAACCTAAAATCACTATTATCACCTCTGTTTTCAAAGCGGATGATTATATAGAGCATTTTCTTAAAGAAATTGCAAAGCAATCCATTTATAACGAGTGCGAGCACATTATTATTAATCCAAGCTCACCTGGGAATGAAGAGACTTTCATCCTTGATCACATTAATAAATTTCCAAATGCTAGATATATTATTCTTCCTGCTGATCCAGGTCTTTATGGAGTATGGAATATTGGAATCGTTGCCTCAAAGTCAGACTTGATTCTAACTGCAAACGTCGATGATCAACTAAAGTATACAGCTCTTGAAGAGCTGTATGAATTCATATCAGCAAAGCCAGAGATTGATCTAGTATACGGCGATATCTATCTAACCTCAATCCCAAATCAAACTTTTTCTAACTGCCTTTCCAAAACAGAATTTAAAAGACTTGATTTTAGCTTAGAAAATTTAAAGAAAGACTGCTCTCCAGGGCCCCATCCTCTTTTTAGAAAATCTCTACTTCTTAAATATGGTCTTTTTAACCAAGAATTTAAAATACTTGGAGACTATGAACTATGGATACGGGCAGCTTTAGCAGGAGCAAAATTCCAGAGGTATCCTCATTTTATTTCACTCTTTTATGAAGGAGAAAATACTCTTTCCCACAGCAAAAAAAAACAGCTTCTAAGAAAACATGAAAACTTATCTTTACATAAAAAATATAGATTGCTTTTCGAAAATGAAAAATAACTATCTTATCGGTTTTATCTTTTTTGCCTAAAAATTGAAAAAAATACTGAAATTTTACAAACATAGAAATATGAAATTTGTATTTTTACCAATTTTCTTTATCATCAAAAAAAAAGATTTTCTGATACAAATTAACAAAAGATTTTATAAATTCGGTTTTTACTTCTTCTCTGAACTCCTTGTATAAAGTTGTTAGGAAAGTAAAGCGTTCACTATTAATTTCAAAAAGGCAAAAGAAATCAATTAGCAATAAAAAATTGAATGACTTAGACGTTCTCTATTAAAAATACAAAAAATTAATTAAATTTTTTGGTTTTTTTATTGAAAAATTTGTATTTTTAAATTTATATAAGAAAATGACTTGACTGCAATCTAGCTTTGGATTTGATCCAATAATTGAAAAGTAATTTATGTATAGAATTTTATTTTTTAAAATATTTTTTGTTTTGAACCTTTTCTCAGAAGAAATGCACAGGTCAAATTTTTTTAAAACGAAATGGCAACAATCTGAATATTTATGGAACTTAGGTATAGCTCAGTGTAGCAGCTCTATCCACATGATCCATCCAAAAAAATATTTTCTTGAAAGGTGTGGTGAAAATAGCGTCCCTTATTTTTCTTCAAACTGTTCAATTATATGGATCAATCCTGACATGGTGAGGAATTTTTTTTATAGTAAATTACAAATTATTAAACAACCGTTTGTTCTTGTTATTTGTGACGGAGACAACACCTTTCCACACGAAGTCGGATTATCAAGCAGCGAGTTGAATTCATTAGTTTCAGATCCCAAGATTATACATATTTTTGCACAAAACAATGTAATTGTTCACCCGAAAATTTCTTCTATTCCAATAGGAATAGATTTTCATACTCTAGCATATAAAAATGAAAAAAAAACACCTCCTAAAAACCAGGAAAAAATCCTTAAGAGAATAATTGAAAATTCAAAGTCTATCGAAAAGAGAATTGATAGGATATTTGTTGACTTTCAACATAATGACAATATTAGGAATGGTAGCTTTAAAAGATATTTAGAGCTAAACGAAGACAGAAAAACGATTTTTCAAAAACTTATCCAAACAAATCTAATTGATTATACAGAATCCCCAATAGATAGATCAAAACTTTGGGAAATAAAATCTAACTACACTTTTACTGTTAGTCCTCACGGAAATGGCCTAGACTGCCACAGAACCTGGGAAGATTTAGCCTTAGGTTGTATTGTTATAGTGAAGTCATCTTCAATCGATAATTTATATGAAGACTTACCAGTAGTAATAATCAATGATTGGAATGAAATAACTGAAAAGAATTTAAAAGAGTGGAAGCAAAAATTTTCAGTGATTATGAAAGACAGAATTTACTATGAAAAATTAAAAAATGAATACTGGATAAAAAAAATTACGGATAGGTCTATCCTGGAGTTGCCCCAATAAAACTGGACCACTAACTAACTCGTTTTGCTTCTTCTAAAAACTCTCTTGGTGAGAGCATCTTTTAGATTTCCAAAATAAACATAATTGCTTTTGAATGTCTTTACAAATGCCTCAGCCATTCCATTACTTTCAGGGCTGTATGGCAAGGTAGTGCGCATATCAAAACCAAGCCTTTTCCCGAAAGCTACGGTTTCTTTAGCTACGCAGCAGCTGCCATTCTCAGTTAACCACTGAATAGGTGTTTCACTCCAGGTCTTTCCTAAGCGATACTCTAGCGTTTCAAGCATCAAATCTCTAATCGCTTGTCCATCTATGCC
>Ga0172372_10008610_pt1 | contig 13422 bp, 9 predicted proteins | sample LakKiv5m_2_FD_114544 | JGI IMG/M metagenome (GOLD analysis project Ga0172372, IMG submission 114544) | Freshwater microbial communities from Kabuno Bay, South-Kivu, Congo - kab_092012_9.5m | ecosystem: Environmental > Aquatic > Freshwater > Lake | place: Democratic Republic of the Congo...
CAAGGGTGTTCAAGTTGGTCACCGCATTGGAAACATGGGGGTAGCCCGAGATTCCATACATATGCAGGTAGGCTTTGGTGGCTGCTCCTACCCGGGTTGGGTTGAGGTTACCGTTACCGACCGCTATACCGGCCACCATATCACCGTGGGTGTTGGCCGCTGAAAAGTTGGTGGTGTATTGGGTAAGTCGACCACGAAAATCGATGTGGGGCCCGATAGCTCCGTCATCGGCTATTCCAACCACAACGCTGTCACCATCAAAACGACGACCCCCAACCAAGAGGTTGTCGATGGCGTGGCCTCGGTGCAGGCTACGGGCTTCTCGATCCTCCGGCACACCAGGCTTGCTACCGGGCTCAACCCATAGAACAGCGGGATGTTGAAGCAGCGACGGCAACCAAGAAGGTTCAACACGCAGGGCGATGCCGTCCTGTCCTTGAGGTGACTTAACCCATTCAATACCCGGAAGACGGCTCCATTCTTGTATCCAATTTGGGGTGGAGGCGCTTTGGAACAAAAGGACATGAAGGTTGGCTCGGCCATCCGGGTCCAATTCCAAATGAGGTAGCCCGTTGCGCATCAGCAATGGACTGAGTTTGAGTAGGGGGTCAACCGGGACCAAGGACCGGACCAAGGACCCTGCTTTGTTCATCAGGGCGAATAATTCGGTGGAGAATCGTTCTGGAACCGATACCAAATACCCCAAGGGAGGCAAATAGCCCTCGTAGCGTAGGCCTTTTTGGTTGAATTCGGTCCATTCGGAGGCCATGGGCAAGCGATCGCATCCCATGAGGAGGTAATGGCGGCCGTCCCAACCTTTCCAAGTTCCCCAAATTTTGCGCATTTCGGTTGTGCGCTTGGTGAGGATAGGGGATTCCAAGACCCCTCCCTGGTGCTGAAATCGGTAGACATGGGGTTCGCGATGGGTTTGGGCCCATCCTTGGGTCCAAGGAATAGTACCTAGGAGCACCAAGAGGCTGAGAATCCCACCATGCAGGCAGGGAAGTAGGCGTTGCGGTATCTTTAGCATAAGAATTTCCGCAAATTACGAAGAATTAAACCCTCGCTACGTTCTTTGAATGGGAACGCTCCCTGCATTACGTACAGAATGAAAAAAACAAGCGCTGTTTGGCTCCTTGGTGGATTGACCGGCTTGGCCTGGTGGCTTTCCTTTCCGCCGTACAATCTATTGCCTTTGGCCTGGGTGGCCTTGATTCCCTTGTTGTGGATTTTGGACCATGTACGACGACCGATTCCCTTGGTTTTTGGTGCGGCCTGTCTGGCTTTTGGATTGGGAACCTGGTGGGTTTATCGAGCGGCCTTGATTGGCGCTGTGGCCGGGGTTTTGGCGAACGCGCTCTACCTGACGTTGGCGGTTTGGGCTTACCGTTGGTTCCAAAAATCCATCCAAAAATCCACGAATGCCCAGCCGTGGTTGCTTTGGTTGGCTTGGGTGACCCCATGGCTCGCGATGGAATACCTGCACCAACGCATCGATCTTGATTTTCCGTGGATGCTGCTGGGGCATGCCCCGGCCAACCACCCGCAGTGGATTCAATACTATGAATGGACTGGCGTAGCAGGGGGTAGCCTTTGGCTGTTGTCGGTTAATTTTTGGTTGTACCAGACAATTTTGTCCAAACCCAAAGCTTTGGTGTGGTCGTTGTTATGGTTAATCCTGCCCCTAGTCATTTCGTTTGGAATATACCAAACTCCCTTGGACCGAGGGCCCACGGTTAGAGTAGTGGCTGTTCAGCCCAACTTGGATCCCTACAAGGTGAAATTTGACCCGACAACCTTCCAAGAACAACTTCGCATCTTTCTCACGTGCAGTGATTCACTCCAAGGAAATGGTTTGGTCGTTTGGCCCGAAACGGCTTTGCCCGACTATTACGTCCTTGGTCCACGAGCCCCCGTTAATCCCTGGTTGGATACTCTCCAAAAATATGTTAGGAAACGCCCCGGCATGGCTTTGATGACCGGAGCGAGTGTTATTCAACCGGTTGCCTCCACCTATATTCCCTACAATTCGGCCTTGGGTTTGGGTTCATTGAATGCCTTGGATTCCAATTCGGCCCCCGAATCTCCTCGTCTTTACCACAAGTCCAAATTGGTGATTGGGGTAGAGAAACTACCCTATCCAGTCGTTTTTGAGGCAATCGCTCGGTGGATTTCGGTGGATTTGGGTGGAATGACCGGGCAATTGGGGACTCAAGTCGAACGAATGCCCATGGATATGGGTTGGATCAGTGCTACGTTGCCCGGTTCGAATCGGCCCCAAGCGGTACGCGTTCGGGTGGCACCGATGATTTGTTACGAGTCGATTTTTGGGGCTTATTGTGGGGGATTTGTCCAAAACGGGGCCAATCTCTTTGCCGTCATGACCAACGACGGCTGGTGGGGTCCTACCGATGGCCATCGCCAGCATTTGGCCTATGCCCGTTTGCGGTGCATTGAATACCGTAGGTCCATGGTGCGCTCTGCCAATACAGGAATTTCGGCTTTCATTAACGAACGGGGTGAGTTGCTGGATACCTTGGGCTGGGAACAGCGCGGTGTGTTACAAGGCCGTCTTCAACTATCCCAAAAAATGACATTTTACGCTGAGCATGGCGACGTATTGGGTCGTTTGTCTTGTGTTTTTGTTGTGTTACTGGGCTTGCTGTACGGGGTGAGATCGCTTACGCAGCCTGGCTCTTCATCGTAATTTTGGTACCAAAACCATGGAAGATCTACGAGGCCAGGAGGCCGAAATTTTGGCAGGGGTCGAATCCCTGGCCAGGCAGTGTGGAGACCTGATGCGCCAACGCAGCAAGGATTTGCAGAACCATGAAATTCACTTCAAGGACCCCAAGAATCTGGTGACGGAAGTGGATTTGGCCTGTGAAGCGCTTTTGATCCAAGGCCTTGGGGCTTTGTTGCCCGCAGCCGGTTTTCAGACCGAGGAGGGTCTAGTCCCAGGGAGAGATTATGGTCTTCGGTGGGTGGTGGATCCTTTGGACGGCACTACCAATTTTGTTCATCAATTGCCGATGGTTTCGGTAAGTATCGCCTTGGTGTCCGAGCAGTCGGTGAACCTGGGGGTGGTGTATGCCCCCTTCCAAGACGAAATGTTTACCGCCCTAAGGGGCCAGGGAGCTAAGCTCAACGGGCAGCCTTTGCGGGTTTCTCGTCCCCAAGCCTTGGGTGACGCTCTTTTGGCTACGGGTTTTCCGTTTCATCGCTTTGATCGTATGGAGTCGTATATGGAGGTTTTGCAGAGCCTGATGCGGCAATGCCGGGGTTTGCGTCGAATGGGATCGGCTGCCATTGATTTGGCTTACGTTGCTGCCGGTCGCTTTGATGGTTATTTCGAATTCAATTTGCAGCCGTGGGATGTCGCAGCGGGTCTGCTTTTGGTCCAAGAAGCCGGGGGCCAGGTGGGCAGCATCCGTCCAACGTATGATCCCCTCGATGGCCGGGAGGTTTTGGCCGCACCCACTGGGCTTTATCCGGTTCTGGAAGCCTTGCTTGCCCAGGCGGATCGGGAGAAAGGGGCCTGATAAAGGATTTTGGGCTTAATTTTGAATTCAAATTTTGTTTATGACCCAGGTTCAAACTTTTATTGAAACCCATCGGCAAAGGCTGCTGGATGAGTTGTTTGATTTGTTACGAATTCCTTCAGTTTCTGCAAATCCGGAATTTCACGACGATGTTTTTGAAGCAGCTCAATACCTGGCCGAAAGATTACGCGAAGCCGGCTTGGACGTGGTCGAAATTTGCCCTACCGATGGTTATCCCATTGTGTACGGTCACAAAATCGTGGATCCCAGCTTGCCTACAGTTTTGGTGTATGGGCATTACGATGTTCAGCCAGCGGATCCTTATGAACTTTGGCATAGCCCACCCTTTGAGCCCGAAATTCGGGATGGCAAAATTTATGCACGGGGTGCCTGCGATGACAAAGGCCAGGTGTACATGCACGTCAAGGCCTTGGAGTATATGTTAACCCATCAAGCGTTGGCATGCAATGTTAAGTTTATGATTGAGGGCGAAGAAGAGGTTGGCTCGGCGAATTTGGGGACCTTTGTTCGTAACAACCGATCTAAGCTCCAAGCCGATGTGGTCCTTATTTCGGATACCAGCATGATTGCCAACGATGTACCCAGCATAGATTCGGGTCTGCGGGGGCTTTCGTATGTCGAAGTAGAGGTGACGGGTCCCAACCGGGATTTGCATTCCGGCGTTTATGGCGGGGCCGTAACCAACCCCGTCAATGCCCTTTGTTCGATGATTGCCCGAATGCACGATGACAAAGGCCGAATTACGATTCCTGGTTTTTATGATGATGTCCAAGAACTTACCCAAGACCAAAGGCGGGAACTTAACCGCGCCCCCTTGGATGAACATGCCTACCGCGATGATTTGGGTATTGAGGCGTTGCGAGGCGAAGAGGGTTACACGACGCTGGAAAGAACCGGCATACGCCCAACCTTGGATGTGAACGGAATTTGGGGTGGATATACCGGCGAAGGTTCCAAGACGGTATTGCCCTCCAAAGCCTACGCCAAAATATCAATGCGCTTGGTGCCCAACCAAAACTCGCAACGAGCGACGGAGTTGTTTTCAAACTTTTTTCAAAGCATAGCCCCTGCCGGGGTGAGGGTGGAGGTCCGTCCGCATCACGGGGGTGAACCGGTGGTTACCCCAACCGACAGTATTGCTTATCGTGCGGCTTCCCTGGCCATGGAGGACACCTTTGGGGTAACCCCCATTCCAACCCGGGGTGGAGGCAGTATTCCAATTGTTGCGCTCTTCGAAAAAGAACTGGGGCTCAAATCGGTCTTGATGGGCTTTGGGCTGGATTCCGATGCGCTGCATTCACCGAACGAGCATTACGGGGTCTTTAATTATCTCAAAGGGATTGAGACCATACCGGCTTTTTTCCAACATTTTGCTCAGCTTTCGGCTACGAACTAAGCGAGCCCGAGAGCGCTCTTGCGGTTTCGTTTTGGTGGCCTTGTTGGGGTACTTGGGGTTGGGGTTGGGGACCTCGGTTTGGGCCCAAAAACCGACCCCATGCCAACCTCCCTTGGACTTTCGACAAGCGGATCGTTTTTGGAGAGGGCCGTACCCCGATAGCCTCCTGCAATGGGCTGGAGATCAAGTCCAAGTGGAATGGGGAGATCGTCAAAGCACCTACCCCAACAAGGCCGCTTATGCGGTGTTACGGAATTTCACAAACAAACATCCCTTGGCCCAGTACCGCACCCTGCATACCGGTTGTGAACCCGGTTCAAGTCGGGCGTACCTCTTGGGAGAATACCGGGATCGCAAGGGGCAGGTTTTCAAAATCCGGGTTTTCTGGGAAATTCAAAACAACCAATGGAAAATTTTTCACATCATTCTTCGCTGAGTCCTCGGGAATTTATACGTTTGGCTTTGGCCGAGGATATTGGAACTGGAGACCATACCACCATGGCTTGTATTCCAAGGGAACAGCAGGGGCGGGCCACCCTATGGGTCAAAGGAGACGGGGTTTTGGCCGGCTTGGCCTATGCCAAGATGGTTTTGCATGCGGTGGATCCCCAACTTGTGCTGCGTACCCACTGTACGGACGGTGAAGAGGTCAAGGCGGGGACTCCTGCCATGGACGTCGAAGGCCGAGTCGCTTCCATACTCCAAGCGGAGCGTTTGTTGCTCAACATTATGCAACGGATGAGCGGTATTGCAACCCGAACGCGGTGTTGGTCTCGGGTTATTTCGCATACGCCTTGCCGTTTGCTGGATACCCGCAAAACCACCCCATTGAACCGAACCTTGGAGAAGGAGGCGGTTCGACTGGGGGGTGGGGTCAATCATCGTTTAGGCTTGTTTGATGCCATTTTGGTCAAAGACAACCATGTGGATGCCTGCGGTGGGGTTGCGGAGGCCTTGGCCGCGGTGCGATCCTACCTTGCGAATCAACAATTGGCCTTACCGGTCATTTTTGAAGTTCGTTCCATGCAGGAACTGCAAACCCTTCGCCAAGCCGGAGAAGTCGATCGAATATTATTGGATAATTTCAGCGTTGATGCGCTGCGCGATGCGGTGGCTTGGTTGGGTCCCCAGGTTGTCACCGAAGCCAGTGGTACGATACGGGAACAGAATTTGCTGGCTTACGCCGAGACGGGGGTTCATTACCTGTCCATTGGAGCTTTAACGCATAGTGTCGAGGCCTTGGATCTTAGCCTCAAAATCACAGCCTAACCGGCAGGATGGGCCATCAGGCGTTCCAAAGCATTCAGATGAAGATCTGCCCAGTGGTGGATATCCGGATAGTCTACTTGATCCATAACAACGTTTCCAGAGGTCACCGTTCCCAAAGCGTAGTAGGGTAAACCGCTGGCGGTCAAGTACTGTTCCAAGGCGTATTGTTCGCTGGGATCGACGCTTACCACCGCCCTGCTCTGACCTTCCCCGAACCAAAAGGCGTCCAAACGAATCCCCGATGGGGATTGCACCTCAAAGCCCAAACGGCGATGCAAAGCACCTTCGAGCAAGGCTTGAAACAAACCGCCGTCCGATACATCGTGCATGGACAAAACCAATTGTCGGCGGGTCAGTTCCTGCAGGGTTTGGTGTAACAATAGTTCTTCTGTCCATTCCAATCGAGGACAAGGGCTATGGGTCACGCCTCGATACGAGTAGAGGTATTGCGAAGAGCCCAAATCATCGGTTGCTGGACCCAGTAGGTAAATTAAATCCCCGGCTTGTTTGAAGTCCAAGGTTTGTTGGTGGGTGGGGTCTTCCAAGACCCCCAGCATACCAATAACGGGGGATGGCATGACCGGTCCCTCGTAGGAGGATTGATTGTAAAAGCTCACATTGCCCCCGGTGACCGGGGTCCCCAAGTTGGTGCAGGCTTCGCCCATTCCTTGGATCGCTCCCACAAATTGCCAATACACCTCGGGGTTGTACGGGTTACCAAAATTGAGGCAGTTGGTAACGGCCTTGGGTTTTGCTCCGGAGCAAACCAGGTTACGAGCGGCCTCGGCCACAGCGATGGCGGTTCCGCGATGAGGATCGGAATACACGTAGCGGGAATTGCAATCCACAGTGAGGGCCAGGGCCTTGGAGGTGTCCCGTAACAAGACAAGGGCGGCATCCGAAGGTTGCCGGGTGCCCATATGGGCGGTGCCTATGGTATCATCGTATTGACGGGCTACCCAGCCTTTGGAGCATAGGTTGGGATGCGATGCCAGGTGTTCCATGATGGGTAATAGATCCTCCCGAACAGGTTGGGGAACGGGGACCGTCGCCGGATCAAAAGCCTGTATGGCCTTGCGGTATTCGGGTTCGGTATAAGCCCTTTCGTAAACCGGCGCACCTCCCCCAAGGACCAGGCTTTCGGCTGGAACTGCGGCGACCAAACGACCCTGATCGTAATAACACAACAGTGGACCTTCGGTGACTTCGCCAATGCGCTCGCAGGGCAAATCCCACTTGGCAAAAACGGCGGCGATTTCTTGATCTCGGCCTTGGTGCCCCACCACCAGCATTCGTTCTTGGGATTCCGATAACAACAATTCCCAGGGTTGCATACGGGCTTGGCGGGTTGGCACTTTGTCCAAATCAATTCGCATACCGCAGGATCCTTTGGCGGACATTTCGGAGGTTGAACAAGCAATTCCTGCGGCACCCATATCCTGCATGCCCACCACAAAGCCGGTTTGAATCAATTCCAAGGTTGCCTCCAGGAGGAGCTTTTCTTGGAAGGGGTCGCCAACTTGAACCGAAGGCAAATCTTCGGCGGCGTTTTCGCCCAAATCCTTGGATGCAAAAGCTGCGCCATGGATTCCGTCTTTGCCGGTACGGGATCCGACGATAAAAACAGGGTTGCCGGGACCTTCGGCCAGGGCTTTGACGGTCTGGCCATGCTTGACAATACCGGCGCTCATGGCGTTGACCAAGGGATTAATTTGGAAACTATCGTCAAAGAAAACCTCCCCTCCCACGGTAGGAATCCCAAAGGCATTGCCGTAATCTCCAATTCCTTTGACAATACCCCGCATGAGCCAGCGGGTTTTGGGGTGGTTGGGGTTTCCAAAGCGAAGGCTGTTCAATTGGGCTACAGGCCGGGCGCCCATCGTGAAAATATCCCGGTTAATACCCCCCACGCCGGTTGCCGCGCCTTGGTAGGGTTCTATGGCCGAAGGATGGTTGTGCGATTCGATTTTGAAAGCACAGGCCAAGCCATCCCCAATATCCACCAATCCTGCGTTTTCTTCCCCTGCCTTGGCCAAAAGGCCTTCTCCCTCTTTGGGTAGGGTTTTGAGCCAAAGGATGGAATTTTTGTAGGAACAATGTTCACTCCACATCACCGAATAGATACTGAGCTCGGTGAAATTGGGATCACGACCTAGTATGCTTCGGATATGTTCAAATTCTTCGGGGAGTAAGCCTAACTGAACAGCGGTTTCGACGCTGGGTTGTGCTAAACCATCGTTGGGCTGTAGGGAAGGAGTGGTTGCAGGATTGGAATCCATTTTAGGGTTGGGGGGATGAGGAGGGGCAGGTTTCCAGGAGGTAAAGCAAACGTTGTTGGTCCGAACGCAAGCGGGGTTTCCGTTTAGATTTGGGGGAATTAGGGCAGGGTATTGTCCCAAAGTTTTCGGAACTCTCCAAAAGGGCTACGGCGAAACGCTTGGAATTTGAGTTTTGTAACAATACTTTGTAGGTGGCTTTGCCCAAAGCGGGGCGGCTGCACAGAACGGCATGGGCCTCTTGGTTGGGCCAACGTCGCAGGATTTCGCTGCGTTGATCGGTACCCAAATCCTCGGGGCGTTCCAGGGTGTGAACAACGTTGGCCGAACGTGAGCCGCTGATGTATTCGGCGGCGAAGGATTGCCCCAGATTCCAACCTCGAACCCGGTGAACCCAAGAAATTTCTGATTCGGCTCGTGTTGCTGCGTTTTCGAGGACTTTTTTTTGTTCCCAACGGACCTCAACAGCGGCCGGAAATTCGTTGCGAAAACGCTCCAAAAGGGTTATCGGGAGTTCTTTGCCCGATGTTTTGCGGAAATCGTGGCGTTCGTTGGCTTTGCTTTGGATGCGGGCCGGGGATTTCTTACTCCGAGCCAAGGCCTGAAGGCTCATGGAACCGACCAACAAAGCGACCAATAAGAATAATCGGGGGTACCTACTCATGACCAATGGAGAGCCCAAAAATACAAGTTTTAGGGCTGTAGAGGGGTGTGGCCGGCCTGCATTTTATTCAATCGAATCATAATATGAATTTTTGGCCAAAACGTCTATTTTTTGGAAGATTATTTGAATTTTCAAACCTATTTTGGCAAAAACAAGTCTAGAAAAGAGAGAATTTTTCAAAAAATACCTTAAATTTCACCTAGACACCCAAATAATCTCTATTTTTGTCCCTAGAATTATTTAAACCACTCCCTATGAGCAGTCTCCGCATACAATCCCTGGCTGGCCTTCGCCAAAATCAAGGGGCGACCTTACCCAATGCCTCTTACAAGTGTTCTGAACGCTTTGGGGAAAGCGTCTTTAACAAAAAGGCGATGCGGGAGTTCCTCTCCCCAGAGATTTACGAGGCCTTGTTGGAAGCTATTGATTTGGGTCACGGGATTACCCCGGAGGTGGCCAGGCAGGTGGCAAACGGGATGAAAAACTGGGCCTTGGCCAAAGGAGCCACCCATTATACCCACTGGTTTCAGCCGTTGACCGGTTCCACCGCCGAAAAGCACGATTCATTTTTTTCGTTAAATAACGACGGTGAAGCGATCGAGGCTTTTAGTGGAGGTGCCTTGGTCCAACAAGAGCCTGACGCTTCCTCTTTTCCCAACGGTGGGATTCGTAACACTTTTGAGGCCAGAGGGTATACCGCTTGGGATCCCAGCTCGCCCGCTTTTGTTTTGGAGAGCCCTGCCGGTAAGACCCTTTGCATCCCTACAATATTTGTATCGTATACCGGGGAGTCCTTGGACTACAAATCGCCTCTACTCAAATCGCTTGCAGCCGTCGAAAAAGCGGGTGTAGCCGTTTGTCAGTATTTCGACAAAAACATAACGCGGGTTTATCCCACATTGGGCGTTGAACAAGAGTACTTTTTGGTGGACTCGGCCCTCTTTGATGCCAGGCCCGATTTGCTCCTTTCGGGCCGTACCCTCTTTGGGCACGGAGCTGCCCGCGGCCAACAGCTGGAGGACCATTATTTTGGGACGATTCCCGAAAGAGTCCATGCTTACATGGTGGACTTTGAGAACGAGGCGTATCGTTTGGGTATACCTCTCAAAACCAGGCATAACGAGGTTGCGCCCGGTCAATTTGAATGCGCCCCCTTGTTCGAAGAAATTAATCTTGCGGTGGACCATAATCAGCTGCTGATGGATTTGATGGAAAAGATCGCTAAGCGCCACGGTCTAACGGTCTTACTGCACGAAAAGCCATTTGCAGGCGTGAACGGATCCGGTAAGCATAACAACTGGTCGTTGGCTACCAACACCGGCAAAAATTTGTTATCCCCCGGCAAAACGCCCAAGAGCAACCTGATGTTTTTGACATTTTTTGTCAATGCCATCAAAGCCTTTCACGATCATGCCGATTTGATTCGGGCCTCGATCGCCTCGGCTGGGAACGATCATCGACTAGGCGCGAACGAAGCGCCTCCGGCGATTATGTCGGCCTTCCTTGGCGAACAACTCTCCAGGGTTTTGGATGAAATCGAAAAAGGCAAACTGGACAAAGACCAGGTGGAGGTTCGTTCGTTGATGCATCAAATCAAAGCCATCCCCGAAATTTTGCTGGACAATACGGACCGCAACAGAACCTCTCCCTTTGCCTTTACGGGTAATAAATTCGAATTGAGGGCTGTGGGTTCGGCTTCCAACTGTGCTGCCGCCATGACCGTTCTTAATTCCGCTATGGCCCAAAGCCTTACGGCATTCAAGGCCGAAGTCGATCAAGCAATTGGCGATGGCGAAAACCGGGAAGCCGCTCTGCTCAAGGTCCTTCAGAAGTACATCAAAGCCACCAAGAAAATTCGCTTTGAGGGCAATGGTTACGGAGAAGAATGGCAGAAAGAGGCCGCCAAACGAGGCCTATCCAATTTCCGTACCACCCCCGAAGCTTTGGACGCCATGGTATCCAAATCCTCGATTCAATTGTTCGAAAAAACCGGTGTTTATACCGAACGTGAAATTGAGGCCCGCCACGAAATCATGCTGGAGAACTACATCAAAAAATTACAGATTGAGTCACGCGTTGTAGGCGAACTCAGTTTGACCCAAATCGTTCCGACCGCCATGGCCTATCAGCAGCGCTGCCTCGAAAACCTTCGCTTACAAAAAGAATTGGGGATGCCAGCCAAAAATTCCGCTTCGCTGAAGGTATTGGCCGAAACCATTGGACAGCACATCGCCGGTATGGTGGATCAAACCGAAAAAATGCGTTTAGCTCGCAAAAAAGCTAATGAAATCGAATCAACCCGTACCCGGGCCACGGCTTATTGTGATCAGGTCAAACCGTATTTGGAAAGCATCCGAGACCACGCGGATCGTCTCGAAATTTTGGTGGACAATGAGTTGTGGCCCCTCCCCAAATACCGGGAGCTCCTCTTCCTCAAATAAGGGGCCTCAAAATTATTTGAGGTGCTGCTTGAGGGTTTCTTCCAAAGCAGGACCGCGTAGGTTTTTGGCAATAATCACCCCCTTGCCATCAATCAGGTAGCTCATGGGTATACCGGTAACACCGTACATCTGTCCGGCAGCATTTCCCCAGCCCTTGAGGTCGGAGACATGTTCTTTCCAAACCAACTTATCGTCCACAATGGCCTTGAGCCAAGGGTCCTTTTGGTTATCCAGGGAAACCGAGAAAACGGTAAAACCTTTGCCCGTTTTGAATTGTGAATCTTTGAAGGCTTCGTAGGCCTTGACGACGTTGGGGTTTTCGTAGCGGCATGGGCGGCACCAAGAGGCCCAAAAATCCAAAAGAACCATCTTGCCTTTGAGGGAGGAAAGTTTGAGATCTTTGCCATCGACCCCGCTTTGAACGATTTCCGGGGCTTTTTCGCCGATCTTGAGACCGCCTGGCTGGGCCTGGAGGGCCGAAGGAGCGAGAAAAAGGGTGGCGGCAAGGGCCAGAAGGGGGAAGAAGGGAATGCGAAGGGGTTGTGGGGTCATCATGGGAGGTTGGGGTTGATTCTATCGTTGATAAGAACGCTAATTTAGGCCAAAATTACAATCCCCGGCAAGCCTTACCTTTGGAACATGTTGGTTTCCTTTTTTAAGACGCCTACCCACAAACGTTTCCAATACCGGCCTCTGTACGCCAAGGATTCGGATTCCGTTTTGGATACCAAGGCAAGCTCTGGTTCGGGGGATTCCACCGTCAAATCCATCCGATTTCGCCGAAGAAATTCCACTTTGCAACCCAGCAACCGGTACGATGGAATTCAACGGATCGTACTGGTTTTGGGACTTGTTTGGGGTTTGACTTGGGTGTTTTTTGGTCAAGGCTCGTTGAGATGGTTGGGGTTGGCCTTTCCTGTTCTGGTGTGGTTGCGCTGGCGAAAACGCGGTTCGTCCACCCCATCTTAACCCCGCTTTGGTGACTCAGGCTCCTCGTATTCAGGTCCTACCGGATCATGTTATCAACCAGATTGCCGCAGGTGAGGTGGTCCAAAGACCCGCCTCGGTCCTCAAGGAATTGTTGGAAAATGCGGTGGATTCTGGCGCGACACTCATTAAAGTCAATCTTAAGGATTCCGGCCGGTCCTTAATCGAGGTTATCGATAACGGTCAAGGAATTGCTCCGGAACAAGTTCCCTTGGCCTTGCAAAGGCATGCAACGTCCAAACTCAACGATTGGGAGGACCTGTACCGGTTGATGACCTATGGTTTTCGGGGCGAAGCGCTGGCCTCGATTGCGGCAGTTTCCCAAATGGAACTGGCCAGCCGAGTCAAGGATCTCGAATTGGGGGTCTTGGTCGAAGCCCATGGTGGGCAAATCCTTCAAAATCAGCCGGTAGCCCTCCCGACGGGGACCCGGGTTTCAGTGCGTTCCTTGTTTTTTAATGTACCTGCACGTCGAAATTTCCTCAAAAAAGACAGCACCGAATACAAAAACTTGGAGGATGAATTTATCCGTTTGGCTTTGGCAAAACCGGAATTGGCTTTGGAACTCAAATCCCAGTCTCAAACGGTTTATAGCCTCAAGCCCGGGAATTTACGCCAGCGCATTCAGGCCCTCTTGGGCAAGAGTTTTTCGGACGGTTTGGTCCCGGTAGAGGAGGATACCCAGTTGGTGGGCCTCAGCGGATTTGTGGCCAAACCCGCTTTGTGCCGCAAAACCCGGTATGCCCAATATCTATTTGTGAATGGACGTTATTTCAAGGATGCCTACTTGCAGCACGCCGTGAGTTCCGCCATGGAAGGTTTGTTA
>Ga0172372_10008612_pt1 | contig 13422 bp, 9 predicted proteins | sample LakKiv5m_2_FD_114544 | JGI IMG/M metagenome (GOLD analysis project Ga0172372, IMG submission 114544) | Freshwater microbial communities from Kabuno Bay, South-Kivu, Congo - kab_092012_9.5m | ecosystem: Environmental > Aquatic > Freshwater > Lake | place: Democratic Republic of the Congo...
ATGATTCCTGTATTAGGATTCAGTCAACTAACAACAACAAATCCAGATACTGTATGTTATCAAACTTCCGGATCTATTTATCAAGTTCCTTCTTTAGGTGCTGGATATACCTACACATGGACAGTTGCTGCTCCGGGAGTTATTACTTCAGGACAAGGAACAAATCAGATTGGTGTAAACTGGTCAGCTGCCTCTCCTGGACTAATAACTAATGGTATATCTGTAGTGGCTTCAGGACCAGGAAACTGTCCAAGTAACACAGTAACTCTTAATGTGTTTATTTACAATGTAATTCCTACAATAACCGCAATAGGTCCTTTTTGTCAGGGTGCTGCATGCGTTAACTTAACCGCAACTCCGGCTGGAGGAACTTTTTCAGGTCCTGGTGTTTCTAATGGCCAATTTTGTCCAACGGTTGCAGGTCCTGGAACCCATACAATAACCTACACATATACTGCAAATGGTTGTACATTTACTACTACAACTACCGTAACAGTCAATTCAACTCCGGTTCTTTCACCTATTCAACATAACTAATAGATATGAAGAAACTTCTGATATTTTTATTGATGGCACTTTATTGTCCATTAATAGCGCAACAACAAGAATATCAAAATCTAACTTTATGTGATGAGGATTCGCTAGATGTATTTACTTATTCTACAAACGCAGGAGTTCAAGGTACATATTTCTGGAGTATCGATGGAAATCCTTCTGTTATTGATGGTCCTTCATATGATATTGTATGGGGTCTTTATGGAGAGGGTTGGCATACTGTAACGGTTAATTTTGATGACGGGATAGGATGTCCTGCTGAACCAGTTAGTTTATCTGTTTATGTCGAAATATGCGCAACTACCACAATGTGGGTACCTAATTGTTTTACTCCTGATGGCGATGAATACAATAACGTGTTTTTCCCTGTGTTTTACTCTGGCTATGATCCATACAATTATGAATTATTAATCTTTGACCGTTGGGGAGAGTTGATTTTTGAATCTCATAAGGTGCTAGAAGGTTGGGATGGCACTTATGGTAATAAAGCAAGTAAAGCCCAAGATGGCACCTATATTTGGAAAATCACGTTTAAAAATCCGCTAAATGACAAGCGAAGACAGGTGGTTGGACATGTGAATTTAATTCGATGAGTTCGAAATAAACGTTTCCCAAAGTTTTATTTGTTCAGCATTCAATACTCTCGGCATTTTATTTTGTGCGCCTAATTTGTTTTGAGATTTCAGGAAGTTGTAGAACGTATCCTTTTTCACATAATTCAGTATAGGTTCATTTAGTGCATGCTTTCGAACATAGGCATAATCGTCGTTTAACAAACAGATTTTTCTATCAATAAGCTCCATAAGTTTGTTGGCTTCAATACCTGTTTGTTGTTCCATATACCATTCGTGAAATTGCTCGTCTTGGCGCGAAATAATAGTATAATCACCATTCGGAAGATTAAGTTCAGAACAAACTTGTTTAACAGCTTCATTTAGGTTGTCTAACGTTAGATGCTCACCACATAAATTGAGAGTTTGCTTTATTCGACCCGAGATAATAAGGCGCTTTTCTTTTGTATCCACAAACTGTACGAGATCCCCTAAAATATAGCGCCATAGACCGGAATTTGTGGTGATAACGATGGCATAGTCGACACCCGGTTCTACTTTATCTACTGTGAGCGCAAAATGTTTTTGTATAACATTTCCTGAGGCATCAAAAAAATCTTTTGTAAAAGGAATAAATTCGAAGAATATCCCTTTGTTTAGTAAAAGTCTCATACCTTTTTTTGACGGAATGTCTTGGTAGGCAAAATACCCTTCACTCGCGAGATAGGTATCCAGTAAAAGAAGAGGGTGCTTACATAACTTTTCCAAACGCGTCACATAAGGGTCGAGATAAACTCCACCGTGTACGTAAACACGCAAATTTGGCCAGATGTCATGAATACTTGTAAGTTTATGATGCCGGACAATTTCTTCCATCACCTTTACGCACCATGTAGGAATTCCCGCAACGATTCCAACATCCCAATTTGGTGCTTCCTCTACCATTTTAGCGACTTTCTCTTGAAAATCCTTAAGCTGGGTTATTTCAGGTCCGGGCAATGCAACATTTCTAGCAATTAATGCGGTGTGTTTTCTCAAAATACCGCTTAAATCACCTTCAAAATAATCCCCAACTTTGGTGAGTTTTGTAGAGCCACCGATTGTTAAAACTTGACACTTATAAAAACTAACGGGAAAATCTTCCTTATAGAGCACATTAAATTGGCCTAAGCTAGCCAATTGAAAACTCCGGATCATTTGCTTTGAAACAGGAATTCGCTTGCTTGGAGAACCTGTAGTGCCCGATGATAATGCAAAATGTTTGATTTTTCCTGGCCAAGTAATGTCTCTTTTTCCTTCTAACAACTTTTTAATCCACTTCTCATTAAATTCTTCGTACGAAGAAATAGGAACGTTTTCTTGAAATTCTTTTATGGAGACACCAATCAAAGGTTTAATTATTTTTTCGAAAGAATATTCAAATCCTAGCTCTGTGAAACCTGCTTTTCTTATTAACCTGGTCAGTACTCGTTTTTGTGAAAGTAATGCGTTAGTGCGTCGAATTCTCCTTACCGGAATAATCGCCTTGGTTGTCTGTTGAATTAATTTACCTATGTAGATCATGTCAATTAAGCAAAGTAAAGATACTCATTACTTTTTACTTAATTGATTGGTAATGACTATAGAGCTCCTGTTGGGCGTGAAATGGTGGTAAATTTCTTTTTCTGTATCTGGTTTTTGAATCGGAAGAAATTAACCGTGCTTTTACGCTTCCTTTCCATTGGAAATCGAAAATACGATTGAGTTCATCTTGAATTTCATTAGATTTTACAAAAACACCAACTTCAACCCGATTATCGAGATTTCGCTCCATCAAATCAGCGGAAGTAATAATGTATTCAGGCTTTCCGGCGTTTTCAAAAATAAAAAACCTTGCATGTTCTAGGTAGCGATCTACGATGCTTATCACTTCAATATTTTCACTCAATCCTTTTACGCCAGGTTTCAGGCAACAAATTCCTCTAATTATTAATTGAATTTTTACCCCTTGTTTGGATGCTTCGTATAATTTTTCAATTATTTTCTTATCGGTTAAGTTATTCAGTTTCATCCGAAATTCACCAGTTTGCCCTTTTTTTACATGGCTAATTTCCCTGTCGATAAGGCTAAACAATCTTCTTCTCGCGTTAAACGGGGAAACGAGTAAATGCTTGTAAGTTCCTCGTTCTAAATTGTTTTCAATAAGCCGGAAAACGCGATTCACCTCTAAGGCAATCTCCCTGTTTGCTGTTAACAACGCGACATCTGTGTAAATTGTAGAGGTTCTTTCGTTGAAATTCCCAGTTCCAATGTAGCTAATAAATTGTTCTTTTTTGCCAGAAATTCTTGTTAATTGTAAGAGTTTTGAATGAACTTTCAATCCGGGAACGCCATAAATTACGCGAGCACCAAATTCTTTTAATCGATCACTCCAATAAAGGTTATTTTCTTCATCAAATCGGGCTTGCAATTCCATTACCACAGTAACATCTTTTCCATTGAATACTGCAGCAAGTAAAGCTTTCATCACGTCAGAATTTCTTGCGACTCTGTAAATATTGATTTTTATACTCCGAACTTTTGGATCGATTGCCGCTTCCCTTAATAAGTCTACCACATGTTCAAATCGTTGATAGGGAAAATGCAATAAGATGTCTTCATTTTCAATCACGTTTATAATACTCTGGACATTTTTAAGTTTGGGATGATCGTTCGGTTGTTGGTTCTTAAATAAGAAATCGGGATTGTTAAAGTCGGGAAAGCGCATGAAATCTTTGAAATTATGGTACCTACCTCCGGGAATGGTGTTCAATCCGAATTTCAATTCCAACGATTTTAATAGGAATTCTAACAAATCTTTTGGCATCTTTGAATCGTAAACAAATCGAACAGGTATTCCTTTCTTTCGTTGTTTTAGACTCTTTTCTATTTTTTCAATAAAGGTTGTAGTTAAGTCGTCATCCAGATCCAATTCAGCATCACGCGTAAATTTAAATGTAAATGCTTCAGCTTTGACAGGTTGAAAAATGGAAAAAATATCTTTTAGGTGAATACGAATAATGTCATCGAGAAGAATTACATCTTTTGATTCCTCGTTTGGAAGAATAACAAATCTTCCTGGTTCACTTGGTATTTGAATCAGTGCATATCGGATTTTTCCTTTATTGTCCTCTAATTTAATCGCAAGATAAATGGCGTAGTCACGTAACTTAGGAAATTCATTTTTTTTATCAAGAATTAATGGGAAAATCTCATGTTTCAGTTCTGATATGAAGTACTGTTTAAGAAATAACAACTGAGCATCAGACAATTGCTTCTCATTTATAACGCGAACTCCATTTTGAGAAAATCCAGTTACAATCTGCTCGTAAGCGGCCTTAAATTTCTCTTGTTGTTTTAAAACGATATCACGGATTTCTTTATATAATTCTTCAGGTGAACCATTAAAACCATCAATTTTTTGTTTTTTAAAGGTTGTTAATCTCCTCAAGTTTGCTACGCGGACTCTAAAAAACTCGTCCATGTTGTTAGAGTAAATTCCCAAAAATCGCATGCGTTCAACTAAGGGAACGGTATCGTCAGTTGCTTCTTGTAAAACACGTTCGTTGAAACCAAGCCAACTTATATCTCTATTGATCAGATTCATTCAACAAAAATGTAAAAAAGCCTAACACAGAATTCAATTTCTATGTTAAGCTTTTGTGAACTTTATTTTTTGTTTAGAAACAATATCTATTCGCTTCGATTAATTGTTGCGCAATGAGTTGTCGTGCAGCCTTTGGATTATGAGATCCTGTTTTAGTGAAACGTTTCAGACCCATCAGCATCATGCGCGCTTCGTCACCTTCTGCGAAACTGTGGATGGCATCTTTAGCAGCTTTTTCAATTTTATCTGCGTAATCGTAAATCAAGGTTTTAACAATAGCTAGATCAACCGCACAGTTTGCCTCACCTTGTGTCGCGATTTTCTTTTGAACGCGGAGTAGGGTGGATTCTGCAACATAAGTCATAATGGCGATATCTGCAATGTTCATTAAGATTTCCTGCTCCTTTGAAAGTGTTTGCATTAGTTTTTGGACAGCAGATCCCGCCACCATCAACATACATTTTTTGAAGCCTTCAATTAATTTTTCTTCTTCGCTTAAAATATTATCATCAGCACCTGAGGATTCTGGAATGCTCATTAATTCACCTGCAACCTTCATTGCGGGCCCCATTAAATCGAGTTCGCCTTTCAATGCTCTTCTCAAGATCATGTCGACTGTTAACATTCTGTTGATTTCATTCGTGCCTTCGAATATTCTATTAATTCTAGCATCTCGATATGCTCTCTCAACTGAAGATTCTGCCGAATATCCCATTCCTCCAAAAACTTGAACAGCTTCGTCTACGACATAATCCAACGCTTCAGATCCTGCCACTTTTAAAATTGCACATTCTGGGGCAAATTGTTCAATTCCTTTCAACGTTGCCTCTGATTTATCCATTCCAGCACTAACGAGTCCGGCAATTGCATCGTCAATATTTTGACCAGCTCTGTATGTTGCTGACTCCACGGCATACGTTCTAATTACGGATTCAGCTAATTTGTATCGAATAGCACCATATTTTGAAATTGGACGACCAAATTGATCTCTTTCATTTGCATATTTGACTGCTTCCGTGATAGTTCCTTTCGCACCACCCATTACACCTGCTGCAAGTTTAATTCTACCAATGTTAAGAATGTTCAACGCGATTTTAAATCCATTTTCGCGTGTCGACAACATATTTTCAGCTGGAACTTTAACATTGTTAAAGAAAACTTGACGTGTCGAGGAACCTTTGATTCCCATTTTCTTTTCTTCTGGATTTAAAGAGATGCCTTCACTGTCAGCCTCGACAAGAAATGCTGTTAAGTTTTTATCATCATCTATTTTGGCAAAAACAGTGAAAAGATTAGCAAAACCACCATTTGTAATCCACATTTTTTGACCATTTAAGGTATAATGTGTTCCGTCACTTGAAAGAATGGCTTTCGTTTTTCCTGAATTAGCGTCGGAGCCAGATCCCGGTTCTGTCAAGCAATACGCTGCCTTCCATTCTCCACTCGCCAATTTAGGGATATATTTAGCTTTTTGATCCTCATTCCCGTAGTATAATAAAGGTAAAGTTCCAATACCAGTATGTGCGCCAAAGGCCACAGAAAATGAATATCCGGTGCCAAGTCTTTCCGTTGCCAATAAAGAAGTTTTGAAATCTACGCCCATTCCACCAAGTTCTTCTGGCACAGAAAGTCCTAACATTCCCAATTCTCCCGCCTTATTCATGATAGAGGGCATTAAACCTTCTTCCATTTTATCAATTCTTTCAATGTGCGGAACAACTTCTTGTTCAATAAAATCGTCGCACATTTGGGCGATCATACGGTGTTCCTCTGTCCATTCTTCTGGTGTGAAAATCTCAGTAGGTAAAGTTTTTCGGATGATAAATTCTCCTCCTTTTATAGGTGTACTCATGTCGTGTGTTTTTTCAAATATACAAAACTTTCAGTTATTATGCATGCATAATTAAAAAATTAAAAATAAATTCTCTTTTTCATAATAAAGTCGTTCATTAAGAACCCATTGCCAATATCGAAGTCTTCTTCCTTGAAAATAGAAAAACCATTTTTTAAGTAAAAGGAGACAGCTGAGTTTTCCCGATTCACTTGAAGTTCAAGTTCTTTAAAATTATTTTGCTGACAAAAGTTATTACAAAAGTTAATAAACTCTCTGCCAATGCCTTCTTTTTGAAATTCAGGTAAAATATATATTTTTTGAAGTTTCAAAACTTCGTGGTTAGGTTGAAGATGAATAAATCCAACGGCCTCTTCCTCTCGATAATAGGCGTAAAAAAAATCTCCAGAAATATGTGCGGTTTGAAGTGTTTCTTTGGCGTACATCCAATTTAGCATATATGTAATCTGATCTTGAGAAATCATATCCTTATACACTAAAGGCCAAATCTTGTAAGCCAAGTTTCTTACAATCTCTAAATCGTTATACGCGATGGGTTTTATCATAGCTTAATAAAGCGCTCTTGTTGCACTTTATCTTGAATGATCAATCGAATAAAATAAGTTCCTGGTGCTAAATCTGAAACACGAAGTTTTCCGTCTTGGATTCGCTTTTCGTATACATTTCCTTCCAGGTCGAAGATTTCTGCCGTTTGAGGTAATTCTTCAATAATTGTGAAGTGAAGTTCATTGCTCACAGGATTAGGGTAAACGTTCCAATCTAATTCCGTTGGCACATTTTCAAGTCCGATTGTTTGAAGTGCTAACTGAACTGCTGCGTATGCGTTAACTTTTCCAGCTCCCCATTGCACGCTTCCAGAATCAGGAATGATGCCGGTGTAATTGTCTTGTCGAGCTGTTTGCATAATGATTTCTTTTACCTGATGTGCAGACAAATAAGGGTTAGCATCAAGAATAAGAGCGGCAATTCCCGCTACCATTGGAGAAGCCATTGAGGTGCCTGAAAATTTAGCAAAATGATAGGTTCTCCCGTTGAAATTTACATTACCTTGCGAAGCGAATGCGGCATCTGTATACGATGAAATGGAAGAGATAATGGCAACGCCTGGTGCTGCTACATCTGGCTTCATAACACCGTCGTATCGTGGGCCAATACTTGAAAAGGATGCGATCGCTCCACCGACATAACTACCACTTTGAGTTTGGTATTGGGTAGCATACGCTGCAACACTTATAACATCATCGGAACATGATGGCTCACTGATTCCATTTTTATTATCACCTGCAATTGTTCCGGAGCCTGCCGTGGTAAACGGCATACCCCAATTTCCTACATCGTTCGTTAATTCAGTTACATTCCAAAAATGCACGGTACCGCTGGTTGCAATTGTTTTCATAACAATTCTCAGCGAAGTATTAGTGTTTTTCACACGCATTCTTAATTGCGGTCTGCCATTCAAAGGATGTGCATCATCCGCAGAGATTTTAAAGGCTATCGTGTCAAAACCAGCAAGTAAAAATGAATCAATCGCGTTTGGTGTATTATTGGTTGAATAAAGAGGAGTCTCGGCTAAAAGTGTTCCTGAACTATTTAGTACATAAAATCCGGTGGAAAAGGATTTTCCTGCTTCACCCCAAGCATGAATACTTTGACCCCACATATTCGGATTTGAAGCATAAGAATAAAAATCTATTTTAGATTTCACTACTGTATCCTGAGTGTTAAATGATTTTTTAATATGAAAATTCACATTCCCGTTATTGCCTCCTGAATTTGCAAATACCACTCCTGAATCCGCATAACTAGCTATCGCTTGACTGAGCATCGAATTACCATCTAATGTGCCCATGTGATAGAGGCCCCAGCTCATATTAATTACAAGTCGTTTCCCGTCAGCTTGTGCTTTGTTGTACATCCATTGCCATGCATCTAACACAGCAGCTTCATCTACCAAAAAAGTACAAAACAAAAACTTCGCGTCAAATGCAATTCCTTTGTATGGTGTTCCAGCGCCACTTCCACCAGCAATTCCGGCAACGTGAGTTCCATGAGTTGCATAAGAGTAAATATTGGATGTATCAGCTCCAGCTGTCATCAGTTCTTCTGGAGTGTTATATTCTGTTCCATATCCAAATGGTGCGGGAGCAGGTCCACTTAATTTGTATTGATCCCACGCCGCAACAATACGTGTTTGTTGGAGGGCTGTATCGTAAAACATTGGCGATGAATAATCAAAACCCCAGTCTGTTACACCAATGTATACATCTTTTCCACTATAACTTGATGGTAAACCAATTCCCAAATGTACGCTATCCGCCCGCGTATCTTTAACGGCCTTATCTAGCTGATTTCCAATTTTTGAGGCAAGTTGTAAGTGCTGAAATCCTGAAATATTTATTTTCTCTTCAAGGGTAGCAAGCGGGATTCTAACACTTACGATATTTCCAAATTTAGCGGATAATTTTAGTCCGTTGGTTTTAAAATCTTCGTTATCTAAAGAAAATGTGGAATCAGTTTTCCCAACAAAAGAGAGATAAGGTTTTTCATCTATCAATTGAAGAGGATACTTTTTCAAAAGTCCTTCGGTTACTGCACCGCTCCTTGCGATTTCAATTTTTAGAGATTTGATATCATGCCAATCATTTGCACTCAATTTAACTTGAGAAATACCAACAAAACTAAGGCATGAGATCCAAAAAGTAAATAAAAATTTCATAAGGAGACCCTTCAAAGATAGGAAATTATTGAAAAACTCAATCTTAAAATCATCTACAGTTAATACTTTTTCACATGTAAACGTTAAAATCGAAAAGCCAGATCATCGAATTCAACGCTGATTGTTAATAGTTTTTTATTTTAATCTAAAATCTGTTTTGAATTATTCAGAACTTCGGTTTATGGTACTAAGCAGATTTTGGCTCATAATTTTCATCTCGTCTATAGTGTTTATTGTGACGGGAGTATTTACTTCACGTAATTATTCCATTGATTTTGTCTTAAATGGAAAAAAGGATGATCCTGTATTAATTGGAGAAAAATATTTGAATCAACTTCCGAATAATTTGCGAGATTCCTTGGTAAAATCAACAGAAGGTTCAGTAGTTGTGAATGTTAATGACAAAGATCCGGATACAACTTATGTTTATAAGAATCAGACGGTTCAAGTGTATACTGGAGTACAGAAATCAGATGGTTTACTCGAAACGTGTAAAAACAGTTTGACTGATCTCATTCTTCCACTAATTGCTTATTTAGCCTTTTTCTGTGGTATTATGCAATTGTTAATAGATTCGGGAGCAACGGAAAAGTTGGCCCGGCGATTAAGTCCATTTTTTGTTCAAGTATTTCCTAGTGTTCCCAAAAACCACGAATCAATTTCGTATATGACATTAAATTTTTCTGCAAACTTTTTAGGGCTCGATTCTGCTGCTACGCCTTTTGGTTTAAAAGCCATGCAAAGCCTGCAAGAAATTAATCCAGATAAGGACAGAGCCAGCGATGCCCAAATAATGTTCATGTGCCTGCATGCAGCGGGATTAACGTTAATTCCTACCTCAATTATTGGTTATCGGGCTGCTCAAAATGCATCCAATCCTGCAGACGTCATGTTGCCCTGTATTATAACTTCTTTCATTGGAACAATCGCTGCGTTTATCATCGTAGGAATACGCCAACGTATTAACTTCAAGAGTGCATCTATTTTAATAGCTATTTTCTCTATTGTAGCCGCAATTATAGGATTGTTGTTCTATGTTAATAGTTTAGATATTTTAGGTAAGAATTATTTTACAAGTAATTTCTCTGGTTTACTTCTGATTGGGATTATTGGTTTTACCTTGGTTTATGCGTTTGTTCAAGAAAGAAAATTTAAGGAAAAGGAAACCACCGTTTTTGATTCTTTTGTTGTCGGCGCGAAAAGTGGTCTTAATACAGGAGTAACAATTTTCCCATACGTTCTGGGTATGTTGGTTGCTATTTCTCTGTTTAGAAATAGTGGATTATTTGAGATTATTACGATCGGTATTTCGGAGGCGTTTAAAATGGTAGGTGTGGCAAAAGACATTACAGATTCCTTACCTGTGGCACTGCTGCGACCATTTAGCTCAGGAGGTTCACGAGGTTTCATGATTGATGCAATGAATAGTTATGGACCTGATTCGTTGACGGGACGCTTGAGTTGTATTTTTCAGTGCAGTGCTGAAACTACCTTTTACGTCATTGCTGTTTATTTCGGTTCAATAAATGTAAAAAACACGCGTTACACCTTGGGGACTATGTTACTAGTAGATTTGATATGCGTTATTACCGCAATTTTTGTAGCACTTTGGTTCTTCTAACAATTTGATTCGTAGCAATGGTGTGGAAATTTTTTAGGAAAGAGGAAAAAACTGATAAAAAACCAATTTCGGTGAAATCGCTCAAACCGATTGATTATCCATCGCTAATAATATTGGCATGGGCAAAAGCGGTAGAAGGTAATGAAGAAATTCAAAATTGGTTGAAAGAAAACGGGTATCCTGAGTTGTTCTACAGTGTGCATGCTATCTACCTCAAAGACGAACCTAGAGATTGGTTGTTAAAAAATGGGTACGCGCATCTCATGGCCATGATACATCTTGCAGAAGGAAATCAACAAGCAGGAAAATGGCTATTAGAACAAAAGTTTGATACGCTCTATCACATGGGAAGGGCTGTTGATCATGAAAACGAGAGCTGGTTGTGGTTAAGGAAAAATTCCACTCAGGATATCTTCATGCTTGCCAAAAGTATTCAGTTCATTAAAGATCAGATAGAGGAAAATCACAACGATATGCACTCTATAAATAAGGACCTATAAAAAAAGCTGGTTTCCCAGCTTTTCCTTTATTCAATGAATCTTACTTCAACTCTTCTGTTTTCTTGTCTTCCTTGGGCGTTATTGTTTGAAGCCTTTGGTTTTGTTTCTCCGTGATAATCACAGATGATGCGTTTGGTGTCTATACCGTTGGCAATTAAGAAGTCTCGAACGGCATTCACACGATTTTTTGATAAACCGACATTATAGGTCTCGGCACCAACGGCATCCGTGTGTCCTTGTAATTCAATTTTAATTTCTGGTCGATCAACTAAAATATTGATGAGGGATTCTAATTCGCCGTAAGCCACTTTTTGAACTATGGCTTTGTCAAATTCGAATAAAATGTTCTTGTTAATAAGCGCCGATTTGTCAATTTTTTTGGAGATTGTAGCCTTCTCGATATATATTGTATCCACCTTTGTAATAACAAGCGTATCAACTCGAATTTCTACATTTCTCACCAAATTACTAGTGTCTCTGTCATTTTTTACAATTTCTTGTTGTTTCTTTTTGTTTTTACAAAATTTCAACCCTAAAACTACTTCATGCGATCCTGAACTGTAACTGGCAATATTTGCCATTGGACTTTCGTAAGCGTATCCTATGAAAAATAAATCTTGAATATTCACACCAACGCGAGCAATTAATCCGACCTGAGTTCTGTAACCTAAACCTCCGTAAAGAAAGTCTTTGTAAATGACATCCGCATTCATGTCTGTTTGAAAACCAGAGTTAATTCCCTTGGCAAAAACAGATGGTTTAATGGTGAATTTGTCATTAACCGGAATTGCATAGGAAATTAATCCATTCATGTGTCGCCTAAGTCCGTATCCATCTAGTCCGTTGTAACTAAAATTAGTGTAGGATTGAATAAGTTGTTTCGAGGCAACAGCCACTTCTAAATTCTTGAACTGATACAACAATCCCAACTCACTGTTAATGGTTCCTGCTGAATTTACGCCGCCATTAGCGATAGGATCATTTGGATCAAAAACAATTGCTGAGGAAGGATCAACACGGTATTGATTATATCCAACACTAGCACCAATGCGGATTTTGTGATTTATTCCCAAATTAAGTCCGTAGGATAAAGAACCAAGTCCGCTTACTTGATTTACCATGCCGATTTTATCAATTAGCACTTGGCCTCCGACTCCAAATGACTTACCTAAACGGGTGTTAATTCCAACATAACTTGTAAGTGGAGCTCCTTCCACTTTTACCCATTGATTTAAATGAGAAAAAGTGACATCTGTACAACCACTAGATCCAGCATAGGCAGGATTTATAGCATATCTATTGTAATTATAGACACTACTTTGAGGCGTTTGCTGTGCCATGGAAATAGCTTGAAAACCCAATATCGAAAAGAAAAGAAAAGAATATTTCATGGCTAAATTATTTCTTGAATTTTAATAAATTGATTGATCCTGTATATTCTTTATCATCGCATTTGATGACGTAGAAATAAACACCATCTGGAAGAACTTCACCTGTATTATTTTTCTTACCGTTCCATTCGTTGTTGTAATCATCTGAGCGGAAAACTACTTCCCCCCATCGATTGTGAATGGTAACTTGACAATTGTTTATTTTATCTGGATCACTTACTTTCCAAACATCGTTCTGGCCGTCATCATTTGGTGTAATCATGTTACTGATTTCAAATTCACAATCGACTACAGAAAGTTCCAAAATGAGAACCGAATCACAACCCGCAGCTGTTTGAACAGTATCTGTATAGATTCCACTTTGTGTGTATGTATTTCCACCAAATGAATAATTCTCTCCTATGCATATTTCAGCAGTTTGGTAACTTGAATTCGGTTCGGTAACGAATAGTGAAAGAACTACTACGGAGTCACAACCTTCCGAAGTGGCAAGGGTTGTGTTGTACACGCCAGACTGAGTTAAATTAGTTCCATTGAAATCGTATGTTGCACCGGAACAGATTGTTGCGTCAATGTTGGTTGTAATAGTTGGCAACATAAATACAATCGAC
>Ga0172372_10008613_pt1 | contig 13421 bp, 9 predicted proteins | sample LakKiv5m_2_FD_114544 | JGI IMG/M metagenome (GOLD analysis project Ga0172372, IMG submission 114544) | Freshwater microbial communities from Kabuno Bay, South-Kivu, Congo - kab_092012_9.5m | ecosystem: Environmental > Aquatic > Freshwater > Lake | place: Democratic Republic of the Congo...
ATACCAGCCACCATGCCGCATCCATCTGCCTAAAAACTGTGAGCGGCGCGCAATATAGTAGCCATCGGCCGCGTTTGAGCGAATCGCCTGCTGAATCTCTGCCGCCAGCTCCGGCGTGATGCGCTCATCGGCATCAATGGAGAGTACCCAATCGCTCGTGGTGAGATTCAAAGCACGCTGTTTTTGCTCTCCAAACCCGGGCCACTCTTCCGTTGTGATAACCCGTGCCCCAAAAGCCCTCGCCAATTGAGCGGTGTCATCATCGCTTTGCTGATCGAGCACCACAATTTCTTGGCAAAATTTAAGCGTTTGCAGGCATTCAGGTAAGTTGTTTGCCTCGTTGCGGGTGATGATAAAAGCGCTGACGGTAGACTCAGACATGAGGATGATTATTTTCTCCTCTGAGGTGCGATATATACCCGCATCACCAAGAGCGCTCCAAGCGTCAGCGCTAGGTATTTTCTTGTATAAGCGTGGCTTAGCAGGTCCTGCGTGAGGGCGCAAAGAAAAATATAGCCACTCAGGATCAGACCGGCGCGCATAACGAGTGGGTCAAGAGCCGTTTCTTTACGCGAAAACGCCCATCCGAGCACCAAAAACGCCCACAGCCAACTCAGTAAGCCCGGGATGCCAAGCTCAAGCCCGAGGTTTAGAAGCGTAACGTGCGCGTGATCGAGGCTTGAAATTGGGGCTGGAAAGCTCGAAAAAAACCGGCCGGCTTGATCGGTTCCTATCCCTAGCCAGGGTGTTTGAAGCATCTGCGCTAACGACAGCTCAATGAGCTGCCAGCGTTTACCAATGGATGACTCGGTGCCAAGTCGCAGATCGACTCCAAATCGGATCACGAAAATCACGACGGCCAAAGCCAGAAACACAGCCATCAAAGTAATACCGATTTTTGAATTTGAGAGCCGGTGTGAGGCGATGTTTTCTTCTCGCTTCAGCCACCAGGCGGCCGCCAGACAAAGCAAGGCCGCAAGGATCGGCCCCCGCGAGCCAGTGCCAAGTAGTGCGAGGCTTGCCGCAATGACCCCAACGTTGACCGCAATCGCCTGGCCGGGGTCGTGCATTGCCCACGGTCTGAGCAGGATTAAGGCCAGTAGTGACGCCCCACAGCCAAGCGCAAAGTTAATCGGATGAAACACCATCCCCACCCTGGCATGACCGAGCACAAAAAATTCATAAATCCCGACACCGAGCCCCAAAAGCGCTGCCAGCACCAGGCCCCATAAAACATTTTCAATCGACAAGTGGAAATAGCGAAGCCCAAAGCAAAACGCTAAGCCGCCGACAAAGAGCTCGATTACCTCTGCGCGACTCAGACTAAGGCCAAAAAATATCGCCGAAAAAACCGACAACGCGGTCAGCGGGCCAAAGGCAAGCAGCCACACTTTCCACGCGGCATTGGGTTTATCAGTAGGAACGCGATGCCTTAAGCCAAAACCCAAACATGCAAGCACAAGCAGTATCCAGGCAACACCAAACACATTCGGATGGGTCAGGCTAACGCCGAGCGTTAGCACCGGGGCAATCGCCAGCACACCGACTAAAGAATGGCGCTCGGAATTCACCACGCTTTTTTACTGGAGAAAATCTTTAACAAGGTGGCAATAATAATGCGCAGATCAAACAACAGCGACCAATGCTCAATGTAATACAGATCGTGCTTCAGTCTGCGGGACATATCATCTAATTCGATAATTTCACCCCGAAGGTCATTGATCTGGGCCCAGCCGGTAATGCCCGGCTTGACCCGATGCCGGCGCATATAACCACTGATGCGCTGCTGAAAAAAATTATTGTGCTCAACCGCATGGGGCCGAGGACCGACCAGGCTCATCTTGCCTTGTATAACGTTAAAAAGCTGAGGCAGCTCATCCAGCGAGGTCTGCCGTAGCCAACGGCCAATAGGGGTGAAGCGAGAATCGTCTTTCTTCGCTTGCGTGATCTGGCCGTTGCGCTCCTCGTGCTGGAACATTGTGCGAAATTTATAGATCGTAAATGGTCGGCCATCCCAACCATTGCGACGTTGGCGAAAAATAACGGGTCCACTCGAACTTAGCTTGATGGCCAAAGCAATCAGGCCAATGAACGGCAAGGCAAGAACAAAAAAACTGATTCCCAGAATTTTGTCTTCGAGCTCTTTGATTAAACGGTTTAGTCCCTGCATTTGATTAACATTCAGATCGATGATGGGAAGTCCCAGCATCTCGCTCACCGAGTGGTTCAGGAGCGCCAATCCATTGAGGTCAGGAAAAAGCCGCACCGAAACCATGTGTGCGTCGGCAATCTCTAATACTCCTGTGACGCGCTGGACCGCATCCAGCGGTAGCGCCACCCAGATCTCATCGATTTCGTTTCGGCTTAGCCAGTCATCCATAGATCGCAGGCCGCCCACTACGGGAATCTCACCACATTTACTGCCAGCAAGCGTTAGATCATCATCAAGATAAGCAAGCACACGGTAGCCTGTCTCGGGACTTAAGCGGGCCTGCTCGGCAATCGATTGGCCAAGCTTACCAGCGCCATAAATCAGGATATGCTTAGCATTAACACCTTGCCGTCGGTAGTACCGTACAGTGATTTGAAATACCGCTCGTTGAAAACAAATCAGAGCGGTGCCCAAACTGAGCCAGATCAGAATCAGGTTCCTTGAAATCTCCGAGTCAAGGCCCAGAGCGGCCCAAATCGTTAACGTGATTAAGCCCGCCCCCAGCCCGGAGAGCATGAGTCTGCCGAGTTGGTCTGTAAATGGTCGGCCCCTCCAGCTGCGATAAAGACCAGCCTGCTGCAAAATGAGTAGGTTACAGAGTAGATTGAGCAGCACCAAAAGAACGAACTCGCGGGTAGGACCACTTGGGCCAAAAGGAAAGCCGAGCGCAACAATCAAGGCGGCCGCTACCAAGGCAGCGGTGTCGAGCCCTCGGTTGGCCAGTTCAATTAAGCCGGCATGCTCGCGGGCGATAAACCGCGTCGAATACGACCTCATGGTGAGTGGGCTGCCTCATGCGGCTCTACTTCGCCTTGGGCAAGCTTAGTCAGTGTGGCGGGGTTGATGATAATCAATCGGCGAGCGTCTTTGCGTAGTACGTTTTGCTTAATTAGTGCGTGAATAGCGCGCGAGACCGACTCCCTGCTGACATTGGCCATCATGGCGATTGTTTGCTGATTCGGTAGCCGCTCAATTGTGAGTGCATTATCGGCGGCGGGTTTTGCAAACCGCAGCAGCAGATGGTAGACCCGGGACTGCGCTCGATTGATGGCAAGCACCGATCGAATCTGTGCCACTTGCCGAACGGTCCGGCACAACTGCTGAAAGATACGATCGGTAATCATCGGGTATTGCAAAAATAACTGCTTAGCAATCGATGCAGGCAGGTGGGCGATTACCGTGTCTTGCGAAGCCACGAGCGTCTCGTTTCGTGGCAAAGCATCGATGACGGAGAGCTCTCCAATGAAGTCCCCGGGGTTCAGCACCTGCGTGCCGATCGGCCGACCGTCGTCCGAGAGGCTCACCACTTGTGCTTTGCCGGCCAAAACAATCACAAACGTATTGGAGGACTCGTTTTGCTGGAACACCACCTGGCCTGGTGCGTAGCGTACGAACTGCGTGTGCCGGGCGATTTCTTGCACGACCCCGGGCGCAAGCCCGCTGAGCAAAGGCAAGGCCTTTAAGGCATCGAGGGCGGAGACTTCTTGGGATGCTGGGGCAGACGGCATAGCCTAAAAATGTGATTTTTGTCACATTATGGGCCCAGACCTCCCGAGCAGTCCATCCCAAAGCCCGCGCAAGATCCAGCCCAGTCGCTGCCAGCGGGGGCGGCTTAGGGCAAGTACGAGCGCCGTCTTCACGGCGACTTGGATGGCGTCCCTGCATTTCCAGCTCAGCCGGATATAGGGCCGCCGCCACAAAAGCAGGTGGTTTCGCACCAGCAGATACTGGCGCACGGGCTGGTGAACCCAAAGTGAGCGGCCGAAAATAGAAACGACACTGTCGCCAATGCTGTGGCGCATGTCAGAATTTCGAGTTACAAAAAAACGAAAGCCTTGACTGCGGGCCCGAAGGTTCCACTCGATATCGACGTAGTCCAGAAACAACGATTCATCAAAGGGCCCGATGGCTAGCCATGTATCGCGATGAATCAGGCAGCCTGACGAGATCAGGTGATCGACCTCGATGTGGTCTGCAGAGTGGCCATCCACACGCTGCCGATGCCAGCCTGCAGGCTTGAGTGCGCGTAACCATCTTCCTGTTCGGCGGTCTTTCCAGACTGGACCAATCCCGCCAATTGGCTGGCCACTGGCGCGTTGAAGTGTCTGCCACTGCCTCAGAAGTGAGCCAATAAATCCCGGAGAGATTTCGCTATCCTGATCAAAGCACACCATGAACTCCGCGTGACCCTGAAGGCCCGCACGCCATGCACTGTTCATTGCACCCGCAGTTCCTTGATTGCCTGTCATAGGTAAGTAAGTCACGCCTGGGCCTTCGAGCCGGGACAGCTCGGAGCTTGCAGCGTCATTGTCAACGACCAACACTTGAGAGACTTGGTCAAGCAAGACTGCCAGTAAGTTTTCAATGGATGACCGTTTTGCTCGATAGCAGACAATTGCTGCCCAGATCCGGTTGTCGGCAGAAGATGCGGCTGTGGGCAGTTGCGCTATCATTAAACGGCGATTTCTTAATTTTTCTTTGAGTTTTTAATGCATCTCGAAACCATCGCTCTTGCTAAAGCGTTAACTCGGAAAGAGTTACTGGTTCGCTATCGGGGTTCATTGCTTGGTTTTGGCTGGATGTTGGTACTTCCAATTGTCATGGCGAGTTTGTATACCGCTGTTTTTTGGGGGGTTTTTAACGCCCGCTGGCCTGGCGGTTCGATAGCAACAGATTCGCATTCCGCTATTCGATTCGGCGCTGAGCTATTTTCGGGTTTGATTGTATTTAATTTTTTCGTCGATCTTATGGTTCGCAGTTCACGTTTGATCGCGGAGCATGCCACTTTAGTCAAGCGAGTTCGATTTCCACAAATGTCCTTGGTTTTGGCAATGCTTTTTAGCGGACTAATTACGCTAGGCATAGGTATGGTCATTAGTTCGATGGGCGCTGTCATTGCGACTGGGGGGTGGCAGGTAAATTTGTTCGCTCTTGTTTTGGTATTAATACAAGCCACCATTTTAGCGCTGGGTTTTGGGCTTTGGATAAGCGCTTTGTCGGTTTATCTCCGCGATATTCAGCACGTAATGCCCGCAGTAGCTACGGGGCTCTTGTTTCTAAGTCCCGTGTTTTATTCCGGCCAGACTGCCCCAGGGTTTCTTGCCGCAGTCATTGCTTACAATCCGCTGAGTTTCTCAATTGAAGGCGCACGGCAAGCGCTTTTTTATGCCGATTTTCCCCATGGGCAGCCCACAGTGATCGCGTTTGTAGTCGGTTTGGCTGTGCTCGTAAGCGGTTATGCGGTCTTCCAAAGACTGAAGCCCGGTTTTTCAGACCTGATTTAATCGCTTACCGTTGGGTGATTTGTCGCACGATGCTCCTTAGCCTTCGCAGCGGCGCAGTAATTTTCCATGAAATCGATTGCGTCATTACAGCACAGAGATGATGATAGTGCTCAAGTGCTAAATTCGATTTTGATAGGTTGTCTGTGAGTGCTTGATTCTCATTGATCAGCCGTTCAGTAAGTGCAAGATCGTGACGCATTTTTTCAAAATCGACATTATTGAGTTTTTGTATCCATTTCAAGCGTACGCGCCGCGCGACCTCCTCTGGCAGGGCGCCTTGGTGGACTCCCGATCCCGTAGTGTTGAAGAAATAATTAGCGGTAATTCCCGGAAGATGCGCAAAATGCCCGATCTGCGCTAGCTGTAAGAGTAAATCCCAGTCTTCATAAATTTCTAATTGAAGATCTACCGAGCATTTCCGCAACGCTTCAGTGCTGCAGATAAAGCCCAAAAGCGGTAATGCATTACTCAACACAAGTCGCCTCCGATCGAGCGGGGCATCATATAGATTAACGATTTCAAACTGCTCGGTGAGAGAAGGTAGAGCGCGTATTAGACGCACGCCAGTTGAAACTGCGATCACCTGACCATCTGCGGCTGTCGCGCGCGCATAGCCATAGTAGAGTTTTTCAACATGATTTGGATCAAACGTATCATCGTCATCCAGGAACATCGTCAGGCGACCCCGGACACTATCGATACCCGCCTGAAGCGCTTGCGGTCGCGTCAGTGGCCGCAAAGACGAAATCCATCGGAGCGCTAGGCCGTCTTTAATTTGCACAGGCGTGCTTGATTTCTCGCCCATCAAACTGGGTTCGACTTCACAGAATCGTTGATAGTTTTCAGCCGTACCAAGAGCATCGATTATTAAGAGCTCCATCGACACTTCAGGCTGCTGCCAAAGCTGATCTCGCACGCTTTTTAGAGCTCGTCCGATCGTCTCGGGTCGACTGTAGCGAATAATCAGACTAATTTCAGGAGAATCCAAGAGCTCTCCTTAGCCCACTGAGCAATCGATGAGCCCATCTTCCTGTATCGCTACTTTTCGAGATCACCACATAGCGCAGCTGTTCGCGTCGGAGTAGCTGATCGGCACGAATCATCTCCAGGGCACCACCTTGAAGCCGCACTGCATGATTTCCTCCCCAGCTGTGAAGGCCATGCGTACGGAAAACATCGACCATCTTTTCGACTTGATCACTATTGATAATTTCTGATTTTTTTATGAGTAAGAAAAGTTGATCTGCCCGCCCTGCCGTAGGCTTAGCCATCAAAGGGGGTTGGCCGTCTGCGAGTTCAAGATTCGGGTAAGTCTGACTGATCAGAGACTCGACTGTGCTGGCTGATAAATCGCGGGAATCTACCTCGCTGTAAACGTTAACATGAGGCAACTCTTGGCTACTCAGTGCGCTTGTGTCGATCAGTCTTTTACTCAGATTGGACTGAAATAGCGGGATACGGTTGATATGGCGGGCCTCAATACAAAGAAAAGCCTCCGCATATTGCGATCGATTGCCCAGGGTAAAACTGCGAAACCGATTCAATCCTATGATTTGTTCATCGTAGGGTTGCATTTTGAGTTGGGATACAAAGCAGCGGACCGCTTGTAACTTAACTTCTGCAACATTGCTAATATCGATGAGCATATTCGGTGCTAGCGGATTGCTGACTTCATAGAAAAAAATAGTCGGAGATAAGCTATTTTTGTAAATTAAACGCCGACATGCTTCCTGTGTTGCTAAAGCGACCGCCTGATGGTCTGGATGATTTTCTGTCAACGCCGGGGAAAATACCGCATCTGCCTGATGAGCAAGCAGGCATTCGGTAATTCGATCGATCAGAGTCTCGTTAAATCGTAGGCTTCGATCTGGAAGTCCCCAAAAAGTCGGTTCCGGCACACCAATTGTTTGGGCGGCTAGGATTGATTCCTGCTCGCGCTGTTTAACGAGATTGCCATCATATTTCGTTCCCCCAAGAGCGCCATTGGTTGCAATTACGACCTTAATGAAGGCCCCTTGTCTTGCAAGCTGATAAAGGGTTCCGCCGCACCCGAGAATCTCATCATCGGGATGAGGCGCGATCACCAACACCCGGGTCGCGTTGGGAGGGGGACTCGGGTGTTGTGGGGTCAGCGCGATCTCTTGGCTGATATCAATCATGACTCTTGTATTTTGTTAAGTTATAATATGCGCTCGGGTGTAAGGCCTAACTGTATAACACCATCTTCTGCTGCTCCACCACCATGCTATCTCAGTTTGTCAGCCTGCCTGATCTGGTTCGGAGCTTTGCATTTCCTCTGAATGTTTATGCCTGGTGTTTGCTTCGCGAGACCGGGGAAGTGCGCAGTCTGCATTACGGTTTTTTCCGCGATGCAGAGGAGCCAATTGACGCGGCCCAGACCCGATCTACTGATGCACTTTTTGGCTTGATGCCACCACCCTGCAAGGTATTGGATGTTGGCATCGGTGTAGGTGCGACATTGAACCGGCTGCAGGCAGCAGGCTATTCGGCGCATGGGATTACCCCAGATAGCGCCCAAGTGCGTGCTGCAAAAGCCATTTATGGTGATCGGCTATCGGCAAGCGTTACGACTTACGAGTCGTTTGATCGTCAAATTGGGCAGTGGGATTTGCTTTTGTTTCAGGAAAGCGGCCAATACATCGATCTGCTTGAACTCTTTTCAAAGGCATCTGCGCTACTTCAGCCCAGTGGAACGATTCTTTTAGCTGATGAGTTTGCTTTAAAGCGCACCCAGATCCATCAGGAAAATCTGCATCTACTTGAGCATGTTATCAGTATCGGTGAGCGATTTGGTTTTGAGTTAATTACGCAGATCGATGTGAGTCGAGATGCTGCGCGGACTGTTGATGTTTTGATTCAGCTACTAACAAAACATCAGGGGTCGATCACGCATGATTTAGGTGTTCAAAAAGATCATGTGCTTGAGTTGATCTCGGCAAATCGGCGATATCAACAGATCTATGCTGAGAACCAATTTGGTTATTACTTAATGAAATTTCAGCGGATGCGTCAGCCGGTTGCCGTTCCCGGATGGATTCGTCCACAGCAATTTGAAGATGTACGAAGCCTCTTTAAAAGCGCTTTTGGCATTACGCTCTCGCCGGCGGTTTGGAGTTGGAAGTACGATCATGGGCGTGGTCAGGCCGTCGGAGTCTGGGAAGATGGCCGACTTGTGGCGCATTACGGCGGATTAACGCGGCCCATTTTATTTTTTGGACAGCAATGCTTTGCCTCTCAAAGTGCTGATGTCATGACCGAGCAGCATGCACGCGCATCGCTTGCGCGTCGCTCGCCGTTTTTTGTAGCTGCTGCAACCTATCTTGAGTGCACGACAGGATTCGGGCGGCACCATTTAATTGGATATGGTTTCCCGAGCGTCCGTGCCCGTAAGGCTCCCGAATTATTGGGGCTTTATTCCGGCCCTGTCGGCAAAATGCTGGAGCTCGCTTGGCCAGCACGCGATGCGAGTTTTAAAAAGTATTGTGTACGCAGCCGCCGTCTTAGTCTTTTGGATGCTGGAGATGCCAAACTTCTTGAGGCATGCTGGAGCCAGATGAAAAAAAGCTTGTCCCAGTATGTCGTTGGGGTGAGAGATCTTGCTTGGTTTGAGTACCGATATGCCAATCATCCCGAGAATTGTTACGAGATTTACTCAATGCACTACATCTGGCGCAGTGACCCGCTCGGAATCGTTGTGCTTCGACGACACCCCGATGGCCGATGTGAATGGGTGGATGCAATTGCAAGACCTGAAGCGCTCGGTTGGCTGGTTCACGGCATCCACAGGCTGCTGGAAAAGAAGCCGAACGCGACGCTTTTTGCGTGGGTTTCGGACAGCCTTTTGCCCCTGTTTAGTCAGAATGTGTCAGTTATCGATCTTGGGATTGGGATTCCGGCAAATGGCTGGACAAACGGCCCGGATGTTAATCGGCTCGCTAATCGTTGGTGGCTAATGGGCGGTGATATCGATTTTCGTTAGTTTTTAGCGCCCCGGCCAGACTTAGAGGGTACGCCAGGAGCGCGGTAGGCTCACCACCCCTATTTCTTTGTGGGGCTGGATAATCCGAAACCTAACGGCTTCGTAAACAGCCTCAAGCACTCGGATTGCTTGTTCGCACAATAAGAGAACATCAATTGAGTAGTCACCTCGTAATAGAGGAATTGCGTCGAACTCAACTTCGGCGATCACATGCCCTTCTGAGTCTCTGCGAAGAGTAATCTCATCACGCTCGGAGCTGGTGCTGGCAATGACTTTACGATTTGTGTCATGGATCACTACGGCGACGTGGGGGATAGGGTCGTATAAATTTGATTGAAATTTAATTCGAATCCCCACGCTGTCTCGGCCACTTTCAATTTCAGCAAGGGTAACCGAATCATAGACTTGGCGATTTTTGAGCATTTCAACCTGAGTAATGCGCGTCACGCCTGCCGAATCGTGGACAGAGCGTCGATCCAAATCGCCACTTTGGTCTCTTTGAAAATCAGAATGGATCGTTGTATTTTCTTCAAGAAACCTGGTGTAGCGAGGGATGATGTCGGCCGCAGCCCCGAGCCCCTGTACGCGGCCCCGATCGAGCCACAATACCCGATCGCAAAGCTTTTCGACCTGGTAAAGAACATGCGAACAGAACACGACACTGGCCCCGTTGGTTTTTAACTCCATGATGCGGTTGAAGGATTTTTTCGCGAATTGCCCATCCCCAACGGAGAGCGCCTCATCGATAATGAGAAGGTCGGGGTCGATCGCAGTGGCGATCGAAAATCCAAGTCGCACAGCCATTCCGGCGGAGTAGGTTCTGACCGGCTGATCAATAAACTCTTCAAGCTCTGAAAATGCGATTATTTCTTCAGATCGTTGGGAGAGCGTCTGCGCATTCATACCCAGAAGGGGGCCCTGCAGGACAATGTTTTCTCTGCCGGTCAACTCCATGGCGAGCCCCGCGCCAAGGTCAAGAAGTGCTGCGACCCGGCCATTGATTGATAGGGCGCCACCGCTCGGGGTGATGACCCCGGCAAGAATTTGCAGCAGCGTGCTCTTGCCCGCGCCGTTACGTCCGATCAGGCCGAGGCTTTCGCCGCGTCCGATTTCAAGGCTAATCGGCGCCAAGGCAAGCAGCGACTGTGAGGGCTCCCGCCCGAGAAGCAGTTCGACCAATCGGCGCCGGGGGCTGCTGACCATCGGATAGCGCTTCTGAGTCTCGCACAGGGTGATCAGAGTTGGGGGCAAAGGAATCTCATGAAGTAAGGACTCGGTAGAATTCTAACCAGTATGCGGCATTTTCTTTCCCGTTTTTTTGCAGCCTTGGCACATCGTGGCGGTGTCGCCAATACCCTTCGCCGCGCCAGCGAGGTCCACCGGCGCGAGGGTTGGCCAGGAATTGTTCTTCGGTTACGCAGAGTCTCGAGCACGGTGTTTGATGTTTACGGACGGCAGCAGTCGTATTTGCAATGGCTTGAAGAATTTTTTCCATCCTCGATTCAGCGCCATGATCAGCTGCGGGGTTTTATGCGCAATTGGAATTATCAACCGTTGATTTCGATCGTGGTGCCGGTCTATAACCCACGGCTAGACTGGCTGATACAAGCCATTGACTCAGTTCGGCATCAAATTTATCCCCATTGGGAGATCTGCTTAGCCGATGATGCTTCAACGCACCCGAAGGTCCGCATGCTACTGAGCGAATTAAGTAAAGAAGATCCGCGTATTCGAGTGGTTTTTCGCCCAGTTAACGGCCACATCTCGGCTGCAACAAACTCTGCAATCAGCTTAGCTCAGGGTGACTATCTTGGATTTCTTGACCAAGACGACTTGCTTGCCGCAGAGGCGCTTTTTTGGGTTGTCCAGGCGCTACAAGAATCACCAAGGCCGAAATTTTTATTTTCAGATGAGGATAAAGTCGATGAAAAGGGTAAGCGTTTTGCCCCGTTTTTTAAATGTGATTTGAATCGAGAGCTTTTGCTTTCACAAAACATGGTGACCCATTTCGCGGTTTATGAGTCGCGTCTTATCGAAAGCCTTGGGGGCTGTCGAATCGGGTTCGAGGGCGCCCAAGACTATGATCTGACGTTGCGCGCGATAGATGCATTACCCGCCAACGCGATCGTGCATATACCCCGAGTGCTTTATCACTGGCGGCTTCATCGAGACAGCACAGCCGGCAGTGCAAAAGCAAAGCCTTACGCTTTGATGGCTGCAAAGGCAGCCATCGAGGAGCATCTGCAGCGTAACGCAGAGACGGCTCAAGTCGCCACGAATGTCGACTTTGGTATTTGCCATGTGTCATTTGACTGCCCAAATCCGCGGCCGCTGGTGTCAATTCTGATTCCGACACGCAATGCATTTGAGCTTTTATCGACATGTATTGAAAGCATTCGAAAACTCACCGCCTACCCAGCTTATGAAATCGTTGTAATTGATAACGGCTCAAACGAGTCTGACGCCTTGTGCTATCTCGAGCGGCTATCGCGTCAAGATGGGTGCCGGGTCATCCGCGACGATAGACCATTTAATTTTTCTGCCCTAAATAATCGGGCCGCCGAGTCAGCGCACGGCTCGATTCTTGTACTTTTAAATAACGATACAGAAGTCATCCAATCGGACTGGCTCGATATACTTGTGAGCCAGGCGTCACGCCCTTGCAATGGGGTGGTTGGCGCGAAATTACTCTACCCTGATCGGCGTGTTCAGCACGCAGGCGTTGTGCTTGGAATAGGTGATTGCGCAGGTCATCTGCATCACGGATTAGAGGCCCACGATATGGGCTATTTTTCTCGGGCTGCACTTACTCAGAATTTCTCGGCAGTGACCGCAGCATGTTTTGCGGTTCGAAAAGAGATCTACATTGCCGCCGGTGGGCTAAATGAGCAACAACTGGCGATTGCTTTTAATGACATTGATTTTTGCCTAAAAGTTCAGTCGTTGGGTTATCGCAACGTCTGGGCTGCTGATTGCATACTGATTCACCATGAATCTGTATCACGTGGTTTTGAAAATACCCCAGAAAAAATTGAACGGTTCCGGCATGAAGTCGCCTACATGCAGTCGCGTTGGGGTCACATAATTTGGAATGACCCTTGCTATTCGCCGAACCTTACCTTAGAGGGTATGCACTGCCAGCTTGCCAATCCCCCCAGGGTTCCGGCACTACCTTTGCCCAATCAGTCCACGGCCAAAGCCAGCCCCGCGATTCGTTACGGATTGGTGATTCCCACCAAAAATGCCGGACCACGTTGGGAGCTTGTGCTTGCGAGTTTAAAAAAACAGCAAGGGCTAGCGCTTGAGGTATTGGTGGTGGATTCTGGCTCAACTGATCATACGAATCGCTTGACACGACTCTCAGGGTATCGGTGTGTTGAGATCGCACCGCAGTCGTTTAGCCATGGCAAAACGAGACAGCAAGCCCTCGAGCAACTGAACTGTGACGTTGTATTTTTTCTCACTCAGGATGCGGTGCTAGCGACGCCGACAAGCTTACTTGAACTGTCAAGCGCTTTTGATGACCCGCAGGTTGCAGTGGCTTATGGCAGACAACTGCCTAGGCCAGATGCAAAGTTTTCAGACTGGATGCTGCGTCGTTTTAACTATCCGGCTCAGTCTGCAGTTCGAAGCTTTGATGATCGAAAACGCCTCGGGCTGAGATGCGCATTTAATTCAAACTCTTTTTCCGCCTATCGTGTCAGCGCACTGTTAGCGGTGGGCGGTTTTGACGCAGAGATTCCTGTTGGTGAGGATATAGTGGCCTGCGCCGCATTGTTGCAGGCTGGCTATACGAGCGCCTACGTCGCGCATTCTTACGTGATTCACTCGCACAACTATCGGCTCGCTGAGGAGTTTGAGCGCTATCGGCAGATTGGTCAGATGCACAAAATGCGCCCTGAGTTGCTTGAGACGTTTGGTCGGC
>Ga0172372_10008619_pt1 | contig 13416 bp, 10 predicted proteins | sample LakKiv5m_2_FD_114544 | JGI IMG/M metagenome (GOLD analysis project Ga0172372, IMG submission 114544) | Freshwater microbial communities from Kabuno Bay, South-Kivu, Congo - kab_092012_9.5m | ecosystem: Environmental > Aquatic > Freshwater > Lake | place: Democratic Republic of the Congo...
CGCCGTCGGAGGGGTTGCTGATCCGAGTCCGTGAACTGGGATTCGTCCCGCTCGACCGTTGCAGGTGCCTCGGATCGCTGGTCCAAGATGGCCGATGAAGCCTCGGACGGCTGGCCCTGGTCGGCTCGTCGATGGCGTCTTCGGGCGAGCGTCGTGTCCGTGTTGTCGATGGTCTCGGGGCTCGCAGAGGGGCGGGCGGGGGAGATGATCTGTGGTGAGGCCGGTTTCCGAAAGGGCGTTCAGAGCGCCGGCAGGGTTCGCAGATCGGCTGCGGGCGCCGACGGCCTGCCGATTCTGACAGTCGGCCTCTGGGAACGAGACGGGCGCCGAGGGTGCCCCCGGGGCCTTCGCCGCCGCACGGAATCTGTAGTATCCCGACCCGCCGTGTCGATAACTGATCCGATGCAAACCGCTCCAGAGCAGCAGGGCGCGCCCTTCGAGGCGAGGCCAGTTCCGTTGTTCCGAATCGACCCGGGGTGGCCGTTCGTCATCGCGGGGTTGCTGCTTCTTGTCGCAGGGGTGCTCATCCCCGCGCAGCGCGACCTGCAGGAGCTCCGCAACACGCTCGAGATCCACCGCGCGCTCGAAGATCAGTCGATCCGCCAGCTCGCGGCGTACGACCGGTTCCTGAACGACCTCGAGCATGGCGACGAGCAGCTCGTCGGGCGTCTCGCCGCGAGCCAGCTCAACCTGATGCCGAAGGACGAGCGTTCGATGCTGCTCGTCCCGTCGCTCAACGCGACCGTCACGCAGTGGATCGAGGACTCCGAGCCCGCGATCCTGCCGAACCCGCCCGCGTACCCGGACACGCTGCTCTCGCGCCTTGCGACCGGACCGCGCCGCCTCTGGGTGCTCGCCTGCGGCGCGTTCCTCGTCTTCGTCGGACTGATGCTCTCGCCGAGCACTCCGCCATCCCGCCGCGGGGTTCGCAAGGCCGCGCCGGCGTCTGCGCCGTCCTCGCCCGAAGTCTCGCCGACAGCCGTCGCCGTCGCCGCGCTACCAGCAGTTGCGGTCGCGACCGTGGCGGTCGCGGAACGTGCGGCTGTGTCCCGCCTCGATTCAGTGTTCGAGGAGGTTGAGGTTGCGGACGAGATCGAAGTCGATGACGAGATCGAAGTCGATGACGAGATCGAAGTCGACGACGAAGTCGAAGTCGAAGTCGACGAAGAACTCGAAGTCGAAGCACTCGATGAAGCCGGCGAATCCTGCGTCGACGGCGACCCCGTCGCGATGCCCGAGGCCGTGCTCTCTTCCGACGCGGACGCCGTCTGCATGGCGGACCTGACGCGCGCCTCGGAGCGCGCGGCTGCCGTCATCGAGCTGAAGCCGTCGGACGTGATGGAGCCCGACACGCTTGACCTTCCTCGCGCCGAGTCCGAAGAGACCCTCGATGCCGGCGCATCGATCGCATCGATCGCGCGCGCGGAGACCGAGGAGATTCCGGGCGAGATCGACGCGGACGGCGATGATGAACCGCATCTGCCCTCGGCCAACGACCGCGCGCTCGATTCGCTGAGCCTCTTCCACGGCATCGGCGACGACCGCTGGATCTCGACCGGCGACCGCGCGTGATGGTGGCGTCGCGCTGAAAATCTCTCCGTAAATGGTGCGGACTTTCGCGGAGGCCTTCCGCGGGGCGGTAGTCTCGCGTCGTGAGCCAGTTCAACGAGACAAAAGAGCCGCCCCCGCGGGCGGTGGGCGGTCCTGCGCCCTTCGAAGCCACGGTCGAGCCGAGTGGTCCGCACGCAGCCGCCGATACGGATGCGCGCCGCGAGGCCGAGGTCGACGCCGCGCTGCGGCTCCTGCTCGTTCCCGGGATCGGCGTCGGCCGCATGCGTCTCCTGCGCGAGTCGTGCGGGAGCTTCGCGGCCGCCCTCGAGGCGCATCCGGCCGACGCGGCCGCCGCCCTCCGCGTCGAACCTGCCGAGGCCGCGCGGCTCCTTTCGGCGGCGCGCGGCGCGGACGATGCCCTCGCGACCGAGCGCGAAGGGGCGCGACGGAGCGGGGTCGTGTTCCGGCTGCTCTCCGATCGCGACTATCCCGAACTGCTGCGCGCGTCGCCCGACCCGCCGGAACTCCTGTTTGTGCGTGGAGAACTCGACGCGGCGCCTGAAGCCGCGGTCGCGATCGTCGGGTCGCGCCGCGCCACGGCGTACGGCTGCCTGCAGGCGGGCGCGATGTCGGTCGCGCTCGCGGAGCACGGCATGACGATCGTCTCGGGCGGCGCGCGCGGGATCGACGCCGAGGCGCACCGCGGCGCGCTGCGGGCGGGCGGCCGCACCATCGCTGTCCTCGCGACGGGATTCGCGCACCCGTATCCGTCGGAGCACGTCGGGCTCTTCGAATCGATCGTGGAGGGCGGCGGGGCGCTCGTCACCGAGCAGCCGTCGTTCGTGACGGCGAGGCCCGATCTCTTTCCCCGCCGCAACCGCGTGATCGCCTCGCTCCCGCTCGTGACGGTCGTCGTCGAGGCGGCGCTGCGCTCGGGCGCGCTCCTCACGGCGCGGATCGCGGTCGACGATCTCTCGCGCGACGTCGGCTGCGTGCCCGGGCCTGTCACGAGCGCGCTCTCCGCCGGCTGCCACCGCGCGATCCGCGAGGGATGGGCGAGCCTCGTCACCGGCGCCGACGACGTCGTCGCGATGCTCGCCGGTTCGCGCACCCTCGTGAGCGGTGCGCAGGAGGCCGCGCAGCGGACACGCGCGGATCCGAAGCCGCCGGCGCGCACGCCGCGGGCCTCTTCGCGAGCGGCTCCGCGCGAGGCGCCGCGATCGAACGGCGGTCCCATGCGTTCGAAGGACGCATCCGAACTCTCCGCCGCGATCAACAGGCTCGGCCGCGCCGGATTCGACGAACTCGAGCGGGAGCTCGCGTGGACCGTGCCGCGCATCGCGACCGCGGCGCTCGAGCTCGAGCTCCTCGGACTCGCCGAGCGCGACGCCGAGGGCGCGTTCCGCGTGAAGTCGCGCCGACTCCCGTGAAGTCGCGCCGGGAAACCGCGCCGACTCTCGTGAAACCGCCCGATTTCGCGGTTTGCCGCCATCTTCGGTGGCTTCATGCGCGACTCGCCGAGGTTCGCGAATGACGGCGGGGCCGATATGGGTCTTCTCAGGTGAGGTCCGTGCGGGATGTTCCGACGGCGCCGCGGATGCGGCTCCGCGTTCGGCAAAGGACGCGCGGACTTGAAGAGGGGAATGGACGGGGCGTCGATACATCCGATGGTGGAGGAGTCCAGCGGGTCGTGGGCGTGGCTGCGGGAACGCCCCATCCGGCTTTCCGAAACACGCGTCGCCACCGGAGGCGGAAACCCTGCGACCAAGGGTGCATTCAAGCTGAGGATCAGCGTGCCGAGACTTGCGATCATCTCCGACATCCACGGCAACCGCGTCGCGCTCGAACAGGTGCTGCGCGACTGCGAGGTCCGCAACGTCGACGCGATCTTCTGCCTCGGCGACATCGTGGGCTACGGCCCCGAGCCGGCGGAGTGCCTCTCGATCGTGCGTTCGAGCTGCCGGCTGAGCATCCGCGGCAACCACGAGGACGCGCTGCTCCATCCCGACGTGACCAAGACCTGGAATCCGGTCGCCCGCGCGGGCATCGCGTTCGCGCGCCGGACGATGTCGCCCGACTCGCTTGCCTTCGTCGGTTCGCTGCCGTCGTCGTTTGCGATCTCGGAGACGCTTCTCGGCGTCCACGATTCGCCGGTTCCGTCCGAGGACGGCATGAGCTACCTGCGGACGCGCGAGGACGCGGCCGAGGCGTTCGGCTGGTTCGGCGAGCGTTTCTGCCTGATCGGCCACACCCACGTCCCGTCGTGCTTCACCACGCCGCTCAGGTCGGCGCGCGACGCCATCGGCGCCGGCGACATCGAGGAGCACGACCTCCACGTGTCCGAGCAGCGGATCTCGGTGCCGCTGCCGAAGAACGGACGGGCGATCATCAACCCCGGATCCGTCGGCCAGCCGCGCGACCGCGACCCGCGCGCGAGCTACGCGATCCTCGACCTCGGGCGCAACGTGCTCGAACTCCAGCGGGTCGAGTACGACGTGGCGGAGGTCCTCCGGCGCTCGATCGCGGTCGGGCTGCCGCCGGTCGTCGGCGAGCGCCTCGCGATCGGCGCGTAGCGACCGTCATCCGGAACGCAGCGGGCCGCGCGAACTCCTGGTCGATCGGTGGATGCTGAAACCGCGCGGGATCTCGGCGCGGGCGCGGCTCGGCCAAGGGTGCTACATTCCGCCCCTTCCATGACGGTCGAGAAGCCACCACCGGGGACCGAAACGGTCCTGATCCTTGACTTCGGCAGCCAGACCGCGCAGTTGATCGCGCGCCGAGTGCGCGAGTCCGGCGTCTTCAGCCTCCTCGTGTCGCCCTCGATCTCGGTGGACGAGATCCGGGCGCTTTCGCCGAAGGGCCTCATCCTGTCCGGCGGCCCCGCGAGCGTCTTCGAGAAGGGCGCGCCGACCTGCGACCCGGCGATCTTCACGCTGGGGCTCCCCGTCCTCGGCATCTGCTACGGCATGCAGCTCATGAGCCACCTGCTTGGCGGCGCCGTCCAGTCCGCGGCCCACCGCGAGTATGGCCGCGCGAAGATCGACGTCCGCGAGTCGGGCGACCTCTTCGCGGGGGTCGACGCGCACGCGACGGTGTGGATGAGCCACGGCGACCAGGTGACGAAGGTCCCGGCCGGATTCGAGGTGCTTGCAAGCACGGGGACCTGCCCGTTCGCGGCCGTCCGCGACCGCGCGCGGCGCTTCTACGGCGTCCAGTTCCACCCCGAGGTGACGCACACGCCCCAGGGCGGCGACATGCTCGCGAACTTCCTCTTCAAGGCCTGCGGCTGCGCGGGCTCGTGGAAGATGTCCGACTTCGTCGACGCGGAGTGCGCGCGCATCCGCGCCCGCGTCGGGGACTCGAAGGTGATCTGCGGTCTCTCGGGCGGCGTCGACAGCTCGGTGGTGGCGGCGCTCCTCGCGAAGGCGATCGGCAAGCAGCTCGTCTGCATCTTCGTCGACAACGGGCTCCTTCGGAAGAACGAGCGCGACCTCGTCGAGACGACCTTCCGCGACCACTTCGACGTCGACCTGCGCGTCGTCGACGCGAGCCGCGAGTTCCTCGGCGACCTCGCGGGAATCGTCGAGCCGCAGGAGAAGCGCCGCCGCATCGGTCACCGCTTCATCGACGTCTTCAAGGAGGCGGCGAAGTCGATCCCGGGCGACGTGCGGTTCCTCGCGCAGGGAACGCTCTACCCGGACGTGATCGAATCGGGGCACGGCCACGCCGGGACGAGCGCGAACATCAAGCTCCACCACAACGTCGGCGGACTTCCCGAGCAGCTCGGCTTCGAGCTCGTCGAGCCGATGCGGCTCCTCTTCAAGGACGAAGTGCGCGCGCTCGGCGAGGTGCTCGGTCTTCCGCAGCAGATCGTGTGGCGCCATCCTTTCCCCGGACCCGGACTTGCGGTCCGCGTGATCGGCGACATCACCCGCGAGAAGCTCGACGTGCTGCGCGAGTGCGACCGCATCCTCCTCGAGGAGATCGTGTCGGCGAACCTCTACCGTTCGACGAGCCAGGTGTTCGCGGTGCTTCTGCCCGTGAAGTCGGTCGGCGTGATGGGCGACGGACGCACCTACGACTCGACGGTCGCGATCCGCGCCGTCGACACGCAGGACTTCATGACCGCGGACTGGTCGCGCATTCCCTACGACGTGCTGGCGACGGTGTCGAACCGCATCATCAACGAGGTGAAGGGCGTCAACCGCGTCGTGTACGACATCTCGTCGAAGCCGCCCGCCACGATCGAGTGGGAGTGAGCGCTCGAGCCTCTCTCACCGCATGATCGACTGGCGCTCGATCATCACCTGCAGCGTCTGGCAGACGAGGTCGATCTCCCGCTCGCCGACTGCGGTCGAGAAGGGCAGGGCGATCAGGCGGTCCGCTGCCCGCTCGGCGACCGGGAAGTCGCCGGGAGAGTGGTGATCGGCGAACGCGGGCTCGAGCGGCAGCACGACGGCGGGCGCGAGCGCGGCGATGTCGTGGCGAAGCAGGCCCTGCACGATGGCGTCGCGGTCGTCGCGGGAGTACCGCTCGCCGAGGCGCACCGCGAAGTGCGACCAGCTGACGGTGCCTTCGGCGCACGGAGCCGGCAGCACGAGGTCGGGATGGAGGGCGAGCCTGCGGATGTATCCGCGGAAGACTTCCTCGAGGCTCGCGCAGGTCTCCTCGAAGCCCGCGAGGCGCACGCAGCCGAACGCCGCGGCGAGCATGCCGATGCGCGCGTCCTGGCCGACGCGCTCGACCCGCGGGATGCCGCCGATCTTCTCCCAGTCGTTGCGCGGGTCGAGGACGCCGAGGTTGCGCGCGAGCCGCAGCGCGTGCGCGAGGCTGTCGTCGTTGGTGACGCAGACCGCGCCGCCCGAGCCGATTGTAGAGTCGCGGTCGCCGAGCGACACCACGGCGATGCGGCCGAATCGCCCGACGGGATCGCGTCCGAGGGTTCCACCTAGGCCGCCGACGAGGATCTCGAGCAGCGGGATCTCGTTCCGCGAGGCGAGCGCCGCGAGTTCGTCGAGTCCGGCGGACTGGCCGTGCAGCGCGCATCCGACGACCGCGCGCGTCTGCGACGAAAGCCGTGCGGCGGCGTGCAGTCCGCGGAGATTCATCGACTTCGGATCGACATCCGCGTAGAGGGGCCGCGCGCCGATGCGCGCAAGCGCCGCGCCGAGCGACACGGGTCCGAGCGCAGGCGCGACCACGTCGACCCCGCGCGAGATGCCGAGCGCCTCGAGGCTCGCCTCGATCGCCATGCCGGTCGAGGCGAAGGCGACCGCGAAAGGGCGCTCGACGATGCGTGCGACCGAGCGCTCGAGTTCCGCCTCGATCGCGAGCGGTTCGCGGCGGAGCGAGCGGATGGTCTCCTGCATCGCGGTCCACTCGGCGCGCGACGGTGGCGGCGGCCCGATCAGGATCGGTTCGCTCATTGCGCCGCGCTCCCGCCCGAGGGGGCCGTCGCGGCGCCGTTGCCGTCGGCCGGGTCGATCGCTGCGATCGCCTCGATCGCGCCGTCGACACGCCCGGCGTGCCGAAGCCAGAGCCACGACGCCTGCACCCGCACCGCCGGATCGACCGACACGGCGCCTCCCGCGATGTTCGCCAGCACCTGCAGTTCCTCCGAAGTCACCTGGTCCATCGTGCGCGCGCGGGCGACGGTGATGACCGCCTCGCCGAAGCGCGACGCCTTGCCCGAGGCCGAAGACGCGACGCGCGCGGCCTCGGGTGTTCCCGCCGCGGCCAGCACGAGAAGCAGCGGGTCCTGCGCATCGGTGTTCGGCTGCGCGCGGTCGAGCGCCGCCCGCAGTTCCTCGGGCGCGACGACTGCAAGCCGCGCAAGCGCGCGCATGACAGGCTCGAGCAGCGGTCCGAGCGAGCGCTGCTCGGCCTCGAACAGCTTGAGGCACTCGAGCCCGAGCGCACGGTCGGCGGACGGGCCGAGCCGGCGCGCGCCCTCGAGCGCGGCACGCAGGGTGATGCGGTGCTTCAGGCCCACGAGCTTGCCGTAGGCGGCGGTCTCGTCGCCCGCTGCGAGCAGGATGCCGGCGTCCGCGATCGTCTCGATGAGGGTGTCGCCGTTTCGAAGCCGGTTCCACTCGCTCGCGGGCGCGCGGGCGCCGCTTGCGACGAGGATCGCGGCGTGGCGCATCAGGGAGACCTGCGAGCGGTCGCCCTCGACCGCCTTCGCGAGCACAGGATAGCCGGCCTCCGCGTCGAGGACGAGAAGCGATCCGAGCGCCCGCGACCGCGCGTCGCCTGCGAGATCGGGAAGCTCCATCAGCGATGCGACGAAGGACGAGGCACTCTTGAGACCGTCGATCGAGGAGGCTTCCGCGATCTTGGCGACGGTCTCCGAGCGCGACAGGGGCGAAAGCGCCGCCACGCGCTCGCGCACGCGAGCGGTCGCGGCCGAGGCCTCGGGAGCGCCGAGATCAAGGAGGATCGCGAGCGCGAAGCCGGCGACCTCGGGCGTCATCGAGTCGAGAAGCCTGACGAGTTCGGCTCGGTCGGGCTCGCCTCCGAGCCGGCGCAGTTCGCCTGCGAGGAGCACGCGCTGGCTCGCGCCGATGTCGTCCCACGACATCATCGCCCGCACGCGTTCCTGGTCCGCGAGTTCGAGCGCAAGCACGGCGGAGATCGCGAGCTCGCGGTCGGCTTCGCGCGGCAGCGACGCGATCAGCTCGGGATCGACCTTTCGCGCGGGATCGATCTCCGCGAGTCCGAGCACGCTGTCGACGCGGAGCGACCAGTCGTCCGAGCGGAGCAGCTTCTCGAGAAGCGGCCGCGTGGCGGGATCGCGCAGCTCGCGCAACGCGACCATCGCGGCGTGCTGGCGCCCGTCGTTGCGCGACTGGACTCCGTCGCGGAGGACGCGGACCGCCGACTCGAAGGGATCGACCGGGCCGTACTGCGCCGAGGCACGGTCGGTCGCGAAGGGCGCTGCGGAGAGCGACACGGCGAGAGCAAGCGTTCGGAGTCGTTCCACGGACCGAAGAGGCATGGCGCGAGTGTAGCCGCTTGGGCATGCTGCGAAACCTCGCCGCGAGGCATCCGCTCCGCGAGCGACGGGTCGTGCATCGGCGGCGTCCGCGCCTCATGGCGGGTCGACGCGCAACCTTCCCCGTTTCCGTCAGCTCTCCCGGTCGCGACCGGAGCGGGCGAGGTCGTGTCGGAGCTGGTCGACGACCTCGCGGACGCTCTCGCCGCCGGCGGAGACGCGGTCGTCGCGCTCGATCATCGCCCGCAGGCGCTGGGCGGCGGTGTGGACGGCGGAGTGGGTGTCGCGACCGAGGGCCCGCGCGATCTCGGGATAGCTGTGGGTGGTGAGTTCGCGGGCGAGATGGGCGACGAGGCCGCGCGCGACGACGGTTCGCGCGTGGCGGCCGCTGCCGAGGAGATCCTCGCGGGTGACGCGCAGGCGCTCGCAGACACCTTCGACGATCTTCCCGAGGCGGATCGGTTGCGCGCCGCTGGCCGCGGTGGCCTCGTCGCCGAGGAAGCGGCCGACGGTGCCCGGACCGATCTGCCCCCGAAGACCGTCGAGCTCGACCAGGGCGCCGAGACGCATGATCGCTCCCTCGACCTCGCGGATCGAGCCTGCGCATCGCCCGGCGACGGCGTCCTCGGCGGCCGCAGTGAGGTCAAGGCCACGCTCGCGCGCCAGCCGTCGGACGAGTTCGACGCGGGTCGCGCGGTCGGGCCGATCGACCTTGACGACCATCCCCGAGAGGAACCGGCTCACCAGCGACTGGCTGAAACGGCGGATGTGGCGCGGGTGCTCGTCCGACACCAGCGCGACGCGTGCGCCGCCGAGGTCGATCGCGTCGATGGTGTGCAGGAACTCGGCCTGCGTCGCGGTCTTGTTCGCGAAGAAGTGGATGTCGTCGATCGCGAGCAGGTCGACGCGGCGCAGGCGCTTGCGGAAGTCGTCGAGCGTCCCGGCACGGACCGAGGCGATGTACTCGTTGGTGAACTGTTCGGCGGTGACGTAGCGGATCACCTGCCTCGGGGCGCGGTCGAGACGCCGCCTGCAGATCCCCTGGATCAGGTGGGTCTTGCCCACGCCGCACTCGCCATGGATGAAGAGGATCGACGGAGCGTCCTTCGCGCCGTCTCCGAGGCGCTCGCTCGCGGAGAAGGCAAGGCGGTTCGACTCGCCGACCACGAAGTCCTCGAGCCGGCGGAACGACTGGCTCCGCGACGGCCGCACGGGTTCGAACCCCGACGCCGGGGACGTTCTGCCGGCCCGCTGTGTCGGCCTCGTCGCCGAGGCGGAGTCGCCGGACGTCTCGCCCGAGCCGATCGCATCGGTTCGGCGCCGCCGTTCGGCACCGCGTACGGCGGCATCCGAGGCGGCGCGATCTGCGTCGGACGCTTCCGCGATCGCGATGCGGACCTGGGCGTCGCCTCCAAGCCCTTCGGCCGCGGCGGCTTCGAGCGCCTCGCGGAAGTGCCGGTTGATCCAGTCGTAGACGTAGGTGTTGGCGGCGCGGACCTCGACGGCGCCATCGCGGACGCTCAGCGCCGTGCCGTTGTCGAACCAAAGGCTGTAGCGGTGGGGACCGATCGCGGTCGCGAGCGACCTGCGGACGCGGTTCTCGGCGTCGCGGCGGACGGATGCCCGCGGCTGCGGCTCCACCGCCGCGGCGTCGGCGTGGTCGTTCGAGTCGGAAGAGGCTCGGCTGTTCGGCATCGCGGCTGAGGGGACGCAAGGTGCGGGAGACTGGGCCGGCCGAGACGAGGCGACCGAAGTCGTCTCCGAAGCCCGGCGCGCCGCGGTTCGATGGCGGAGCGCAAGACAGCCTCGGGCAGGTCAGAAAGCTGCCGCGCACGGGGAATCAAAGGATCGGGAAACCACCAACGTCGATGGACCGGCCGACGTGCGCAGCCTGGGCGGCGCGCGTCGTGTGAACTCTGCGTCTCAGTGGCCGACGGTGACTTGGCTAGGCCAAATGGCTGGAAGCAAGCGGCTGGAAGCAAGTGCCTCAAGCCACGGGCAAACAGCCATACGCTCGAAGCACGGTGCTTCGCGGCGACCACCACGGATCCGCTGGGACGGGAGAACACATCGGTCCATCTTGGCTCCGCCACGGCTCGGCTGCGGAGGCCCGCGTCCCTGCGAGCGACACGGACTGTAGTGCGAGTTTGAAACTGTTCAAGCCGCGTGAAGACCGATTCCGCGCGCTCGCTTCGGAACTGCCTTGATTCCCGCGGTTTGCGACTTTTCGCCGCGGCCGCCGCTGCGGCCGACGCTTCCTGTGGATAAACCGCGGAAGAGCGGCGGGGCGCGGCGTGGCTTGCAAAAGGAATTTGGATCGGCTTGCGCCCGAATGCGCTTGACAAGCGGTCGCGTTTCGACTCGCACGCGAGGCGGCGCTTCGCGCAAGCCGTCCGTGCGCGTGTCGCAGCGCGCCGTCACGCGCATGACCGCGACAGCCGGCGCACGAGCGCGACACGCGAGATCGTCCTGCGAAAACCGTGCGATTCGTAGAGCCGCTTCGCCGGCGCGTTGCGCGAGTCGACGGCGAGCGTGACGGTGTCGATGCGCGCGGCGCTGCATTCGTGAAGACCCGCCGCGAGGAGCGCCCGAGCGATTCCGCGGCCGCGCGCCGCGGGCGCGACGCCGAAGTACGCGAGCTCGGCGCTCGTTCCTTCGGGCGTCGCGTTGAGAAGGCAGACGCCGACGGGTCTTCCATGTTCGTGCGCGACAAGCCAGAAGCGCCGTCGCGCCCCCGAACCGAAGTGGCCGTCGAGGACATCGCCGGTCGCGCGCATTCCCGCGAGGCCCGGGCAGTCCATCGTGCCGAGGTAGGTCGACTCGAGGAGCGCGATGAGTTCGCGGCGTCGTTCCGGTCCGAGCCTCTCGGGATCCGTTCCGTCGAGCACGTCGCCGGGCGCTGCGCGCTCGATCGACAGTCCCGGCGGGATCTGCGGCATCGGAAGCGCGCCGGATCGCGGCAGGGCGCGTTCGAGGTAATCGAGCGTCGCCATCCGTCGAAGGCCTCCCGCTTCGAAGGAAGCGATGTCGAGCGCGAGCGCCGGGTCGACGAGCGCCTGCGCCAGATCGGCTTCGGACGCGCAGGCGTCGCCGGCGACGTGGACGGCGCGGCCGAGGTTGCGGACGTCGTCGTCGTTTCGGGCGTGCGATGCGACCAGCATGGCGGTCCGGCCCACGCTCGGGACGACGAGGACGGCGAGGCGGTACCGCCCCCCCGAATCCGCAACGCACCAGATCAGGTCGAGACGGATGGAGGCGCTCTTCGCCTGCTCGACGAAGCGTGCCGCGGCCGCCGGTCCGGCCCCGAGGAGCGCCGACATGGCGTCGCCCGTCCGCTGGGGATCGACTTGGACGATTCGGTAGGCCGGGGGCGACGCTGTCATCGAGGTGGACGGGGTTGTTGGACGGGGTTGTTGGACGGGGTTGTTGGACGGGGGACGACGACGGGGAAGGGCGGGTGCCGCGCGACGGGACGGGCGGTCGGACGGAGCCTATCCCAAGAGTGTTTCGATGGGTGCGACCGACCGGGGGAATCGATCCGCGAACCGTCCGGCGGCCGGCGCGCAGGCGGAAGGCCGGAGTCGTTACACTCCCTGTCCACGCGCGCGGCCCTTGGCCTCGGCGAACCCTGGAGAGTCCTGATGCTCGGTGACAGCCGCGTCCGTTCCGTCCTCACGCTCTGCGCCTTCGCGGCGATCCCGCTTTCGGCGCTGCCGACCATGTCGGCCGTCTCCGCGCGCGCCGCGACGGCCGCGCCGGTCGCAAACGCAAAGGAACTCGAGTTCGCTCCGAGCGAGCTCCGCCTGTGGAAGGATCCCGAGACGGGCGACCACTTCTGGTACTTCACATACGAGGTGGTGAACAACACGGGCAAGGACCAGCGCTACGCGCCCCGCATCGAGTTGATCATCGACGACGGCCGCATCGTCCGCCAAGGCGAAGGCGTCGCCTCGCGGGTGGGTCGCGAACTCAAGCAGTACCTCGGCGACCCGCTGCTCGAGGACCAGTTCGAGATCCTCGGAACCGTCCTCCAGGGCAAGACCCACGCCAAGAGCGGCATCGTGATCTTCCGCGCGGACGACCTGAACCCCACCGAGCTGACCGTCATGGTCCAGGGGCTGTCGAAGGAGACCGAGAAGCGTCCGAACCCCAAGACCGGCGAGGTCGAGACGCTGCGGAAGACCGCTCGCATCGATTATCTGGTCGCAGGGGACCCTCGGCCGGCCTCAACCGAGCTCTATCCGATCGTTTCCCGCGAGTGGATTTTCCGCTGAGGCTTCTGTATTCTCTCCCGACTCAGGACTGATTCGGAGGCGTCTCGCCCCGGGCAGTCGCTCCTCCGTCAGACGCGGGGGAATCCGTCCGGAAGTTCGCGCTTAGGAGATTCCGTCGTGGCACACAAGAAGGGTCAAGGCTCAACCAAGAACGGACGCGATTCGAACCCGCAGTTCCGTGGCATCAAGCTCTACGGCGGCGAGACGGCGAAGGCCGGTTCGATCATCGTGCGCCAGTGCGGCACCGTCTGGAAGCCGGGCTACCTCGTCCACATGGGCGCGGACTTCACGCTCATGGCGGAAGCCGAGGGCAAGGTCGTCTTCAAGGGCGGTCGCGTGCACATCGTGCCGAGCGATCCGGCGACGCCGCGCTACTCGTACGTCTCGTGACGGATCGTGACGCTTCCGGCGCGTGTGCGCTGTGAACTGCCTCTGATCGATCAATCCAACGCCGCGTGCGCCTGCGCGCGGCGTTTGCTTTCGGCGCGGTCCGCGCCGACACTGGGCGCAGGCACTCACCGCGATGCTCGTCGACGAAGCCATCATCCATGTGCGCAGCGGCAAGGGCGGCGATGGCGCCGTGCACCTCCGCCGCGA
>Ga0172372_10008620_pt1 | contig 13414 bp, 12 predicted proteins | sample LakKiv5m_2_FD_114544 | JGI IMG/M metagenome (GOLD analysis project Ga0172372, IMG submission 114544) | Freshwater microbial communities from Kabuno Bay, South-Kivu, Congo - kab_092012_9.5m | ecosystem: Environmental > Aquatic > Freshwater > Lake | place: Democratic Republic of the Congo...
ACAGGTGACCGGTCCATCCGACCCGCGGCACCGTACCACCAGACATGACAGTTGGCGGGAAGCGCGCTTGAGAGGCCGGCGGTGGAGACAAACTCGTATCGGACGATGAGTGGCTGTCGTTGGCGAGTTGCAACGCCGTCGGGGAACTTGTGGCAGGAGAGCATGGCCAGCATCACCACGGTGAGGCTTACACGTGAGGGTTTCATAGGGGTTCGGCTTATGACAGGGAGACGGCTGACCAGCATCGGTCAACGGTCTCCACTTGCGCATATCGAACCCGTAGATCAAGTTATTGCACAGATCAAATCAAATTTATTTAAATTATAGCATGCATGACATAATATGACGACCTATGTGACGATACTGCATATTTAATTGCATCGATGCTACGCGTAGTTGTTGGCATTCATTCGCATTTTCGCCTCACTTTCGATTCATGCTGCGGAGAGTATGTCGCGTATGATGTTCAAATGGTGGCGGGTGTGGATATCCAGCAGGATGTAGGTGTTTTTCCGGTTCAGGCTTCCGAACAAGGGGTGTTCGAAATACTGGTTGGGGTGGGCCGTAGCAAGTCTTCCGACGGCTATTTCCGCCTTGCTGAACAATCGATCAAAATCAATGGGGTGTCCACCTTTAGGTTTGACTTCATCGGGCGCCTTCCCTCTACCTCTGGGAAAACGGTCTCGGAAAAAGATCAGGGTTCGGACTAGATTGAACCTCGGCCTATAGTTTGACGGATTCGAATCACATAGGCTGCCAATGATCTTCGTGACAACGAGCAGGGAGTGCTCTATATGCCAACCAATGTTCACCACCGATACCCCATGGTGCTGTTTTTCGGCAAGCTGCACATACTGTTTGAGATCGGAAAGCACGGTCAGTAAGTCTCTCATGAGCCGCATTTTTCAATTTGTCGAAGAAGAATGACGAAGATTACTAGATCTTCTGAGATAATGACTTATTTTTAAATAGTCTACCATTTTAGTAGATTTTTTTGGAAATCTCGTCAACCCGTCATTTCTTTGTTCCCGGTCGCTGACCAACTTATCGAGAAAGGCAGAGGGAATGGCCCTGAGAAGGCTTTGCAACCCTTCCGCGGCGCGCGCTTTACTTAGCGGTAGATTTATCGTAAATCGTCAATTTATCCGATGGGTGAATATTCCGAGTGATGCTGACCACCTGATCAACGTGAAGCTAACCGAATTCCGAGACTTCCCTTGCCAATACCCTGTATTCGTCATCAAGAAGATTGGTGTTTTCTGATAGAAAGATCATTGGTAACGTAAGAAGTGATTTTAAGCAAGGTAATAGAGCTCTTGTCTGACGGACATCGAGCAATACATAGGGCGCTCAAAGCATCGGCGAGATGATCGAGAAATTGTCATGGGTCGGAAAAGATCCGATTTCCATGACTTTATCCATATACTGCAAAGAAGCATGATGAAGACCAAATCGAGTTCTATCAATCGGATATTTATATTTCAATATTGAGCTCACAGGTTTAAAGTAATACAATCCATATTGGGATGTAAGTAGTTTTTCCTCGAGTCCCATCTTAATGACATGTGAAATCAACACATGCGAAGCAGCCACATTAAAGGAGATCAACCTTTGTTCGAGATCGAAAGGAATCTGTCTTCTGTGTGGGATCTGAAGCAGTGGGTCAGCCCAGGATGCATAGGTATTGTAGAATAGATCATCGCCGTCAGGTTCAAGTTTTTCGTACCTCTTTGTCGTTTCATTTGCAAGGATATCTCCAAAATAGACCTTTGTTTCAGCAGGATTGAATTGTCTGATTGTAGGATTCAAAATTGTCCCTTTTTCATCAAGCGTAATCCAGAAATGAGACAGTTGCATATGGCCTTTCATCGCTTTACCAAAAGTGAATTCGTGTCCGATTTCCATCAGTAAGAACAATACAGACAATGGGTAACACAATGAGAAACAATAACCGTCAGGTATATCATTCCCGTATGTTTGTTGAACGAAGTCTTCAGATATTACCTTGACTGATTCGTAATTCATTGCTACCATTTTTTTATTGTTACCTAACTTCAACTTGCTAACGCAAAGTAAGAACTAATAAATTCTACTTTGCCATATGATAAAATATCAACGAATCAACAGCGATGAACGCGAAGCGATTGCCATTCTTAGGTCAAAAGGATACCCATCGAATCGCATAGCAGAGTTTCTTGGGCGCTCTGTATCATAAATAACAAGAGAGGTTAAGCGAAACAGCTATTCTGGAGTATATCGTGCCTTTCCGGCCCATTACAGGGCCGAGGAAAGGCAACGATATACTCAATCGAAATCAGACTGCCAAGACGTAGGCTTTCAGTCGCTTATATTCAATCCATGATGCCCTGTTCGATCTCCTTGATGACAAGCCTTGATTGCTCAACGGTCGTCTCGAAATACTTCGCCATGATCCTACCCATGTCGCTGGTCCTGGCATCTAGGGTATTGCGCCGCATGATCCCGAGAATGCGCTGATGTAACTCAGCTGTATGGACGATGATCTTGCCCAGTTCCTTTCCAAGTACTCTGGCAGCGATCATCAGGAGCCCACCCCTGCCGTCGTCTACTGAAGGGGCCTCCGAAAAAAGATCTGAATGGTGCTCCCAGATGACCTCCTTGTTGATCTCGAAAAAATGGTCGAGTATCTCTGCGATGTCTGTGATGTCATCGCTCCGCAGTTCGGGACGGTCGTCCCAGGCAATCAGTTTCAACAACACAATGCCAGGCAGTGTCGCAAGCTTGAACCGATACCCGCCTTCGAGTTCGATCTCCGGAAGACCCAGGGCGTAGACCTCCCTGAATCCCTCCACATGCATGCTGGTGAATCCGCTCCCCGCTACGGTGACCCTTCGCTCGTTATCCTCGATCTCTCCGAATGGTAGCAGGTCGATCTGCGTTCCGTCCTTCCAAATCAGAACAAATGCGTTCTCATGTGTGGAGAGGAAGCCTTCGGCATGCGTCAGATGGTCTATCAATTTTTCATACATCCCCGCCTTGCTGATAAAGACACCGAAATCCACATCGCTTGTCTGCCGCTTGGGTGCGATGCCGTGAACACCGCTCAGCCAGGCATTGCGTGACACGGCTCCCACGAGGAAATAGTCGATACCGAAGCGTGTGAACCCCCTTTCCAAGGCGGAGAGCACCTCTCCAAAACCCGGATCCAGCCGCAGGCGGTCAAAGTCCGTCCTGTAGGTATTGCTCATAGACCGTTTTTGCAATGTCCATGCATCTGCGATCACCCGTGTTGATCAGGTCGGTATACACGAGTAGCGGCGGGACCACCCTTTCGTCCGCCCCTTCCGTCTGCCAGAACTTGCCGTATGCCGTCACCGGACCTTTCTCATCCGGTAACAGCCGGTAGTTACGCATTAGTTCCTGTCTGGTCTCAAGGGTGTAGAGGGTGAACAACCCCGGTTTCAAGCGATTGGTCAACAGGTCGGCCGCCGGTTCCGAACCCCACCATGTCTTGTCATGTTGAAGTTCAATCCGTTTCCAATTGAGCATGTCCTCCTCTTTCAAAAAGCGGAAGGTGCCCAATTTCAGGGAAGGCTTCAGTTTCTCCTCATAGCCCACCACCCATCGCTCAAGCAACGCCTGTCTGTGGTGCAACGCAATCCTGTTGCGTTCCAGTTCGAGCAGGAAACCCTGCTGCTTCAGATCATTGAAGACCACGTTGATGTTCCCGAACACTACCCCTGTTCGCTTCGCTATCTCCCGGTAGGTCAGATCCAGCAAAGCCGGTTCCTGCAGCAGATGAAAGACCAGCCGCAACCCCGTCTTGGTGAAGGCTCTACCCGTCTTCTCCCTCGTCACTTTGGTCGTCCCCTTCCTTTGACGCTCGATCCAAAGCAGAATGCCAGTTCCCCTGTAGTACAGGTTTCCATCGGACTCCAGATAGGCGACACCGCCGAGACGTAACCACTCTTTGACTTTCGGTTGGATGTGCTCGGCAACCACCAACAGGGGGGCGTATCTCTCTGTAAGGCGCTGGATGTCAGCCAACTGTGCAGGATGGACAAACCTTCTCACAACCAGATGGGTCTTCTGTGTTCGCCCATCATACCTGAAAGTCAGAAGCCCGTCCGTATCCGAGGTTTTGGGCTCGGTGATTACACCAGGCACCCCCGTATGGGCTTCCAGCTGCTCCAAGGCATCCCGCAAAAACTGCTTCCGGGTCATGTTTACAAACATATGCTGTTTACTTTATATAAACATTAATTTTTTATAAACAAATGAAAATGCCACCCAACGGTGAAGGGAAATCTTCGCGAAAACGGAAGTGGAAAAAAATTCACACAATGACTGACACCCGTCCACAACACCGGTCCAAAAAACCCATACTCTTCGGCCTATCAAACAAAAAAGGCACCGAAACCGGTGCCTCCGCGTGGACTGTGTTGGATTCGAACCAACGACCCCTACTCTGTCAAAGTAGTGCTCTAAACCAACTGAGCTAACAGTCCGGTAAGGCTGCGAATATAGGAAAAAACCGATTGCACCCAAAGGCCTCCGGACGGATTCCGGAAAAATCAACGCAAGGCCGCTCGGCAGTGCAAGCCGCGATGGGGCGCCGGTGGGCGCTCATCGACGCGAGGCCTCCCTGAGGAAGTCCCTCGTTGCCGCATCGGTGCTGTAGACAAGGCAACCCTTCATGCCGCGTGTCATGAGGGTGCGGTAGGTGTTCTTGATGATCAGGTCGGCCGTCCGCCGGGCCGCAACGGGATCCCGACGCTGGAGTTGACGGAGGCCATGGACGCTCTTGTCGCGCCGGTCGCGGTATTCGGGGCGGCATACCCAGCGCCCGTCCCGGACGACCATGTCATCGCCGATGATGACCCCCACATAGTCGACTTCGAGGCCCTGGCAGGTGTGTATGCACCCGACCTGGTGGACCGATCCCGGCTGCTGGATCCACAGCATGCCGTCCTCCGTGAGGTTCCATTGCATCGCGAAGCCGTGTTCGGGGATGACGATGTCCATCAGTCTCCTGTCCCGCTTCGAGTTCCATGGCCAGCAGTAACCCGCCACGAGTCGGGCCCGGTTCCGTTCCGTGTTATAGGCTTCGATGCGTTGTCGAAGGGTGTTGGGGTCGTCCACCACTTCGAAGGGATGGTCGATGTCCTGCAGGTCGGGGTGCGCGGTGGGTCGTATGCCGAGCATGTCGTCCAGCCAGGCCAGGTAGCCATCGCTGCCGCTGCAACGGAACTGGCTTTCGAGTTCGAAATGATGGACTTCCGCACTGGAACGATGCGCCCAGCGGAGGATCTCCTCGCGGGTGCCGATGTCCTTCAGGGTGACCCGCTGGTCCTCATCGAGGAAGAACACGGCGCAGCGGGCGGCGCGGATGATCTCCCCTACCTGGTTCTCGCCGAGGTTGCCGTAGAGGCCGCTCTTCTCGTTGAGCCGGTGGGCCTCGTCCACCACCAGCGCGTCGAACTCGTCGGGGCGGGCCCCTACGTAGGCGCCGGAACCCTTGAAGAGATTGTTGACCCAGGTCCGACTGCGATAGCCGGAGAGTCGCGACGCATAGACCTCCCGGGGCGCGCTGTTTCGGCTCACATACTGCACCAGGCGACGCTCCGCCGTGAGCTGTGCCGTCAGCTGGACGGCCACGACCGACTTGCCCGTGCCGGGCCCGCCCCGGACGATGACAACGCGCTTCCGGCCGTCATCGCACTCGCGTAGCAGACGCATGATGCGTTCGAAGACCACCTTCTGGTCGTCGATCATCACGAACTCCCCACGCCCGTCGACCATGCCGGCGATGGCATCGGCGATGGTCTTCGATGGCCTTATCCGGCCCCGCTCAATGCGGTACATCAGGTCCGTGGGACCGCCGTGCCTGACATGTCGCTTGATGAATTCCGACAGCCGCAGCACATCGTTCCGCAGGAACAGCGGCGCCTTCTCGACGTATTCGCGGTAGAAGGGCGATGCCAGGCCGCCAGGGTCCTCGCAGTTGTGCAGGAAGGCACAGGGACGGATGCCGAGGCCCTGGCTGTAGACCTCTTCATTGAAGCCTTCCAACAGGGTGGCGTAGCTCCAGGCCTGGTAGCTGGGATGGCTGACCTCCCGCTCGGCACGACCCACGAAGGCGCGGACCACGCCGTCGAGGGGCGTAGCCTTCGCCGTCTCCCACTGCTTCAGTTCGACGATCACCACGTTCTCGCGGCCGGCATCGTCCTGCCCGGTGATGATGAAGTCGATGCGCTTGCTCGTATTCGGCACCTGGCACTCGATGCTCACCCTTGCCTCGCCGGGGATCTCCGGGTCGTCGAGCACGTTGCGCATGTACTGCATCGAATTCCGCCACGACATCACCTCGCGCTCCGCCGTACGACGGCCCAGCCGTTGCTGGAAACGTTCATGGATGATGTAGTCGATCCTCGACTCGCGGACATGCGACATGAAGGTCGACTTCGTCTCATGGTATACGATCATAGCTCATCGTATTTGGCGGAGGTCCCGCGCGACTTCTCGACCGGATATTTCAGCGCATTCCGCTCGACCTTCTCGCCTACGATGGTCGGCACGTCGAGCCCGTAGTGGTGTGCGACCAGCAGCGCGTAGGCGAAGACGTCCGCCAGCTCCTCCCGCACCTTCTCGACGGAGGCCGCCTCGGCCGGTTTCCAGAGGAAGGCCTCCAGCAATTCGGAAGCCTCGATGGACAGTGCCACCGCCAGGTCCTTCGGATTGTGGAAAGCGGCCCACTCGCGTTCGTCCCGGAAGCGGATCAACCGGTCCGTCAGATCCTTGATGTCCCCCATACCCTTTGCAGGTTGTACATGAAGATACGCCGTTCCGTCATGGAGAAGCCTGCCGGGTGCGACAGGCCAGCGTGGCAGATATTCATACCGACTTCACAAGATGCCAGCCCATCGTTGCCTACCTTCGTCATCCAGACCGACCATGAAAAACCAATACGCGTCGTCCATCCCGTACACCCGCCGAAGACACAGGGTCGTGTCCGCCATCCTGGCCGGCCTGCTGCCCCTCATGTCAGGCTTTGCACAGGACACCTTCGACTGGAACGAACGCGTGCAGCGTGCCTGGGAGTCGGTCACCGCCATGCGGATGTCCGAGGCCATGGCCTGGAACGCCGCCGAAAAGTCCGATCACCCCCACAACCTCGCCCCTCTGCTGGTCGACAGCTACGCCGACCTCCTCCGTCTGTACTTCGCTGAACGTCGGTCCGACTACCCCCGCTTCCGGGACGACCTCTCGTCGCGGCTCGACCGCATAGAGGCCTCCGACGACAAGGGCCCCTTCCTCCGCTTCAGCCAGGGCCTCCTCCATTTCCACGGCGCCCTGGCCGCCATCCGCTTCGACGACAAATGGAACGCAGCACTCGAGGTCCGAAGGGCTTACACCCACTTCAAGGACAACCACCACCGTCACCCGCAGTTCGGACCCAACAATGTATATTTCGGCGTGCTCACCTCGATGCTCGGCGCCGTGCCCAACGGCTTCCAATGGATCCTCAACCTCTTCGGCTTCCGCGGCGACATCCGCATCGGCAACCGCATGCTGCTGGACCACATCGAAGGGCGGACCCAGCAGCCCGGCATCTGCCGCAGTGAAGCCCTCATCCTCTACCCCTACCTCGTCTCCGTCCTCGAAGGCGACCCCGACAAGGCCATCCGGTTCATCGAGCGCGGCGGACTCGACCAGGTCCGCAACCACCTTCACGCCTTCATGGCCATGAACATCCACATCAACAACCAACGCAGCGAGGCCGCCCTCCGCATCCTCGATGGCATCGACATGTCCCCCGCCTACCTCCACATCCCCTTCTGGGACTTCGAACGCGGGCATATCTACCTCAACCTCTTCCGGCTCAAAGAGGCGAAGTCGGCCTACACCCGCTTCGTCAACGGCTTCACGGGCGACTACTACGTCCGCGACGCCTACGAGAAACTCTCCTGGATCGCCCTGCTGGAGAACGACCCCAAGCAGGCCGCCGAGATGCGCGCCATGGTGCTCCAACGCGGTACCGACGTGTCCGACGCCGACCGGTCGGCCACCGGCAACGCCCGCTCCGGCCAATGGCCGCACCCCCTGCTCCTCAAGGCCCGACTCCTCAGCGATGGCGGCCTGCAGGCCCGGGCCTGGGAAACCCTGCTGTCGGCCGACCCCCGCAGCTTCCGCTCCCGGGCCGACCAGACAGAATACAGCTACCGCCTCGGCCGAACCCTCGACCTGCTCGGCAGGAAGGACGAAGCCCTCCGCCATTACACCCGGACGATCGAACAGGGCAAGGGCATGCGCGAATACTTCGCCGCCCGCGCCGCCCTCCAGTCCGGCCGCATCCACGAAGAGCAGCGCAATTGCGAAAAGGCCGCGACCTGCTACCAGCAATGCCTCGAGATGACCGGACACGAATACAAGAACTCGATCGACCAGAAGGCCAAGGCCGGCCTGCAACGCTGCAAGGGGTGATGACGCTACCCCAAGCCGGCGTCAAGGACCCTCCACGACACGACTTTTCGCCGTCGGCGGGTCGGCTGCCAGGAACCGCGCAAACCGCAGGGTACCCGTTGCGTTGAAATGCGCGTCGCAAGTAAAGACCAGCCGCGTTGGATCGACCCCGACATCCCTGAGATGCCGGTAATACGAAACAAACCGATGTGGCCCCTTGCCAATCATTGCAGACAGCCTGCCCTCCAACGCCAGGTAGCGCTCTTCCACCGGCCGCGACTTAGGAGCCTGAAGCAGCAGGTCCAGCCCAGGGATGTTCACCACGGTCACCTGCGCCCCATGGCGGTCGGCCGTCTCCATGATACGCCTGAGGTCGTACTCGAGGATGCGGAGGTCCCTCGCATCATGGGCCAGTTCGTTGGGCTCCGTCCTCCTCATGCTCAACGCCAGCACCCGGATCAGCCGACTCGAATAGGTCAGGTTATAAACCTTGGACAGGAACGACCTCCGATCGACCACCACCGACACCCCGTCCAGCGACCGCTTCTCCAGAAATCCCCTCCAACTGAACAGGGAACTGTCAGGCGACCCCATGTACACCAGCGCCGTCAGATCCGAAGTGTCGGCCCGGTACGGACGGAACCGTCGGTCCGCCTTATGGGCAGCCGCATACCGGTCGATATCGTTGTCCATGAAGTCGTTGACAAGGAAGAGGACGACGAAGACCCGACGATGGCGGTATCGGGGCGCGAAATGCTCGTAGATGAGGCTGTGCTGGGTCGTGCTCAACCCCGCCACCCCCAGGTTGAGGACGGGAACACCGGCCGTCCGCCCGTACTGCACCGGCAACGTCGAATCTTCCGGCAGCCCGAATCCTTCTGTGAAACTGTCGCCCAAAAAAAAGACCGAAGCACTGTCGCCGGGATCGGGCAACGCCCCTCGCGTCCCCTCGCGGTTGAATTGCATCATCACATCGAAACAGGGCCGCCGGTGCCGGAAGCTACTGTTGCGCGGATGCCATAACGACCAGGGAAGGGCCGTGTCGATCACATGTGGCCCCAACGGATCATAAAGCCCGGCATGCCTGGGATCCGTCCCCGTCAACAGGTCGACATACGTTGGGTAGTTCGCTAAATAACCCACATAGGGCTTTCGCATGGACACATATGCCCATGCGGCCAACTCGAACAGAAGGATGAAAAGAAATAGGTTGAAAATTGCAACACCGGCCCATCTTCTTGCTTTTATCATTGTTTTTCACCTTTCATGACCATATATCGTCACCAAAAATAATTAAGGGAATCTCTAACAACTAGTGTTTGATGCTCAATTTATGAAGTTTGAGACTGTTTTCCGCATCAGGCATTTTTTTTATTCAAAATGCGGTTATTTATCTCAAATATGCCCCTTTTCAAGGGCTTTGCAGCCCATTCGTTCCCGAATGGGCATGCGTATCCCTCTAGTTCTGCAAGGTCACATCCAGCTGCACCATTCGGAGCAGGTGGTAGGTCACATTCATCAACCCAATCCCCGTTGACACACGACCCAGACTCCGATACTGCAGGTACATGCCATTCATCGAGTTCTCCATGAAAGCGAATATGTGCTCGATACGTGCCCGCACTTTCGACCGCTTCCGGTTGGCCTTGATCTGCCTCTTCGTCAGCGGCTTGTTCCGAAACCCTTTCTCATGTATCCGGCTGTCCACGCCCATCCGGGTGCAGTGACTTTCAATCGTTTCGCTTCGATAGGCACTGTCCGCATACAGAGGCTCGCCGCGATCCTCCTCTTCAATGAGTTCCGCCATCAACTGACTGTCGTGCCGGTGCGCGGGCGTCACTTCGTATGCCGTCACCAGCTTGGTTTTGGTGTCCGCCTTGACATGGTTCTTGTAGCCAAAGAACTTCTTGCCGTTATGGATCGTCCAACGGGCATCGGTGTCCTTCTGGCTGCGTTTGCTGTCCGACCCCTCCAACGGTACGCTTCCTTGCTTGATCTGCTCGTTCTCCTCCCGTGAGTTCCGCTGGATGGGTACTTCCACAAAAGACGCATCAACCATCTTCCCCATGTTCACCAGGATGCCGTCCTTGTTCAATGGGTCATCCAGCTGCTTGAAGCGTTTTTCCACCAGGCCTGCCTTTGTCATTCTATCCCGGAACAACCAGATCGTCTTGGCATCCGGAACCCTGTCATTCAAACTCAGCCCCAGGAAGCGCATGAAGCTGAGCCGGTCAAGGATGGCATATTCGGTATGATCATCACTGATGTTATAGAATCGCTGTAGGATCAGGATCTTGAACATCAGGACTTCATCGTAACTCGGACGTCCGCCACGGGAGGGATCGGTATCTTCGTTCCTGAGGGCGCTCAGCGTGGACCGGATTTAGTCGAAATCGATATAGCCCGATAGCTTCTCCAGCGGGTCACGCTTTTGAGAAAGTTTCTCCAGCCTGAACTGTTCGTCGAATAAACCCCGTTTACCTGATATAGGATCGATTTGCTATGAAGTTACGAAGATCATCGTAATTATATTTATTTTAGGACAGGTTTTTAGAGATGCCCGTAATTATATTTATTTTTGGATAGGTTTTTAGAGATGCCCTTAAATATCTCGCAGCGTCGGCACCCCTGTGATAGTTGATGCCCACTTGACGCCAACGGCCTCGGCCCGGATGGAGGTGTCGGCATCAAATAAGGGCATGAGGACCCGGTCAGACCAAATGCAGCCACGTGCCCTCAACGATCGGATAGCCCTTCCTTCCGGATGCCTGCCCGTCCCGATGTGTCAGGATTCCCGGTAACATCGTTCCTTCGCGGCATGAAGGCATTCCTCCCATCCATGGGCTTAGCCCTGCTCCTGACACAGCTGTCGGCAAGGCCGCAGTCCATCGAGACCCTCCCTGCCGGGCGCAACACCTCCCTGCGCGGCCTCTCCGTGGTGGACGACCGCGTGGCATGGGTCAGCGGCAGCCGCGGCAGCGTCGGCCGCAGCACCAACGGCGGCCGCACCTGGACCTGGCTCGCCGTACCCGGCTTCGAAACCTCCGACTTCCGCGACATAGAGGCCTGGGACGAGCGCACCGCCGTCGTCATGGCCGTCGCCGAGCCGGCCTGGATCCTTCGCACCGACGACGGCGGCATTCACTGGAAGGTCGTGCATACCGACACCACCCGCGGCGTCTTCCTGGACGCAATGCATTTCCGTCGCGACGGTCACGGCATCTGCGTGGGCGACCCCATCGGCAGCCGCCTCTACGAACTCCGAACCACCGACTCGGGCCGCAGCTGGACGAAGACGCCTGCCCTACGGTCACCCATACTCGAAGACGGAGAGGCCTTCTTCGCCTCCAGCGGCTCCAACACCGTCCTCCTCGCCGACGGCAGACGGCTGGCCGTCACCGGGGGGCGGCGTTCGCGACTGATCGACGAGGACATCATTACAGAACTACCGCTTCGTCAGGGAGGCACCAGCACGGGAGCCAACAGCCTGGCCGCATATGGCCACGGACGAAAGCTTATCGTCGTGGGAGGCGACTTCTCGAAAGACCGCGACACATCAGGCACTTGTGCCCTATCCCGGAACCGGGGACGCAGCTGGCACCCACCCGGGAAAGGACTGAAAGGCTACCGGTCCTCCGTGGTGTATCTGGACCGAAAGCAACTACTGGCCTGCGGAACATCAGGCGTAGACCTCTCCACCGATGCCGGGATGCATTGGAAAGCGGTCAGCCGGGAAGGGTTCCACGTCACTGCGAAAGCCAAAAAAGGAAGGCTGGTGCTCCTCGCAGGCTCAGGTGGCAGGATAGGAATATACAATCCGTGATGAAATTGTAGAAACAAAAACGATGTACACGAATGCATTCAACACACATTCATATTTAGATAATACAAATGAACCCTGGCCTGGAGTCAGAGTACATAATCCCGTATTCTACAGTCAATCCTGAAAATCCTCCAAAATCCTCAAATCCTGGTTCAAAATCCGCGGAGAACGCCAGCGACCCTTCCGGGCAAGAGCGTATGACAAATAGCCACGTTGCGGACTCCGGATTTTTTGAACCAGGATTCGAGGATTGAATAGGATTTGAGGAAAGAGATCGAGCGGGCCGTCATGTCTTCCTGTCGGCCATCAGGAAGGTCATTGTGCGTTTCGAGAGCCCATCCTCGAATCCTCCGAAATCCTCAAATCATGGTTCAAAATCCGCGTGGAGCGCCAGCGACCCTTCCGGGGGCAGGACTCAAAGCTCACGCACCATCAGCATCTTCCATCTCACCCGTATCCCCCCGCCGTCGTGGATCTGCAGGGCGATGAAGCCGCGCCCCTGGCCGATCTTGGCGTCTTTGAGATGGATCATCTCATGCCCGTTGAGGTAGGTCGTCACCTCGTCGCCGCGGACGAGGATGCGCAGGTCGTTCCAATCGCCGACCTTCAGCCACTGCTCATCTTCCTTCTTGGGCTGTATCAGCCAGCCGCGGCCGTAGGACTCGTAGACGCCGCCGGTGTGTTTGTTGAGCGGCGCCACTTCCACCTGCCAGCCGCTGATCTTGACGCCTTCGATGGCGGAGCGGAAGAAGACGCCGCTGTTGCCATTGGCCTCCTGGAGGAACTTGAGGCGGAGGTCGAAGTCCTGGTACGACCGCTGGGTGGACAGGTAGCCGTAACGCTTGTCGGGGCCGCTCTCGCAGACGAGCTCGCCATCACTGACGTACCATCGCTCGGTGCCGTGGATGGTCCAGCCCGTGAGGTCGCGGCCGTTGAAGATGCGTTTGAACTGGGCCGTGGCGCCGTGGGCGGCCGTCAGGCAGAGGAGGAGGGCGATGAGGTGGGGGCGTGTCATGGCATGTGCTGTTTAGTGTACCCCAAACTTAGGACAGAATTTCAGTCAATTTAAGGTATTTTTCAGGGTGAAAGCGATATTTTTTCTGCGCCTCACTTTCCGGGCATTGTGCGTTGGCCGTGAGGGGCTGAGAA
>Ga0172372_10008622_pt1 | contig 13413 bp, 16 predicted proteins | sample LakKiv5m_2_FD_114544 | JGI IMG/M metagenome (GOLD analysis project Ga0172372, IMG submission 114544) | Freshwater microbial communities from Kabuno Bay, South-Kivu, Congo - kab_092012_9.5m | ecosystem: Environmental > Aquatic > Freshwater > Lake | place: Democratic Republic of the Congo...
ACGCTCAACCCCGCCATCGAGGTCGCCAAGGCCGCGGCGGGCCAGTATGCGGTCTGGGTCGGGGTGATCGAACCCTCCGTCGCTCCGAGCGATCTGGTCATCAGCGCGGGCGGGTCGGGCGGTGGGGGCGGCATCGCAGCACCCTCGGCCCCCGCGACGCCCGCACCGCCGCCCCGCACCGACCGCACGCTCGCGGTCGAGGCCGCCCCGGGGAGCGCGGCCGAGGCGCGCGCGCGCTCGATCGTCGCCGCCCTCGAGGAAACGCGCCTGATCTATTCCGACGAGGCGGGCGAGGAGATCCTCTTTTCCACCTCGCGCCCCGTCGGCGCGACGGACTCGGACGGTGCGGTGCGGCTCGAATTCCCCGACTTCGCCGCCGAGATGGCGGGCATCCGGGCCGAATTCGGCACGGTGGTGCTCGATCTGACCGACAAGGGCGACGGCACGACCGCCTGGTCGCTCGCGCCCGGCTCGCGGATCGTCCTTTCCGAGGCGGGGCGCCAGCTTGGGGATGTCGTCTGGTCCGCGGCGCGGATCGGCGGGCTCCACCTCGATGCGTTCGATGCGATGATCGGCTATGACATCGAGATGCGCGACGTGGCGCTGCGCTTCGTCGACGAACCCGACACGCTCGGGATCGGTCAGCTCCGCCTCGAGCTTCAGAGCGACAAGCGCGCGGACGGGCTCTATGATACGCGCGGCGGCCTCGTGCTGCAGCGCATCGAGCTCTCATCGACCGAGGGCCGGTTCACGATCGCGCGCGCCGGGGTCGAGGGCACGAGTTCAGGCACCGACATGGCGGGGATGCAGGCGCTGAACGAGGCGCTCGAATCCGGCCTCGACCCCGAGGGCGACCCCGCGCAGATGCTCGCCACCTTGCTGCCCGCGCTGCTCTCGATCACCTGGGGCGATTCCGATACCAGATTCTACATTGAGGGGATCGACGGCATCGACGCCGACGGCACCCCCTTCCGACTCGGCCGGGCCGAGACGACCGTGGGCTTTGGCGCCATGGGCGATCTGGCCGAGATCCGGCTGGGGCTCTCGCTCGGCGGGCTCGACTTCGAGGATCCGACGCTGCCGCCCGCGCTCCGGCAGGGGGATCTCGATATCGCCTTCGCGCTCGAGAACCTGCCGCTGCGCGAGATGATGGCGTCGGTGGTGGGGCTCGATCCGATGAACCCCGACCATCAGGGGCAGATCGGGCAGATCATGCTCGGGGCGGTGATGGCCTCGAACCCCGCGCTGCGGATCGACCGGTTCGACCTCAACACCCCGGGTGTCGGGATGACGACGAAGGGGCGCCTCGGGATGGCGGGGATGTTCGCGCCCGAGGGCCGCTTCGAGGTGCGGTTGCGCGGCCTCGAGGGCCTGATCGCCGATGCCCAGACGGGCGCGCTCGGGCCCGGGGTCGATCAGGACACGGTGGCGGGCCTCGTCTTCCTGCAGGGGCTCGGCAAGCCCGCGCCCGAAGGCCCGGCCGGGACGCTCGTCTACGACATCGAGATCACGCCCGACATGGCGATGTTCATCAACGGGTTCGACGTCTCGCAGATGGCGCAATAGCCCGCAGGGCTGCGCCTCAGCCGCGCGCGAGCATCTCGCGCCGGCTCGGCAGCACGATCGCGAGCAGCCCGAACGCCGGCAGCCAGGCGCAGACCTCGAAGACAAAGCGGATGCCGCGCGCGTCGGCGACAAGCCCGAGCACGCCCGCGGCGATCCCGCCGATCCCGAACGCCATGCCGAAGAAGAGCCCCGCGATCAGTCCGATCCGCCCCGGCACGAGTTCCTGCGCCATCACGACGATCGCCGGAAAGGCCGAGGAGATCACGAACCCGATGATCGCGACCAGAACGCCGGTCCAGAAAAGGTCGGCATGGGGCAGCATCAGCGTGAAGGGCAGAACGCCGAGGATCGAGATCCAGATCACCCACAGAACCCCGATCCGGTCGCCGATCACGCCCCCCGTCGCCACCCCGAGGACCGAGGCGACAAAAAAGACGAAGAGCATGAGCTGCGCGCCCTGGGTCGAGAGCGCGAAGCGATCGATCAGGAAGAAGGTGAAATAGCTCGAGATGCTGGCGGTATAGATGTTCTTGGAGAACACCAGGATCGCGAGGACGCCGAGCACGAGGATCAGGCGCGGCCGCCGGATCGGGACGGCAGCGGTCGGGGCGATGCTGGCGCGCACCTGCGCGCGCATCTCGCGCGCATGCCACGCCCCCACCCGCGCAAGCAGGATCACGCCCGCAAGCGCCATCAGCGAGAAGAGCCCGAGTGCCGGCCGGCCGAGCGGGATGACGACGAAGGCCGCCAACAGCGGCCCCGCCGCATGCCCGAGATTGCCGCCGACCTGAAAGAACGACTGCGCCGCGCCGAAGCGCCCGCCCGAGGCGAGGCGCGCGACGCGCGAGGCCTCGGGATGAAACACGGCCGAGCCCATCCCGAGCGCGACCGAACCGGCGAGCAGCGCGCCATAACTCTGCCCGAACGCCATCAGCAGGATCCCCGCGAGGCTCGACCCCATCCCGACGGCCATCGCATAGGGCATGGGGCGGCGGTCTGTCGCGAACCCGACCACCGGCTGCAGGAACGAGGCCGTCACCTGGAACGCGAGGCCGAGAAACCCGATCTGCGCGAAGCTCAGCGCGAATTCGTCGTGAAGCACCGGATAGAGCGCCGAAAGGAGCGACTGCGCCGTGTCGTTGAGCATGTGCGCGACGCTGACCGCAAGGACGACCGCCCAGACTGTCGTGCGCGCAGGATCGGTGGCGGCGTGGGTCTTCATGGATCACCCGAGGGGCCCGCCCGGCGGAAGTGCCGGGCCCGGCAGAGGCGCGCGCACCATGGTGCGGGATCGCGCCGGCCGCAAGGGCGCCGCGGCTTTGCACCGGCCGCGCCGCTCTGCTAGCAGGAAGCACCGGAAAACCGCCCGGATCGGAGCGTCAATGATCGCCGCCGCGCCCCGCCTGCGCGACATCGCCTGGATCGCCTTCTTCGGGGCGGTCTGTGCGCTCTGGGCCATCCTCTTCCTCATGGTGCGCAGCGATCCGGCATCGGGTGCCGCAGGCATGGGCGCCGAGTTCTGGGCGTCGCTCTGCCTCGAAGCGGCGGATGCGGGGTTCGGCACGCTTTGGGGGATGTGGGCGGCGATGGCGGCGGCGATGATGCTGCCGGCCTTCGCGCCGGCGCTCGCGACCTGGGGCGACCTCGTGCGCGGCGGGATCGCGCGCGCGCGCGACGGGCTGTGGCTCGTGGCGGGGTATCTGGGCGTCTGGCTTGCCGTCGCGGCGGGCGCCGCGGCGATGCAGGGGGCGCTCGGGCGGGCGGGGGCGCTGCTGCCGGACGGGCGTCTGGTGTCGGGCGTCGCGGCGGGGGCGGTGATGCTCGGCGCCGGGCTCTGGCAGTTCAGCGCGCTGAAGGACGCCTGCCTTGCCAAATGCCGCCACCCGGTCGCGCATTTCATCGCGATCTGGCGCCCCGGCGCGGGGGGAGCGGCCGGGATGGGCGCGCGCATGGGGCTGACCTGCCTCGGCTGCTGCTGGGCGCTGATGGCGCTTGCCTTCGTCGGCGGGACGATGAACCTTGTGTGGATGGGGGCGGCGACGGTGTTCGTCGTGGCCGAGAAACTGCCCCGCACCGGCGTCTGGCTCACGCGCCCGGCCGGCTGGGCGCTGATGCTCGGGGGGGGCGCCACGATGATCCTCGGCGCCGCGCCGGGATAGGGGGGAAGATGGCCGAGACGCTGCCGGAATGGGCGATCCGAGGGGAACTCATCCTCAACTGCAACTGCACCGTGTTCTGCCCCTGCGTGGTCAGCCTCGGCCGCCATCCCCCGACCGAGGGCTATTGCCAGGCCTGGGCCGGGGTGCGGATCGACGCGGGCCACCACGGCGGCACCGATCTGTCGGGGCTGGCGGTCGGGCTGCTGATGGACATTCCCGGCAACATGGGGCGCGGCAACTGGAAGGTCGGCGCCTATATCGACGAGGCGGCCTCGGCCGAGGCGTTCGAGGCGCTGGTGCGGATCTTTTCGGGGAAGGCGCGGGGGACGACGGGCCTGTTCGGGCTGCTGGTGGGCGAGTTCCTCGGCGCCGAGCGCGCCCCCGTGCGCTTCGAGACCGAGGGCAAGACCCGCCGCCTGACGGTCGGTCGCAAGATCCAGGGAGAGATCGTCCCCATCCCCGGCCCCGACCCCGCGCGCGATGTCGTCATCACCAACACGGGCTACTGGATGGGCCCCGACATCACCGTGGCGACGGCGACGAAGGGGCGCGTGCGCGACCGCGGCCGCGTGTGGGATTTCGACGGCCGTTCGGCCGAGATCTGCCAGATCGACTGGCACGGCCCCAACTGAGAGAGGCGATGCGATGTTCCGAGCCCTGCTGACCGAACGCGCCGAGGACGGCACGACCACGACCGCCTTGCAGGAGTTGCCCGACGAACGGCTGCCTGCGGGGGATGTCACGGTCGAGGTCGAGTATTCCACGATCAACTACAAGGACGGTCTCTGCCTCTCGCAAGGGGGCGGGGGGCTCGTGCGGCAGTTTCCTCATGTCGCGGGAATAGATTTCGCGGGCATCGTCTCGGCCTCGGACGATCCGCGCCATGCGCCGGGCGACCGTGTGATCCTGACGGGCTGGCGCGTCGGCGAGGCGCATTGGGGCGGCTATGCCACCCGCGCGCGGGTGCGGGCGGACTGGCTGGTGCCGCTCCCCGAGGGGCTCGGCACGCGCGAGGCGATGGCGATCGGCACCGCGGGCCTGACGGCGATGTTCGCGGTGCAGGCGCTCGAGGCGCACGGGCTGGTGCCGGGCGGGGGCGAGGTGCTGGTGACCGGCGCGGCCGGGGGGGTCGGGTCGGTCGCGACCGCCCTGCTCGCGCGGCTGGGCCACGAGGTCGCGGCCGTCTCCGGCCGGCCCGAGACCGAGGGCTATCTGCGCGCGCTCGGCGCAAGGCGGATCGTGCCGCGCGCCGATCTGGCCGAAACGGTCCGCCGGCCGCTCGAGTCCGAGACCTGGGCGGGGTGCGTCGATTCGGTCGGGGGCGCGATGCTCGCGCGCATCCTCGGGCAGATGCGCTATCGCGCCTCGGTCGCGGCGGTCGGCAACGCGGGCGGCGTGCAGGTGCCGGCGAACATCATCCCCTTCCTCTTGCGCGGGGTGAACCTGCTCGGGATCGATTCGGTCATGCGCAGCCATGCCGACCGCGTCGTGGCGTGGGATCGGCTCGCGCGCGAATTGCCCCGCGACCTGCTGGCCTCGATGATCGTGCCCGCGGGGCTTGCCGATGTGCCCGATCTCGCGCGCGCGATCCTCGCGGGCGGGATAAGGGGGCGGGTCGTCGTCGATGTGAACGGCTGAGGGCGCGCGTCAGGTGATCGCCTGAAGCCGCTCCTTCGACATGTCGCCCGGCACGATGGTGATCGGGCAGGGCAGGCTGCCGGACTGGCGCGACAGCTGCGTGACCAGAGGGCCGGGGCCGGATTTCTCGGGGCTCGCGCCAAGCACCAGAACCCCCACCTCGGGGTCGCTCTGGATCTGGGCGAGGATCTCGGACACGGGCTCTCCCTCGCGGATGACGAGTTCGGGGTCGATCCCCTGCCGCTCGCGCATCCATTTGGCGAAGACCTCGAAATGGACCTCGATACGCTCGCGCGCCTCGGCCCGCATGAGATCGGCCACCCCGATCCAGTGCTGGTATTCCTCGGGCGGGATCACCGAGAGGATCTGCACACCCCCCCCGGTGCGCGCCGCCCGCATGGCGGCAAAGCGCATCGCGTTGAGGCATTCGCGGCTGTCATCGAGGATGACGAGGAACTTGCGCATCTGGACCCTCCGGCCGCGACTTTGCCCCAAGCGGCCGCCCGAGGCAACGCCCGCCCGAACCGGCCGCGCGGCTTTCCGCCACCAGCCGCCGCCAGCCGCCGCAAGAATCGGCATCCCACAAGGCGCGTTGCCCGGAGATGCGGCAGGAAGCGGGTGCGCTCAGACGCGCGGACCCGACAGCGCCCAGTCCCAATAGAGGGCGCGCGCCCGGCGCGTCATCGGCCCCGGCGCGGGATAGCGGCGGTCCTCGAAGGCGGCGACGGCCGTCACCTTGGCGAAGTTGCCCGACAGGAACACCTCGTCGGCGGCCGCGACATCGTCGAAGCTCAGCACCGTCTCGATCACCTCGACCCCGTCGGCGCGCAGGTTCGCGATGTGGCGCGCGCGGGTGATCCCGGCGAGGAAGGTCCCGTTCGGGATCGAAGTCAGCACCACGCCGTCGCGCACGATGAAGACGTTCGCGGTCGCGCTCTCGGCGACATTGCCCATCGCGTCGGCGACGAGCGCGTTGCCGAAGCCCTTGGCGCGCGCCTCGGTCAGCATCCGCGCGTTGTTGGGATAAAGGCAGCCCGCCTTGGCGTTGCACACCGCATCCTCTAGCACGGGGCGGCGGAACCGCGTCCGACACAGGGTCGTCGGCCGCTCGAAATCGGGCAGCGCGACCTCTTCGAGACAGAGCGCGAAGCCCGTCTGGCCGCGCGCCGGCGCGATGCCGAGGTCCGAGCCCGCGATCGCCCAGTACATCGGCCGGACATAGACCGCAGCACCCGGGCCGAAGCCGCGCAGCCCCTCGCGCGCGATCGCGGCCATCTCGGCCGCACCGAGGGTGGCGTCGATCATCAGCGCATCGGCCGAGCGGTTGACCCGCTCGCAATGCGCCTCGAGGTCGGGGACGACGCCCCGAAACATCCGCGCGCCGTCAAAGACGCTCGAGCCCTGCCACATGCCGTGGTCGGCCGCGCGCATCACGGGCAGGTCGCCCTCGTGCCAGCGCCCCTCGAAATAGGTGCGGATGTTCGTGCCGAAAGCCATGCGTCCCCCGTTCCGGCGTCCCCGGGCGCGCGCTCAGCCCCGGCGGCCGAAGGCGTCGATCTGCGCGCGCAGGGGTTCGAGCTGATAGCCGAAGCGGGCGGGGATCGCGATCAGATCATCCGTCGGCATCCGGCCGGCATTGGCGAGCGCCCAGACGATCGAGGATCGGTTCCCGCTCGCGCAATAGGCGAACACCGGGCCGCCGGCGGCGGCCATCGCCCTGGCCTGCGCCGCGACATTCTCGGCCGTCATGCCGCCCGAGATGATGGGGTTGTCGATGAAGGCCATCCCGGCCGCCTCGACCGCCGCGCGCACCCGGGCGGCGTGCAGGCCGGGCGGGATCTCGGGGTCGGGGCGGTTGCAGATGACGGCGACGAAGCCCGCCGCCCGGATCGCGGCCGCATCCTCGGGCGCGATCTGCGGGCTTACCGCGTAATCGTCGGTCAGGCGCCGTATCTCCATGCCCTTCCCCCTTCAGGCGGGTTGCATCCGGTCGAGCCGCGCCCGGATCGGGGGGGCGGCAAGCATCCCCGCGGCCATCGCGACGACAAAGACAATCCCCCCCGTGCCGCCGAATGTCAACGAGGCGAGCGCCGGCCCCGGGCAGAGCCCCGCGAGCGCCCAGCCCGCGCCGAAGACGGTCGAGCCGATGATGAGGTTGCGCCCCGGCCGCCCGTCCCCCGCGGGCGCAAGCGGCAGCGGCCCGCCCAGCACCGCGACCTTGCGCCGCTCGGCCACCCGCCACGCGATCGCCATCGGCAGGATCGCGCCGCCGAGCACGAAGGCGAGCGTCGGGTCCCAGTCGCCGAAGACGTCGAGCCAGCCCTGCACCTTGGTCGTGTCGACCATCCCCGAAACCACGAGCCCCGCCCCGAAGAGGCCGCCCGCCGCCAGCGCCGACAGAAGCCGCAGCATCAGATCACCCCCAGCACATGCCGCGCGAGCGCCATGACGAGGCCCCCGCCCAGCAGATAAAAGACCGTCGCCACGATCCCCCTCAGCGACAGCCGCGAGATCCCGCACACCCCGTGCCCCGAGGTGCAGCCGTTCGCGAGCCGCGTCCCCACGCCCACGAGCAGCCCGGCCACGATCACGACGGCGAGGTTCGAGGTAATGTGCGTGTCGACCGTGTCATAGAGCGGCACGACCAGCATCGGCACGAGGATGAGCCCCGCGATGAAGGCCGCGCGCTCGGCGCCGCTCTCCCAGCCCGAGCGGTCGACAAGGCCGCCGATGATGCCCGAGGCCCCCATGATCCGCCCGTTGACGAGCAGATAGAGCGCCGCCGCGCTGCCGATCATGAGGCCCCCGACGAGGCCCCAGATCCAGTCCTGTTCGATCATCTTGAATTCACCATGCTTCTTTTTGATATTTTTACGCCGCCAGACGATCCCTCGCGCCGCCGTCTGCGTGCCTCAGAGGCCGTTCACCGGCACCTTGAGATAGGTCACCCCGTTCTCTTCGGCCGGCGGCATCTGGCCGGCGCGCATGTTCACCTGCAGCGAGGGGATGATGAGGCGCGGCATCGACAGGCTCGCATCGCGCGTCGTGCGCATCTTGACGAAATCCTCGCGCGAGCGTCCGGCGCCGACATGGACGTTGCGCGCCTTCTGCTCGCCCACCGTCGTTTCCCAGGCATAGACGTCGCGCCCGGGCGCCTTGTAGTCGTGGCAGACGAAGATGCGGGTTTCGTCCGGCAGGCGCAGGATCTTCTGGACGCTGTCGAACATCGTCTCGGCCGATCCGCCCGGGAAGTCGCAGCGCGCCGTGCCGAAATCGGGCATGAAGAGCGTATCGCCCACGAAGGCCGCATCGCCGATCACATAGGTCAGGCAGGCGGGCGTGTGGCCGGGCGTGTGCAGCACGTCGCCCCGCATCTGCCCGATATGAAAGCTGTCGCCCTCGGTGAAGAGGCGGTCGAACTGGCTGCCGTCGCGCTGGAACTCTGTGCCCTCGTTGAAGATCTTGCCGAAGGTGTTCTGCACCACCGTGATCTTCTCGCCGATCCCGATCCGGCCGCCCAGACGCTCCTGGATGTAGGGCGCGGCCGAGAGGTGGTCGGCGTGGACATGCGTCTCGAGGATCCACTGCAGATCGAGCCCCTCGGCCTCGATGAAGGCGATCACGGCATCGGCCGAGCGCGTGTCGGTGCGCCCCGAGGCATAGTCGAAGTCGAGGACCGAATCGACGACGGCGCAGGCGCGCCCCTCGGGCTCGCGCACGACATAGGTGATGGTGTTCGTGGCTTCGTCGAAGAAGGCGTTGACGATGGGGGTCATGGCGGGAATCCTCCGTTTGGCTGGAAGATAGTCCAGTCGCCGTCATATTTCAAGAATTGAATGTGAAATGAGGAGCCCGATTGACCTGCGTCAAGGCCGCGCACGCGGGCTCCATCCATCCTGCGGCATCGGACAGACAGGGACGGAGGGGGGAATGGCCGATCTAGCCGCACGCAAGGCCCAGCTCGAGGGGCGGCGCGCTGAACTCGTCGCGCGGATGGCAGGGATCGAGACCGCGCTCCATGAGCACGATACCCGCGACTGGGAGGAGATGGCGACCGAGCGCGAGGATGACGAGATGCTCGAGGCGCTCGGCAATTCCGGCGCGCGCGAGGTGCGCCAGATCGATGCCGCGCTGGCGCGGATCGAGGATGGCGAATACGGCTTTTGCGCGCGCTGCGGCAGCGCGATCTCGGCCGAGCGGCTCGACCTGCTGCCGGCGACGCCCTTCTGCAAGCGGTGCGCCGAATGACGCCGCGGGGGCCGGGCGGCCAGCCGCTGCACCGGCTGCGCGCCGAGATGATCGGGTTGCAGGCCCTGCTGCCGATCTGGCGCCCCGCCGAGACGGGCGCGCCCCTAGCCGAGCGAGATGCCCGCGATGACCGCCATGAGCCCAAGGACCGATAGGCCGAGCGCGCCGAGGTTCATCGCGACGATCCGCTGCAGCCGGGCCCGGAGCGCGCCTTCGTCGAGGCCCTCGCGCCGGGCGCGGATCACGAGCCGGATGCACCACAGGATGCCGCCGAGGCCCAGAAGCGTGAGCGCGCTGCCGCCCCAGATCAACGCCGCCATCGCCGCCCCCTTCATGCCAACCCCGCGCGCTCGATAGGTCGCGGGGCGCGCGGACGCAAGGCGTGCCTCCTGCCGGGGCACGGTGGCACGGGGGCGAAGGCGGGGGTTGTGAAGGGTGCCCGGCACCGCTAGTCACGCGCAGACCCTGAGCGAGGCAGACATGACCGCCAATCCCGAAGCCCATGGCATCGCCGCCGAAGAGTTGCGCCAGTTCGTCGAGCGTTTCGAGCAGCTCGAATCCGAAAAGGCCGACATCGCCCAGCAGCAGAAGGATCTGATGGCCGAGGCCAAGGGGCGCGGCTACGACACGCGCGCGATGCGCAAGATCATCACCCTGCGCCGCCGCAAGCCCGACGAGATCGCCGAGGAAGAGGCAATCCTCGATCTCTACAAGGCCGCGCTCGGGATGTCCTGACCGCCGCGCCCCTCAGGAAGAGACCTGCTCGCGCAGCACCGCCGCCGTCAGCGCCACCATCAGGTAGATCCCGAGAAAGATGAGGAAGGCGATCGCGGTGTTCTCGAACACGCGCGGATAGGCCGCCTCGTCGGCCGGCAGCGGATTGACGCTGACCGACAGATAGCGCACCTGCCGGTTGGCCTCGATCCGGGCCTGCTCGCGCGCCTGCATCGCCTCGCGCAGCATCTCCTGCCGCGTCTCGAGTTCGGCCTCGGCGATCATCATCTCGCCCTGCACCCGCGCGAGCGACAGGCCGAGGTCGTCTGCCTCGGTCAGGCGCGCGCGCAACGCCTCGATCTCGGCCTCGAGGCGGTCGATGCGCTGGCCCAGTGCCGCGACGCGCGCGGCGTTCGGGCTCGGGTTCGACAGGATCTGCTGGAGCCCGAGCCGGTCGTTGGTCAGTTCGCGCTCGAGCGTCGAGATCTTGGTGTTCACGATCTCGATCTCGTCCTTGCCCGACATGGTGCGAAAACGCTCCTGAAGGCCGATCAGGCGCTCGCGCGCCGCAAGAAGCTTGGCCTCGGCCTCGGCGAGGCTTTCCTCGGCGCCCGCCATCTGGTCGCTCCGCAGCCGCTGCGAGAGGGTATCGACCCGCTCTTCGGCATAGCCCAGCAACGCCTGCGACCATGCCGTCGCGAGCAGCGGATCGGGGGCGCGCACCTCGAGCTTGACGATCCCCTCGGTCGGATCGAAGCCGATGCGGATCTGGCGGCTGTAGGTCCGGAACATCTCCTCGAGGCCCGCGTCGGGCGCAAGGCGCAGAATCGGGTCGATCTCGGGGGCGGCGAAGGCAGCGGCAAAGCCCGCATCCTCGTTGAGCCGCAGCATCGCCCCCCGAGACATGAGGTAACCCTGCACGGTCATCGCATCCTGCGCCGTTGCCATGGGCGAGGTCTGCAGAAGGCTGCCGCCGCGGGCGCTCGGGGCATCGGCCTGCTGGATGACGAACTCGCTCTTGCTCGCAAAGAGGGGGGTCGCGACTGCCGCGTAGTAATAGGCCATCAGGATCGTCGGCAGCACCACGAAGGCCACGAGGCGCACCGCGAGCGCGATCAGCCGGCGCCGCCGGCGGCGGAGGATGTCGCGCTGGATCTCGAGGATCTCGAGCGCGCCCGTCTGCGGCGTGTGCACGGGCGGCGCGCCCTCGGGCGGCTTGCCCTCGAGCTCGCGCCCTTCCGGGTCGATCCGCGCGAGCGCCTTGCCGGCCGCCTTGCCCGCATCCTTCGCCGCATCGCGCGCCTTTTCCGCCACGAGCCCGAGGACGCTGCCGCGCGAGAAGGGATCGATCCCCGCCTCGCGCAGCCGATAGACGGCCTCGATGTCGCTCGATGCGGCGATGCCGCGCTTTTGCGCGATGCGGCGCGCGAGGCGCAGCCGCTGGGCGCTGAGGCCCTCGGCCTCGATGGCGCGCAGCGCCTCGGCGGGGGGGGCGGGCAGCGCGCCGGGCGGCGGATCGGCTGGCCGGGGCCTTGCGGCGGCCGCCGTCGGGAAGGGATCGGGGCCGAAGCCATCCTCGACCGGGGGGTCGGGTTCGGACGCGGTCCGGGCGCGGGCCTCGCCACCCGCGCGGTCGGCAGGCGAGCCTGCGGGGGGCGTTGTCGCCGCCGTCCCGGCATGGGGCGTTTCGGGCGCGACCCCGCCCCGCGCCTGATCCGCCATCGCCGGATCGGGGGCCGCGCCCATGTCGCGCGCCTCGGCCCCGCCGATCGGAATCCGATAGCGCCGCGCGCGCGGGTTAGGAGGCTGGGGCATAATCATACATCCGGCGCGCTTCCTCGAGCGTCTCGAACATGTGCAGCCTGCCGTCCTTCAGCACCGCTGCCGTGCGGCAGAACTTCTCGAGCGTCTGCGCCTGATGCGACACGACCACGACGGTCGCCTTTTCGAGCCGCTCGCGCAGGATCCAGCTTGCCCGCCGGTTGAAGGAGGCATCCGCGCTCGAGGGCATCCCCTCGTCGATGAGGTAGATGTCGAACTCCATCGCCAGCAGCAGCGCGAAGGAAAAGCGCGCCCGCATCCCGGCGCTGTAGGTCGACAGCGGCATCTCGAAATACTCGTCGATGTCGCACAGCCAGCGGGTGAACGCCTCGACATAGTCGGGGTCGAGGCCATAGAGCCGGGCGATGTAGCGGGCGTTCTCGCGCGCGTTGTGGCGCTGGACGACCCCACCCATGAAGCCGAGCGGAAAGGAGATGCGGCTCGCGCGGCTGATCTCGCCCTCGTCGGGCTTTTCGAGGCCGGCCATCATGTTGATGATGGTTGTCTTGCCGGTGCCGTTCGGGGCAAGGATGCCGAGCGAGTTGCCAAGCTCCACCCGGAAGGTCGCCCGATCGAGGATGATCTTGCGCCGCTCGCCCGTCCAGAAGGATTTGCTGACGTTGCGAAACTCGATCACCTGCAATCCTGTCAACCAAGTGGGCCGGGGCCTCGGACACCCCGTAAGGCAAGCGCGATTAACAAATCGTCTCCACTATGCCCCGGAATGGTCCCCCGTTGCAATCCTGAGGGGAGTCGCATGAGCGCCGATCGTCCGCTCGACCGCGCCCATGCCGCGATGGCGGCCGCCCCGGAGGATGAGGCGCCGCGGCGGGCCTATCTCGGGCTCCTCGCGGGGCACGAACTCATGGTCGCGCTCAAGGCCGAGGGCGCGGGCGGCGCGGTGGAGCCCGAGAGCGTCGAGGTCGACGGCACGACCTTCGTCATCGCCCATGACAACGAGGCGCGGCTGAGCGCGGGCAGGGATGGCGCGATCCAGCACCTTGCCGCGACGGGGGCCGAGATCGCGCGCCTGCTCGCGCCGCAGGGGCTCGGCCTCGTCGTCAACCCCGGCGCACCCGAGGTGGCCTTCGTGCTCGATCCCGAAGGGGTGCGCTGGCTTGCGGCCGAGGCGGGCGCCGCGCCCGAGGCCGGCGCGCACAGCCTGTGCGGGTTCGGCCCGCCGTCGGGCGTTTCGGCGCAGACCCTCGCCGCCCTCGATGCACGCCTCGCCGAGGCGGGCGCGGTCATCCGCCGCGCGGCACTGGCG
>Ga0172372_10008626_pt1 | contig 13411 bp, 23 predicted proteins | sample LakKiv5m_2_FD_114544 | JGI IMG/M metagenome (GOLD analysis project Ga0172372, IMG submission 114544) | Freshwater microbial communities from Kabuno Bay, South-Kivu, Congo - kab_092012_9.5m | ecosystem: Environmental > Aquatic > Freshwater > Lake | place: Democratic Republic of the Congo...
AAATTCATTCGCAAGACCTAGAACTAATCTTGTAAACAAATACAAAGAATTGGTCACTTGGTCTGATAGAATTTACTTTATATCACCAGTTTGGTGGTTTAGATTGACACCAAGAACTGAAACCTTTTTTGATGAAGTATTTACTCCTGGTTTTGCATATAAATTTACTCCAATTACTAAAGTGTATGGATATCCAACTCCACTTTTAGGTCATAAAAAAGTTAGAACGTATTTAACACATGGAGCACCTGCATTACCAGTACTTACCTTATATTTAAATTCGGTAAAATTGAGATTGGTAATGGGTGTATATTCATTTGTATTTGGTTGGTTTAAAACTAAAACTCGTCAATTTTGGAGTGTTCCATTTGTATCAGATGACAAACGAAAAAAGTATTTAGATATTGTCAGAAATGATGTAAAAAAGGATTTAAAATTAAAATAATTTGATAATTATACCAAACTAAAATAATATGAAAAAACTATTAATACTATTCTTATTTTTATCATCAAATCTTTATTCACAAGAGTTTGAAAAAGGAAAAACTATCTTTGACCAAAATTGTAAATCATGTCATAAAATGGATGCCAAGTTGGTAGGACCACCACTTCAAGATGTAGTTGAAGCTCAAGGTAGGGATTGGGTATCTAAATGGATTTATAATAGTCAGGCTCTAATTGAATCGGGAGATACTCATGCCAATGAAATTTATAAGGAATATAATCAAATGGCAATGCCATCATATTCTTTCCTAGCAGAAGATGAGCTAAGTGCGCTTGTTGATTATCTGGAGGGATATAAAACAAATATACCAGCGGCACCTACTCCTAACACATCCGAAGTTGAAAGTGGTGATGAAGATGTATCTGAAATAAATACTTCAAGTGGGATACCAACTTATATTTGGGTATTTATATTAATTACTTTAGTTGTCCTTCTTATATGTGCAATTGTAATTGTGGCAGCAATCAAAATATTAGATAACTATTTTACAAAAATATCAATTAATAATTCTCACTTGATGAAAAAATTGAATCTTGGTGATAAACAAGTTGAAACTGAAGTTGACACTTTGATTGAAAAAGAAGTATCTAAACGAGTAAACCAAAAATTAAAAGTAATTAAATCTGAAATTGATAAAAATTTTAAAAAATGACAAAAGAAGTTGCACAATCTAATCTTGAAAGATGGTTTTGGGATTTTAAATATAAAATGGTTGATGAATATCCGGAATATCATCATACTTTTGATTATATTGTTGGTAATTCAAATGATAATGGTGTATTATACGAATTGATAAAATTGTATTTGTCTTGGTAGATTCTAATGGTAAAGCAACCCCTCATGGATTTTTATATGAATACTGATATGATTAACATAGAAAGACAATATCAACAATTACTCCGAGACATTTTAGAGAACGGTGTTGAAAAAAAAGACAGGACAGGTACTGGAACACTCTCAGTATTCGGTAGACAAATCCGTCACGAGATGAGTGAAGGGTTTCCATTACTAACCACAAAGAAAATGGCGTGGAAAACTATGGTGACAGAACTTCTATGGTTTTTAAGAGGAGATACAAACATCAAATTCTTATTAGATTACGATTGTCACATTTGGGATGGGGACGCTTGGAAGAACTTTACTAATAAATTTGTAGGATACGAAGATGTTTCATCAAAAGAAGAGTTTATTAAACAAATCAAAACCGATGAAGAGTTTGCAAAAAAGTGGGGTGACCTCGGAAAAATTTACGGATTCCAGTGGCGTAATTGGAATGGGGAAATTGACCAAATATCCGAATTAATTAAACAAATAAAAAAGAATCCTGATTCACGTAGATTAATTGTATCGGCTTGGAACACATCGGATTTACCACATCAAGTTCTTCCGCCATGTCATTATGGGTTTCAAGTTTATACAAGAGAGTTGACAATTCGTGAAAGATTAGATTTGTCATCAAAAACATATGACACATTTGACCCATTTGATTTCGGGTTCGGAATGCCTGAAACAATAGACCATGATCAGATAGATGAATTATATCCCGTTCCCAAACGAGCAATCTCTTTAATGTGGAATCAACGAAGCGTAGATACATTTTTAGGATTACCCTTTAACATTGCTTCTTATGGATTACTATTGGAGATTATTGCAAGAGAGGTTAATATGGTACCTGATGAATTGATTGGTAATTTGGGAGATGTCCATTTATACAAAGACCACATCGATCAAGCGAAAGAACAAATCAGTAGAACTCCATTTGAATTACCAAAAGTTCAAATCACAGAAAGAAATTGGTATATGCACGAAAAAGTAAAAGAACATTTGGGCGAGAAAACTTTTAGTGAAAAGATTTTAAGTTATAGACCTGATTGTTTTGAATTAATAAACTATCAATCACACCCAAAAATAAAAGCACCTTTATCAAATTAAATTATGAAAAAAACACTTACATCTATTTTAGTTTTAGGGATTATATCCTGTAATCCTCTAAAAAAAGTTAGTACTGACGGATTTACTCATTACAACGAATTTATAATATATAAACAAGATACGGTGGCAAAGTTAACTAACATTGAATATTCTTTAGATAATGGTAAACTTGTAAAAGAGGCAACCTTTAGGCTATTAGATATGAAATACGGAAACAAGGGTGCATCGATTATTGCGTTCGTTAATAAAACACATAAAGATTGGGATATTGAGTTAGATTATCCCATTAGCTTTTCTCCATTTGTAAAAAAATAAGGTATGTTGATTCATATAACACCTGATGAGTTAGAAGAGGAATTAAGATCTACCCTGACCCCTATATTTTTTAGGTTTTTGGTCTTTTGGTCCGAATTTTTTTCTAGCCTTACCTTTACCACTTTTTTTACCAAAAGTAATCTTTCTTGATTCACCGATGCTTTTTCCTTTAGCCATAATATATTTTTTTATATAAATAGATATATAATAAGTTTTTTCATTATTTTTGAAAAACAAAACTTACTAAAATGGAAGACATAATAGTACAGAAGTTCACGCATGCTTCAATCACACCATTAAAAGACTATTGTCTCATACCGGAAAAGAACAGATATGTCCATTTACAATCTGATAAATTAGATTATTTGGATGATAATGAAGATGACATTTTCAAAATAAAAAGTATCTTATCGGGACCGACTGAAAAAATTGGTAAGATATTCTCATTTCCTTCTAAAAAGAAAAAAAAGGTACATTTCTTTACTAATAATGATGATATTCAAGAAAGATTCACTTTAGAGTATGTTCTTAAAAATAAAGAAGGTGGTAGTTATGAAACCACATCAGATAGACAAATAAAAAGACATTATGGTAGGGCGTTCTCTTCTATAATGGTACACACCTTAGAGAGGTCTATCAGAAGAAATGGTGATAAAATAACCATCAAACTTTTACATTACACCAAATCAAGGGGGTTCAATTGTATCTACTTTAAAAAGTGGTATGATGTGAGTGCAATTACCATAAACTTAAAAACCGGTAACATAACAACCTCAACAATATTGAAAAGAGGTAAATCACTTACAAAAGTTTTTAAAACAAATAGTTTTTTCGAAGTTGAAAAATTATTGGCCGGTAAATCTATTTTTAATGTTCATGGTTTTTTCAGTTCAAATAGTAGAATAAAAAAAGAAATAGAAAGTGTCTTTGATAATCTAAAATTTACAACTGCGGTACAAGAATCACTGGGTATTGAAATGAGTTGTGTTTCGTACTCTTCAAAACCGCAACAATTCAAAACCGATTTATGTAAAACCTTTATCAATTTAAAAAAGATAAAGATTCCGAATGGTGATTTTGAATTTTGGATAACTAAGTTTTATCCAACAGAAAAATACCTAAAAAAGAATGATAGAAAACTTATATCTTCTATTCTCGATATGTTGGGAATTAAATCCAAATCAACAATCAAAATCCTACATGAGTATCCTAATTTGGATATAATCGGATTCTATAAAGTTTGTAAAATTTTCGGTAACGACTTTTCAAAATATCTTGGTAATATTCACCCAAATGTTTTTGAGAACTCTGTTAGAAAACAAAGTACCTTTGATCCCGCCAATACAAAATCAGTTTTATTAAATTACAAAAAGAAACCATATCTATTGATAGATAAAGAAAAAGAAAATATGGTGAAATTATTTAATTCACCACAAGATAGACCACTTGATAATATATTTGAAGAAAGGTTTATACAACTTTTAGAAGACCATTTCAATATGATAGAAAAAATCAGAGACTATAATCCTGATTTATATATGAAAGCCAGAACATCAAAAGAATTTCATGATGAACATCGTGAACTATCTAAAATGGTTACAGCAATTAAAAAGGGCTGGGTAATCGAATATAAATTTAATGAAAAAATGTCTGAGGATGTTGAAAGACCACTACCACTTAAAATAAATTTGGGTAGTGAATCAGAACCATCATTTGCTGAAGATATGGGTATTTCATTTTATCCTGTTATTTTAAAAAGAGAAGAAGATTATATAGAAGAGGGTTCATTTATGCATCACTGTGTTGCCACTTACGCAGATAAGGAAAAATCTATTATTATATCTGTAAGAACAAAAGACTCTACCGATAGAGTGACATGTGAATTTAATTGTCAAGATGGTATGTTAATACAAGCAAGACATTTTTGTAACAGACAACCACCAGCAGACATCGAACATGTAATCATAAATGACCTATCACCAAAAGTAAAAAAATATGCTAGACTCGGTTTATTACATGCGTCAGAAAAATTAAAAGTACCATTGAAAATAAATGGAGTAGAAGTGAAAAAAGAAGAACCAACTAGATTATTCGGATTAGATATTGAAAACTTCTTTTAATTAAAATACCATACACTTTGAAAAATAATCCACATATATTTTATATGTGGATTTATTATTTAAACATAATCAAATTAAAAAAGATAGAAAAAGTCCTGCAACTTCTATATGTGATTTAAAACTTTTTGGTAACAATGAATTTTTAATATACACGGGATTATTTGATTTAGAGTATAGTAGGTATGGTTCTAAGAAAAACGTGACGTTTGAACATGAGTTAAACATCTGTCTATTTAATGGAGATATAACAGTTACTTATAGAATCACAAATGATAATCTAACGGACGAAAGTGTTTTTAAATCATCATTTAAAAAGAAAAAAAATAATTTTCTATTGTTAAATGATTTGATTGAGAACGGATTTTATAGGGGTGAAAAAAGATTGAACTATTGGGGAGTAAAATATGAAAGAGCGATTAATGAAATAAGTTTAATAATATGTAATAACATTAAACCACATCTAAACTCAGAATTCTACGTAAATAAATCATATAAAGAAAAACCATCTATTAATGAGTTATATGATATGATAGTAGATTTTCATTTGAGTAAAAAAGACATAAAAGGTCATGATAATGTTTATTATGATATAATGGATTTGTATCCATCAAAAAAACATCTTAAATCAAACGATAATAAGTTTTTACCCGCTGTACTTGATTCACTAAAAATAAAATCCAAATATCTTATTAAAGAATTAAATGTATCTAACCTACCTATTAATATTTTGGCGTTAAACTATTTGTGTAAACTTTTTGGTGATAACTACTTAGAATATTTAAAAAAAATAAATTGGTGGACTCATTGTTTACACAGTAAAATGATAAAAGTTAAAGCCACACCACTTAAGAACGATGTTGAAAAGAATAGTTTTATTAAATTAATTAACAACTGGAATTCATCGTCAACCAACTTAGATGATATTTTTACAAGTATAAATAAGTTATTGAAATTAAGAAAAGAATTAGAGTCAAAAGGGATTTTAATTTCCCTAACACCAAAAAACGATAATCAATTTAGTGGATTCATTGAAAGACTGAGTAATTTGAAACAATATTATCACAGAGGTTATAAAGTAAAATATGTTCACTCTGAAGATTTCATTGAGGATATTCAAAAAGATATTGAAATTGATTGTGAGGTATTCAAAGTAAAAATATTGGTTACAGAAGAAGATTTTATAAACGAAGGAATCTTTATGAAAAATTGTATGTCCAAACAATTTAATAATGGATTACTTTACGTTTATTTAAGAGGATCATTAAACAACAAACATATCAATATTCAATATAGAAAAGGATTATTAGTGCAGTCGTATGGTAAATCTAATTCATCGGTATCTAGTATATTTCTACCATTTTTAGATATACTAAGTCAAAAATTTAAAAAATATCAGACTATGACTTGGTATAAACAGAAATATCAATTCATAAATTATTGATTATCAATTAGTTATATTTTTTTTTAAAATTTATTTGTATATTTTCGAATCAGTTAGTAAATTTGGTTAAACAAAACAAAACTTACTAAAATGAAAGAAGGAATCGTATTATTCGATGCTTTCTCCGGATTTGGCGGAGCAGAATTATCAGCAAAGTATGCGGGTGTAAAAGTAAAAAAACGTTACATCTGTGAAATCAATAAAGACGCACTTAAGGTATTAAAAAAACATTATCCTGATGCAATTTTTTTAGGAGATATCAGAGACCTTGACCCAAGAGATTTTTCAGATGTGACACACTTCTCAGGTGGTTCACCATGTACCGACGTATCTTTCGCGGGTAAACGAAGAGGAATGGTGACTAAGGGGAATATTGAAATATATTCTGTTGAGCAATATGAGAAACTTAAAAAACAAAATTTTGAATTTGTTGGTCAATCATTTTTGTTTTATGAATATTGTAGAATGTTATTTGGTATTCAAAAATACCAAGAGGGGTTGGGAATTGAAAAATGTAAGTTTCTTTTAGAGAATGTTAAGATGGTAGAAAAATGGGAAAATGTTATAACAAACATTTTGGGAGTAAAACCATTGAAAATAAATGCGTCCTCTGTTAGTGCACAAAATAGATTCCGTTTATATTGGACTGATTTTGCAGATAACATAACTTTACCTGAATTGGATATTCGTCTATCAGATGTAATTGAAGATGCGGTCACCGGTGTTGGATTTAGGGGAAGAAAGTTGGGTAATGACGATTTTTATTCTTATCCTCAAACAGTACGAGATGACTTCAAAGCAAACTGTTTGACAACAAAAATGGGATTTAAAAGTAAGAATGGAAATTATTACGGTACTTCTTTCTACAAAGACAAAAGGGGTAGAATAAAACCAATAACACTAACTCAAGCAGAAGTTCTTATGGGTATACCTGAGGGTTATACTAATGTCGAAGGCGTATCAAATACCGCACGTGAGAAGTTGTTAGGTAATGGTTGGTCAATCTATGTGACAGGAAGAATTTTTGAATACATAAAAAAACAGAGGAAAAGTTTGAAATCAAGATAATTTTAATTATATTAATTGTTATGCAACCGAAAGAATCAAATTCAAGTACACATTTTTATATCAGTCTTGTTAAGTCTGGTTTTAGAATTGGGGCAGGAATCACCTTGTGTTTAGGTGATTTAATGTCTGCTGGTGGGTTATTAATCATCGCCGAAGCATTAGGCATCGCCGAAGAAATTTTTTAAAAATGAACCATTATTTATTACAAGCCTTTGTAAAAAAAATTAAAATGAAAACATTTAAAGACTTAGAGTTCGAAGAATTTAAAAATGAAATTATGAGTGGTAAGAAAACCCGAATCCAATTTGAAAATGGATGGGGTGCTTCTGTTGTTAGTCATAATTTTTCATATGGAGGTAAAGAAGGACTCTATGAGTTGGCGGTATTATTTGAAGATGAAATTCATTATGATAATCCCGTTGCGAATGGAGATGTTATGGGATATCTCTCAGAAGAAGAGTTGTCTAATTTATTAATTGAAATTCAAAAATTATGAAAATCTTAAAAGAAATTAGATTTTATCATGTTTTGGTAAGTTTATCATTGATAACGTTGTCGGTGCTTTATCTAAATCAAAAAGAAGAATTAAATAAATGTCAAACTGATAAAGGTTATCTATCTGGTGGAGACATAGAAAAAGCCAAACTGATGGAACAAGTTGACAGTTTAAGAAGTGAGATGTTTGTTAAAGAAAGTCAACTTGGATCTTATGAAGTAATGTGGGGAATTTTGGAAGAGGTGAATAAACCATTGGCGGATTCGATAAATTTACAAGTTGAATAAAACCATTAAATTATGTCAGATCAAGAATATAAAGAACATATTAACGGTGAATTGTATTTTGGTTCATCAAATTATGTTAATATAAAAGCAAGTACAGTTATTACCCTGTTTGAACAGTTTTATGTTGATTCAGAAGATGGTCCACAGTTTTTAAATGTTAAAATAACCGCAGACTTTGACGATATTCCAAAAAAATATCATGAGATATTTCTAAATGTTTTAACATCGAAATATCTAAACAGAGTATCTTTTGGTAATAATCCGTTTTCAGAATGTAAACCAATAGTAAAAAGAAAATGGTGGCAGTTTTGGAAAACAAAATACTTTATGCAAATGAAATAAAACCACAATTATGAAATACCTTTTACTATTCTCTGCTGTCTTAATAATTTGGATGGCATATGAAATTTGGAGAGCACCATTGATGGAAGAAACAGAAGATGGTAAACTCATAACTAAAAGACCAACAAGAAAATTAAGTGACTTATGGCGGAAGCGATTTTAAAGTTTGATATTAATGATCCGGACGATAGGATGTCACACTTACGTGCGGTAAAGTCCTTAGATTTGTCATTAGCAATATGGGATATTGTCCATAATACGAAAAAAGGTTTGGAGTGGTCTATGGAGGGTAAAGAAATGGATAAGTATGATGCATTGGAAATGGTGTACGAAAAAATATATGAGATATTAGATGAACATAATATCAAAATAGACGAATTGATTAATTAAAATATTTATTATTATGATAGAATTCTTTAAAAAAAATCAAAAAAATATAACAATGGGAGCCGCTATCGTGTTGTTACTCATCTGTTATTTTCAACAAAAAGAATTGGCAAGATTAAGAAAAGAAGTTAATAAAGAGGTTGAAATTAAAACCGATAAAAAGAGTTTAGATTCTCTTTTGAAAAAAACCGGATTATAATGATTACAATAAGTGAAACTGCAAAGAGACACATATTTGATATCATGAGAGAGGAGAATCTACCCACAGATAGATTCAACCTAAGAGTTGGAGTTAAAGGCGGTGGATGTAGTGGTTTATCTTATGTTATGGATTTTGATGATACCATAACCGAAAACGATGAGGTTGTTGATTTAGAAAACCTAAAAGTTGTTATCGATAAGAAATCCGTTTTATATTTATTTGGTACTGAATTACAATATTCAAGTGGATTAAATGGAAAAGGTTTTCAATGGGTAAATCCAAACGCATCAAGAACATGTGGATGTGGTGAATCCTTTTCTCTATGATAAAAAAATACGGAATAGCCTTTTTGGCTTTCGGTGAAGAACACATATTAGAATTTAATGAAACCGTAAAATGTCTATTTGATTTAAATAATCACTTAGACATTTTTGTTATTACCGATAACTCAAACCTTATAGATAACAAACAAGTTCACATTAAAGAAATAAAGGAACCATTTAACTATAACCTCAAAAGAAAATCAATCGAATTTGCGTTTGAATATTATAATATTGTTGTTTTTATGGATACCGATGTTTTGATTAACAAACGTATTGATTTTGAATACATTGCATCTATAGATGAGGGTATGGAAGTTCGTTGGAAAGCGAATAAAACTAATTATATGGGTAAAGAAATCACCATAGATGAAATGAATCAAACCGAATATGGTAAATTAATAGGTGATAATAGTATTGAATTTATTAATGAATTCATTTTATTATTAAGAATTGACGATGTAAAGAGAAGAAAAGAGTTTATTGAGTGTTGGAATAACCTAAATGACAAGACAATAAACCACCAGCCAAATAACGGACGTAAAGGGTCCTTAGAAGGTTTGATTATGTATGCAACATGTAATAAATTAAATTTAGAGGTAAGGAAGGTCAGGAATGATTTTTTTAATAATATACAAAATGTTGGAACGTTGAATCAATACAAAAAAACTAAAACCAACAAAACTATTCTTTGATTTTTTATTTTCGTTTTTTTTTTCTATAATTTATATGTGGTTTACATACTAATATATATCTCTTTTTTATTCCCCCTGTTTTATGTAATAGGTATAAATAAAATATGGGATAGAATTATGATGTTTACTAATAAAATATATTGGACCGATTATAATATAATTGAATTCGCTGCTTGGATGGCCAAAGCAATTATTATTGTACCCGGTTTAATATTCGGTATTGAAATTTGGTATTTACATTTTCTTACTTTGACTACTTCATCTTTATTGATTTGGGCTAGTATGAGAAAATCATTACCAACTTTAATAGTTTTTAATACCATATGGATAATAATATCTTTAACAATAATAATTAGAAATTTAATTTAAAATAGTGAATGTGTTAGAATTATTTGCCGGTAGTAAATCAATTGGTAAACAAGCTGAGAAGCTCGGAATGAATGTTTACTCATCGGACATCAATGATTTTGAAGGTATTGATTATGTTGTTAACATCTTAGAGTTTGATGTTACTAAAGTACCATTTAAACCCGATATAATCTGGGCTTCTCCACCATGTACAAGTTTTAGTGTTGCTTCAATTGGACACCATTGGACTGGTGGTAAAGGTGCATACATTCCTAAGACCGATGGTGCTAGACTTGGTTTAGAATTAGTAAAAAAAACAATTGAGATTATCGAATATTTCCAACCAACATTTTGGTTTATGGAAAATCCAAGAGGAGTACTTCGTAAATTACCCGTTGTTCAAGGATTACCAAGAAAGACTGTTACATATTGTCAATATGGGGATGAAAGAATGAAACCAACTGATATATGGACTAATAGTATTATTTGGGAACCAAGACCAATGTGTAAGAATGGTGACCCTTGTCATGTCTCAGCACCAAGAGGAAGTAGAACAGGAACACAAGGCAGAAGTAATGCATATGAAAGAAGTAAGATACCAGATGAACTTTGTTTTGAAGTATTAAAAAGTTGTATATGAAAATAAAAAATGAATATGTTTTAGGTGAAGTCAAAGAAATAAGACCACAAATATTCGCCGTATCAATAAAAGACCACTATCAAAGAACTATGTTATTTTGTAGATATCAAGAGTTCTATGAATCTCCGTTTGATGAAATTAGAAGTAAATTTTTTACGTGGGAAAAGTATATGGTTATCTATAAAAATAAATGGAAAAAGAAACTATTCACATACCCCGAAGACTGGAGTGGGTTTAACATTCCCTCAAACATTATTGAAAAAGGTTTAGATGTTTTTAGAAAAGACAAAGGACCATATGATGAAATCATGAAAGATATTTGGTATCATTGTGAGAACTATCCTCTTAAATTTGAGAAACCAAGAACAAAATGGTATTTGATTGGTGCGGATAGTTTTAAATCAAGTACGATGAATCATGAAATTGCACATGGATTATATTATACTAGTAAAGAATATAAACAAAATTGTGATAGTTTAATTTCAAATATCAAACCAGTTCACTATGAAAAATTAACAAACAAAATTGTTAAAATGGGGTATTTGAATGATAAGAAAATCTTAGATGATGAAATTCAAGCGTTTATGTCTACGGGATTGTACAATGGTTTAGATACGAAAGAATTGAAAAAATACGAAAAAGGATTTATAAAAAATTTTAAAGAGTTCAATGTTAAATCTTAGAATGTTACAATTTTCCTGATATATATGTAATGTAAATTTACATATTAATGCAAGAAGAATTCGTACCCTATCACCAACATCTATTGATGAAGGTTTGGATTAAAAATCCCCCTAAAAGAGTTAGTGTATTAAATGAATGGTTCGTACAATTAGTACATAAAGTAAGAATGGAAGTTGTTGCGGGTCCGACAAGTGTCTATGTTGATTATCCGGGTAATGAGGGATTAACAGGTACAGTGACATTAGCAACATCACATGCTTCGATTCACATATGGGATCATTATGAACCTGCAATGGCTCAATTTGATATCTATTCTTGTAAATGTTTCACATTAGAGGATGTTATAGAACAGTTTGAACCTTGGGGTATAGTAAAATATGAATGGATTATGATTGATAGAAATGATAATCCCAAAATAACCTCAGAGGGTTCTTGGATTCCACAATTAGAATATATCGATGAAAATTCTTAAAAATATTAGGAATATTCATGAAATTCATATAACTTCGTGGTTAGTTAAAGATATATTCTGGACTTTAAAATTCAAATGGTTGGCAACAATCATGGTTATACCCACATTATTATTGACAGTTTATATTCTTTTAACTGAAAAAGAACATAAATACGGTAATTGGATTTTATTTTTTTGGATGTGTATGAATATCTTTTGGATGTTACATGAACTACAAAATCTTCCATATTGGCCAGTTCAAATCTTTATGTTGTTAGGAATTTTTAGTACTATTAAATTAATATTTAAAAGAAGAAAAGATGAAAGTAATATTTCTTGATCATGATGGAGTAATCTGTTTATCCACAGAGTGGGGTAATCGTTACAAAAAACAAAAGAAATGGGGTGGACAAAAATTGTCCATGACAAATGATGAAATCCCTTTAGATTATAGGTTTGATAACTTCAATAAAAAAGCAATCAAAATTCTAAATGAAATATTGGAAGAAACTGGTGCTGAAATTGTTGTCTCATCTGATTGGAAAAGATGGGCCGACGTTGAGGAGATGGGTGAATATTATGAGTCACAGGGTATCAAAAAGAAACCGATAGATTTTACACCAAATTTAGGTCAATGTACGTGGTACATTGATGCATATCCCGATGGTTTTATGTGGTCTCGAGCTTGGGATTTGGAACAAACCAGAGTTATTGAAATTAAACAATACCTACATGACCATACAGAGATTACTCATTGGGTTTCTGTTGATGATTTAAGAATGGGTAAAACTGGACTTGACTATAGTATACCTTACGAGCATGAGTGGGGATTAGACAATTTTGTGGAAACCCCATTAAGTTCTGAAGGAATAAAACAAAGTGGAATTAAAGATAAAATTTTAAAGTTTTTAATATAAACATTTATGGAACAGTTATTAGTTTTTGTGGTTATTTTTATAATTACCGCATTTATTTCTTGGAGATGGGTTGAAGGTATTGACTACATGCACAAGAATCATCCCGATTACAAAGGAGAGGATTTCCTTAATTGGGGTGGGGACAAAGACAAAGACAAAGACAACGATAATGACAAAGACCAAATAATGTAATGGACAAAAAAAAGAAACCAGATTTAGTTGCTTGGGATGAAGAAAGAGGTTATTATTCCAAAGAATTAA
>Ga0172372_10008628_pt1 | contig 13408 bp, 12 predicted proteins | sample LakKiv5m_2_FD_114544 | JGI IMG/M metagenome (GOLD analysis project Ga0172372, IMG submission 114544) | Freshwater microbial communities from Kabuno Bay, South-Kivu, Congo - kab_092012_9.5m | ecosystem: Environmental > Aquatic > Freshwater > Lake | place: Democratic Republic of the Congo...
AGAGAGATTGCTCAACGATTGGTGGCAACGAGAGCGGATTGAAGGAAAGGGACCAGGACTCGAGAGTGGAGTCTCGGCGGAGATCAGAGATCAAGCGCTCGAAACGTTCATGTCTTTGCGGCGACGTGATCCTGAGGGCGCTGCGATTCGATTCTTTGAGACGATGGTCTCTTCACAGAACAACAATCAGGGGGAACCAATCTGGATCGATACATCACCGCCGAATATTTTCAATGCAGATCGGATCTATCGGTTGCTCTCGCGCGCCAAATTCATTCACATGAAGCGAGATGGACGAAACACCATTGCGTCTGTTCTGAAAGAGCATTGGGGACCGACGGATCCGATTAAGGCGATCTTCTGGTGGAAGAATCGGATCATCTCCTCGCATCAAGCGTTGCAACGAGTCCCGCGGCGTAATGTCATTGAAATCCAATTGGAGGAGTTCGCACACTTCGATCGAGAGAATCAATATCAACGATTACTCGCCTTCCTCGAGATCGACGATGAACCAGGGATTAGAGGCTATTTTGAGAGCAAAGTCGAGGGAAATCGAGTCATTTCTTCGAAGTGGCGCGATGAGATCACCGATCCCGAATTCGAATCGAAGTTCGAACAGGTCTATAAGGACCTTCTCAACTCTGGTATCGAAACGCTGCGCTACGACTAACATGCCGCCATGGCAGGTCGCCATTTCGATGTCATCATCATCGGTTCAGGCTTCGGTGGCTCTGTCTCTGCGCTGAGGCTCATTGAGAAGGGTTACAGCGTCGCTCTCCTCGAGGCAGGTCGGAGATTCGAGGAGAAGGACTTCCCAAAGACGTCATGGCGCATCAATCGTTTCCTTTTCTTCCCGCGGTTGGGATTGAAAGGTCTGCAGCGCATCCATGCCCTACCCGATGTCTTGATCTTGGCTGGCGCAGGAGTCGGTGGTGGTTCGCTCGTCTACGCAAATACTCTCTATCGTCCACCTGCGAGTTACTTCAATGATCCGCAGTGGTCCTCCATCACTGATTGGAGCGCGGAGTTGGATCCTTGGTATGACCAAGCCTCACGCATGCTTGGTGTCGCGCAGAATCCATTCCGATCCCCAAGTGATGATGCTATGTATGAAGTGGCTTGCGAGATGGGTCGAGAGGAGAGTTTCAAGCTCGCACCTCTTGGGATTCACTTCGGCAAGCCAGGTTTGGAAGTAGATGATCCTTACTTCGGTGGCAAGGGTCCAAAGCGTCGTGGTTGTACTCACTGTGGCGAGTGCATGACTGGCTGTAGGCATAATGCGAAGAACACCTTGCCAAAGAACTATCTAGGGCTTGCAGAGAGCGCTGGAGCAAAAATCTTCGCAGAGACGACTGCGACAGCAATCAAGCCAAAGGGCGAAGGATGGTTGATTGAGACGCGATCAAGTGGCGCTTGGATCGGTAGAGGGGAGCGCTTTACCGCCGATCAAGTGATCGTCGCCTGTGGCACTTACAACACACTCAAGTTACTTCATCAGATGAAGAGCAAGGGAACACTTCCCAGACTCTCTCCAACGTTAGGAGATCTTGCACGCACCAATAGCGAATCTTTGACTGCTGCAGTGATGAAGCGCGGCGAGAACGACTATTCGCAAGGTGCGGCCATCACTTCTTCCTTCTTCCCTGACGAGAAGACCCATGTGGAACCGGTCCGGTATGGCAAAGGGAGCAATCTCATGGGGCTACTCCAGACTGTGATGACAGAGGGTCAAAACGCCTCGAAGCGACGGAGGGGATGGATTCGTGCAGTCGCTCGTAATCCCGTCACTTTACTTCGCATCCTCAATGTGCGGCGCTGGAGCGAGCGATCGGTCATTGCCCTCGTGATGCAGAACATCGATAGTGCGATCACTGTCCGGGCCAAGCGCTCGATCTTTGGCTTTCGACTCACCTCAACCAACAATTCTGAGAACCCCAATCCCACTTACATTCCGGCCGCGAACGAAGTGGCAAAGTCGATCTCGAAACGTCATGGTGGACTTCCGGTCGGACATGTCGGAGACCTCGTCAGCGCTCCCTTCACCGCACACTTCGTTGGTGGTTGTGTCATCGGATCCGACGAGAAGAATGGAGTGATCGATCCATATCACCGCGTCTGGAACTATCCGACGCTTCATGTCATCGATGGTTCGACGCTCACTGCAAACCTTGGTGTCAATCCCTCTCTTACCATCACCGCACAGGCAGAACGTGCGATCTCACTCTGGCCTAACAAGGGAGATGAAGATCTAAGACCGAATCAGGGCGAAAATTACAAGAGAATGCAAGCCATCGCACCAAAGACTCCAGTCGTACCTCAAGGCGCGATAGGAGAGTTACGAGTTCGCTGAACCTTCTCCAGTAAGTCGTTCTGTCATCTCTTTTCGGCGGTTGGGCCACCGTGTGATCGGATAGTCAAGATTTCTATAGAAATCCCTGATGATGGATTGTGTCAGCGCTCTCCTCTCTTTCACGACGAAGTGTGATGAACCAGGCACGATGGCGAGGCGTCCCAGTGGAAGCGCCTCATACATCGAGAAGGTGTGTTCGCTGGTGAAGGGTTCGTCATCACCGGCAAGAACGAGTGTTGGCACGTTGATTCGCGCGAGATCCTTGAGCGAGAGGTTCGGCTCACTCATCCAGACCTCATAGGCCTTACGGACGATCGTCTCCAAGAGTTTGGGATCTTGGCCGGAACGCTCTGCAAAGAGGAGTTTCTCCTCTTCCTTCACATCGATGGTGAGAACATCGTGTGATGCGCCGCAATCATGATGGTAATTGGCACCGATCGCAACGATCGATGAGACTAAATCAGGCCGCTTGAGAGCGATGTGAAGCGCGATGATCCCACCATCACTCCAACCGATGATATGTGCGGGTCCTTGAAGTACATCTTCGAGGTAGGCAATCGCTTCATCGGTCTGGAACTCAAAGTGATAGTAACCATCTCGGATCTTGGTTCTGCCGTGTGCAGTTCGATCATAGGCAAAGAGATGCAATCCCTTCACTGCCGGTGAGATCGCATCAATCCAACTCTCAGTGGAACTCAAACCACCGTGGAGGAGGAGTACTTTCTCTGGGTTTCGCTTGAAGAGCGGCTTCTTCTCGATGCTCCAGACCTGATGGCCTCGTAGATCGATGTAACTCAAAGGTCCGCGCCATCCATGATGTGACGATTTCCGCGGTCGAAGGTGAGGTAGTTCCAGGTCCAGTCCGCCATGGTTCCGACCTTATTTCGCCCACCTAAGAGATAGAAGAGATGGAGCCAGAGCCATGCGAACCATGCCGGCGCGCCAGCGATGCGAAAGCTCTTCGCCTCCACGACCGCCTTATGTCTGCCGATCGTCGCCATGGAACCTTTGTCGCGATAGCTGAATTCCTTGAGCGAGCTTCGGAAGATCTGATCTGCGAGGAATCTCGCTTGTTGCATAGCAACTGGCGCCACCATCGGAAGTTTTCGACCACCTTTCCCTAGAACACCGGCGACATCACCGATCGCCCAGATGTTCTCAAAGCCTTCGACCTGAAGTGTCGATGCAGTCTTCACTCGACCTTGCTCGAGGGGAAGTCTCAACTTCTCGATAGCGCTCTCGCCGCGAACTCCGGCTGCCCAGATCGTCACACGCGATGGGATCTCGGTTGAATCAGTAAGCAAGATGTGATCGGAATTGACTCGCGCCACTTTGGTGTTGGTGAGGACCTTGACGCCAAGGCGCTCTAAGTCAGATTTAGTTCGTGCTGAGAGGCGAGGATGGAAGGAGGGAAGCAACCGCTCTCCTGCCTCAATAAGCGAGATCGAGATTCGCTTCGCTGCACTTTCATGATCTCGCCGAAGCGGGCCACGTGCCAGTTCAGCGAGTGCGCCCGCCATCTCGACTCCGGTTGGGCCACCACCGACGATTGCAATCTCAAGCAGGCTTCCATCATCGATCCGACAGAGATCTTCAAAGTGGCGCATCACCTCGCCGCGGATCCGAAGCGCCTCATGGACCGTCTTCATTCCGAGGGTGTTCTCGACAACTCCCGGAATACCGAGATCACTCGTCTCGGAACCAAGCGCAACGACCAGATGGTCGTATTCGAGGAGTTCTGAACTATCGAGTTTGACTGTCTTTCGCTGGGTATCGATTGCGATGGGAGAGCCCATCCGGAACTCGACACCAAGTCCTCGCAGTGCGCCACGGATCGGATGTGCGATGTGATCGGCTGCAAGCCCGGCGCTCGCCACTTGATAGAGAAGTGGAAGGAAGGTCTGATAGTTATGACGGTCGACTACCGTGACCGAAGCGCGCTTCGCAAGTTTCCTTGCCAGAGTAAGACCACCGAAACCTGCGCCAAGGATGACGACCTTGGGCCTCAAAGATTGATTTCGGCTTTCCGTCTTCACTACCGGAGTCTACTGTTATGTATATGACTACTGCCCGCCGTGTCCTCGTTACTGGTGCATCAGGTTATGTCGGCGGTCGTCTCGTTCGCGCCCTTCTCACTGATGGACTCCATGTCCGTGTCTTGGTCCGTGATGCCAGAAAGATCCAAGACCTGCCATGGAGTTCCAAAGTCGAAGTCTTCCAAGGTAACGCGATGAACCTGAATGATGTGAGCGCAGCGCTCGAAGGTGTACACACAGCCTTCTATCTCCTTCATTCCATCGGTGTAGGTCCAGATTTCGACGCCATCGAGGAGAAGATGGCAAAGGTCTTCGCTGATGCTGCGGAGCAAGCAGGGATAAGTCAGATCGTCTATCTCGGTGGAATCGCGAACGACAAGAAGATGAGCAAACATCTCTCATCGCGCGCCCGTACTGGTGAGGTCTTGGCATCGGGGAAAGTTCCGGTGATGGAACTTCGCGCTGGCATCATCATCGGATCGGGCTCGGCCTCTTTTGAAATGCTCCGCCACCTCACCCATCGCCTTCCGATCATGACCACACCGAAGTGGGTCTCCAATCGCACCCATCCGATAGCGATCCGCGATGTGCTCTGGTACCTCACCCACGCAGCAGAACTTGAGAAGCCTGTAGCGGGGATCTTAGATATCGGGGGAGCCGAGGTGCTTTCTTACGCGGAGATGATGCAGAAGTTCGCGAAACTCTCAGGGCTACGGAAGCGAATCATCATCCGAGTTCCCGTCCTTTCGCCACGACTTTCAAGCCTTTGGATCGGCCTCGTCACGCCAGTTCCGACACAACTCGCACGCCCACTCGTTGGCTCCTTAATCAATGAAGTCGTCGCAGATCCAAATAAGTCGATCGATTCATTGATCCCGAAACCACCGCAAGGGCTCATAGATGTTTCGACTGCGATCGAACTTGCCCTCACTCGCACCAATGAGAATCAAGTTGAGACGAGGTGGTCGGATGCGACAGCGCCGACTGCGCCATGGCAGAAAGCGCAGGGCGATCCCTCGTGGGCAGGGGAGTCGATGTATTACGACCATCGTGAGGTTCTCGCTGATGCGCCGCTTGAGAAGATTTGGGAATCGATCGAGGAGATCGGTGGCGAACGCGGTTGGTATGGTGCTGATTTCCTTTGGTATCTCCGGGGATTGCTCGATCGACTTGTCGGTGGTGTAGGACTTCGTCGTGGACGGCGCGATCCGAAGACCTTGCGCGTCGGAGAGAGCCTTGATTTCTGGCGCGTCGAAGCAATCGAGAAGAGTGGTGATGAGCGAAGACTTCGCCTCTACGCCGAGATGATCCTTCCCGGTAAAGCCTGGTTGGAGTTTCGTATCAAGCGCGTCGGAGATAAGACCGAGATCATGCAAGAGGCATCATTCGCACCTCGAGGACTTGGTGGACAGATCTATTGGTACCTGATCCTTCCTTTCCATGCCTTCGTCTTTCCGACGATGCTCCGTAACATCGTTCGAAGTGGGCGACGAAAAGTCCTCTTCGGCTAACCTCCACAACTTTTCGTAGCGCTGGATATAAGGTGAAGGCACTATGGCGGATCCAGCATTGAACCTTTCAGCCGGGGATGGACAATTGAGTGAACTCGAAGGTCGCATCCTGGAATTCGAACGGCAGTGGTGGCAGTACGCCGGCGCCAAGGACAGCTCGATCCGTGAGCTCTTCCAGATATCGCCCTCCCGCTATTACGAGATCCTCAATCACTTGATCGATCGCGACGAGGCCCTGGTTGCGGCCCCGATGCTGGTCAAGCGCCTTCGCCGGATGCGCGAAGCACGCCTTGCAGAACGTTCAAAATCGCGTTGATTGCGGTTGAACCTTTCCTTCTTCTCGACCAGGTCTAGATTGCGCCGGTTCGTCCACGCCAATTGGTGAGTATTGGGTCTGGGTCTGACTTCAGGATCTTCTCGAGTACCGATGCGTAGATATCTCGGAAATCTGTAGTCACTTCGAGGTCGTCGTTCTTGAGTCGACGGAGCGAAGGTTGCTCGCCGTGGAATCCGCCCTTGACACTCTCGCCGATCAAGAAGACCGGGCCAGAGGTTCCATGGTCAGTTCCGTCAGAGGCGTTTGCGCGCACGCGACGACCAAACTCTGAATAGACCAAGACGGTCACATCTTGCCGACGGGGCGTGGCTCGGATTTGAGACATGAACTTGGAGATCGAGCTTGAGACCGCTCCCAAAAGCGCTGATTGCGCAGTGTGCTCGTCGGCATGTGTGTCGAAGCCACCAAGTGAGACCGACCAAATTTGGGTCGGTGAACCTGCCGCGATAAGGCGGGCCACTATCGAGAGTTGGTTCGCCAAGTTACTTTCACCACCTGCGTTACCACCCACCACAGTCGGAAGATCCGGTGCAGGAGGTTCAGGAGAAGCAAGAATTGGGGCAGTCTCTTCGGAAACAGAGAAGAGCTGTTCTAGAGATCGAGCGGCAAGGGATGAAAAGTGATTCTCTTCGCTACGGGCTGAGCCGAGCTTTCTCAACTCATTGGCGATAGGACCCTGTGGCAGTTTGAATCCGCCTAGTGGGAGGACAGAACCCGATCGTTTCTCTCCAGCGAGGATTGGTGGGAGGACAGAGCCAAGACTTATGGCAAGAAATGGATCGTCTGGTTGTCGCTCTACCCAACGCCCCAACCATCCTGTCCGGTCAGCGGTGAGTCGAGCGCTTTGCCAAATCGCCATTGAAGTGAAGTGGGAACGATCCGAGTTTGGATATCCGACGCCTCGCACGATGGCGAGATGACCTTTCTCCCAAAGGTTCTTGAAGCCAGTCATCGAACCATTGAGAGCCAAGTCTTCACCGATTGGAAGCACCTCATCGGCAGAGTAAGCCAATTGTGAACGGAGGGATTGATAGACGGGATCGGTATAGGGAACTACTGTGTTGAGACCGTCATTTCCACCATAGAGAGTGACGACAACGAGGATCGGAGTGTTGAGTGGTAGTGGGCGCTTGATTGCGGCTTCAGTAATCGAAGCAAGCGACAGGGAGTGAGCGGCAGCTGCAACGGATCCAGCACCTGTCAGTTGCATGAATCGTCGTCTCGAGATGGTGTCCATCGCTACCTCCTAGTTGCTCACTAAAAACTCGGGGCTACAGAGAGCGAGTGTGACGAGTCGTTGCGGAGAATTACGTGCACTTTGCAACACCCTTCTGCTCTCTTCCTGCCAGGCGGGGATGCCGAGTAGATCGGCTAAGGCATCGACGCGTCCACGGATAGGGACATCTTCGATCGGTGAGAGATCGCCTTCGCGGGTGAGGAGTTGCGCTGCCTGAATCTTGGATTGGATCGCTGCTGAAGATAGCCACGCTTCATCGGCCGGCCACCCACCGACGTTTGGAGGTAGGAAGGGTCGCTGACCAAGTTGTTGTAGCAGGTTCAATAGATAGTCGGGGCGCACGAAAGTTGCCGGACGGATAGTGAGTGCTCGCATCGAACCGATTAGCCACTCAAGGGGAGACTTCACTTGAGAGTGTGCTGGATCGATGAATCCTGCATCATTGATGAGAGATTGCAGTGTGTCCTTGATGTTGCGCGAAGCGAAGGCATCGACAATCATTGATTGCTTCGGTAGTTGATGACGAGTAGAGATGAAGCGGTACCAGAGACGCTCAGGGATGAAGCGTTGACAGGAATCTTGAGCAACTAAGTGGTCAGTCAGTAAGATCGCGTCGAACGCAGCGCTCTTTCCGAGAATTGTCGTTCGTCCCAGGAACGATCTACGGGAATTTCGCAACACCTCACCACTCGACTTCTTGACCGTGTATCCAGTGAGAGCTAGCGCAGCTTGTTTGACGTCGTTCTCGGAATATCGATTTACACCAAGGGTGAATAGTTCTAGCAGTTCTCGTGCGAGGTTCTCATTGGGTGAGGCTGATGTATTTCGTTGTCCATCAAGCCAGAAGATGAGTGCACCATCAAGGACCATGATGCGGGCCATCTCGTTGAAGTCACCGAGTGAGTGATCGCGAAGCTTTGCAACATGATCAAACATGACAATGGGCTCATCCACTTTTGCGAAGGAGGTGGCCCAGTGTCCATGCCAGAACCAGGTCATTCGTTCTTCGAGCGGGAAATCCGTTATGGTCATCTGCTCCAACCACCAGAGACTCATCTCTCGGGTCATGTATCTCTTTTGCTCCGAGTATGTGACCACTTCAGGAGTGTTCGGTCCCGGGCGGGCACCTAAGTCCATCAATCCCAGCTGATCCTTGATTCCTTCTGGGGTACCGGTCGCAGGCGATGAGAGAAACTTCTCGACGACGCCATCCACTCCGAGCGAGAGGAGAGCCTGGAACTCCCCTGGCTTGGTTCCGAAACCAAGCCGTTGGATAAGACGGGCGACGACTCTCCGCGAGGTGAGTTCGTCGGAGGTTGCCATGGCGTCACGGTAGGACTCATTCAGGAGCCCGACCATGAATTGCACCTGAATGAGGGCTGTGGATTTGAGCTTCGGGAATACGCCCCATAGGCTTCGGGTTAGCACTCGTCGGGTGGGAGTGATAAGCCGCCCGGACCCCTTCAGTAGGTAGATAGAGCACTTAATAGAGGAGTGGTACGACTATGGCAAAGATGATTGCCTTCAATGAAGAAGCCCGCCGTGGACTTGAGCGTGGCATGAACACCTTGGCCGATGCGGTTAAGGTGACCCTCGGACCTCGTGGCCGCAATGTGGTCTTGGAGAAGAAGTGGGGCGCACCGACTATCACCAACGATGGCGTCTCCATCGCCAAGGAGATCGAACTCGATGACCCATGGGAGAAGATCGGCGCCGAGCTCGTCAAAGAGGTAGCGAAGAAGACCGACGATGTCGCAGGCGATGGAACCACCACCGCTACGGTCTTGGCACAAGCACTCGTCCGTGAAGGACTTCGAAATGTCGCCGCCGGATCGAATCCGATGGCACTCAAGCGTGGAATCGAGAAGGCTGTCGAGGCGATCTCAGCAGAACTCTCCGCGATGGCGAAGAATGTCGAAACCAAGGAGCAGATCGCGGCGACCGCTTCGATCTCTGCAGCAGATGCCACCATCGGCGAGATGATCGCTCAGGCGATGGACAAGGTCGGCAAGGAAGGCGTCATCACCGTTGAAGAGAGCAACACATTCGGTCTCGAACTCGAGATGACCGAAGGTATGCGCTTTGACAAGGGTTACATCTCGCCATACTTCGTTACCGATACAGATCGCATGGAGGCCGTCCTTGAGGATGCCTACATCTTGATCGCCAATTCCAAGATCGCAAACATCAAGGATCTCGTCCCAATCCTCGAAAAGGTGATGCAGGCAGGTAAGCCACTTGCGATCATCGCTGAGGATGTCGAGGGTGAAGCGCTCGCAACGCTCGTCGTCAACAAGATTCGTGGCACCTTCCGCTCCGCAGCGGTGAAGGCGCCAGGATTCGGTGACCGCCGTAAGGCGATGTTGCAAGATATTGCGATCCTCACCGGCGCAACCGTCGTCTCAGAAGAGGTCGGTTTGAAGCTTGAGAACGTCGCTGTCGATCTCCTTGGTCGCGCACGAAAGGTCGTAATCACCAAAGATGAGACCACGATCGTCGAAGGTGCAGGGGATGAGGACCAGATCAAGGGTCGCGTCAATCAGATCCGCACTGAGATGGAGAACTCCGATTCAGATTACGACCGCGAGAAGCTCCAAGAGCGCCTTGCGAAACTCGCTGGTGGCGTTGCTGTGATCAAGGCAGGCGCTGCGACCGAGGTCGAACTCAAGGAGCGTAAGCACCGTATCGAAGATGCAGTTCGTAACGCGAAGGCAGCGGTCGAAGAAGGCATCGTCTCTGGTGGTGGCGTCGCACTCCTTCAGGCATCGAAGAAGGCATTCGAGAAGTTGAAGCTCTCCGGTGATGAGGCAACTGGAGCGAAAATCGTCGAGTTTGCAGTCGAAGCACCACTGAAGCAGATTGCAGTCAATGCAGGTCTCGAAGGTGGAGTCATCGTCGAGAAGGTACGTCACCTTGAGCCAGGCTTCGGTCTCGATGCCGCGACAGGTGAGTACGTCGACATGATCAAATCCGGCATCATCGATCCAGCGAAGGTGACTCGTTCAGCTTTGCAGAATGCTGCATCAATCGCCGCGCTCTTCCTCACGACCGAAGCAGTGATCGCTGACAAGCCAGAGCCGAAGCCAGCAGTTCCTGCTGGTGCAGGCGGCGGAGATATGGACTTTTAGTTCGATAACATCTCGCAGAACTACAACAAAAGCCCCCGTAAACCTCGGGGGCTTTTGCATTTATGATGGGGGCATGATCAAGGATTCATTCGATGCGACTTCGCTCGCACGCGAGGCTGCTGTCGCAGACTCTGGTGATGCATCGCGCGTCGGGGACTTGATCTCAATCGAGCACGAACAGCCTGAGATCGCAACATATCTTTTCGTCAGCACGCTCCCTGGTTATAAGGGTTGGCGCTGGGCGGTTGCAGTGAGCAAGATCGAAGGCGATGCGCCGATAGTTTGCGATGTCGTGCTCCTTCCGGGACCTGAAGCTTTACTGGCACCGAAGTGGATTCCTTATGGCGAGCGACTTCAAAAGGGTGATGTCGGAGTCGGAGATATCGTGCCGACCGAACCCGATGATGCTCGACTCACACCTGGTTACGCACTTCTTCCCAATGATGAGGATTTGGATCTTCTGACACCGGAACTGCTTTGGGAGAACGGCATCGGACGAGCACGAGTGCTTTCGATTGAAGGACGCGATCAGGCGAGCAAGCGCTGGTATGAAGGTGAGCATGGTCCGGAAGCAGAGATCGCTAAGGCGGCACCACTTCCATGTCATAGCTGTGGTTTCTTCATTCCGATCGCAGGTTCACTTCGTCAGGCCTTTGGCGTTTGTGCTAACGGAATTTCGCCTGAGGATGGCCGCGTCGTCTCGGTCGATCACGGGTGCGGCGCGCACTCTGAGGTCTTGGTCTAGCGCTCGTCCCGCTCGCCAGGAATTCCGCTTCCACTCAGAAGAGGGAGGCGATAAACTCGCCCTCTGCCCGGAACCTCCGGCCACTGGATCATCGACCAGCTCTCGCTGATGAGAAACCAGTCGCTTACGACACCTAACGGACAAGATGTGGAGATCGCTATGCCTACCGGTCGCGTCAAATGGTTCAGTCTGGAAAAGGGATTCGGCTTCATCTCCTCCGATGAGGGTGAGGATGTCTACCTCGCTGCTTCGGCTCTTCCAGAAGGTGTCACCACTCTCAAGCCTGGGACGAAGTTGGAATTCGGTATCGCTGAAGGTCGTAGAGGACCACAAGCGCTCTCAGTGCGCGTCGTCGAAGCACCTCCATCGATCTCAGGTTCTCGGGGAAATACCGAAGATCTTGCGATTCTCATCGAAGAATCGATCAAGATGCTCGATCGCGTCGGCAACAACCTTCGACATGGTCGCGCGCCGAATGAGGCGGAAGCTGCTCGAGTAGCGAAGGTCTTGCGCGGAATCGCAGGACAGATCGAAGGAACGAACTAGATCTTCTCGCGCCGTCCACGACGGATGGTGTAACGGATTCCGATGAATCCGAGGATGATTCCGATGAGTGCGGTGTAGATCGCTTTCGAGTCTGCATTGCTTGCAAGAGCGAAGACCAAGTAAATCGCCCATCCGACGATTCCTACTGAGATCACGATGATCGCTTCGCGCATTTTCTGATTCTACTCTTCGTAAGTGATCGTTGGTCTCGGTTGGTCACTGATGGGTGAATGCATTCTTCAATGAAGGGATAGGGTTGCTACGTGGCGACATTGCGATCTTTCAAACATCGCAACTATCGCATCCTCTACCCAGCCAACGCGGTCAGTAATATCGGAACCTGGGCCCAGCGCGTCGCTCAAGATTGGCTTGTCCTTGAACTGACGGGTTCTTCTCTCTATCTCGGTATCGTCACTGGTCTTCAATTCGCACCAGCGCTCCTCTTCTCCATGCAGGGCGGGAAGATGGCAGATCGATTCAATAAACGGCGTGTTTTGATCTACTGCAATCTCGGTGGCTTCATCTCATCTTTCGCACTTGGAATCTTGATCCTCACCGACTTGATCCAACTCTGGCATGTCTTCTTCTTCGCATTCACGCTAGGACTTGCGTCAGCGCTCGATGCTCCAGTTCGACAGGCCTTCACAAGTGAGATCGTCGGAAAGGCCGACCTTCCCAATGCGGTGAGCCTCAATTCAGCGAATTTCAACGCGGCTCGACTGATCGGCCCCGGGCTTTCGGGCCTTCTGATCGCGGCTTTCGGGACCGGTCCTTCGTTCCTTCTCAATTCGCTCTCATTCCTAGGAGTCGTCGCCTCGCTCTATGCGATCAGGGAGAACGAGCTCTTCATCGAAGCGAAGCCGAATATCAATTCCAAAGTCCGCGAAGCGATTGCCTACATACGGGCAAGACCTGATCTCTACGGCACCATGATCGTCGTCTTCTTCGCCACCACATTCGGATTCAATTTCGCGATCTATAACGCGCTTATGACCACCAAAGTCTTCGGTCTTGGAGTCGAGGTCTTCGGGGCCTTGGGAAGCATCTTGGCAATTGGCTCTCTCACGGGTGCGCTTGTCAGCGCCAAGTTCGAGAAGAAGCGAACTCCTAAGCAAGTGATGTTCGGTGTGATGGGATTCGGCATTGCGTTGATGATCGGCTCACAATCTCCGAACTTCACGGTCTACGCGATCATCCTTCCTTTCACCGGGTTCATCGCGCTCTTGACGATGATCACCGCGAACTCATTGATGCAGGTGCGAACCGATCCTGTGATCCGTGGTCGAGTGATGGGGGTTTATCTCACTGTCTTCCTCGGTGGCACACCAATCGGCTCTCCGATCTTGGGCGCACTTGCAGGGGTCATCGGAATCCAATGGACGATGATGCTCTGTGGCGGGATCACTGCGTTGGCAGGACTGGTCACCTACCTCTTCCTCAAAGAGAAGATCGGAAATCCAGAGAGTTATGCCGTCGATGATGTCTTGGAGACCACCTACGACGAGAAGTGACGAGAAG
>Ga0172372_10008629_pt1 | contig 13408 bp, 10 predicted proteins | sample LakKiv5m_2_FD_114544 | JGI IMG/M metagenome (GOLD analysis project Ga0172372, IMG submission 114544) | Freshwater microbial communities from Kabuno Bay, South-Kivu, Congo - kab_092012_9.5m | ecosystem: Environmental > Aquatic > Freshwater > Lake | place: Democratic Republic of the Congo...
CCATGAAGCCGATGGGCAGGAACACCGCCACGATGGACAGCGTGGTGGCGAGCACCGCCAGCCCGATCTCCTGCGTGCCGTCGAGCGAGGCCTGGTAGGGCGTCTTGCCCATCTGCACGTGGCGCACGATGTTCTCGCGCACCACGATGGCGTCGTCGATCAGCAGGCCCACCGACAGCGTCAGCGCCATCAGCGTGATCATGTTGATGGTGAAGCCGAACAGGCCCATGAAGAAGAAGGTGCCCACCAGTGCGATGGGCAGCGTCAGGCCGGTGATGACGGTGGAGCGCCAGCTGTTGAGGAAGAGGAAAACGATCAGCACCGTGAGGATGGCGCCTTCGATGAGCGTCCGGCGCACGTTGTCCACCGAGACGCGGATCGGCCGCGAGCCATCGGCGATGGGTTCGAGCTTGACGCCCGGCGGCAGCTGCGCCTGCAGCTCGCCCAGCACCGCCTTGAGGCCGTCGGTCACGGCGATGGTGTTTTCGTCCTGCGCCTTCTGCACCTGCAGCAGCAGGGTGCGCTGGCCGTTGTACAGGGCCAGGCTTTCCACCTCTTGCGTGGCGTCGCTGACGCGGGCCAGCTGACCGAGCCGCACCGGGCTGCCGCCGCGCCGCGCCACGATGATCTGCTCGAAGTCCTGCGGGTTCTGCAGGCGCGCGAGCACCTGCACCACGCGGTCGCGCTCGGCGTCCTTGAGCGTGCCCACCGGCAGGTCCTGGTTTTCGCTGCGCAGGGCGGCCACGATCTGCTCGGTGGTCACGCCCAGTGCTTCCATGGCGGCCGGGTCCAGGTCGATGTTGACCGCGCGCCGCGTGCCGCCCACCAGCGTGACCGAGCCCACGCCGCGCACATTCTCCAGCCGCTTCTTCAGCGTCTGCTCGGCCCAGGTGGTGAGTTCGACGGCACTCGGCTGTGTCGCACTCGATGCGTCCGGCAGGACCGCCACCGACCAGATCGCGCGCGATGCCGGGTCAAAGCGCAGCACCGCCGGCTCCTTGACCTCGTCGCGCAGGGTCGGGCGCAGCAGCGCGATTTTTTCGCGCACGTCTTCGGCCGCCTTTCGGCCGTCGATGTGCAGCTGGAACTCGATGATGACGACCGACTGGCCCTCGTAGCTGCGCGAGGTCAGCGCGTTCACGCCCGCAATGGCGTTGACCGTTTCTTCCACCTTCTGCGTGACCTCGCTCTCCACGATCTCGGGCGAGGCGCCGGGGTACTGGGTGGTGACCACCACCACCGGAAAGTCGATGTTGGGGAACTGGTCAATCTTCAGGCGCTGGAAGCTGAACAGCCCCAGCACCAGCAGGGCCAGCATCAGCATGGTCGCGAAGACCGGGTTGCGCAGCGAGACGCGGGTGAACCACATGGGCGTGCGCTCAGTTGCTTGCAGCGTTGGTCGGTGCGGCCGGGCTGGCCTGCGTCACAGCCGTGCCGGCGCGGATGGCACCGGCCGTGGCGCGCAGCACCGGCGCCCCTTCGGGCAGCGCGGCCACGCCGTCCACCACCAGCATCGCCTCGCCCTGGTGCAGGCCCTGGCGCGCCAGCGCCACGCCCACATGGGCGACCCGGCCGTCCTGCAGCACCTGCACGTAAGGCGCCGGCTGGTCGTTGCGCACAGCGGACAGCGGCACAGCGGCCGCCTGCAGCGTGCCGGTGACGATCTGCCCCTGTGCAAACAGGCCCTGGCGCATGCCCGCGGCCGCGGGCACCCGCAGGTACACCAGCACGCTGCGGCTGCCCGCCTGCACACTGGGGTTGATGCGCGCCACCGTGGCGGGCACCGGCTGCGCCAGGCCTTCCACCCGCAGCAAGGCCTTCTGGCCGGGCTCAACGGCCGCGGCAGCCGCCGGGGCCAGCGCGGCTTCCAGTTCGAAGGCCGAGAGGTCCACCACCTCCAGCAGGCGGGCGTCCACGCCCACGCGTTCGCCGTTCTGCACCAGGCGGGCGGCGATCTGTCCGTTCAGCGGCGCGCGCAGTGTGGTGTCGGCCAGGCCCTTGCGGGCAATGTCCAGTGCCGCCAGCGCGGCACGGTGGGTGGCCTGGGCGGCGGCCAGGGTGCCGGCCGTGGTCTCCAGCGCGGTGGCCGAAATGAAGCCCTGGCGCACCAGCTGCTGGTTGTTGTCGAGGTTGCGCTGGGCGATGGCCACCTGTGCCTGGGCCGCGCGGGCCTGTTCGTCGGCCTGGCGCACCCTGGCCTGCGCTTCGGTGCTGTCGATGCGGGCCACGATCTCGCCCGCGGCCACACGGTCGCCTTCGCGCTTGTCCAGGCCCTGCACTTCGCCCGCGACCCGGGCCTTGATGGCCGCCGTCTGCACCGCCTTGAGCGAGCCCGAGACCGCCACCGCCTGTTCCAGCGTCAGGCGCTGCACCCGGGTCACCTCCGCCGCACCGATCTCGTACACCGGGGCCTGCTGCAGGGTGGCGGCGGCGGTGGCCGCGGCCTCGCGCTGGGCGCTGCGTTTGTTCAGGGCCCGCGCCACCCCCAGGGCAATCGCCCCGATCAGCAGGGCCAGCAACAGCCATTTGAGCCAGGCGGGGCGTCGGTGCGGATGGGGGCTCATGGTGTGTGTGGCGGTGGGCGGGTTTGTCAGGTCGGGTCGGGGCGCGCCAGCATGCCGTGCAGCAGCAAGGCCACCTGGCTGTCGATGAAGGCTTTGGGCTCGATCTGCTGGTCCGGCGGGCAGCAGGGCGCCATGGAGTGTTTCCAGGTCAGCAGGAAGATCATGGGCGCGATCAGGCTGTAGACCGCCAGGTCAAGATCCATCGGCCGGAACTCGCCGCTGCTGATGCCACGCTGCAGCACCCGCTTGAGCAGGGCGTGCCCGGGCTGGATGACGGTCTGCTGGTAGTAGGCGGCCACGTCCGGAAAGGTGCCGGCCTCGCTCATCACCAGCTTGGTGATGCCCGAGGCGGCGGTCATGCCGATGCGCTCCCACCAGCTGTGCAGGCAGTAGTGCACCAGCGCGGCGCTGCTGTCCTCGAATGCCTCGAATTCGGCGTTCCATTCGTCAAAGCGGCCGGCCAGGGTTTCGTGGATGACGGCCTTGAACAGCTCTTCCTTGCTCGGGTAATACAGGAACAGCGTGCCCTTGGACACACCCGCACGCGCGGCCACCTCGTCCACCCGGGTGGCGGCAAAGCCTTTCTCCACGAACAGGGCCAGCGCTGCGTCCAGCAGCTCGCCGGGACGGGCGTCTTTGCGGCGCTGCCGTGTGGCGCTGGCAGAGGAGGTGACGGTGGGCGACATGGGATTAATGACCAGAGGGTCATTAATATACCCCACGGGCCGGGTGGGCATGGGGCCGCTGTTCAGCCCAGTTTGATCCCCACCCGCGCGATGCGCTGCCCGTCCATGCGGCGCACGCTCAGCTCGGCGCTGCCCAGCAGGGCGTGGTCGCCCACCACCGGAGGCCGGCGGATCTCGGCGCGCAGCCAGGCTTCGACATCCTGGTCAGACTCGGCGGGCACCGGCAAACCGTAGAAAGCGCACAGCGATTCCAACGGGGTGTGCCCGTCGATCTCGAAATCGCCGAACATCTGCCGTGCCTGGGCTTCGTCTTCCGGGTCGGGCAGTGCAATGCCCAGGCGGCGGGCGCTCCAGGCGATGGTGCTGCCCTGCAGCAGCAGCGACGCCAGCACCACGACAAAGGCCACGTTGAAAAAGGTCTGGGCGCCGGGCAGCCCGGCCATGACCGGAAACACCGCCAGCACAATCGGCACCGCACCGCGCAAACCCACCCAGGCGATGAAGGCCATCTCTTCCCGTGGAAAGCGCAGCGGGGCCAGACACAGCCAGACCGACAGCGGGCGGGCCACAAACATCAGCACCAGCGAAACGCCCAGCGCGGGCCACAGCGTGGGCAGCAGATTCGACGGTGTCACCAGCATGCCCAGCAGCAGGAACATGCCCGCCTGCGAGAGCCAGGCGTAGCCGTCCATGGCCGAGAGCGACGAGCGCACCTGCCGCCGCGCGCGGTTGCCCACGATCACACCCATGGCGTACACCGCCAGAAAGCCCGAGCCCCCCATCCAGGTGGTGGCGGCAAACACCGTCAACCCGCCCGAGACCAGCAGCAGCGCGCGGATGCCCCCGCCACCGTCTTCGCCCCGGCCCAGCCGTTTGAGCAACTCGGCCATGCCAAAACCGGCGGCCAGCCCCAGCGCGGCACCCCAGCCAAACTGCTGCAGCAGCGACCGCAGCACGGTACTCACGTCCAGCCCGGTGCCGCTGGTGCCGGCCGTGGCGGCCAGCGCCACGCCAATGAAGGTCAGCGTCAGGTACACCGCCATCGGGTCGTTCATGCCCGACTCGATCTCCAGCGTGGCCGCCACCCGCTCGTTGAGCTTGACGCCTGACGATTTGAGCAGCGAGAACACCGCCGCCGCGTCGGTCGAGCCCACGATGGCCCCCACCAGCAACGCCATTGGCCAGGGCAGATCGAGCAGCCAGCGGGCCGCCACGCCGGTGATGCCGGCGCACACCAGCACGCCGACGGTGGCCAGCAGCAAAGAGGGCTTCAACCCGGTGCGAAAAGTGTGGAAATCGGTGCGCAATCCGCCGTCGAGCAGGATCACCGCCAGCGCCACGTTGCCGACCCAGAAGCTCAACCGGAAATCGTCGAACACCAGCCCGCCGGGGCCATCCTCGCCGGCCAGCACACCGGCCACCAGGAACACCAGCAGAAATGAAAAGCCCGCGCGCGCCGAAATCACACCCGCCAGCACGCTGATGAACACCAGCGCGGCGGCCACGAGCAAGGGGATGGCGAGGAAATCAAGCGACAGGAACATGCCCTGAAGCTAACAGAATGTATGCCCGTTTCGGTGTCGTAGGCCTATCTGTTTCGGCGCCAGGGCGAGCCTCCGCGGGTATCTCAAGTCTTACGTAGGTTGGCGGGTGGCAAGAGATCGGATGCCTGAATCAGGCCAACAGCCTTACAGGCCGGCTGCATCAGGACCCCATGACCGTGATCACACAATACAAATGGCACTGTTCGCCAAAACAGGCCTGTCCCTCGGTGTCCTCGATGCGCCAGATGCTGGCCACCGTGCTACTGCCTTCAGGAGCGCGCAACTGTACCGACAGCTCGACCACGTGACCTGGCAGGGTAGGTGGCACTTCCACCCACTGGTCCAGGCACTGGATATGGCTTTCCAGCAAGGGCGTGAGCACCCCATTGGGCTCGCGTCGGGCTACCACCGCCTCGGTGTCCAGACGTACCAGGCGGCGACCGATCCACGGCTTTTCGCCGGCGTTCTGGATGGCCCATGTTTTGGTGAATCGCTCGCCGGGCGTCATCAGCGAGTGGTCAGGCACGGTGATATCGGCCACAAAAATCAGCGCATCCTGCGGGTCCAGCCGCCCCGTGTGGCGTCGGGCTGTGCGCGCCTGTGTTGACGCCTCATCCGCGTACAGCCGAAAAATCGTCATGGCCGGCAGATTCAGCGCGTTGGCCAGCTTCTGCAATGTTCGAACCCCCGGGTTGGGGGTCTGGCCCGACAGCAGCCGGTGCAGGTAGGCACGCGTCAAGTCGGCCTGTTCGGCCACCAGTGCCAGCGGCATGCCCAACTGCTGAGCCCGCCGCCGTACCAATGCCCCCAGGCAGTCCCTCCCCCATTCGGGTACCGCGTCACGAACATGTCTCGTTAACGTCATGTAGGTAACTATAGGTAACCCGATGAGTACAAAAAGTGACATGCCACTTTCTAGTCTGGGCTCGGCAGTCAACATTGGGTGGATGTTGCTGCTCGCCGACCAGGGGGCGACACCTTGGCAGCGCCCGCAGACCGCCCGCTGGTCGTCCCCAGGGATGGCCCTTTTCAAGGAGTTCAAATGCGACGGGTGACGAGAGCCTTGCTGGCCGGAACCGCTTTGGCGGCATTGATGGCTTGTGGAGGGGGGGGCAACGACGAAGGCGACGGGCCCGATGGCGAAGTGGCTATCGGCGTTGCACTGGTCGGTACGGCTGCCACCGGCGCACCCTTATCGGGTGCCTGTATTGCGCTGGTGGACCGTTTGGGCGAAACCCGTACCGCCGTTGCCGACAGCGCGGGTCAGTACCGCATCGAGAACCTGGATCAGTTGGCACTCCCCGTGATGGTGCGTGCAGCAGATTGCACGGCGAATGGTCCTCTGCCGACGCTGTACAGCGCGCTTGAAACGCGCCCTGAATCCGGTAACGCGGTACTGAACGTGACACCGGTGACCCATGCCGTGGTGGCACTGGCACTGTCGATGGATCTGGCCGATGCCTTCGAGAATCGGCGCTTCGTATCGCGACTGATGGACGGCGGGGCTTTGGCCGCCGCTCAGGAGCGTCTTCACATCGCCTTGGGCGAAGTGCTGGATCATCTGGGACTTTCCGCCTATCCCGATTTTCTGAGTCAGCCTTTTGCGGCCGACGGCACGGGTCTGGACAAACTGCTCGACCTGGTCGCTTTCGAGGTGTTCTACGACAGCACCCCGGTGATCGATGACTACGCGGTGCGCGTGGTCGAGAAGAGCAGTGATCAATCGGTGAAAGTCACAGCGCCCGGCATGGGGGATGTGCCCGTCTTGCAGCCTCCAGCGCCAGAGATTTTGGCGCTGGATCTGGCCGGTATTGCAGGACTCGTGTCGGCGTTCAACGACCTGCGTGCGACAGCCGATGGACTGAAGTCTTCTCGAATGATCGACCTGTTCCATCCTGAGTTCATGCAGGATGGTTTCGGGCGCTCGGATCTGATCGATGAATTCAAGGAAGAGGCCGATGAAGGCGACATCGGTGCACGTTTCACGCATTACGCCGTGGAGCGTTGCGACGGATCAAGCAAAGTCTGCGACCTGCTGGTGACAGATCGCATGCCCGATGGCGAGACCGAACAGTTTGGCTTGAAGGTCATTTTTGATACCGACAAAGGGCAGTGGCTCTTCTTGGGCAACCAGATCCCGTTCGAGTTTGACCTCAAGCCGGTCATCAACGTCAACGTCATTGTCTCCAGCGGAGGCATGGTCAGCACAACTGTCGCATCAGGGGTCAACCTCTGGCTGCCATTGGACGGCCGCTACCAGAGCGCTCGTCTGGAGGTCAGCAACGATGGTGGCAATACCTGGTTGCCGGCGCTGGACCTCAAGGCCAAGCCGACGCAGTGCCCCCAAGCGCACTACCTCGTGATTGACAACGGTCCGACGCTCAATTGCGGCAACTACGTCTCCATTGGTGATACCCAGGCGCAGGCGGTCAACGCCGCGGTCGATCAAGGGCTGCGGCGCTACAAGATCGAGGTGTTCAGCGATGAGAGCTGGACAAACTCGGTTGCGATTCACTCGGGGGTCACCCGTCGGCATCTGTTCACCCAGGTCTCGGCACAGGCCGCGTTCGAAGCATCCCGTATCCGTATCGATCACTGGGATCTCGGGACGGATGTGCTGCCGTTCTACGGTTCAGGTATCAACAGCATCAACGCGGTGTTTGTCACCAACGGCGCGACCACGGGTAGCACCACCTGGGAAGGCCGTTATGTGAACCAGCTCAACGGCTACGTCACCACACCGGCGGCCTACGCCCTGTGTCTGAGTAACGCCGCACCGGAGGTATGTGTCGGCTCGTATGGCGGCGACGCGGTGATCGACAGCGTCTTCCTTTCCGCCCGTACTACCGATGGGCGCGGTGCCATCTGGGCGAACTACGGCCGGGTGGCGCCCTGATCCGTTCTCATCTCGGGTGCCTTTGGTGTCCGGGGCATTGAATGGTGTGAGCGGTGCCATGGAGACCCATGGCACCGCTCATTTTTTGATAACGGAGCGATGTATGCGCAAAAGTTCTATGCAGGGGCTCGGCTCCTCGGCTTTCTGGTTCGGGGTTGTAGCCTTTGCATCGGTGGTTATTGGTTCCCATGCACACGCGGGTGGCGAGGACAGTCTTTGGGATGGCTACTACCTTCAATCCAAATCGAAGAATGTCGAGCTTCGAGTGCAGCCCTTCAACACGACCTCGATAGCCAATGCCGGCAAGGTGCGCGGGCGGGACTGTCTGTTCTACGAGTGGCCGCAGCTCCATCAGATCAAAGCCCTGTCGGCGAGCAGTCTCGAGACCGTGTTCGTCAAGCCGAGCATCCGGAAGTTCGGCGCCCGGATTTACCAAGCAGAGCTGACCGATGTGGACTTCGGTAATTTCGAAGGACCCGTGAAGCGCTACTGCTGGGATACCAACTCGACCGACTACCTGCCCAAAGGCCGCGAGACCGGCGGTGGCTCGCAGTACCAGGTTTCCCCCAAGCTGGCGCCAAACAAGGTTTACGTGCTGTACGTGAATTACAGAGGTGTGATCGACGTTTTCCGGTTAACCAAATAGAAAAGGCCCGATACGGGCCTTTACTCTTGACGGAGCGCAGCGGGCGATTCGGACTGTAGCCCTGCTGCTTCGTGTTGAGCGCGTGATAGGCGTCTCAGCCCAGCAGGTCCAGCAGCGTCCGTGCCACCACCTTGGTCGCGCGGCGCAGATCGTCCAGCACCAGGTTCTCGTCGGCCCGTTTCGCGTTCGACTCGCGCACCGTGCGCGGGCCGGCGCCGTAGATCACGCCCGGGATGCCGTGCTCGCCGTACAGGCGCACATCGGTGTAGAGGGGCGTGCCCACGGCGGGAATGGCCTCGCCGAACACCTCGCTGCCGTGCTTTTGCAGGGCCTCCACCAAGGTCTTGTTGCCGGGCAGCGGCTTGAGCGCCCGCGCCAGCAGGATGCGTTTGACGTCCACGCGGATCGCCTGGCCGCCCCGCGGCGGGTTGAAGCTCGCCGCCGCCTCGGCGATGGTCTTGCGCAGGGCGGCTTCCACCTCGGCCGGGTCTTCCTCGGGAATCATGCGGCGGTCGAGCTTGAGCACCACCTTGCCCGGGATCACGTTGGTGTTGGTGCCACCCTGGATCAGGCCCACGTTGAGGTAGGGGTGGGTGATGCCTTCGACGGTCGAGCGCACCCTCAGGTACTCGGCGTTCAGTGCGTACAGGGCATTGAGGATGTGCACCGCGCCCTGCAGCGCGTCGGTGCCGCTGTCGGGGATGGCCGCGTGCGCCATGTCGCCGTGCACCGTCACCTCCAGTTGCAGGCAGCCGTTGTGCGCCACCACCACCTGGTAGCTGAAGCCGGCAGCGATCATGAGATCGGGTTTGGTCAGCCCCTGCTTGAGCAGCCACTCGGGGCCCACCTCGCCCCCGAACTCCTCGTCGTAGGTGACGTGCAGTTCCACGCCACCCTTGAGCGGCGCGCCCAGCGACTCCAGCGCGCGGATGGCAAAGGTGAAGTTCGCGATGTCGCACTTGCTCACCGCGGCGGCGCGGCCGTAGATCTTGCCGTCCACGATCTCGCCACCATACGGGTCGTGCGTCCAGCCCTCGCCGGGCGGCACCACGTCGCCATGGGCGTTGAGCGCGATGGTCCGGCCACCGTCGCCGAAGCGGCGGCGCACGATCAGGTTGGTGATGGTTTCCAGCCCGGCGGCCTTGACCTCGGCGTCCGGCACCGCGTGCTTCTCGGCGGGCAGGCCCATCGCGGCCAGCAGCTCCGCGGTGCGCTCGGCGTGGGGCGCGTTGTTGCCGGGCGGCGTGTCGGTGGGCACGCGGATGAGTTCCTGCAGGAACTGCACCTCTTCGTCGAAGTGGGCGTCGATCCAGGCGTCGAGTTGCTGTTGTGGCGTGGTCATGTGGGCTTTCAGTGGGACAGTTGTTGCAGCACGTGGTCGAAGGCCTTGACGGCCAGGTCCATGTCGTCGGCGGTGCTGGATTCGAGCGGGTTGTGGCTGATGCCGCTGTTCTCGCCGCGCACGAACAGCATGGCCTGCGGCATCACCTCGTGCAGCTTCATGGCGTCGTGCCCCGCGCCACTGGGCATGCGGTGCAGGGGCACGCCCAGGGCGGTACAGGCGGCTTCCCAGCGCGCCTGCCATTCGGGGGCGCTGGGCGCGGCGGCGGCGCGCATGGTTTCTTCCAGGGTGTGGCGCAGGCCGCGGCGCTCGCAGATTTCCTTCAGCCTGGCCAGCACGTCCTGAGCCAGCGCATCGCGTTGCGCATTGGTGGGCGCGCGCATGTCCAGGCTGAACTTGCAGGCACCCGGCACCACGTTGATGGAGCCATTGGGCACCTGCAGCATGCCCACGGTGGCGACCGAATCGCCGTCCTGCGCGGCGCGCTGCTCGGCGTACAGGATCAGTTCGGCCACGGCGGCCGCGGCGTCGCGGCGCCGGTCCATGGGCGTGGTGCCGGCGTGGCTGGCCATGCCCAGCACCTCGCCCAGGTAGCGCACGCTGCCGTTGATGCTGGTGACGATGCCCAGCGGCAGGTTCAGTTCGTTGAGCACCGGACCCTGTTCGATGTGCACCTCGATGAAGCCCAGGTAATGCGCCGGGTCGCGTTGCAGCTTGGGGATGTCGTCGATGCACAGGCCGGCGTGCTGCATGGCCTCGCGCATGGTGATGCCGTCGGCGTCCTTCTGGTCCAGCCAGGTGGGGTCGAAGTGGCCGGTGAGCGCGCCGGAGCCGAGAAAAGTGGCCTTGTAGCGCTGGCCTTCTTCTTCCGCGAAGCCCACGACCTCGATGCCAAACGGCAGGCGTTTCCCGGCGGCGTGCAGCTTCTGTACGCAGGCCATGGGCACGAAGATGCCGAGGCGCCCGTCGTACTTGCCACCGTTGCGCACGGTGTCGTAGTGCGAGCCCGTCACCAGGTATTTGGCGCGGGGTGTGACAGCGTGATAGCGCCCCACCACATTGCCCACGGCGTCGATCTCGATTTCGTCGAAGCCGCAGTCCTTCATCCAGTGGCTGATGCGCTGCGCGCAGGCGCGGTGCGCGTCGGTGAGGTAGGTGACGGTGAGCTGGCCCTTTTCGGCATAGCCCGGGTCGCTGTGCTGGGCCAGGGTTTCCTGCCAGTCCCACACCCGTTGTCCGTCCACTGGCTCGAAGCCGAACTTGTCGTTCAGGCGGATCTCGGCGATGCGGTGGATGTTGCGCAGGCACTCGGCGCGCTCGAAGTCCGGGTGGCCGTGCACGCGGCGTTCGAAGGCTTCGATGATCTGCGCCTTGGTGAGGCCGGTGCCGCGCGGGCCGCGCACCGCCAGGATGAAGGGGAAACCGAAGCGCGCGTTGTAGGCGGCGTTGAGTTGCTGGATGTGCGCGAACTCCTCGGGCGTGCAGTTCGTCAGGCCGGCCTTGGTCTGTTCGTTGGTCGATTCGGCCGTCAGCGTCTTGCTCACCATGGCCTTGCCGGCCAGTTCCGGGTGGGCGCGGATCAGCGCCAGTTGCGGCTCGATGCCGGCTTCGTCCAGCACACGCGTCATCGCATGCTTGAGCTGCGCCAGCGAGGCGAAGGGCCTGCGCAACAGGGCACGCTCGGCGATCCAGGGCGAATGCTCGTACAGGCCGTCGAGCATCTGCAGCGCCTCGGGCAGGGGCGCCGCGTTGAGTTGGTCCAGGGTCAGGGGCATGTCGTCGGCCTCAGGCGGGGTTCAGCGGGTGCGTGGCCTTCCAGTGCCGCGCGATGTCCAGCCGGCGCGCCACCCAGACCTTGTCGTGCGACTGGATGTGGTCCAGGAAGCGCTGCAGCGCGGTGATGCGGCCGGGGCGCCCGAGCAGGCGGCAGTGCATGCCGATGCTCATCATCTTGGGCCGGTCCAGGCCGTCCGGGTCGCCTTCGGCATAGAGCGCGTCGAAGGTGTCCTTCATGTACTGGAAGAACGGGTCGGCGTGCGAGTAGCCCTGGGGCAGGGCAAAGCGCATGTCGTTGCAGTCCAGCGTGTAGGGCACGATGAGCTGGTGCGTGTCCGTCCCGTCGGTCTTGCGCACCTTCATCCAGAACGGCAGGTCTTCGCCGTAGTAGTCGCTGTCGTATTCGAAGCCGCCGTAGTCGGCCACCAGGCGGCGCGTGTTGGGGCTGTCGCGACCGGTGTACCAGCCCAGCGGGCGTTCACCGGTGAGGCCTTCGATGATCTGCATCGCCTCGGCCATATGGGCGCGCTCGGTGGCCTCGTCCACGTTCTGGTAGTGGATCCACTTGAGGCCGTGGCAGGCGATGTCGTAACCCAGCTGCTTGAACGCCGCCGTCAGCTCCGGGTGCTTCTGCAGCGCGGTCGACACCCCGAACACGGTCAGCGGCAGGCCGCGCTGCTCGAATTCGCGCAGGATGCGCCAGACGCCGGCGCGCGAGCCGTATTCGTAGATGCCTTCCATGCTGATGTGACGGGCTTCGAAGGCGGCCGGGTTGAACATTTCAGACAGGAACTGCTCGCTGGCCTTGTCGCCGTGCAGCACGCTGTTTTCGCCGCCCTCTTCGTAGTTGAGGACGAACTGCACCGCGATGCGGGCGCCACCCGGCCAGCGGGCGTGGGGCACGTCGCGGCCGTAGCCGATCAGGTCGCGGGGGTAGGGGGCGGTGCTGTCGTAAATCATGAGGACAGGGCGAGTGAAAGGTCGTTGGTCGGCCGCTGGCGGTCGAAGGTCAGGCCTGCTTCCACGTTGGCCAGGTGTTCGTTCATCAGGCGCACGGCCAGGGTTTCGTCCTTGGCCGCCAGGGCGCGGACGATCTCGGCGTGTTCCTCGTTGGAGTGTTCGGCCGCGTTGGTGCTCTGGTACATCAGGGTGATGAGCGCGCAGCGCGAGATCAGCTCTCGCAAGAGTTCGGCCAGCACCTGATTGCCCATCAGTTCGGCCATGCGCACATGAAAGTCACCCAGCAGCTCGGTGCGGCCCGGCACGTCCTGGCTGGCCACGGCCTGCTTTTCCTGGGCCACGTGCTCGCGCAGGGCCTTGATCTTGCTAGGGGTCACCTGCTGCACAAAGGCGCGGGTCATCTCCGCTTCGAGCATGCGGCGCACCGCAAACACCTGCCGGGCTTCGTCCACCGACGGCGCGGCCACAAAGGCGCCGCGCGCGGGTTCGAGCCGGATCAGCCGGTTCTGCGCCAGCTGGAACAGGGCCTGCCTCACCAAGGTGCGCGACACACCAAAATGGTCCGCCAGCTTCTGCTCGGCCAGTTTGGTGCCGGGGTGCAGGCGGTGTTCGACGATGGCGCGTGTCAGCGACTCGACGATCTGGGTGGTGCTGGAGGGTTCCATGAATTCATCATATCCAGAAAAACAAAAAGTGTATACACTTTTGGTCGACTGAACTTCATGAGGACTTCACCATGGGCCTGAGCACCCACGTTCTGGACACGATGAACGGCTGCCCCGCAGCCGGGATGGCCGTCGAGCTCTACACCACCGATGGCGAGCAGGCCAGCCTGGTCAAGCGTTTCACCCTGAACGCTGATGGCCGCAATCCCGACGGCCCGCTGTACGACAACGCCAGCCTGAAAGTCGGCACTTACCGGCTGGTGTTCGATGTAAAGGGGTACTTTGCGGCCCGGGGCGTGCAGTTGCCCGAGCCCAACTTCCTCAACCGC
>Ga0172372_10008630_pt1 | contig 13407 bp, 11 predicted proteins | sample LakKiv5m_2_FD_114544 | JGI IMG/M metagenome (GOLD analysis project Ga0172372, IMG submission 114544) | Freshwater microbial communities from Kabuno Bay, South-Kivu, Congo - kab_092012_9.5m | ecosystem: Environmental > Aquatic > Freshwater > Lake | place: Democratic Republic of the Congo...
CACCGGCGCCGGATCAGCCAGGCCAGTGGTTTCGATGATGACCCGTTCGAAGTGAATGTCACCACTTTCGCGGCGGTCGGACAATTCGCCGAGGATGCGTACCAGGTCGCCGCGCACGGTGCAGCAGATGCAACCGTTATTCATGGTAACGATTTGCTCGTCGGCTTGCACCAGCAGTTCGTTGTCGATGCCGGTTTCGCCGAATTCGTTTTCGATCACGGCGATGCGGCGACCGTGGTGTTCGGTCAGAATCCGGTTCAGCAAGGTGGTTGTACCGGCGCCGAGAAAGCCGGTCAGAATGGTGACCGGCACCGGGTAGTTGCGTTTTGGGCTTGATTTCATCGGAGTCTCCTGAAAGGATATTAGTTAGCATTGACTTGAAAGCGAGTGCCTTACGGCGGCTGCGGTGCGCTGATCACCACGACCTGCTCGCTGCGCACGGCATGATAAAAACAACTGGCACGCCGGGTATGACAGGCCGGGCCCTGTTGGTCGACCAGTAGCAGCAGCGTATCTCCGTCGCAATCGATGCGCAGTTCTTTAAGCGTTTGCTGATGGCCGGAGGTCTCGCCCTTACGCCATAACCTCTGCCGAGAACGCGACCAATAACAAACCCGACCGCTACTCAGGGTTTCCAGAATAGTCTCGAGGTTCATCCAGGCCAGCATCAACACCTCGCCGCTGTCGAATTGTTGGGCGATAGCGGGCAGCAGGCCGTCGGCGTTGAAGGGTAGTTCGGACAATACGGCGTCCTAAGGCAGACTATCGCCAACAGCTAGGGTTTCCGCACGCTTGAACAGGTTCATTTCATCCGCTCGATCAATGCGTAAGCCGAATGGTTATGTATCGACTCGAAGTTTTCCGACTCCACCGTATAGGCTTGAATGCGTGTTTCCGCATCCAGTCTGGCAGCCACATCCCGCACCATATCCTCGACAAATTTGGGGTGGTCGTAAGCGTATTCGGTGACATATTTTTCGTCCGGGCGCTTCAGCAGGCCGTAGATCGGCGATGAGGCTTCGGCTTCCACCAGTGCAATCAGTTCTTCAACCCAAATAAATTCGCTGGCCGACACGGTGATCGTCACATGTGACCGCTGATTATGGGCGCCGCGCTCAGAAATCTCTTTGGAACACGGACACAGGCTGGTCACCGGCACGACCACCTTGACTCGGGTCCGGCAACCAGCGGCATCGATCTCGCCGATGAAGCTAACCTGATAATCCAGCAAACTGCGGACACCGCTGACCGGTGCGGCCTTGTCGACAAAGTACGGAAAACGCATGTCGATATAGCCCGATTCGGCTTCCAGCTTAGTCAGCATTTCCTGCAACATGGCCGGAAACGAAGCGATACTGATTTCGCGGTCGTGGCTGTTGAGGATTTCCACGAAGCGCGACATGTGGGTGCCCTTGAAGTCGTGCGGCAGATTGACGTACATATCGAAGCGGGCGACGGTGTGTTGTTCGCCGCAGCTCTGGTCCTTAACCCGCACCGGATGCAGGATGTCCTTGATGCCGACTTTGTCGATAGCGATTCGGCGGCTGTCGGCGCGGCCTTGGATGTCTTCGATGGTACAAGCGTTCATGAGATGACCTCGCTGTAACGGACGCAGGCATTGTCGGTTTCCCACAGCGTGACAGCACCGACTTTGACATGCGTACTGTTCAGGGTGGCCGATAATTGCCGGTAAAACCAGGCTGCCAAATTTTCGGCGCTGGGGTTGATGCGGTCGAAGGGTTCGATGTCGTTCAAGAACCGGTGATCCAGACTGTCAGCCAGTTGCCGCGTCGCGGCTTTGATGGATTTAAAGTCGATGGCGATGCCGATGTCATCGAGCACCCGTGCCGTAACCTCGGTTTCGACTTTCCAGTTATGACCATGCAGGCGGCGGCAATCGCCGGGATAATCGCGCAAGGCATGGGCGGAGCAAAATTGGGCGTGAACTTTCAGAGTATAAAGGCCGTAAGTCGTCGGCGTTTGTTCAGAGAGGGTCATGGGTTTTCAACTTGTCCTGTTCTATCAGTGGCTAGGCATGAAGGGAAACGGTTTTGCTGGGCCAGTTCGGTCAAGGCTAGTTCCAGCGGCAAAGTTTGCTGGTGACCGCCGTGCAACCAGCGCAGTGTGACTTGGCCGTCTTGCATTTCCCGTTGGCCGACCACGATCAGCAGCGGCACTTTGGCTAAACTGTGTTCGCGCACCTTGTAGCCAATTTTTTCGTTGCGTAAATCGCTTTCCACCGTCAATCCGATGCTGTTAAATTGCTCGGCAACCTCCAGCGCACAGGCTTCGGTTTGTTCGTTGATGGGCGCGACCACGACTTGCAGCGGTGCCAGCCAGAACGGCAGCCAACCGGCGTAATGTTCCAGCAAGATACCGGTAAAGCGCTCCAGGGAACCGAACAAGGCCCGATGCAACATCACCGGGGTTTGCTTTTTGCCGTCGGCGTCGATATAGCTGGCTCCCAAGCGACCCGGTAGATTCAAATCGACTTGCAAGGTACCGCATTGCCAATCGCGCCCCACCGCATCGCGCAGCACGAATTCCAGCTTCGGCCCGTAAAACGCCCCTTCGCCGGGATTATGCGTATATGGCAGTCCGCTGGTTTGCATGGCTTGAATCAAAGCCTGTTCAGCCTGATCCCACACCGCATCGCTACCCACCCGTTGTGGCGGACGGTCGGAAAATTTGATGCGAATGTCATGAAAACCAAAGTCGCGATAGATGCTTAAAATCAGCTCGCAAATGGTCAGGCTTTCTTGAGTAATCTGCTGCTCGCTACAGAAGATATGCGCATCGTCCTGGGTGAAGGAGCGCACCCGCATCAGGCCGTGCAAGGCGCCGGACGGCTCGTATCGATGTACCTTGCCGAACTCCGCCAGACGGAGTGGCAATTGCCGATAGCTGCGCAAACCTTGTTTGAAAACCTGCACGCCGCCTGGACAGTTCATCGGCTTCAACGCAAACACCCGTTCATCCGGCGTTTGGGTAGTAAACATGTGTTCGCCGAATTTTTCCCAATGCCCGGAGTCTTGCCACAGGCCAATGTCCATGACGTCCGGCGTATTGATTTCCTGATAGCCTGCCGCCGTCTGCCGTTGCCGCAAATAGCCGATCAGACGCTGAAACAATCGCCAGCCATTGGCATGCCAGAATACCGAGCCGGGGGCTTCTTCCTGGAAATGAAATAAGTCCATCTCTTTGCCCAAACGGCGATGGTCGCGTAATTCCGCTTCCTGCAATTGTTTGAGATAGCGATTCAGTTCGGTTTGCGTCGGCCACACCGTACCGTAGATACGCTGTAGCATGGGCTGTTTGTGATCGCCTTGCCAGTAAGCGCCGGTCAATTTAAGCAGCTTGAAGGCTAGTCCTATTTGCCCCGTATCCGCACCGTGCGGGCCGCGACACAGGTCGACAAATTGCCCCTGGCGGTAGATTGAAATCGGTTCATGCTCGGGAATACGGGCGATCAGTTCCAGCTTGAAACGCTCGTTGCACTGGCTGAAATAGGCAATCGCCTGTTCCCGGCGCCATGGTTCGCGGGTGATGATGTCGGTACGCTTCACGATACCGCGCATGCGTTGTTCGATGAGGGGCAAGCTATCGGCGGATAACGGTTCGGCAAAGGCAAAATCGTAATAAAAGCCGTTTTCGATGGCCGGACCGATGGCCACTTGGGTATCCGGGTAGAGATCCTTGACGGCCTGGGCCAGCAGATGCGCGGTATCGTGGCGTAAGGTGACGAGAGAATCTTCGGTTTGGGTTGCTGAGAAAGTCATGGTTAATTGGCTGGTTGATTCACATCGACATTTCGGAAGCGCTGGCTATCTGCATCGCTAAAAGCGACATCGTCGATTTTGAAATTGTTTAATTTCAGGCTGTAAAAGCGATCGAAGTGGTTTTGAATGTCGCCTTCGATGCGAGGATCGAAATGCGGCTGTATGGTCTGGGCGTTTCCGGTAGGCCGTGCGATCACTTCACCGTCTTTGACTACCAATCGGCCATTTTTAAACACCATGGCTGCTTCGGCGAACATGGCGAGATAATCGGCTTGCGGTCGGGCAGCAAACGCTCCCGGCGTTTTGCCGCACTTCCCACATCCCTGTGGGTCGTATACCGCTATATCGGCAATGGCGCCGGGGGCAAGATGACCTCGGCCGTGCAAGCCCAGCAAGCGCGCAGCGGCGGAACGGGTCATGGTAGCGACTTCACTCAAGCTAAACTCGCGGGTCAGGTTTGGCAACAGGGTCAAGGCCAAAGCCTCTTGATTCAAATGAGCCATGTAAGCTTGCCGGTAATCGGCGTCCATCAGCAGCCGGATCAATTCCGGATAAGCGGTAAACGGCGCGCCGTTGGGATGATCGGTGGTGAAGAACAGCCGTTCCGGCGCTTCGGCCAGCAAAAACAGTTCCAGACCAATTGCCCATTGCAGGGTGTTGACGAAGCTGGCCTCGCGGTAACGATACGGCACCACGCCGCCGGAACCTTCGCATTCAGCATCCCACATCACCCATTTGTTGGGGCTGGCGTCGCCGTGGCGGCTGTATTGGGCGATGACATCGCCGGAAATCGTCACGGTCTGACCAAACAATACTTGGCCGACGTCCATGGTGATGTTGGGGTGGCGGTTGAAGGCTTCCAGAAGTTGCGCCGCCGCCGAGGAAAAGCCTTTCGCGCCTTCGTTGCCGTAGGCGTAAAACTGCACATGAGCCAGATGCATCGGCAAACCTTGAGCGGCTTCCATGGTGGCGACGATGGTCTCGACATTACCCGGAATACCTAAGTTGTTGCAATGCACATGTACCGGGTGCGGCACGCCGAGTTGGCAGGCGGCAGTTTGCAGGGTTTGCAGTATCTGTCGGGAACTGACGCCGTAATCCGGCACAATGTCGTCCAGATCGAATTGGCGCACATTGCTTTTAAAGGCATTGGCGCCGCCGGCATTGATGACTTTCAGGCCCAGTGCGCGGGTGGCGTTCAAGGTCCAGGCCACGTAATCGTTGATCTGGTTTTGACTGGCCTTGGCCCGCATCAAGCGCAGCAGTAAATCGTCATTACCCAGTATCGCCAGTGCGGCGGTGTCCAGAATCGGAATATCGGCCATTTGCAGATGCACATCCAGCGCATTGATCGGCAACATGGCCGGTTCGACCACGGTGGTGTAACCCATGCGGGCGTAGCGGTAACCGATGTCTGTTGTAGACCACTTTGCACTGCTATATGGATGGTTTAGGCGCCGGGCCATGTGGTTACGGTGTTGTTCCGGCAACAGCAATCGGGCAGTATTGACGTTGCCACCGGCGATGTGGCTGTGAATATCGACGGCGCCGGCCATGACGATTTTCCCGCCAAGATCGTACACTTCATCGAATCGGGCATCCGGGCCGGGATCGGCGATCATCAATCCATCCCGGATGAATAAATCGCACTGTGCGCCGTGAAAATTTTGCGCGGGGTCGTAAACCGCTCCGCCGCTTAACTTGATCAGCAATGGCGTGTCCTTACAGCATATCCAAGGTTAACAGCAAGCGGCGAGGTTGCACGGCGGTTGGTTGCGGCGAGCGGTGCACCAGGCCGTGGCCTTCGTTGCCTGCCCAGTTTTCGCCCTTCATCAGACCCACCGCGTAAGCGGGCATTTGCCGGATTGCGGTCGGATCGGCGATCAAACCGGATTCAGCATCCGGCAGGCCGCAACCGCCCATGCCCAGTTTGCGTCGATCAAGCGCGTATTCCGGCAGCCACTCGGTGCCGATGCCGCCGTAGCTGCAGATCATCCGCGCCGGCACCCGGTCGACGTGAAAGCGCGGACACATGGCTTGGCCCAGGGTGCGCAGGCGCAAGCCCGTCTCCTTGCCGTCGAACAAGTCGCAAAACGTTGAAACCAGCCAGGCTACGTCTTCCGTCCAGGTTTGATAACCGGCCAGAGTGCTGGCTTGTGGCCAAAGCTGAGAAAAGTCGAAATTTGCCGGATCGACCGGCTGGCTGATTTCGACACTGCCGCCATCTTCCAGTGCATTGTAAACGAATTGTTCGATGCCGCCGGGCAGCGGCCGCTCGATCAGACACAGGTTGACGCCGTCTTCATAGATGCGCGACAAATCGGCAAAGTGGTTCGAGACCACGATTTTGGTGGCGGGTGTGTGAATAACTGAACGAAATGGCCCTGAAAATATCTGCGCGGCTGAGGTGGGTTGACGAAACGGAACGCGGGCAAACATGTGAAAAAACTCCTTAGATAGCCAGTAAGGCTTGTTCGAAAATAACAATGAATTGCATGAAGCCAACGCCCAGTGCGAAGGCCAGGCTTTGGCTACCCAGATGCGCGAGGCTGGAGCGTTCATGCAGCACCGGAATCAGGTCGGAAGCGGCGATATAGATAAAGCCGCCGGCGGCGATCGGCAGTAGAAGGATCAACGAGGCTTGGGCGATTTGACTAAGCAGCAAGGTGAAGACGACGCCGAGTATTACGGTCAACGAGCAGTAAAAATTGAACAAAATCGCCTGCCTAGGTCTAAAACCGCCGCGCAGCAATGCGCCGACATCGCCCAGTTCTTGCGGGATTTCATGGGCGACGATGGCGATGGTGGTGGTAAAGCCCAGCGCCGGATCAACCAGAAAACTGCCGGCAATCAGGATGCCGTCGACGAAGTTGTGGATGGCGTCACCGATCAGATTCATTTTCGCCAATGGCAGTATCTCGCTGCTGCTGGGTTGGGTATCGACGTTATGATCGTGCCGCCAGCGCACCAGTTTTTCCAGTATGAAGAATACAAATATCCCGACCAATACGGTCAGACATACGTCGCTGACCGAACCTTGTCTGGCGACCGCATCGGGTATCAGGTGGATAAAGGCGTCGCCGAGTAACACGCCGACCGCCAGCGCTACCAGGTTGGGCACCACCGCATGTAGCCGCTGCTGCGGTAGCCAGATGACGAATAATCCACTGAACGAGACCAGACTCACCAGCAGACCGGCAGCGAGAGCGCCAAAAATCACTTCATAGGAAAGCGTCGTCATGAACGGTCACGCCATACGTTTATTGGAGCCAAGTGGTGGGATGAGCTGTAAATGAAGTGAGCCATGGCATCGGGTAACCAGTGGGTGACGGCATGGGCCAGCATGAAGCCCCGCACTAATACAAACGCTTGCCCCGTCCGGCGTTTGATGGACGCTTTTTGGCTCAACCGCCAGACGCAGCCCAAGATCAGCAACAGTTCCAGACCAATGATATGTAGCCAGCTGTCAAGATTGCCCATGCTCGAACCAGACCGGAAACTGATCGGGGTAGCTTTTCCAGGCGTCTTGACCGGCGGCTAATTCAACGTCGGTCAGCAAACAGTCGTCCAATTCCTGGCGAACCTGGTGTTCATCGATATTCTGGCCGATGAACACCAACTCCTGTCGGCAGTCGCCGAATGGCTCGGTCCATTGCGCTTGAATGTCACACAAATACTCTTCCGGCCATTGCTCTTTAGGTATCGAAGCCCACCAGCGGCCGGCGCAACCATGCTGCATCATGCCGCCCGCCTGCGACCAGTTGCCAGCCCATTCCGGTCGCGAAGCCAGCCAGAAAAAGCCTTTGGAACGCAGCAAGGTGCCGTTGTCCCACTCGCCGTGATGCAGCAATTCAAAAAAGCGTTGCGGATGAAACGGGCGGCGAGCGTTATAGACGAAGCTGCTAATGCCGTATTCCTCCGTCTCCGGAATGTGTTCGCCGCGCAGCTCCTTGAGCCAGCCCGGCGCTTGTTCGGCTTTGTCGAAATCGAATAATTGGGTGTCGAGTACCTTGCTCAAATCGACTTGACCCATGACCATGGGCACGATCTCGGCGTCGGGATTGAGGCTGTGCAGGATGGCTTTCAGGTTGACGATTTCCTCGCGGCTGATCAGATCAATCTTGGAAATCAGAATGACATTGGCAAACTCGATTTGATCCACCAGTAAGTCGGCAACATTGCGCTCGTCGTTCTCGCCCAGCGCTTCGCCGCTTTCCTTGAGACTCAAGGCTTCCATGTAGTTGCGCATGAAGTTGATCGCATCAACTACCGTGACTAAGGTATCCAGCCGGGCAACGTCGGACAGACTCACGCCTTGCTCGTCGCGGAAGGTAAAGGTCTCGGCGATGGGTAACGGTTCGGCGATGCCGGTAGACTCGATCACCAGATAATCGAAGCGACCCTCCCTAGCCAGATTGCCAACCTCAATCAGCAAATCCTCGCGCAAGGTACAGCAAATGCAACCGTTGCTCATTTCGACCAGTTTCTCCTGGCCGCGATTGAGTGCTACTTCGTTTTTGACTAGCGCGGCATCGATATTGACCTCGCTCATGTCGTTGACGATGACGGCTACCCGGCGGTTCTCACGGTTTGTGAGAATATGGTTCAGCAAAGTGGTTTTGCCGGCGCCCAGAAATCCGGATAGAACCGTGACCGGCAATAGGGTTTGGGATGTTGAGAGCGGAATCTGGTGTGTCATCATGGTAATGTTATATTATATCAATCGATGCTTGTTAAAAAGGCGCTGTCTCGTCACGACGACAACGCCTTGATGGGATGAGCCTAATAACTGAGCCTAAAGCCCACTTCCGCCCCGCGCCCTGCTTCCGAGGCAAAGTTGCGCAAATAGGACGTCGAATTACGGATATTTTCGTTCAGCAAATTGTTGCCCTTGGCGAATACCATTAATTTAGCGTCATGGTAAGCCTTGAGCTGATAGTTGACGCCAACGTTGAGTAGGTAGTAACCGGCGGTCGAGGTTTCAAATTCACCGGCATGCGGCTGATCATCGGCACGGGTCAATCGCAGGTAGCTGGACAGTTTTTCCTGGTTGTAATCCAGTTGAAAACCGTAGCGTAACGGCGGCATGCGCGGCACGTCGCCGCCGTTGACGAATTCGCCGCGGGTATAGTCGCTAAACAGGGTCAGTTCCAACAGACCGTAATGGTTTTCCATCATCGGGAAGATCAGTTTGGCTTCGTAGCCTTTGAAGATCGCATCCTGCTGGCTGCTGATAACCACCGGCTTGCAATCCACGGCGCAAGGGTTGCCGTTTTCGTCAACGAATTCACCGCTACGTTGCTGGTAAATGTAATCGCTGGCCCAGTTGTGGAATAAGTCGAACTCGGCGCGCAGCCAGTCGGTTTTGAATCGGTAACCCAGATCCAGGTTGTATGAAGTTTCCTCTTTCAGATTAATACTGCCGCGCTCGAAACTGCGCGTCGCATCGTGATAGCCGTCTGCCAGCAATTCCTGGACATTGGGCGCCCTGGATGAGCGAGTGACCGCCAGATTCAGGCTGTTGCGGTTGTCGAGTTTCCACAAAGCTGACGCCGAGGCGCTAACCGGCGTGTAACTCAAACTGGCTCTGTCCTGTGGGCTAATGCCGGTTTGTTCGACGCGGGTGCCGAATTGATAGGTCACTGCGCCAATATCAAACGATTCAACGGCGAACACCCCGTAGCTATTAGTAAGCGAGCGCGGCACGATGGTATCGCCGGTGCTTTTGTCGATAGCGTTAAAATCGCTGGCTTGCGCTTGAAACCCCAGCACACCACGTAATAGCCCGATGTCTTTGTGGGTCAGTTCCATCCGGCCCTCGTAGGTTTGATTGGTGAAAAACGAACCGGGCGTACCGTTGGCGATTTCGGTGTGTTGATAGTCTGTGTAGCCCAACCGTGTGCGCAGGTTTTTCGCAAAGCTGAATGGATTGTTCAACTCACTTTTGAAATCGTATTTGCTTTGCCTGAGTGCAATAACAGTCGTTCCCGTACCCGTGCCGTCCGGAGCAATACCGTAATTGTTATTGATATTGTTGATTGAAACGCCTGCGAAACCGGGTGCGCCTATCCAGGACAAGCCAGCCGATCCGCTGATGGCTTCCGCACCGGTATTGTTCAGATAACCTTTGGGGTTATCGACCACTACCAGCGAAGGGTCGGTGATGGCCACTTTGGCGGTATCGATGCCGTTGCCGCCAATATCCAGGTTGTTGCGATGCCGATAGAATCCATCCAGATGGTAGGCAATATGGTCTTTTCCGCCTTCGACTTTCATCGTGGTGCTGGTTTCGTCGGAGGTGGAATCGAAACGCTGTTCCAATGCGGCACCGACCAATTTATCGAACTGACTGCCGGGAATACGATTGTCGATGACGTTCACCACGCCACCCATTGCGCCGCTGCCGTACGGGAGTGTCGCCGGTCCGCGCAGCACCTCGATGCGTTCGGCCAGCAGCGGTTCGACACTAGTGGCGTGATCGGGGCTGATGGCAGACGCATCATTACTGCCGATGCCGTTACTCAATACGCGTACTCGAGGTCCGGCCTGGCCACGGATCACCGGCGTGCCTACACCGGGGCCAAAGGATTGGCTACTAATGCCTAGCTCGTTTTTCAGCGTATCGCCAATGCTGTGGCCGGTTTTCATCCGCAGTTCGTCGTCGCTTAAGATCGTCACCGGTAGTGCGCTTTCGGAGAGTTTCAATTGCAAAGGTGCCGTGACGATCACCGGTTCGAGTTCGGTAACCGGTTCTTCAGCTTGAACAGGCAAGGCAAGGCTGCTTGATGCGGCCAGCAATATGATTTTTTTGTACATAGTCGTTCTAAATCTTATTGATAAATAATGTTATATCGTTACATATTCGTGTGTAAAAATGATGACGCGTTCTTCGATTTATACCTGATTAGCTAACGGCTTTGGACGGTGCGCATCGACCGCAGATTCCATGAATTTCGATAGCTCTGCGTTGCATCGTAAATGCGGCTTGTTCAAGTTCCTTGGCTATGGCTTCCATCACTCGCTCACCGGGTCTTTCTTCGACTTCATGGCATTGGACGCAAGTCAGCAACAACTGCTCGTGCCGGCGATCCGAAAAACTGCATCCAATGAAAGCATTCAGGCTTTCTACCTTGTGAATCAGTCCTTGTTCCAACAGAAAATCAAGAGCCCGGTAAACTGTGGCTGGTTTTGCTGTCCTGACTTTTGGCTTGATCCGATCAAGCAAATCATATGCCTTAACGGCGCGATGACTTTCCCAGATAAGTTCGAGCACTTCACGGCGTATGGGTGTAAACCGAACACCACGTTCATTACACAGTTGCTCTGCCGTGTGGATCGCTTTTTCACGACAATCACTATGGTCATGTGTCGTCGAAGCATGCTCCAGCTCAGTCATTTCAGCTTGTTGCATCATAGCGCAAATGGCGTATCTAGTTTCTATTGTTACGTTATAACATATCTATTATGTTCTGCCAATATTTCCCGCTCTAATCCACCGTCTGATCACTGGTCAAAACCAGCCGTTGGTGAACGATGATTTTCAACTAGCTGAATGTCGCAAAGTGGCCGACAACAGTCCGTCATCCTTGATAATTGCCAGTGGCAGCTTGCATATACAGCATTTTCATATCAAGTTAATTACAACATTGTCGCCGGTATTCAACAGGTATCTGTTGTAGGTCAGGCTCTGCCTGACCTACAAAACGCTTTGTTTGTACCTACTCAGATCCTTGCCTGAGGCCTAGGGCCTCTTCTCCAGCACCTAGCGGCCTGTCGGACTTAATTAGTAACACATTGATTTAATTAAATATTTTTATTATTGTAATTGCGGCAAATAACAATAAAATCAATTAGTTAGCACATAGAATCCGACAAGCTGCTAGATAACATGCCAGTCCGTTGATGCGCGCGCAGCACATCCTACAGCAAGAGGCTGAAAGTTACCCGTTGGCGAACTTGTTTCATGCTTATTCCTAAGCAAGCTAATCCATCACCCAAAATATGCCATTCGGCAGATTTTCTGATGGATTCGTAAGCGGGTGGTCACTTAAGGTGCGCAGCAAAGTGTAAATGCGTGTAATCGCTTGTTGTTCATGATCGCCCCAGCGGCTAATATTTCCCGCGCAATAATGTTGGCGTAAGCGAGCCTGGGTTATCGGATCATCCGTTTGGGTCAGCGGCAAGACGTTTTTCCAAGCCGCATCGGAAGCACATAATTGCTTTGGTTCTATATGTGTTTTAGGGTCTTTTCAGCCCAGCTCTTAAAGTTTAAGAAATAGGAGGACAAAAAGGCGGTTAGGGTTATAAACCTGTGGATATTGGAGTACAAACCTAGGTTTGTACTCCAGTGAAAAGGCATTTAGAGCTTAAATCGCCCCTTCTTTCAAAAAGTCCCTGAAACCCATATTGAGCCATTGCTTTTTAGCTTGTAAATTGGCGGTTAAGAAATGGTTGAGCTGTTCGGCGACTTCTTTAACGATCACATCAAAATCGATCTCTAGCGTTTGTAAAACGGCTAATTCCCAAGCTACCGTGCCCGTTGCCTGGACAAGAACGCAGATGATTATGATAAACACGGATAAGACCATGAAAAATCTGCGTTAATCATAACTATCAGCGTCATCTGCGTTCTATTTTTGGTTGATTTATCGTGTATTTTATTTATTGCGAGTTGCCTTAGTTGATTTAGGTATTTTTGACGTGATGCGAGATGGACGAATTAATATGCCGGATGTTTATCGGGTCGGTTACGGTTTAGGCAGAAGAGGTGGCGTAAAACCTGTTAAATAATGCTCTGGGTAAATTCGGAGCAGGAGAGTCCTAGGCTGTCGAAATAAACGGATTTATTAGATTTCAATGTCCCGCTTTTTGGAGCATAGGATATAGTCATAAGTATTTGAATAAAAGATACTTTATTGCAATAATAAATCCAAGTAGCGGGAGAAATATTGAGCAAAAAACCAGTAAATTTCGACAGCCTAGGAGAGTCCTGTTTGCGCATAATCGGTTCAGTTTTTTCATGTTGTTACTCCTCGAAAATTCAGCAACAAATCATAAATACCTCCTGAGTTAAAGCGGAAAATACGCGACACCAGCGAATTATCTTGCCCTTTGCAATCAAAGCCCGCGTGGTATACTCAGAGCCTATGTTTACTACAGGAGATTCATGATGACATTTAAAAAATGCGCGAATGCTGTCTTATTAGCCTTATGTTTGCCTTTGGTGTTAACTGCTGAAGCTGCCGATACGCGTATCGTCGGCGGCCATGATGCTGCGCTCGGGCAATGGCCGTGGATGGTGGCCTTGGCCGTTAAAAATGTTTTCCCTTATGATGGGCAATTTTGCGGCGGTACGCTTATCAGTCCGACATGGGTCATTACCGCTGCGCATTGTATGCAGGGCGAGACGGTGAGGACGCTGGATGTCATCGCCAACATTCATGACTTGACGGAAGATAACGGCCAGCGGGTCGCGGTTAAACGCATTATCGTTCATCCTGCTTATGACGCCGGTTCCGAAGATAACGATTTGGCCTTGCTGCAATTAACAGCGCCGGTACAGGATGCCGTTAGCTTGCCGCTGATACAAGGAACGGCAAAGTTGGACGGCATCAGTGCTACGGTTATC
>Ga0172372_10008631_pt1 | contig 13401 bp, 7 predicted proteins | sample LakKiv5m_2_FD_114544 | JGI IMG/M metagenome (GOLD analysis project Ga0172372, IMG submission 114544) | Freshwater microbial communities from Kabuno Bay, South-Kivu, Congo - kab_092012_9.5m | ecosystem: Environmental > Aquatic > Freshwater > Lake | place: Democratic Republic of the Congo...
CCGACCAGCAGGGCCACCAACTGATACCGACGATACCCCGGAAACAGCGGAACTCCCGGCGCCGCTTCCCACGCCATCGGGATCATCGCCACCGCGAACAGCAGCAATGCCAGCGTCCCCACCAACCGGTCCACCACCACGGTCAACGCCGCCTCCGCACGCTTGTCCTGCGTCCATCGCGAGGCGCACCACGCCTTCACCACGTCGCCTCCCGTGGAACCCAGCAGGAAGGCATTGAAGAAATGGGCCACGAACGACACCCGCGTGACCTCGAACACGCCCAGTTCCAATCCCTGCACCTTCAACGCACTCCGCCAGCGCAGTCCGCCCACCACCACCGGCACGCCGCACAACCCCAACGCCAGGAAGAGATTCGTCCAGTCGAGGCTGTTCGCCGTCCGCCACAGTTCCACCGGACCGCGCGACCACGCCAACCGACGTTGGTCCCACTTCGACAAGGCCTCCCACGACTGTCCGGTCGTCGACAGATGCAACTGGGCCTCGTTGCAGAAGATGATGTGCAGGATCAACCCCATCAGCACCGTCGCCACCCCCAACCGGATCCACGATCCGTAGCCTTGGCGACGCGGCGCGCCTCCTGCACGTCCCGAACTCACTCCGGCCCCCAGACGGACTTCATGAACTCGATCCCCTTGCGCACATCCTCGATGGGAACAGCGGGATTGAGCTCGAGAACCTTGATGTGACTGGACTTCACGAACGGCGCGAGGGCCTTGAAGTCGATCATGCCCGATCCCGGCGGACAGTGATCCATCCCCGGCGGGATGACGTCGTGGATGTGAAACCCAGCCAACCGCGGTGCCAACGTCTCCACATGCATGGCGTGCTGGTCGATCAACCCCAGGTTCTCCTTGATCTGGGCATGGCCGCAGTCGTGCCAGTAGCGGACGTTCTCCGGCAGTTCTTCGAGGAAGAACTGGATGTCGTAATCGAAGGGGATCTCCTCCACCGCCTCGCGGTTCTCGATGCCCAGCAACAACCCCTTCTCGCCGGCCGCCTCGGCCAGGTCCCGGATCATCTCCGCAGCGTGGCGCATCGGGGTGGCCTTTCGCTTCTCACGACGCTCCTGGATCTCGGCCAGGAGCTTCTCGTACTTCGGCGTTCCCTTTTGACCGGCCTCCACCATCTTCTCCAGCTTCTCGGTGTAGTCCGGCGTTCCGAACAATCCGCCCAGGTCGGCCGCACCTGTGTGCAGCACGACCAGCTTGGCACCCACGCGCTCGGCCATCTCAAAGGTCTTCAGCGTGTGCTTCCGCGCGCTGTCGCGCTCCCGGCGGTCGTCCGCACTGAACTTGAACAGGTTCGGCGCCGCATGGTTCACGCCCATCGGCAGGGGACAGAAATTGTGCAGGGTTGAAATCCGGATCTCGCCGGCACCCACCGCGTCCAGGATCCCTGGAACCAGGCTCATCCGGATGCCGTGACTCAACTCGGCATACTCGAAGCCGAGGTCACGGATCTCGCGAAGCATGTCACGCCCCTCGGTGTGACGACTCGAGTTCCAACAGGTCGACAGGGAATACATTGGCGATTCCTCTCCGCTTCGTGGCACTCACCCGGGAATTAGGACGGTATTCAGGACGGCTTCCATCCTCCATCCCTGGTTCATGGGTGTCCCACCACCCCCGGGGTTCCGAGTACCCGCGACGCACGGCCGCGTTGATTCAGCTTCCAGCGGGACCAAAAAACAAGACCGCCCCTCCCCCGCAAGTCGCAGGGGAGAGGCAGGTGCCAATCCCGATTACACGTCCGCGTACCGGGCCGCCAGCATGGCGTTGAACTTCGCCACCTTCATCCGGCGACGACGCTTCTCGCTCGGCTTCTCGAAATGCCGGTGGTTCCGGACTTCCTTCAGCGTGCCTTCGCGGTCCACCTTCTTCTTCAGGCGGCGCAACGCGCGATCCACGGGCTCGCCTTTCTTCAGTTTGACCTCGCTCACTTCAAAATTCACATCCTTTCACAGAACCGGTACGGCACCTCGGCACCATCTCCGGCCCATCCCAGCCTTTCGGCAGGATGGATTCCCATCAACCTCGTTGACGGGACCGCTGGAAGTATCGGATTCCCGCCACGAAGCAAGGCGCGATTTCTCCAAAACCCAAATTCGAGTTCCCAGTTCCCAGTTCCCTGCTGCATTGGGGGTACGCCGGAGGCGTTGAAGCAAATAGCCCGGGGTGCGAAGCAACCCCGGGTCCTGGGTCCATAGGAAGCACCTACCCCGGCAGGGGTTGCAGCCTCCCGAAGCTTTGCATCCTTGCCGGGGTGCCGATTCAAAACCCGGAATCTGGAAACTGGAATCTGGGAACTCGGGCCAACTGAACACTTCAAACTTCGCCCACCCTCCGCCACGCTCCCCCCATGAATCTTCCCCGACTGCTCTCCAGCGGTGCGCTCGTCCTCGCCGCAGGCCTGCTTTCCTCGTGCGCCCTGATCGGCCATGACGAGAAGGCCCCCATCGGCGTGGGCGCCAAGGCACCGGACTCCGCCATCATCCTCATGGACGGCACCCGGGCGTCCCTCGACGACAACTGGACCTATTGGCAGGGCCCCGGGTTCGCCTCGTCCCTGCCCATCCAATGGAAGGTCGTTCCGGATCCCGTGGACGGGGGCACGGCCATCATGACCGACGATCCGGCGGCCGCTGGAGGCAAGTACGGCGCCGCGGACATCGTCACCAAGAAGGCTTTCCGGGACTTCCGCCTGCACGTCGAGTTCTACATCGCCCAACCCGGGGGCAACTCCGGCGTCTACCTCCAGAACCGATACGAGATCCAGGTCCTCGACGGGGACAAGACGTCCCACGGGATGGGCGCCGTGATCAACGAAACCCCCGCCCCCTACCATGCCTACAATGGGGTCGGGAAATGGAATGCCTACGACATCACCTTCCGCGCCGCCCGCTTCGAGAACGGCAAGCGAACCGAGAAGGCCCTCGTCTCCATGTATTTCAACGGCCAGTTCGTCCATACCAACGTCCCCATCAACCAGGTCTGGGGAGGACCCCGTTCCGGCATCGACGGCGGCAATGACGGTGGCAAGGGAATCACCGATACCCCCGGCGGACTCAAGCTCCAGGCCGAGGGACACGACGTGCGCTACCGCAACATCTGGATCCAGGAACTCGATCTCCGCACCCCGGACACGCGGTTCTAGGCTTCCAGCTTCACGAAGCCCAAGTACCCCCTCACGCCACGAGCCATCGTCAAGGGACTCGTTCCACGCTGACGACCGATTTCAAACTGGCCCAGATTCCATCCTCCGGCATTGTCGCTCATGTCGACTCCCACTTCTGACCACATCGACGACCCCGCGGTCGAGGCCGCCATCCGCGCTGCGGAGGAGCGCACCTCGGGCGAGATCCGCGTGTTCATCAGCCGCCAGTCGCCCTCGAATCCGGAGCGCGAAGCCCGCCGCCAGTTCGGGATCCTCGAAATGACCCGAACCCCGCTGCGCAACGGCGTCCTGCTGTACTTCGCGCCGGCCAATCGCGCTTTCGCCGTCGCGGATGATGAATCGCTCGCCTTCCGTATCGGAACCGCCCTCACGGAAACCGTCCGTGCCGCCATGGAACCCGCCTGGACCGAAGGTCGGTTCCACGAGGCCGTCCTCGCCGCCGTCGATGCCGCCGGGGTCGAACTCTCCCGTCACTTCCCGAGGTCCCGGATCGACCGCGACGACCTCCCCAACCACGTCCTTCGGGACTGACCGATCGTGTGAGCGGTGCCGAACTCCAACGCAACCTCCGGGCGACCTTCACCGGTCTCTTCACCAACCTCATCCTGGGCTCCGGCAAGCTTGCGGCCGGCATCTACGGACACTCGGACGCGCTCATAGCCGATGCCGTCGAGTCCTTCGCTGACATCCTCGGCGCCCTCATTGTCTGGCGCGGCGTGACCCTCGCTGCCAAACCGGCCGATGACGAACATCCCTATGGCCACGGCAAGGCCGAACCTGTCGCCGCCGCCGCCATCGGCACGCTCCTCTTGTTCGCCGCCGTTGGCATTGGCTTCCATGCCATCCGCGAGTTCCTCCAACCCCAGCGAGGACCCGAGACCTTCACCCTTGCGGTGTTGCTGGGTGTCGTGGTCATCAAGGAATCCCTCTTCCGCTGGGTCCTGAAGGAATCCAGCGCCACGGACAGCCAGGCCGTCGCCTCCGACGCCTGGCACCACCGTGCCGACGCCATCACCTCCCTCGCCGCCGCCATGGGCATCGCCATCGCGCTCGTGGGCGGCCCGGCGTGGGCGGGGGCCGATGACATCGCGGCCGCGGTGGCTGCGGTGTTCATCGCGTGGAACGGGTGGCGCATCCTGCGTCCCGCCCTGGAGGATCTCATGGACACCCAACCCTCCACCGAGGTCCTGGAGCACATCCGTGCGACGGCAGCGGCCGTCGAGGGCGTCGACCTCGTCCAGAAGACCTTCGTGCGCCGCATGGGCAACCGGTTCCTGGTGGACATGCACGTGCACGTGGATCCGGACTTTACCGTCGAACGTTCCCACCGGATCGCCCACCAGGTGAAGGACGCAGTCCGGGCCCAACTCCCGGCGGTACTGGACGTCCTCGTGCACATTGAACCGACGGCACGGAACGTGCCGGCCTGATGCGGAGAGGCGATGTCTTCATCGGTCGAAGGTAGGCACGGCGCAAGGGCGACGCGGACGTCGCCACCCCGTTCCCGCGTCGGGAGGCAATGGGGTCGCGTCTAAATATTATACATTTGTCGCAAACCTCCCCACCCATACCCCGAGCGGGGCTGCGATGTCCTCATCCCCAAGGAGGGCTCGGGAATGGCGACGCGGACGTCGCCACCCCGTTCGCCGCCAACGGCATCACCGCAACCGCTGGACGATGATGAAGAAGCGGCTGCCTTCGTCCGGGATCGGGAGGTTGACCTCGAAGTCGCCGCCGGGCAGGCGGGTCGGTGCCTGGCCAACGCCACGGAAGCCTTCGCCGAGGGCATCCGTCGCCAACAGGTCGAACTCAAACCGGTTGGCGTAGGCCGCCGGGAAGTTCCAACCGATCTGCTGGACGCCATCGCCGATGAGGTTGATCTGCAGGATCGGCGGGCTGAGGTCCACCTTGGCCAACGCCTTGTAGACGTTGTCGCCGGGATCGGTGCCATCGAGGTACTCCTGGAGGTTGGAAATCCCATCTCCATCCAGGTCGCCATTGGGATCGCCATTTCCCGCAAGGAAGATGCACTCCCAGGCATCGGGCAGCATGTCACCGTCGACGTCAGCCAGTGGCGCGGGCGGCACGGAAAGCAGGCTGGCCGAGATCACCTGCAGGTCGGTGCCCGTGCAATCCTCGTCAAGGTCGCTGAAGGCGTGCACGCGGATCATCGCGCCATCGACGATCTCGAACGACTGCGGGAACTTGAACGGAACACCCGGCGCGGTGAACAGGTTGCGCGGCGAACCGCCGGGGATCGTTTCGAGGACCGTGCATTCGCCATCGAAGGTCGCCGGGGTGATCACCAGATCCACGGTGACTACCGGACGCGGCTTGATGCTGGCGAGCAAGGCATCGACCGAGGCCTTCGCGGTGTTGCGTGCGGCCGGGGTTATGGAGGTCACGGCGGCGTAATTCGAGTGCAGCACGCCCGTGGCGATGAACTGGCGCAGCGCTTCCACCGGAAGCGGGTACCGGCCGGGGGCAGCGTTGTTGCTGAGCGAGCTGATCCGGTAGATGTCGTTCGCGAGAGCGCGAAGGGTCACGTAATCCGTTTCGGGGAGGGAGTTGGAAACCGAGCGGTGCATCGCCACCAGATTCCAGGCAGGGAGTTCACCGGGACCGAACTCGCGGAGGGACTCAACCTCGGAGGTCGTCAGAGGCGTGCGAAGGACATCACCCGGGCGATGCGGGAACAACGTGATCGCGTTGCTCTCGACGAGGCCTGGCTTGCCACGGGCCACGAAGATCTGATGGATCTTTCGTTCGATCAGAAGCGCTCCCAAGGTCTCGAGCGGACCAAAGCGCGAATAGACCCGTTGGGTGGCAAGACCGTCCAGAGCCGCCTTGGCACCCGTGATCCAGGCATTAGCCTGCCCCAGCAGATCCCCGGCGCCGGGGGTGAACACGAACTCGGCCGCACGGACCTTGGGTACCGGCAACAAGGCGAGCAGCTCACGTCCAACCGCAGGATCGCCTCCCGCACTGAGCATCTGGAAATGCGATTCCGTGCCCAAGGCGAGCAGTCCGAGCTCAAGGTTCGCGGGCGCATCATGGAACGCGACAGCCGGAGATCCAACCGGGCTGGCGACGGCAGCTGTGGTACGACGGCTCAAAAGGCCTCCGGCGAGGTCATACAATCCGACTTCCTGCCCCAGGCGCAGCGGGGCCTCGCTGCCGGTCGCGCCGTCGAGGGCGCGAGGCGTGGCGACGAGATCAAAGCTCGTGCCCTCCTCCATCCTGCCGACGGGCGTGCTCAAGGCGGACAACGGATTGGTGCCATCGAAGAGTTCCTGTTTGTCGGTATAGCCATCGCCGTCGCTGTCGTTGCCGCCGTTCGGGTTCAGGCCCTTGGCCAACTCGACGAAGTCGGGCACGCCATCGCCGTCGGAATCCTGCTCGGCGGGGGGCTCGGGGAAGGTATAGGTCGCGCGGTGGATGCGGGACCGGGGAGCCCCGGCCGGGTTGCCGTAGAACTCGACCGTCGAGTCACGGAAGAGGGTGAACGTCACGCTGCCCACGGTGGTCTTCCAGTCTTCGTCCGGGCGCGTGCGATACCAGATCGGCAGGGTGGGAACGGTGGACTGCACGGTCACGTCGATGGCCCGCAGCTGGGGACCGCCGGGAGGGACGATGGTGACATCGCCCGATTCGTCGCCGATGGCCGGAAGGAAGGAGGCCATGGAGATGGATTGGGCGTACTGGTTCACCAAGCCGAAATTGGCGCCTGCGGGCTTCGGACCGAGCACGCGGGCCGCGGGGTTACCGAGACCCTGCGCCGAGGTCCCCATACGTTCGGTGGTGGCGGAAACGTTGGCCCCGCCGAGGTTCACCGCGGAGACCCAATCGGCGGAGTTCAGCGACTTCAACAGGTTGGGTGTTGCGGAGACAAAGGGTTCCTCGGCGAACAGGAACACGTTTGCGGGCGTGCCCAGCGGGTTGGGATCCGGGAGGACGCCTGAAGCCTTGAGGGCATAGGACGCGCCGCTCGGCTGGTACTGGAGGAACTGGGTGGAACGACCGGATCCCGGTGTTCCAGCAAGGAGGTGGAACTCGCCGTTGGACAGGGGAACCGCTCCGAAGAACGAAAGGCCAGCCGGCGCGTTCAGCGTCTGCGACAGGACGGGTGCCGATGCGCCGTTGAAGGTGAAGACCCCGGCCGTGCTGCCGTTGCCGAACACGACGAGCAGGCGGTTCGCAGGAGCGGAGGCCAGCACGCTCATCTGGGCGATCGGCTGCGGCAAGCCGTACGTCGCCGAGGCCGCAAATCCAAAGACGTTGGGGATGCTCTCCGTGACAGCGCGGACGACGATGTTGGAGCGTCCCGCGTCATAGGAGAGGAAGTGATGAAGCGCGGAGGCGCCGAATCGGCCGAACACATATCGCGACCGGAACCCAGTGGCGGAAGCGACGGGAACGTTCGTGCCCGTGGCCATCGAGCCGATGCGGAGGGTGAAGTCCGAAGCCGCACGTTCCAGCACGCCGAGGAGGGTGGCGCCGCCGTTCTTCACCAGTACCTCGTTCAGGCCGCGGTGCTCGTTCGCGAGCTCCAGGTTTTCCAAGGTGGTGGCGGTGGTTCCATCCCAGCGATGGACATTGCGCCGATAAGCCGTTTCGCCGTTTCGCGAGGTAATGACAAAGAGATCGTCGTGGGCGGTATCACCGGCACCCCCGACATTGATGGCGAGGGCCTGGGAAGGACCAATGCCGGCTTGATAGAGCGCCGTGGGCACTGCGGCGGTCGCCGCCGTCGGGACATCGAGGAGGTTCACCCGGTTGGCCCACGGCGAGGCTACCACCAGTGTGTCGCGGGTGAGGTTCAGCATCCGGCCGGCGCTGGCCGTGCTCGCCTCGGGAACGCCGCTGGCGCGTGCCGCCGAGAAGGTGTGCACCCCTGCCGCCAACTGGTACCCGACGCGGAAAGCGCCGGTCTCCCGATCGATGAGGACGACATCCTCGCGACCATCGCCATCGAGATCGGCCGCCAGATGGAGTTCGGTCGGCGTCTCGTACGTGAAGGCCATGGCCCGGGCCCCGAGCGCAGCGGCCACAATGCAGTTCCGAATAAGTTTCAGGTTCATGGCGTGACCTCCACAAGGGTCGTTGGGACGACATTCAGCACTTCGCCGGCATCATTGAAGCGGACCAGCAGGTAGGCGTAATTCGCGCCGATGATCACCGGCGTGGTGTCGAGCAGGACCAGTGCCCGCTCAAGCTTGTTGTCGCCGACGGGCACCTGCCCGAGGGCAGTCAACCGGATGAATGGATCGTCGATCCGGGTGAACACACCGACGTTCGGGACATTGGTGGCCACGGCGGCAATCTCGCGGATCCGCGGCGAGACCTGGACGAGGTCACCGGAGACCTGGGGCAGCGCTGCGCTGGCAACCTGGAATCGGTAGAGCACCGCCGGGAGGATCGATTCGCCCTGGCTGTTCGTGTAGGCGAACGACTCCGGCTTCACCAAGCCATCGAACATCGAAATCTCCCCACCCTCGACCTTGAATTCACGACCATCGGCGCGCTGGGCTTCACCGATCACCACCCCCAGTCCGTCGAAGTCGCTCATCTTGAGCCGCACGGGCACCACGCCCGTGTGGTGCAATGCCAGCGTAGGCAGCGGCCGCTGCGGCCACGGCACCTTGGGTCCGATCTCCTCCGGAGGCGGCTGCCACAGGAAGTTCTCGGTGTTCGAGGTCTTGCCCGTACCCCCGCCCTTCTCGATGCCGGTGATCTTCACGTAGTACTTCTTGCCCTGGATCACCGGCACGGTGACCTGAAACGCCGCGCCATCACCGAAGTTCGGCCCGATCAGCGGCGTGAGATACTCGCCGTAATCGACGAGCTTCCAAACCGCGATCGGCATGTTCGGGTTCACCGGCTGCAGATCCAGACCACCGGCCTGGTTCGCGGAAAGCACCGAGCCCAGCGTGTTCGGCGGCGGTTCGCCGAGGATGCCAATACGCACCCGGAAACGCTCAAGCCCGGTCGGGGCGCAGAACCAACGGATCACCATCTGCGGTGCCGCGTCCCCACCCAGCGGTTCGAGCGTCGCCAGCAACGGCTTGGCCGTCGGTTGCGAGACCGTGATGCAATCGCCCAACTGCGTCAGCGGGCTGGCATTGCCGTTGGCATCGAGGAGTTGGCCGTAATAACAGAGGCTCGATGCATTGGCGGGCATGTCCTCATCCGGGATCTGCACCGCGACGTTGGTCACCGAGTCATACTTCGACTGGCCCTGCTTGATCAGGGTCATCGGACCAAAATCCACGCGACGGTAGAGGCGATACTCGGCGGTGTCCGGCGTCAGCGGAATGACAACGATCACGCCGTCCTCGGGCGGTGTGTTCGGGTCGCCCACGTTTCCAGGAGGGCGCGGATTGTGGACATCGCAGCCCTTGCGGCCGGCCACCCCAGCGATGGCGAGGCGCCGTTGGCATCGTGTGGAAGCCTCGAAATCCACACGGCGGACGGCGGTGCGCCCCGGAAGTCCACCGGCACGCAAGGCGGCCATGTTCGACAATTCACCACTCTCATCGCCCGACCGGGCATAAGCGTAGAAGGAGGCATTTTCATTGAACAGGCGACTCGCGTAGGTCAGGCGCCTGATGGCCACCGTCGATCCCTCGGCAAACGTCACACGCCCCACGTAGTTCGAGCTGTTGCCACCATTGAGGGAGAACCAGTAGTCCACGAAGTGGATTCCCGTGTCCTTGCGCGTGCAGACGAGGTCGAAGGTGATGACCTCCGGATCCGCATCCTTGCCGGCGTCGACGTCGTAAGCCTTGCCGGTTTCGATCAACGGATCGCAGCAGAGGATCGCGGGTCCGCCGCCCGTCGGACCTGCCGGTCCTTCACGGTCGCGGAGCACGCCGAAGGCTGGGGCCGAGTTCGGGGAGAAATTGCCGCCGCAGGAGGACTGGTCCACCGCGCGCACGGTGTACCAGAAGGTCTTGTCGGCATCCGCAAGAATGCTCGGGGCGCCGTCACCGGAATCGATGAATGTATAGGTCGGCTGTCCGGGCACGTGCGGGATGAGGCCGCTCACGCGGTTGAGGATCGGCTGGTTCTCGTTCTTCTGGGCCTGCGCCGGGGCCGTCCAGCGATAGACGTAGTATCCGGAGATTCCGGTGTCCTCGGTGACGGGATTCACGGCCTTCCACGTAACCTTCAGGTGCTGCTTGGGCGATCCGCCGGTGAACACATAGTGGTTCTGGACGAGGGGCAACCGCGGTGCGTCGGGCGGCATGCGGTCGCAAAGGGTCACCAGGGTGCCGCGCGACACGGAGCCATCGCGGCCCAGAAGGTCCCGCGCGGTCACGAAGTACACGAAGGCCTGGCCGTCCTTGAAGACGTAGTTCCCACCGGACAGACCGCCGTCGTCCGCGACGAACGCGACCTTGTTCGTGGGATTCAGCACGGAGTTCACGTTTGCCGCCGGCGAATCATCGAAGTTGCGGCTCGCCAACACGGGCAACTGGGTCACGCGCCCGATGGCCGGGTTCGTCTTCACCTGTTGCAGGAACTGCGTCCGGTCCGGATTGGCCGCATAGAACAGGCCCGCGTTGCCATCGGCCACGAACTTCGGCACGCGATAGACATTGAAGCCGTAAGAAAGGAGCGACACCCGGCGCAGGTCCGGCGATGTCGACCAGCGGAGCTTCACGTTGAGGTGCCCCTTTCCGGAGGGATCCTTCACCTCGAAGGGAGCGCCGGGCGACGGCAGCACCAGCGGATTTCCGGCCTCAACGATCACGCGTCCCAACACGCCACGGTCGGCATTGGCACCCAGGTCGAAGTCACGGACCTCGAAGGTGTACTTGCCGTTCCCGATCTGTTCCGCGTGGCCGAAACCGAGGCACAGGGCCACGGCGGGATGGAAGCGCGAGAGATGGACGAGCTTCTGGTAATACTGGGGCTTATCGAGGGAGCCGCGGATCACGATGCTCAACCGCTCGGCCAACGTCGGCGTCCCGGTGGGAACAAGCGCCGCGAAGAGGTTGTTCACGCGGCCATCGAGGGCGGTGAGATCATCGCCGATGCTCGCGGCCCGTTGCAGCAACGCGGCGATGGCGGCGGGATCCGTCTGGAGTGTGAGGATGGCCTGCCGCTCGTAGGGTGTGGCCGAAGCGGCATCGCCCGCCTTGACGTACACGGCGAGCTTCCGCTGGGCCAGCAGGCTGGCATCGGTGGGCTGAAGGACGACGTAGGCCCAGTGGCGGTTGGTCTGGTCACGCGTCACCGTGCCCAATGTGAAGACGGTGTCTTCGAGGATCTGACCCTGCGCGCGCAGGGCCGGCGTCGCCGCGGTCAGCAGGAGGCCCAAGGCCAGAAGCAGTGCTTTCATCGGTTCAAATCTCCAGGGAAAGAGGGTTTCGTGGGAGGTGCTCATGGTTTCTCAGTAGCTGACATCCCAATCACCGTTCTTGTAGGTCACGTCCACCTGCGCATCGGCGCACAGGCAGAACGGGCAGGGCCCGAGGCAACCTTCCAGTCGCCCGCCACCCTTCAGTTGCAGTCCGTCAGCGTTCTTCACGGCGACGAGCTTGAGTTCACCCTCCAGCGAGGCCAGACACAGGACCGAGCCGTAGCAGCCCAGCAGCATCTTGCCCACGAAGGTCGGGCCTTCGACAAAGACACCCGCACCGAGTCCGACACCTGCCGAGATCTCGAACAGGCAGGTCGCGGGAATTCCCAACAGCGCTTCCGAGACCGGGATCCAGACCTCGCCGTACGCGTACACCCCGGTGAACGGAGGCGTCCCGATGACCGCCTGCACATCCGGATCCCAGAAGAAAGGATCCAGCGTGCAGGTGCGGCCGAAGTAGATTCCGCCCTTTGCCTTGTAGCTGTTGAATTCAAGCGAGCAGGCGGCGCTGAAGTAATTCTCCTCCGTACCAAAGGCCATCTGCGCCCCCAGGTACGTGATCTTGAAGGTGGCAAAGGTCAGTTCGCCCGTCAGTTCGATGCCAGCCCCGACCCCCATGATATCCATCCCAGGTTCAGGCACCGTCACCGTCTTGAAACTGAACTTGGCCTCCACCGACGCGGTCAGGTCGGTCGAGATGAAGCTCAGATCCACGTCCTTCGCCCCGATGCGTACCTCGGTGGCCTTTTCGCCCTCACCGATGCAGCCGTTCTCTTCGTTGTCGGAATCAAGTTCGCGGATCAACACGTAGGCGTTGAACTCCATCTCGGTCGGGACCTTGAACTGCGCGTAGATGTCGAGGCGCAGCTCCTTGAGGGAATCACCAACAATGTGTGCGTAGCCGTTGATCCGACCGGCGCCCATGGTGTTTGAAACCGACCCGAGCAATCCGTTGATGGAGTTGTCGATCTCGGAGAGGGCCTGGCCGAGCGTGTCGCGGATGATCGTGTTCACCTGTTGGAACACCGAGTCCACCGCCTCGTGCACGGCCGACTCCAGATCGTAGAGCCGCTGCTTGAGGATGGACGTGATCGCAGCCGGGATCGCGGATCCACCGAAGCGGTCCATGATGCGTTGCCGGATGTAATCCTTGAAGGCATCCGCGTTCGCCGCCGTGAACGGGTTGTCGATGCCCTGCTGGAACTGGCCGAGGTAGCTCTCGACGTCCTGGCAGGCCTTCTGCATGGCGTTCAACACCTCGTTGCCCGCCACCAGGTCGTTCATCTTGGCCTTGAGCTCGTTCAGGAACTCCTGCCCGTTCCCCAGCGCTCCGCGCACCTGGGTGAACACTCCCCGGATGCTGGCGATCACCGACTGGATTTCGTCGAGGGTCGGGTCCGCCTTCTGCAGGAACTCGTTCAGGTACGGATCGATCGCGCCGCCCGCGATGTCCGCTGCCATGCCCGCCAGCGACTGGGCAACAGGCGAGTCCGTGGCCTGCGACACCAAGGTCTGGACGAGTTGCTTGAGCAGCTGCGTCACCAGCTGGCGTTCGCCGTTTCCGGCTTCTTCCAGGAGGTTTTCGATCTGTTGGAGCGCGCCCTCCGCATCCGCGAGGCGCCCGTCGATCTGGCTCACCAGTCCGTCCGGATTCGTCAGGTCCCCGATCAGGCCGGTCTCCAGGACATTCCGGAAGCTTGTCGGCGCGCCGGCGACCACACCGCAGTACTGGCGGACGATGTTCTGGATATCCGCCAGTGGGACGGTGAACTTCTTCTGGACGGGGTCATACTTGCTCGAGAGCTCCGCGAAAATCGCATCGATCGGTTGCTCGAGGA
>Ga0172372_10008633_pt1 | contig 13398 bp, 8 predicted proteins | sample LakKiv5m_2_FD_114544 | JGI IMG/M metagenome (GOLD analysis project Ga0172372, IMG submission 114544) | Freshwater microbial communities from Kabuno Bay, South-Kivu, Congo - kab_092012_9.5m | ecosystem: Environmental > Aquatic > Freshwater > Lake | place: Democratic Republic of the Congo...
GGCGCTGAACACTGACGACATGAAGATGACCATCGATTTTTACACCCGAGTCATGGGAATGCCCTTGATTCATGCGCTGAAAGTGCCGCCGGGTGTTGGTGCGGGGCCTCTTAATCGCGGCAATCCGCCATTCGAAAACCTGCGGCACTATTTTTTCGATGCCGGTGGTGATGCGATGGTGGCGTTCTTTGAACTACCCAAGGGGGAAACCGGGACCGCTGATCGAAATTCGGTCGCAGCGATGCAGCACTGCTCATTTACAACCACCAAGGACCAGTTCGAGGTGTTATTGAAGCGGCTGAACGATCATGGAGTGCCAGTGATCGGACCCGTCAATGTGGGCGCCGAGTCCTGGTCCATCTATTTCTTCGATCCTAACGGGATACGGCTGGAATACACCTACCAGGCGGGCGATGGCGAAGATGTCCGCGTGATTGAGCGCTGGACCCAGACCCGGGACGAAATGATGGCTGAACTGGCGACACTCAACACAGACCCTGCCTGGCTTGCCAGTGTCACTGCGCATCTGCCCGCCCAGCGGGGCTGAGCGGGTCTGAGGGCCCAGCGCAGCCCGGGTCAGTTCTGCTGAACCCCCGCACGAACCAACAAGGGCACCAGCGTATCGATCTCGCGTTTCAAATGCGCCCGCAGCGCCTCAGGCGTTGCCTGGTCGACCGGTACGGCGGCGACGCCCATGGCCTCCAGCCGCGAACGGGTGTCCGGATCAGCAACCGATTTCTGCATGCCCTCCACCAGTCGATCGATCACAGGCCTGGGTGTTCCCTTGGGAGCGTAGAGACCAAATGAGATATTGATTTCGAGCCCGTCGATGCCGGCTTCAGCAACGGCAGGTACATCTGGCAATTGCGGCAGACGACTCCGGCCCGCCGCTGCCACTGCCCGGATACGGCCGGTGCGCACCTGAGGCACCGTGCCAGAGGTCTGGTCACAGAGCACGTCCACCTGGCCGCCCATGAGATCAGCGAGGGCGGGCGCCGTTCCCTTGTAGGGCACCTCGTTCAACTTCACCTTGAGCGCACTCGTCATCATCAGCGCACAGAGGTGCGACGCTGACCCGACGCCCGCGTGAGCGAGACTGATCCTGTCAGCGTTGCTGCGCAGATGCTGTATGAAATCGGCAAGCGTGACGGCCGGGAATCCCTGGCGCGTGACGATCACCATCGGGCCACTCGTCCCGCGGGCCACGGGCTCGAAATCATCGACCGGGCTGTAGGGCAGGCTCTTGAACATGGCGCCGTTGGTGGCATGGCTGACATGAATCATGAGTAGCGTGTAGCCATCAGGCCGTGAACGGGCAACCTTCGCCGTGCCTATGGTTCCCGAGGCCCCTGCGGGGTTGTCGACCACCACCTGTACGCCCAGATGCCTCTGCAGCGATGCAGCAAACACCCGGGTGATGGCATCGCCCGGGCCGCCCGGGGCATAGGGCATCGTGAGCGTGATCGGCCGATTCGGGAAGTCCTGTGCCGACGCGATCAGCGGCGCAGCAAGAAGCGTCATGGCGCAGGCCAGCGCGGCGGTCCGTGATCGTGTGCGGAGCAGGGAGCGTAAAGCCATTTCGATGAGCCTCCAGGGGAACGTGAATGAACAGCGCCTGGCGCGTGCCGGCGCCGATCTGTCCACAGTCTGCCGGAGGCGCCCGGCCTCTCATCGAATCCCCCCTGATTTCGCTGGGCATCCCTGACCAGGTACCCGTCGTCGACAGGGTGATGGATAATCCGCGGCACCCCCACTTCGGGCTGCTTTTGAACTCCGATGCGCACCTCGCCGCTTCACGATCCCCTGGCACCGCCCGTACCCGGTGCCACAACCGAAGTCAAAACCACCACCTGTTACATGTGTGCCTGCCGCTGCGGCATCCGCGTTCATTTGCGCGACGGTCAGGTGCGCTACATCGACGGCAATCCCGATCATCCGCTGAATCAGGGCGTGATTTGTGCAAAGGGATCGGCTGGCATCATGAAGCAGTACTCGCCAGCAAGGCTCACGCTGCCGCTGCGCCGCAAACCAGGCTCTGAGCGCGGTGCGGGCGCGTTCGAGGAAATTACCTGGGACGAGGCTTTTCAGACGCTTGAGTCGCGGTTGCGGCACCTGCGCGCGACCGACCCGAAGAAGTTCGCGCTCTTCACCGGACGCGATCAGATGCAGGCACTGACGGGTCTCTTTGCCAGGCAGTTCGGAACGCCCAACTACGCGGCCCACGGTGGCTTTTGTTCGGTGAACATGGCCGCGGGGATGATTTACACCATCGGTGGCTCGTTCTGGGAATTTGGTGGCCCCGATCTGGAGCGCGCCCGCGTGTTCGTGATGATCGGAACCGCTGAAGATCACCATAGCAATCCGATGAAGGTGGCATTGTCCAGGTTCAAGCGGGCCGGCGGTCGCTTCATCGCGATCAATCCGATCCGGACGGGCTACGCCGCGATCGCCGACCAGTGGATTGCGATTCGACCTGGCACCGACGGCGCGCTGATCCTGGCCCTGATTCATGAACTGATTGCGAACGATCTGACTGATCATGAATTCATCGCCCGCTTTACCAACGGCGGTCAGCTGGTCAACCTTGACCCCACGAGCGATGACTACGGACTGATGCTGCGCAATCCGGATGGCGATGTCGTCAACCCGCTCAGACCGCATAACTTTTTCTGGTGGGATCAGAACACCAACCAGCCGGTAGGCGACCATGCGGAGGGAGCCGTTCCCGCCCTCAGCGGGCGGTTCACCATGCCCGATGGCACGACGGCTGCGCCAGCCTTCGAGCTTCTCAAGTCACGGGTTGCCGAATACTCGCCGGAGTGGGCGTCGACCATCACCGGCATTCCCGCCGATACGATCCGTCAGCTCGCCAAGCTGATCGGAGTCACTGCGCGTGAGCAGAAGATCTCCCTTCCCATCGCCTGGACCGACAGCTGGGGCAAGCGTCACGAATCGGTGACCGGCAGCCCGGTTGCGTTCCACGCCATGCGCGGGCTCGCCGCGCACAGCAACGGCTTTCAGACCATTCGTGCGCTTGCCGTCCTGATGAGTTTGCTGGGCACCATTGATCGCCCAGGCGGGTTTCGTCACAAGTCGCCGTATCCCAGAGCAGTGCCGCCCAACACCCGGCCGCCCAAAGGGCCCGAGGCGGTCAATCCTGACACGCCGCTCAATGGCGCACCGCTGGGATGGCCTGAGGGTCCTGACGATTTGTTTGTGGATGCCGCGGGCGAGCCCGTCCGGATCGACAAGGGCTTCAGCTGGGAGCATCCGCTATCAGCGCATGGCCTCATGCATAACGCCATCACCAATGCCTGGCGGGGCGATCCGTATCCCATTGATACGCTGATGCTCTTCATGGCCAACATGGCGTGGAACTCGACGATGAACACATCCGAGGTCCGCAAGATGTTGTGCGACAAGACGGAAACTGGCGAGTACCGGATCCCGTTTCTGGTGGTGTGTGATGCTTTTCATTCGGAAACCACCGCCTATGCCGACCTGCTGCTGCCCGACACCACGTATCTCGAGCGCCACGACTGCATGTCGCTGCTCGATCGCCCGATCAGCGAATTTGACGGGCCGGTGGATTCGGTTCGCATTCCGGTGCTCCCGCCCACCGGAGCGTGCAAGCCGTTTCAGGAGGTGCTGGTCGAACTCGCCTCACGGCTGGGCTTTCCCGCCTTTGTCAATGCAGATGGCTCGAGAAAATATCGTGACTACCCCGACTTCGTGGTTCGCTATGAAACCGCGCCGGGCTCGGGGATTGGCTTTCTCGCGGGCTGGCGCGGCGAAAGCGGCGACAAGTCGCTTCGGGGTGAGCCCAATCCGCGCCAGTGGGAGATGTACGCGCAGAACAATTGCGTCTTCCACCACCGCCTTCCGCCCGAATTGCAATACATGCGCAACTGGAATCAGGGCTATCTCGACTGGGCGCAGTCGGTGGGTCTGCGACGGGATCGCGACCCCATCGTGATTCATCTCTATTCGGAGTTTCTGCAGCGCTTCAGACTGGCTGCGGATGGCCGTCACCCAGGCAAGCAACCCCCTGAGCGGCTCCGCGAACGGGTGGCGCGTTTTTTCGATCCGCTGCCGTTCTACTACACGCCGCTCGAGTGGCAGGTCAGTGACACCGAGCGGTTTCCGCTCCATGCAGTCACCCAGCGCCCCATGGCGATGTATCACTCCTGGGACTCACAGAACGCCTGGCTGCGTCAGATTCACACCTACAATTTTCTTTACGTGAATACGCGTACGGCGCTTGCTGCCGGTATTGCCGATGGGGCATGGATGTGGGTGGAGTCGGCATGGGGCCGGGTGCGTTGCCTGTGCAGGCATAGCGAGGCAGTGGAGCCCAATACGGTCTGGACCTGGAATGCCATCGGCAAGCAGCGAGGCGCGTGGAGCCTCGCGCCGGACGCCAATGAATCGCAGCAGGGATTTCTTCTCAATCACCTGATTCGCGAGGAACTCCCGCTGGGTGAGGCCGAGGCGCTGATGTCCAATTCCGATCCCATCACCGGACAGGCGGCCTGGTATGACGTGCGGGTGCGCATTGTCCCGGCTGCACCCGACGAACCTGCCGAAAGTTTTCCGCAATTTGATGCGATGAAGCCAGTGGCCGGAATGCCGGCCAAAGCGCCGCGTCGTCAGGCCTGGATGGCCGGCATCATGAAGGTGATCCGATGACTCAGCTTGCCCTGGTGATTGATCTCAATGTCTGTGTGGGCTGCCATGCCTGCGTGACCAGCTGCAAGCAGTGGAACACTTCGGGGTCGGCAGGACCCCTCACGGACGACAACCCCTATGGCGCTGATCCGATTGGAAGCTTCTTCAATCGGGTGCAAACCTTTGAGGTGGGCGAATATCCCGAGACCCAGACCGTACATTTTCCCAAGAGCTGCCTTCACTGCGAGGATCCACCCTGCGTTCCCGTGTGCCCCACTGGCGCCAGCTACAAGCGCAAGGAAGACGGAATCGTTCTGGTCGATTACGACAAATGCATAGGCTGCAAATACTGCAGCTGGGCCTGTCCGTACGGGGCCCGGGAAATTGATGAAGCAAGTCAGGTGATGACCAAGTGCACGCTCTGCGTGGACCGGATCACGGATACGAAGCTACCGGAGAGCGAGCGCAAGCCCGCCTGCGTGATGGCCTGCCCCACGAGCGCGCGCCTTTTCGGTGATGTGCACGATCCTGAGTCCGCCGTGTCGGAGGCGATTCGCGAGCGCGGCGGCTATGAACTGATGCCCGAGTGGGGTACGCGCCCCGCCAACCGCTACCTCCCAAGAAGGCAGGCCGACTGATGCAGCCCGCGTTTTCGGTCATTTTCCTCACGGTGCTGATTGGCGCGGGGCAGGGCCTGTTCCTGGCGCTATTCGCCTGCGAGCTGGGCGGCCTGGTGCCTGACAATGCGGAGCGGCTGGTGCTGGCGAAGGGCGGAGCGCTCGCGGTGCTACTCTGTTTGTTCGGACTGCTGGCGTCGTTCTTTCATCTGGGTCGTCCCGAGCGCGCCTGGCGGGCTGCCACGATGTGGCGCACCTCCTGGCTGTCGCGAGAGGTGATCGTGCTGCCGCTATTCATCGCGGTATGCGCTGGCTGGGCGCTCGCGCACGGCTTGGGAGCGCCGGGAACACTCTGGATAGGAGTCCTGGCAACGCTTGTCTGCCTGGCCCTGTATGTCTGCACGGCCATGATTTATGCGTCGCTCAAATTTCTTCAGGAATGGGCGAGTCCGCTCACCCTGGTCAATTACCTGCTGATCGGGTGCGCATCGGGAACCACGCTTGCAGCTGCGTTCGCCGGGCTTGCCGCGCCTGCTCTGGTGCCGGGCTTGGCGACTTCCGCGTGGTTGCTCACGCTGCTTGCGTTGGCCGCGCGGGTGGCGTCGCTCATCCGCAATGCAGGCTTGAAACCCCGGTCAAGCCTTCAAAGCGCGATCGGCGTCAAACACCCGGTCATCCGGCAGCGCTCGCAGGGCTTCATGGGTGGCTCCTACGCCACTCGCGAGTTTTTTCATGGCCGGACCCGGCTGGCGCTTCGCAGCATCAGATGGTTCTTTGTGCTGTCGGGCTTTGTGCTGCCAGCCTTGTTGCTGGCATGCCTTGAGCCGTCGCGTGCAGTGCTGATGCTCGCGGTGACCCTGCAGTTTTTCGGACTCATCGCCGAGCGCTGGTTCTTTTTTGCGCAGGCCAATCACCCTCAGAACCTGTACTACCAGGCCGTTTCATGAGGGACGGCCCCAGCCGCCGCCTCCTGCCGTGGTCAGCTCCAGGCTGTCGCCCGAGTTCAGCACATGAGGGCCGCTCTTCGCGCCCAGTTCAGTACATTGGCCACCGCGAACCAGCCTGAACCGGGCGCACGAGCCATCCTGTGCCCCGGCCGCTCCACGCGCAGGCGTGTCGGTACGCTCGCCAAGCACTGAAGCTTGCACACCGTCGGCAAGCGACACCAACGACTTTCGAACACCGCAACCGCCCGCGTGCTGGCCGTCGCCGCCCGACTCGCGGACGATGGAGTATTCAGTAAAGCGCACCGGGATTTGGGCTTCCATATTTTCAATGGGCAGGTTCATGGTGTTACCCATATGAACCCGGATGCCGTGTGCTCCTGCGCCGGATGATGTGGCGCCACCGCCGCCGCCTATCGTTTCATAGTGGACGAAGCGTTTGCCGGAGCGGGGGTCGGTGCCGCCCAGGGTGTAGACGCAGGCCGACCCGTAGCTGCCGCCGGGGACCACCTCCGGCCAGGCCTTTGCCAGGGCGCCGAACAGGATGTCGACCATACGGTTCGAAGTTTCCGTGTTGGCCGCCACGACCGGTGCCGGGTTGGTGGCATTGACGATGGAGCCCAGGGGAGCGGTGATCCTGACGTCGGCGTAGACACCGGCGTTGGGTGCGATATCGCCTCCGAGAAAGCTCAACACCGTGTAGTAAACCGCCGCGCAGGTGACCGGGTAGGGCGCGTTGATCGGTCCACGCACACAGGGCGATGAACCAGTGAAGTCGACATGCAGCGACGTGCCCGCCTTGGTGATCCGCACTTTGATGCCTGGCCTGCAGTCCGGGTCGATGCCATCGCCATCCAGACGCTCTTCATGCTCGACCACGGTGTCGGCGAGTTTTGACAGCCGGTCTCGGACCAGGCGGGCGCTGTAGACCTGGGTTTGCGTCATCACAGCGCTGACCACGGATGCACCATAGCGTGCGCATAGCGCAGTCACCCGCTCGGTGGCCCGGGTGTGTCCAGCCTGTGCAGCACGAAAATCGCCCAGCCGGTCCTGCGGAATCCGGACATTGGCGAGAATCAGTTGAAGAAGGTCATGACGCGTGACGCCTCTTTCCACAATGCGGACCGGCGGGATACGAAGCCCCTCCTTGATGATGTCGTCGCAGACGCTGGAACTCCCCGCCGCAATCCCTCCAACATCGGGCCAGTGCAGACGGCTGATCGAAAATCCAAGCAGCTTGTCATCGCCAAACAGGGGCGTGACCAGCGACATGTCAGGAAGATGCGTGCCGCCCTCGTAGGGGTCGTTGAGCAGCACCGCGTCACCCTCGGCCCAGGTGTCGAGCGGAAACGCTCTGACTGCAGCAGCGCCACTCAGGCCCGCGGCGCCCAGATGAACAGGGATGTCGACCCCTTGTGCGACGACGTTGCAGCCAGTGTCGAGAAGCGCGCAGGACAGATCGGCTGACAGGCTGAGAAGGGGGGAAAAGGAGGTGCGCATGATCACCGACTTCATGTCGGCGCAGATGGCGTAGAGCGCGTTCTTGATGACCTCAAAGGTCACTGGGTCGGTGTCGAGCAGATTGGGCTCTGGCGTGCTCATCATGTGGACTCGGTGCCTGGGCTTGCAGCCGTGGGGCCATGCGATGCTGCTTGAATGACCAGACACCCATCGGCAAACCTTTGGGCCCGCATCCCCTCGGGCACCCAGACCGTGGCGCCGGCCTGGACAAACAATGCAGGGCCGCTGGTCTGAAGCGCGCCCTCATCGTTGGCCCGAAATACGGGTACCTCGATACTCGCGCCCTCGGTTGTCAGGATGCTGCGGGATTCATCGGATCGGGTCTCCGCGGAAATGGCTGGCGTGAACGGCTTGAACAGGCGCGAAGCAGGAGAAGCAAGATTGGCCTCCGCCACCATTCCAAGACGAACCAGTTGCACCGACGCGTTGGGAAGTTCGATGGCGAATTCGCGGAGGTACTGAAGCCGGAACGCAGCCTCGATCTGGGCGACGGCGGGAAGCGCCGACTCGGCGTCATCCAGCGGAACGCGCAACTCGAACAGCTGACCGGAAAACCGCAGTTCCGCATGGCGGCGCAGACGCACTGACAGGCCCTGAACCCCCTCTGAATCCAGTCGTGCCTCGGCGCGTGCCCGGAGTTCGTGGAAGGCAGCCTCGAGTTGCGCCTGCGAGACTGCTGAGAGCGGGGCGACCAGCGCCTGAGACAGGTCGTGCCGGATATTGCCGAGCGTGGCGCCAATTGCCGAAAACATGCCGGGGTAGGGCGGGATGATGATCTCGGCCACACCCACCTCGCGGCCCACCAGCGCAGCATGAAGCGGGCCTGCGCCACCCGACGCAAGGAGCGAAAAGCCTCGCGGATCCAGCCCCTTTCGAACCGTGACGAGCCGCACCATCTCGGTCATGCTGGCCGCGGCAATACTGATGATTCCATGGGCCGCGCGGGCCAGACTCCAGCCCATGGGCTCGGCCACGTGACGTGTGATCGCCTGCACGGCGAGGTCACGGGAAAATGCGACGCCTGTGCCGGCAAAATCGCCTGCATCCAGGGTGCCAATGACAGCATGCGCGTCGGTGACCGTGGGACGCTCGCCGCCGCGTCCGTAGCAGGCCGGGCCTGGCTCCGCGCCCGCGCTTCGGGGCCCGACTTTCAGAACGCCGCCGGCATCAATCCAGGCGAGGCTGCCACCGCCCGCGCCGATTTCCACGAGGTCAATGACGGCGCTTCGTATCGGGTAGCCACCCTTCGGACGGCCGTCGCGAATGGCATCGGCGTGAAATTCGCCGCTCACCTGCAGTTCGCCCTGTCGGATGAGTCCTGCCTTGGCCGTCGTCCCGCCCATGTCGAACGTGATCAGGTCAGGGCGCCCGCTGGCGCGGGCAAAGGTTGCGGCGGCGATCATTCCCGCGGCCGGACCGGACTCGATCAGATGGACCGGATAGCGACTGGCATTAAGCGCTCCGCTCAGACCGCCATTGGACTTGACGATGAGCAGTCGCGAGACACCCAGGGCGCGTGTGTGTTGAGCAAGCCGCTCGAGGTAGCGGGCGACTGGCGGGCCGATGTAGGCGTTGACGACGGTCGTGCTGGTTCGCTCGTATTCGCCCAGCTCAGGACAGACGTCACTTGATACACTGAGAAAAGAGCCGGGCCATCGCGCCCTCAGTTGCTCGACCAGCGCGCGCTCGTGTTCCGGGTTGGCATAGGCATGCAGCAGGCTGACGGCAATTGCCTCGGGTGCCCGCTCGCCCAGCTGCTCAAGCAGGGCCTCAACACCGGTAAGGGGCGTGACGACCTCACCGCCAGCACCCATGCGTTCATCAACGGGCAGCCTTGCCCCTGAATCAACGAGCGGCTCGGGGATCCGGACATCGAGGTCGTAAAGCGTGGGCCTGTCCTGCCTGCGCAGTTCGATCACATCGGTAAAGCCCCGGGTGGCAAGCAGCGCCAGGCTGGCGCCCTTTCGTTCGAGCAGGGCATTGGTCCCAACGGTGGCGCCATGGCAGACGCTCGACTGGGCAAGCGGCACCCACTGCGCTATTCGCTCCAGCGCAGAGAGCACTGCGCCTGCTGGATCGGCCGGGGTGGAGGGGAGTTTGAAAGCCGCTACGATCCGACCGCTCTGCGGAGAGAAAACAATGGCGTCGGTGAACGTGCCACCGACGTCAATACCGATCAGCGCACCCTCGGACATTTCAAACTGGCGTCAGCGGGTGGGGAGGTCGTTCAAGGCGTTGAGGAATCGATCCATGTGAACCTTCAGGTTCAGATCAACCCGAAGATAGCGTGATCCCAGCCCCTCGATATGGTTGCCGTTCTTCACAATGACGCCGCGCTTCAGGAGCCCTTCAAACACGCTGTCTGAATTGAGCGCGGGGTCAAGGATTTCGGTAAGAAAGAAATTTGCTCGCGAATTGGGAACCATCCGGAAGCGCGTCATCGCGGCCATCTGCGAGGCGACGTAGCTGCGCATGTCCACCACGGTTCTGACTGCTCGCTCGACATGCGCATTGTCTTGGAGACCAGCGATGGCGCCTGCGAGCTGCAGCTGGCCCACGTTCCAGGTGGGCTTGAGCCTGCGGAGCGGCTCAATCAATGCAGCATTGCCCGATATGCCGAATCCCACTCGCAGCCCCGCCAGACCATAGGCTTTCGAGAACGTGCGAAGCACCATGAGATTGGCGTATTCGCGCAGCAGATGAACGCTCCCCTCGGTTTCGCTGTAGTGAATGTAGGCCTCATCCAGCACGACCAGCGTGTCTTCGTGAGCTGCTTCGCAGACGCGCCGCACATCGGATTCGGAGACCAGTTGACCGCTGGGGTTATGCGGGCTGGTCAGAAACGCGATTTTGGGACGACTGGCCAGTGCTTCGAGATAGCGATCCATCTCCAGGCTGAAGTCTTGACCCATGGGAATGTAGACCGGCTTTCGATTCTCCATGGTGGCAAAGATGCGGTAGAGCGGAAAGCAGGGTGCGTGCATGAGTACCGGTTCGCCTGGCCCGGCGAACGCTCGAATGACAAGCGCGATGACTTCGGTTTCACCCGAGCCGCAAACCACTCCCTCGGGAGTGACTCCGTACCGGCTGGCAATCGCCTCACGCAGTTGACGTGAGGTCCACTCGGGGTAGATAGCCATGCGGTCAAGAACCTGGCTCACGGCGCGCAGCGCGAGCGGCGACGTGCCGTGCGGATTCTCTGCGGACCCCAGCTTGGAAATCTGATCGGCAGGTATGCCGTAAGTGTTGATCAAATGCTCTGCGGGCAGCCCGGGAACGTAGATCTCGCCATCCGTGAGGGCGGCAACGCTGGGGGAAATCATGAGAAGACTCCAACTGTGCTAGTTCGGATGCGATTCTGTGTCATGGAACGCAGAGGGTCAATCGCTCTATGTTTCTCGCATCTCTTTAATTTGAAACCGCCAGAGCGTTGCCAGGAGCCTTCATAAGCGTAATATGACGCTTATGGTGCGTTCGATTGTTCATACGACAAAGGTTCGCGCGGGCGATGCGTCGGCCCGCGAATTTCTGGTGGCTGCCAGCCGGCGCCGCCCGGTTGCCGGAACGCCCAAGTATCTCGGGCTGGTGCAGGCGCTTGAGAACGGGGTCCATCAGGGTGCGTTGGGCGCGGGTGTTCAGCTCCCGCCGCAACGCGAGCTCGCGCAGCTGTTCGGAACCACTGTCGCCACGGTGACGAAAGCGGTGGCCGAGGCGGCGCGGCGCGGCATTGTGGCGGCAAGGTCTGGAAGCGGCACCTACATCGCCGAAGCTCAGGGCGAGGGCGCAGCCGATCGATGGGATGATCTCTCGCTCAATATCCCGCCGGTGGCCGTGTCGGCCGATCTTGTTTCGTCGGCGCTCAGGCGACTGACTCCACCAGGCGGGCGATCGCATTGGGTCGACTACGCGCCTGTTAGCGGCAGCGACGGCAGCCGAAGCGCCGGGGCGATGCTGTTCGGCCTTCGCGGGCTCCGCGCCGAGCCGGACCAGGTGCTCGTCACGCAGGGGGCGCATCAGGGGCTCCTGGTGGCACTGATGGCGCTCACTCGGCCGGGGGACAGCGTTGCCTGCGAGCGGCTGAATTACAGCGGCTTGCGACGCATCGCCGATCTGCTCCAGTTGAAGCTTGTCGGCATTGATTGTGACGCCCACGGCATGGTGGTGACGCAGCTCCGGTCACGAGTTCGCTCAGCGCAAATCCGTGCAATTGTCTGTACACCAAGCGGGCACAATCCTACGTCTTCTGTGTTGAGTGAGCGGCGTCGAGCTGACCTGGTGAGGGTCGCGCGCAGTGCCTCCATTCCCATTGTCGAAGATGACATCTATGGCCTCCTGGCGGGCGAGGGTTTGCCGCCGCTCGCAGCCCTCTGGCCCGAGGGAACGGTGTGCGTGACCAGTCTTTCCAAATGCGTGGCGCCCGGTTTGAGGGTGGGCTACATCCTCTGCCCGTCGAGTCTCACTGCTGCCATGCACGAGGCATTGCTGTCCCTGGGCTGGGCCGAGTCATCAATTCAGGCCGCGCTGGGCGGGGAGCTCATCCAGAGTGGAGCGCTTGCCCTGTGTGTGTCCCGCCATAAGGCCGAGGCGCAAAGGCGGGTCACGCTTGCGCGAGCGCTTCTTCCGGCCTCCAGCGTTCAGACTGCGCCCGAGGCGGCGTCGTATCACCTGTGGGTTGGCACGGGGCAGGTCAGCTCTGCCGACGTTGCCACTGAGCTCTCACGTCGCGGCGTTCTGGTCTCACCGGCCACCCACTTTCTGATGGATGATTCGGAGGCGCCGCATGCGATTCGTGTGAGCCTTGGCGGGGCGCCGAATTCCCGGTCGCTTGAAGAGTCGTTGCGCCAGCTTGCTGCCGTCCTGCAGAATCGGTCGCCAGGCCCCTATGGCGCTATTGTCTGAGCGCTTCCCGCCCAGCACTATGTCGTCTCGTTCCTTCATCACCCAGCCAAGGTGCCATTCATGACATCGCTCATTACTCCACGTCGCATCCGTGTTGCACTCCTGGTGCCATCGTCCAATACCGTGATGGAAAATGATCTGCACGCTGGCTTACCCAAGGACCGCTTTACGGTTCACACCGACCGCATGTTCCTGGTGGAAACCACCCGCGCCTGTGAACTCGACATGATCGAAAAGCATGCGCCTGCAGCCGCAAAAGATCTGGGCACGCTCAACCCCGATGTTCTGGTCTTTGGCTGCACGTCAGCAGGCTCGCTGTTTGGTCTGGCCTATGACACCCAGGTGTGCAGCTCGCTTGGCGAGTTGGCGGGATGTCCAACCATTGGCGTGGTCTCGTCGGTGTCTGAGGCCCTTCAGCGCCGAAAGGCCGCCAGGGTTGCGATCATCACCCCCTATAACGAAGACCTCACCCAGTCGGTTGCTGCTGCGGTTGCAACGCATACAGGCGTGGTGTGCGCGCATGGCATGGGTATTACCGACAACGTTGCGCTGGCCGATCCCACGCCTGAACAAATTGTCGATTTCGCCCGCCAGCGGCTGCGGGGGCAATCGTTTGATTGCGTGTTTGCTTCGTGCACGAACTTTCGGGCAGTCGAGGCTTTGCCGCTTCTTGAGCGGGCATTCGGCGTGCCGGTGGTGACCTCGAACTCCAGCGTCATCGAGGCGATCAAGCTGCGCTATGCCGCGTA
>Ga0172372_10008635_pt1 | contig 13396 bp, 10 predicted proteins | sample LakKiv5m_2_FD_114544 | JGI IMG/M metagenome (GOLD analysis project Ga0172372, IMG submission 114544) | Freshwater microbial communities from Kabuno Bay, South-Kivu, Congo - kab_092012_9.5m | ecosystem: Environmental > Aquatic > Freshwater > Lake | place: Democratic Republic of the Congo...
CCCCCCCCCCCCCTGGGGGGGTGTGTGGTGCCCCCCCCCGGCCCGAACCATCCCGGAACGCACCAACCCGCACACACCCCCCCTAACAGGATCTCACACAACCTGAGACCCCCCCACCCAACCTCACACAACCTGACCCACCCATATGCCGAGACGCCCGGCGCACGTGCGAGGGGTGCGTCCTCGTTCGGGTTTTTGGGACTTGTGTTGGGATGTGTGGTGTCGCGGTTAGTGTTTTCCCTTTGGGTCCCTCGCACTGGTGTGTGCCGCTCTCCCGCTGTGTCCCCCGTGTTGGGGGGTTGCACCGTCGTGGGTCCTGTGACTGGCGGGTGGCGGTGGCCCCGGTCCGGTGGGGCGTGTGGACTGTGGCCCTGCGACGGGGGTGTACCCGGGGGTCAGGCCGGGGAGCTTTCCGGGGTGGGACTTGCCGCTTGGTGCGGGCTTGTGGGTGCGTCCGGCCGGGCCATGCTCAGGGTGGTTGTGGTGAGTGTACTCTTATGGTGTGCGCATGTCATGTGAGGTGTGTGTGGTTGTGTTGGGTTGTGTTGGAGGGTGTTGGGGTGCCTGTTTGGGTTGAGGGGTTTTGCGCGGCGGTTGAGTCGGGGCAGACGTTGAAGGCTGCCCGTGAGATGTTTGGTGTGTCGGAGGTGGCGTATTCGCGGTTGAGGTCGCGGGATCGGGCGTTTGCCGCACGGGTGGATGGTTTGCGGGATCGGGTGCGGTCCATGTCAGGGCAGGGTGGGGAGGTGCGGTCGTTTGGCGGGTTCGTCGAGAAGTATTTTGGGATGACGCACATGCCGCACCAGTTGCGGATCGCTGACGAGTTGGAGTCGTTGCAGCCAAGGTCGGTGACGATGGTGTTGTGCTGGCCGCAGGCAGGGAAAACATCCACGATTGAGAACTACATGGTGCGGCAGTTGGCGTTAGAGCCTAACCATCGGTTCCGTGTGGTGTCCGAGGCGCAGAACCTTTCGAGGCGGATTGTTCAGGCCTGCCAGCGGAGGTTCACGGACACGGGCCTGTACCCGGAGTTCATTGGCCGGTACGGGCCGTTCTTTCAGGCAGGGCAGGCGCGTGGCGGCCGGCCGTGGGGCGCTGACGAGTTCACGGTGTATGGGGCGTCTGGTGTGGAACGCGACCGGTCGGTTGTCGCATCATCATGGAGGTCGTCGCTTTACGGGTCGCGGATCGACACGCTCATCATTGATGATGTCCAGTCGCAGAACAACATCAATGATGCGGCTGAGATCTTGAAGATCGTGCAAGGCACCCTGTTCTCCCGTGAGATTGAGATGCGTACCTTGATTGTCGGGACGCGCATCGCGGCAGGCGATTTCTACGATCGGATTCTCGACGCGGGACTCGTCACGAAACTTGTGCAGATTCCCGTGTCGGGCGGTATGGGCGCCGACGCGGGGGAGCCAACCTGCCCGGAGTTCTGGGATCGGAACGTGTTCCATGATGGGAAGGGTGTGTGCTGCCCGCGACGGTTACGTACCTGCCCGGCGGACGGGTCGAAGGTCACGCCCCGCGAATACATGGAACTCCTCCGGTTTCAAACATCGGAGGAGATATGGGAGGCCGCATACATGCAAGACCCGCAGGTCGCGGGCGTGTACCCGTTCGCGGGTGTGCTGGACCGCTGTCTTGACCGGTCGCGTAGCGTGGGGTGCGCGGCGTGAGTGTGGTCCTAGGGCTCGACCCTGCGATTGGTGGCGGTAACGCAATCATCGCGTGTGCTCTCACAGCCGACCGGCTGAACGTCCTGGATGTTCAGGTCGACTATGCGCTCGGCTCAACAGAAGCACAGTTTGAGATCATCCGCCAGTTCGCTACGACGTACCGGCCGCACCTGTTGATCGTGGAAGCCGACGCGCAGCAGCTAAGCATCGGAGCGGATCATCGTCTCATAGAGATGGGCCACACGTTTGGGTTCACGATCCGGCCGCATATCACACGCGGGCGGAAAGCCGACCCGGTGTTTGGTGTTGCGAGTATGGACCAGGCGTTCCTCCGGTCAGAAATTTCGATCCCGTGGGCAACACATGCCGATGAGGTGCGGATGGCACCTCTTGTTGACCAGCTTCGGAAATGGCGGCCGGACAAAGCAACACGGCATGTCACACAAGACGCAGTTATGGCATTATGGTTCGTGTGGCGTCACTGGGAACAAATCAGGCGACGCCATGAGGACAATCCGGCGTTACCGTCACGGCCCGCATGGGCGCATCCTGACCATAGACTGATCGGAGCGGCCACATGATCTCGGCGGACAGTATCTTCGCCCTGTACGAGCAGCGGAAACGGCGGCTCACCCCACGCCATGCCCGCATGATCGAGATGCGTGACACGCATGGCGGCACACTTGTTTTGCCGTTACCGGAGATCGACGCGACGGAACGCCCCGCGGTAGCGAACCTTGTCCTCCAAGGCATCGAACAGCATGGGATGCGTATCGCGTCGACAATGCCATCGGTCTACTATCCGCCCGTCCACCCTGGTGTGAACGCCAGCGAGGAACATGCCCGTGACCGGCAACTCGTCACCCGCTACTGGTGGTATCAGACACGCCTGAAACTCAAGATGCAGCGTCGTGCCCGCCAGCTCGTCGCCTACGGGACCGCGCCCGTGGTCATCCGCCCGAACTTCCGGACCGGTATCCCCGAATGGAAGATCCGCGACCCGATCGGCTGCTACCCGCCGGAGATGGACACCGGCGAGCTCGTACCATCCGACGTGATCTTCTCATACATGCTGCCCTACGCGCAGATTCGCCGCGACTGGCCGGATAGCGCCCTAGCGATGAACAGGGCCGCCCATGCCGGGGATGACACCACGTACATGATCCTTGAGTACATCGACGCGGCCGAGCTGGTACTCGTCGCGTGTGGCGATAAGCATGTCCCGCACCGGACTGGATCATCAACGTCGGGTGAGGCAGTCATCCTAGAACGGATTGAGAATCGGACAGGCCGCCCGCTAGCGGTGATCCCCGGCAGGATCAGTCTCGAAGGAGACCTAGGGCAGTTCGATGGGATGGTGGGCTTCTACCAGGCGCAAGCGAAACTCTTCGCCCTGGAAATGCTCGGCGCGCAACGTTCTGTCTGGCCGGAAACATGGCTCGTGGCGAACGGCGTGCAAGAGGCCCGCATCATCCAGTACGCAGATCCGCTCCGCGGGCAGGTCGGTAAGATCGAAGGTGGCACCCTTACGGTAGTACGCCAGGACCCGTCACAGCTCGGGTTGCAGGCCGTGGACCGGCTTGAACGTGCGCAACGCCTCCAGGGTGGCATCCCCGCAGAGTTCGGGGGCGAATCAGCATCGAATGTGCGTACCGGCCGGCGTGGCGACGCGATCATGTCCGCTGTCGTGGACTTCCCTGTGCAGCTCGCACACCAGGTGTTCGAGGAGTCATTGCAGGAAGAGAACCGGATCGCTGCCGCGATTGACCGTGCGTACTTCGACACGACGAAGTCCGTGTACGTGTCCGGTACGAAGGGGACGGTCACATACCGGCCTGGTGACACCTGGGAGAACGACACGAACTATGTGCGGTACTCGAACGCCGGCGCGGACCTGAACCGTCTTGTGATCGAAGCCGGGCAGCGTATCGGGCTTGGCACACTATCGAAGCGTGGGTTCATGGAAGTAGACCCGCTTGTTGAGGACCCTGAGCAGATGGGCGACGCGATCAAAGCAGAACAGCTTGAGGATGCGCTCCTCGCGTCGATGCAGGCACGAGCGCAGCAAGACCCGACGTTTGTCGGCCCACTCGCGGAGATCATCAAGGAGGTCCGCACTAATAAGGGTGATCTCGCGGACGTGTACCTGCGGGTTGATGAACGGTACCGGAAGGCGCAGGCGGCGGCGGCAGCGGCGGCGCAGAACGTACCGTCACCTGCGGGGATGCCATCACCTGAAGGGCAGCCAGGACTCGTGGAGCCGGTCCCCACGATCGGTAAGCCAGAACCATCTCTCGGGAATATGAGCAGAATGCTCGCGGATCTTGTTGGCTCACAGAGAACCGGCGGATAGCAGGCCGGAGGGGAGGCACTCATGGGGCAGGGCGGGCGACGGCAGGGAACACCAGGTAAGGCGTACCCGAACCGCACGGACCTGAACGCCGATAGGCAGCCGGTGCGTGTCCCGTCCGGCGGCCGGTACGGTGACCGGCAGGCCGCCGAGGCCGCACAGCGGATCATGCCGTTGCCTGACAACCGGCCGGATGTCGTGCCGCTCGACGCGCCGTCACGCCGCCCGGATGAGCCCGTCACAGCAGGCCTGCCTGTCGGGCCTGGCCCCGGCCCTGAGATCCTCGGGCCCGCGGCAGGCCCCGACCAGGACAGCGAGATCGCCGCGCAGATCCGTGCCCTGTACCGGCAGTTCCCGTCGAATGATCTCCTCCGCTTCCTAGAACGTCTTGATCGGGCAGGCCGGTGAGCTGGTTCCTGTCCCTCGACGAGATCCACCAGATCGCCGCGCGTGTCGAGCAGGACAACGCGAGGCGTGCGAATGCGGAACGTGCGATCCTATCGAACCTGCCGATGGCAGCAGATGTTGCCCGTAGGCTCAGCGAATGGGGTGATGTCGCACCGTCGTTGCCTGTTGGGCTGTCGTGGGCGCTCGCTAATGGGGGTGTGCGACCTGATTCGGGGATTGGCCCGTGGATGGTGGAGCATGGGCAGGCTCTCGCCGAGGCGATGGCACGCACACCCGATCCGACACCCGAACCGGGCGGTATCCGCGGCATCTTCCATGATGTCGGTGATGTTGCGACGACCGCTGGGCGGGCCACTCTTGGAGCACTTGGGGATGTTCGCGGTGCGGCCGCCAGGACGGTCCCAGGCCCAGGTCGTGCTGTCGCACGGTTCGGCCTCGCAGCGTTGGAGGATGTCGCTGGTGCCGCACAAACAGAGCTGTCTCGGGCCCGCGCACTGTCATACCGGGCGGAAGATGCTGTCACCAGCAGGATCCCCGGCCCTGGCAGTGTGGGCGAGATACCAGGGTTCGGTACCCCGCACGGGTACACGGAACCGTCGCGGGGAGCGAACGTCGATCAGTTCCTCACCTGGCAGATCATCCGAGGTAAGGGCGCCGGGTCAGGGTTCCGCCCTGGCGGTGAGGCCCGCCATGCCGCGATCGAAGCACAACGTGCAGAACGCGGCACGATAGATGGCCATGCGGCGACGGTCGGACGGCTCGCCGCCCCACAGGTATTCGACCCTGAAGATATCGGGTACACCATCATGTCCGGCGCCGTGGATCTCGGTGTGGCGATATGGGCGGACCCGACCGCCATCGGTCTCAAGGCTGTGGGTGACGTGCGGAGGGCACGGCAACTCTTCACACCCGATGCGCTCGCAGAGAACGGGTGGAGACGATGGGTGCAAGGCCCAGGCGTTGACCGGTTCCTCGCGTCGCACCCCGGCCAACGGTTCGTACAGCGAATGGTTGAGACGAACAAGACACGTGACGTATGGCGCATGTTCAATCGGAACATCCCGATCCGTGTCGCATACAGGTTCGCCGCGGCTGGCAGCCCCGAGGCGGTCGGGGTGATACTACGCGACGCCGTGACAACCGGCGGTATTCGTACCGTACCCGCGTTGCAGCACGGGTACGCGTGGCGGCGGCCCCTCCAACAGAACCGGTGGCTCGCACAGCTCCCCCACGGCCACATCGAAATAGATGATCTCGACAATGCGGCCCGGCAACTCGAACGTGTTGGTGTCGCCGCGCGCCTTGACCGTGACAGGATCGACATTGCGGTAGCGCTCGTCCCCCTCGCGAAAACACCTGAGGATCTCCTCACGATCAGTAAGGACTTCGTGACGCGAGCGATCCGGGAGCGCATGGTCGCCGATGGTGTTGGTGCCGACCATGCGCAGGAGGCAACACGCCTGTTCTACCGGCAGTGGGATGAGGCGCGCCGCACAATGGTTGACGAGCTCGGGAATGGTGCGCGGGTGCCCGGCCCTGTTGTCGACGGCGTACAGATGCCGGACGTAGCGATTGGCGATGCGGCGTTCTCTCTCGCGGAGGGCTTGAACGGGGCGGTACCGCTACCTGACATGCGGAAGATCGCGGCGTTGACCTGGCGGTACAAGGAGGTCGGGCGGATACCAGGGTTCCGGCCGGGGAACACGCCGTTGGGGCGTGCCGCTACAGGCCTGAACTACGCGATGAACACGTTCACTGACGTGATCTGGAAGCCGTCCGTGCTGATCACACGGCTTGGCTGGCCGATCCGTGTGATTGGTGAGGAGCAGGTGCGGATGGCGGCCTCGGGTCTCGATTCGACGTTTCATCATCCGCTGCGATGGGTCGCATGGGTTGTTGGGCGGCGCGGGAATATTGACCCGGCAACATGGCGGGCGCCCGCGCCCGTGATGGGCCGGCCAGTCATTGACGGGGATCTTGTGACGATCCCTGATCTACATGTCGCGGGCCGTGTGAAGCGTACCGACGCGGCGGCAGGTACGGTAACTGTCCGATATCGGACGGCTGAGGGTGTGCTTGAGACTGATACGTTCCCGCTCACGGACGTGGCCCGTAGGGAAGCGGCACAACAGTCCGCGGAGGTAGCCACGCACGGTCTTGAGAGCCGTGTCGTTGCTGCTAGCCGGTCACGGTCAGAGAACGAATGGCAGACATGGAAGGAAGTCGCGGAGGATCTTCGCTACAACACGGAATGGGCGGCCGCGCAGTCGCGGGCAGGCCGGTTCTCTCCGAATGATCCGACCGAGGTATACGCGCAGGACTGGGTGACATACGACCGTGGTGCTGGCGGGTATACGCGCGCATGGGCGGATGATCTCACGTCCGCGGCGTTGGACCCGGTGCAGCGGACTGTCGCACGGATGATGCTCGACCCTACGTACAGGCCGACACGTGCGGCCGCCGCCGCTGAGGGTGCGGCCGGTACGCCCGGCACGGCGGTCGACGCTGTGAAAGCATGGTTCTTCGACGGTGCAGGCAAGAAGTATCGGGTCCGGATAGCAGGCCGGCGGACCGTCCTGTACACGACCGGTACGCCCGTTGACCTCACAACACGTGCCGGGTCGGACTGGTACATCGACGCTACTGCCCTCAAAGTCCAGCATTTCACTGGCAATGACACTGCCCTCATCGACGCTGTAGCGCACGGCACGTTCGGCCGGTGGAACGACCGCACGCAAGCATTCCAGATCAGTACCACGTTCCTGAACCGGCTCCGCAAATATGCGGACGAAGGTATCGGCCCAGCGAAGGTTGTCGGCCGGAAACGTCTCACTACACGTGTGCGCCCCGGACGTGCCGCGGACGCCGGGAACATATACGACCGGGCGCTGAACGCGATGTTCTACCAGCTGATGGGCCGCCCATCTAACTACCTGTCGCGCTCGCCTGCGTTCCGCCAGTACTACTGGCAGCGGGTGTCAGAAGTACTCCCGTACGCGACACCGAAGGCACGCGCACGGTTCCTTGGTGCCGCCACGGACTCGCACCTGGCACACAACGACATGGTGGCGTTGCGTCGTGCCGCGGCCGGGCCCGCCGGACACGCGTCGTTCACAACGTTGGACACGATAGCGAAAGGCTACGGGCTGGACAGTACCCGCCAGCTTCTCTACGACGTGTCCGAGAAAGGGCAGTTCTTCGCCGCGGCGAACGTTGTGTTCCCGTTCGGGGAAGCATGGAAAGAGATTATGACCCGGTGGATGAAGATCATCCCGGAGCACCCGCAGGCGGTCGAGCGTGGACGGCAGCTCGTGGAAGGCTCGTCGGGCCCGACGTTCGTGCGGAAAGACCCCGCGGACGGTAAACAGTATATGGTGTGGCCTCTGTCGCAGCAGATCCTGTCGGCTACCGCGGGTGTGCCATTCACGTTCGCGGGGTCGCTCCAGGGGTTGAACATTGCGACATCGCAGGCCGGTCCTGGTGTTGGTCCTGTCGTCCAGATCGCGCTGTCGCGCATGATCCCTAAGACCCCATCGTGGGCACAGATCCGCGAGTACGTGTACCCGTATGGGGAGCCGGACACCGGCTCGGGGTTCTTCGAGATGTTGTTCCCCGGTTCAGTCCAACGTCTACGCACCGCGGGACTCCTGAAACCTCTGTTCGGCCCGTCACCCGACCAGGTTCGCATGTTCGACAACAGCGCGTACCAGATCTTCGCGTATCATGCGTCAACAGGGAAGTTCGACCTGAACGATGCGGATAGCCTTCAGGCATTGCAGGACCGGTCTGTGCGTGAGGCCCGCTGGCTGTACGCGGTGCGTGCCCTCGCGACAGCGGCCGCCCCTGTGGCCCCACGTGTGGACCCTACGGTGGAAGGGCCGGACGGGAAACTCCTCGACTTGTACGCGGTGACAGCGAAGTATCGCGAGTGGATGGATAAGAACCCGGATACCGCGGCACAGAAGTTCCTCCGCGTGTTCGGGACGGACCTCCGCTACCTGATGCAGTCGCAGGCGTACCGTCGCATGTACGGTGCCGGGTCCGCGGAAGCAATGCAGTTCGCGAACGCGCACCCGGCGTTCGCAAGGGATTACGATGCCGTGTACGGGTTCTTCGTGGAACCGTCCGTGGACTACGACCCGGAAGCGTACAAGGCGGCGCTCGAACGTGGTGAAGTCGCACCGCTTGACCTCACCGCGAAGATCCATCTTGCGAACGCCCGTGTTGCCGGTGTTGTGTACGACCGGTGGGTGCGTAAGGCAGGACCATCTCCGAGTTTCGAGCAGGAACAGTGGCTACGCGACCTGAAAGAATGGCTAGCCGACGAGTTCCCCGGCTATGACACCGACCGGTGGGCGCCGTCACGGGCAGATCAGGCCGACTACCTACGGCAGCTCGCAGGCGCTGTCGAGGACCCGCTCGTCGCGGACCTGCCGGTCACTGGAGCGATCCGCGACTATATGGCATACCGGGATCAGGCACTTCGGGTAGCGCACGACAACGAACTAGCGGGGCTGTCATCAGCGCGGCTTGAGCCGCAGCGGGCATGGCTTCGCGCGTATGGGGCACGCCTCGTGAAGCAAGTCCCGGAGTTCAAGCAGGTGTGGGACTGGGTGTTCTTCCCTGAGGTCGAACCTGGCCGTGAGGTGAAGGAGTCTGCGGCATGACAATCGCACGTAGTGTTGAGGATCAGGGTCTCCCACCGTTTCCGACCGCGCCGGTGGACACTGCGGATACGAATCCGATACTGGGCGATCTCCCCGCCGACTATCAGGTGCCTGGCACGTCGCGGGTGCCGATGCCCGGATTCGGCGACGGGTACGGTGACACCTGGTGGACCGCGAATATTTTCGGGGAGCCGGTCCTATCACGGCGGTATGTCAACGGGGACGAATGGGGGCCTGCGGACACGCCCGATGAGGTCGTGGGCCTGAAGGGCCTGCTTGTCGCCGCAGGGTTCCTGTCGGAGTCCGCGGCGCGGGAGCAGCTGTTGCTGTGGGATGAGTCGGCCGCTGCGGCGTACAAGAACGCGATGGAGCTCGCGAACCGGTATGGGGCGAGCGTGGACGTGCTGTTGCGCGATAGGGCAGCGCAGAACGCCGCGTACGGTGGCGGTAGTGGCGGTGGTGGCGGCGGCCATGGTGGTGGCGGTGGCGGTCGTCTCCCCGCGAATGAGGATGATTTGAAAGCACTCGCGAATCAGGTCGCCCCGACGATCATTGGTAGACGTTTCGACGATGCGGAGATGGCGCAGTGGATTGGCTCATGGCGGGCGGTTGAGCAGGGTAACCCGCCGCAGGCTGATGTCGCCGCCGAGAGTAGTGCTCGTGCTCAGGTCCCTGTCGAAGCAGGAGCACACGACCTCGCGAACACGTACGGGCAGTTCCTCAAGGTGATAGGGGGTGCCGGATGACAGCCGCGGACCCGAACGCGGCGCCCGCGCCGGGCGCTGAGACCGACGCGTATGTGCGCGCACACTACGGGTATGCGTCCTGGGCGCTTGACCATCCTGAGATCGGCCCGATCCTCCACACCGCGGCGGCGGAAGGATGGGATGAGGCACGTCTCGCCGGGGCGATTCAGGCGACAGCCTGGTGGAAGTCCACGTCTGGTACGGCACGCGACTGGGATGCGCTCTCAGCGACAGATCCGGCGACAGCATGGCAGCAGATCGGTGTGCGGCTCGGCGAGGTGCAGCGTGCGGCCGCAGCCGCGGGTATTACCGTGCGTGACGACCGGATCTCGGAGATCGTGCGAGACAGCCTGCGGTTCGGATGGCAGGCCGACGACATCACCCGTGCGTTGTGGGGCGAGGCACGCTACACACCAACGTTGGGCGGGACGGCCGCTACGACCATCACAGCGATCAGGAGTCGCGCCGCGGAGTTCGGCCTCCCGATGACAGACCGGGAGGCGTTCCGTTGGACGGTCCGCATCGGTACCGGCCTGGCAACACAAGACAGCCTCGACGCTGACCTTCGCGCCCAGGCGAAAGCCCTGTTCCCCGCGGTAGCTAAGCAGATCGCGGACGGCGCAACAGTCCGCGACCTCGCAGAACCCTACCTGCAGGCCGCAGGTGCCCTCCTGGAGATCGACCCGGAAACAATCCGGCTGTCTGACCCGAAGTTCATCCGGCCCTTGCAAGGCGACCGGCAGATGTCACTATCAGAATGGCAGCGAACACTTATGACGGACCGCCAGTACGGCTGGGATCGCACCGAGAACGCGCACCGGTCCGCACTTGCGCTCGCGCAGCAGCTCGGCTCAACATTCGGGATGGTGTAACCATGACGACACACCACAGGACCCGCCAGAATACCGACCGGGGGGCGCAACGTCTGATCCGCGAGCTCCTGCAGAGTATGGGGTTCAGCCGCGAGCAGGTAGCGAGCCTCAGCGGGTGGGCGTGGGGAATCCTCGCCGACAACGGCGGCAACGTCGATGCGGCATCCGCTCAGATCCAGTTGCAGATCCCCGACACTCACGCGTTCCAGGCCCGATTCCCCGCATATGACCAGCTACGCCGCGAAGGCCGCGCCATGACAGTGGGCGATATGCTGACCTATGAGCGGTACGCACGGCAGGTGTTCGCCTCGGCGGGCCTCACCGAGTATTTCGACACGCCGGCGGAGATGGGCCGCTACATGGTCCAGGACGTGTCTGTGGGGGAGTTGCAGGCGCGTGTGAGTCTCGCGCAGCAGGCGGCAGTGTCGGCCCCGCAGGAGACCCGTGACGCGCTGGAGCGGATGTATGGCATCAAGGGGCCTGACCTGACTGCCGCGTTCTTGAACCTGAAGAAGGCGCTCCCTGTCCTTCAGGGGCGGTTCGCTGCGGCGGAGATCGCTGGGGCGGGGGCACGGGCCGGGTTCCACGTGGAACGGCAGCTTGGGGAGCGTCTCGCGTCGGAGGGTGTGACCGCGGAGGGTGCCGCCGTGGGGTTCGCTCAGATCGGTGAGGATCAGGCACTGTTCGATGTGACGGCAGGGGAGAGTCCGTCGGATCGGGTGTCGCAGGCGGAGCAGGTTGGGGCGACGTTCGAGGGGAACGCGGCGGCGAAGGCACGTATTGAGAGGAAACGGGCACAACGGACCGCGGCGTTTGCCGGAAATGCCGGATTCGCAGCGGGCCGGGAAGGTATCGTCGGCCTCGGCGCGCCCGCATGATCCTTGCCACCATCACACCAGACGTGTATCATCCATGGCAACCGCCCCCCCTGGGGGTGAGGCCCACCCGAGGCTTCGTATCGGAGAGCGGACTACCGGCTCCACGGGTAGCAGCAACACCAGGGCCCTACGCGGCCCAGTGTTACCTGTCCGTCCCCCCACCCCCGAGGGGACGCGTACCCACAAGGGGAGCTAATCATGTCCGAAGAGCCATCCATCACCGACCCTGAGCAGGATGACGCCACCGACCAGTTCCGCGCCCTGCGCGAGAAGGCGAAGCGTGTCGACCAGCTAGAGAAGGAACTCGACGGTCTCCGCCGCGACAAGATGTTCCGCGACGCCGGCCTTGACCCTGCGAACAAGCAGCACGCGTACTTCATGCGAGGCTACGACGGTGATCCCGACCCGGAGAAGGTTCGTGCGGAAGCTCTTGAAGCGGGCTTCCTCGGCGCACCCGAACCGGCCGCTGCCGCCGCCGCACCGAGCGTGGAGGTGCCTGCCGCTGAACAAGAAGCATGGGCTCGTGTTGATGGTGTGAGCGGTGAGACGCCCGCACCTCAGACACCCGCCGATGTCCTCGCCGCGATTGGTGCGACCGCCCGCACGGAACGGTGGACGGAGAAACGTCTCGGCCAGGAGATCAGCCATGCGCTCGCACAGCAGGGCCTCCCAACGGCGATGGACGGCTACTAGCCCCGAAGGAGGGGTGACAGATGGCAGATGCCTTCACTAACCTTGCGGCCTCCAACCTGGATCAGGCCGCCTACAACCTGTTCGTTGACACGACACTCCGATCGGACCTGATCTTCGATCAGCTCGCTGACGTACGCGCGTCGAATCAGGCGATGCCCGGTACGACAGTCACGTTCACCATCGCGGATGACATGGCGATCAACACGAACCAACTGAACGAATCTGTCGATGTTGATGCCGTAGCGTTGTCTGACAGTCAGGTCACGCTCACCCTCAGGGAGTACGGTAACGCCGCGATCTACACGCAGAAGCTCGCAGGCACATCGTTCGTGCCGTTCGACCCGATCGCAGCGGAGCGCATCACGCGCAACGCGTCGGAGTCCCTCGACGAGTTGGGTGCCATTACCCTGCGGCAGGGTAGTTTCGTGCTGTACGCGACGGGCGGGACTACCGTCCCGACCTCACGGGCGACCGTGACGCCTACGGACACGATCACCCCGTATGACTGCCGTAAGGCACGCGCACAGTTGCGCGCGGCGAGGGCCGACACGTTCGACGGCGGCCAGTTCGTTGGCGTCATGCACCCGGACGTGGTCATGGACTTCCAGGGTGCCACCGGCGCTGACGGCTGGCTCCAGCCCGCGAACTACTCGGAGCCGGAACGACGTTGGAACGGTGAACTCGGCCGTTTCGACGGTGTCCGCTACATCGAAACACCACGCGCTTCACTGTTCTCAGACGCCGGCTCGTCGACCACGCTCACGGACGTGTACGCGACACTGATCGTGGGCCGGAGAGCACTCGCGAAGGCGTACTCGATTAGCGGCGGATGGTCGGAACTCCCGCAGTTCGTGAAGGGTGTCCGTGTCGACAAGCTCCAGCGCCTCCAGCCGCTCGGCTGGAAGTGGTTCGGCGCGTACGGCAGGTACTTCCAGAACTGTCTCCGCCGCATCGAGTCGGCGTCGTCGATCGGCGATAACAGCTAGGCTGCTCACCAGGACGGTGCGGCCCGGCCCCCACTCCGGGCCGCACTGTCCGTGATGTCACCGGGAGGGTGACCGATGGCGACGTTCTTCTACCGGACAGTGGAAGGGCCTCGG
>Ga0172372_10008636_pt1 | contig 13396 bp, 12 predicted proteins | sample LakKiv5m_2_FD_114544 | JGI IMG/M metagenome (GOLD analysis project Ga0172372, IMG submission 114544) | Freshwater microbial communities from Kabuno Bay, South-Kivu, Congo - kab_092012_9.5m | ecosystem: Environmental > Aquatic > Freshwater > Lake | place: Democratic Republic of the Congo...
CACCTCTCAAAAAGAAAAATATTTAGCGGGGATGATCGAGGGGAAGCTCCTGGCAGCATTTGGACTAACTGAGGCCAATGCCGGTTCAGATGCCTCGGCTATAAAAACTGCCGCCAAAGAAACGCCAACAGGTTTTGTTCTAAATGGCTCTAAGATTTACATCACGAGTGCTGGTTGGGCAGATTTGTATGTGGTCTTCGCCAAAATGCCTGATGGCCAGATGTCGGCCTTTATTGTTCCAGCAAAAATTAAAGGTTTAGTGATTAGCCCCCCAGAAAAAAAGATGGGCTGTGAGCTTTCTCCTATTGCGACTCTAACCCTTGAGAACATGGAGCTTCCAAAGGAGGCTCTATTGGGAGAAATTGGTCAAGGATACAAAGTTGCACTCAATGGCCTTGCTGGCGGCAGAGTAAGCATCGCTGCTTGCGCAAACGGACTATCAAAGTCAGCTCTGCAAAGATCTCTAGATTTCTTAAAAGAAAGGGAGCAATTCGGCAAACCCCTGATTGAGATGCAGGGTCTTCAGTTCATGCTTGCTGATATGAGAATTAAACTAGAAACCGCTCGACTAATTACTGCTCAAGCTGCTGACAAAATAGATGGAGGCGCCTCTCAAGGAGATCAGAGATTATTCTCTTCGATAGCAAAATGCTACGCTACTGATTCAGCTATGTCGGTTACAACCGATGCTGTGCAGCTGTTTGGGGGAGCAGGCTACATTAAGGAGTATCAGGTCGAACGGCTGATGAGAGATGCTAAGATGCTTCAGATAGTAGAAGGCACCAATCAGATTCAGAGAATGATTATTGCTCGAGAGATGAGCGCTCCTGGGCATCTAGTCTAAGGTATTAATTATTTGGGCAGATCAAACTCTGGCAATCCGCTGGCTTTCAGAAAATCATGGATTACCTCTCTGGGAACGCCCAATCCCATGTGAGAAACCACTTGAGGTCTAGTGGCCCCTGCCATGTAAACTTTGACAAATATACCCTCCAATTCTCCCGTCTCTAGAGAAAATATTGCGCCACCCGAGTTTCCGATATGGGCAGGAGCGGTTGTCATTAAATACGACCTCTCTTCAACCTGATGACTCATATCTGAGACGATTCCAGTAGTAGGGATTGGATCATTACCAAGTGGACAACCTACGATCATGACTGGAGAGAGCACTGATAAATTGGAGCCCCTTCTATTCATATCGAATTTGGCAGTAGGTAGATCATATTCAGATTCCATCTGCAAAACTGCCAGGTCGCGAGCCGCATCAGCATAAACTACTCTGGCCGACTCTAAAGCGGGCCTTCCCGAGGCATAAACCTTAACGTGGATCTCTGGTCCAGTCATACACTCCGCTGATAAGTCGATTACTCCGGGAGAGGGATCTTTTAAAATCTCACTAAATTGTTCCCGAAAGGTATGCCAACAGGTTAAAACATAATACTTCTGCGAATTGGTTGAGCTCTCTTGGCATTTTTGTAAAATTACTCCTGAACCCACGTTGTTGCCCAAAGATATTTGAACTGAGGGTTGCAACATGGTGCGCCGCAGCACTGCCGGGTCAGAATGCCAATCTGAAATAGCCGCGGTCAATTTATTATCTTCTGCGATATGAGAAATCATTTCTGAAGCGATGGCCTTAACTAATTTATCTCGCTCTAAATCAACATGATCAGGTACTACGTCTTTCACCGCGGCTTTTATAAGATCATGGAGATCTTCTTTGGTAAGTTTGTTTAACGCTTGGGCTACTGCCATCGCTAAACGAGAATTCAAATTGTCAGAGACCTGCTGGTCAAATTTAGAATAAAGGGCCTCCACTAGCTCTCTCTGCCTCTGGGCTTCAATCTCCTCTGCCCCTACAGAGGTGCAGGCTGAAGGCATAAGGGCGGCCAGAAGAGTGGTAACAATTCCAGCACGATTCCTATTCGAGAATGAGGAAGGCTCCTGGCCCGCATACGATACAATCGACATACAAACTACTTATAGAATGAAGAAAGGTGGAGCAGGATAAGCCTTGCTCCTAAAATTTACAAGAAAAGAATTAGAGCCTTCCTTCGATTCTATCCCTCTATTCTATCGCATTTATATCCGTAGCTGCGAGCCTCTGCTAAGCTTAATTCGAAATCAGAATAAGAGATATTTATACCTAGATCTTTAACTAAAGCCTCATACAGTCCATCAAAATCATGGATGTGAATTACTCTGCAATGATCATACTTGCCACCCTGAATACTATCTATTTTCCTTCTGCCCGCTTGCTCTAGGGTAACTCCATCATAAATTTCACCAATACTCAGTGGATGATACTCAATAAAAATTTCTTTATCTTCGAGATAAAAATCTAAACTAATTCTATTTATACTATTTGCCCTAACATGGAGGTTTGTTCCTTCAACAAATTTTTTAATGAGTCCATATTTATGCAGTATAAAGCCCCATATATCTAACTTGGAATCCTCCTGGAGTTTGGAGATCCCCTCTTGGATTAAATCAAATTGTTTTACTGTGCCGGCAAAGGAATTCCAGCCAAGCCTCTCAAAATTTATATTCTCGAGGGCACAGAAGGCGCTAACTATTGTAAATGCCTTCTGCATCTGCCCATCAGTACATTCGATTGCAAAATTTCTCTGTCCGTCCATGCCTAAGAGTGCACTTGAAATCGATTCCTGTCTGAGATTGTCCCAATTGAAATCCTTGAGTCTCTCCTTAAAACGCTCCGAAAGTTTAAAAAATACCTGCCACTTATCTACCTCTGCCCGCAGTTGTGGATCAGTGGTCATCTTTCAGGCCACTTCATTAATTTTATTCTGTAGCGCTTCCGCATGCTCACGCAGGAAAGGGGAGAAATAACCGGGTTCAATCACCTTTTGTAAGGTTATCTTAACATCTGAACCAAGCTCTTCAAATTCCGAGACAGTGCCTGCAAATAAAGACCAATTTAGGTCCTTAAAAGAAAGCCCAGAGAGTTTACAAATTGCGCTAACAAGAACAAAGCCGCGCTGCATATCTCCCTCGGTATGCTCCTGGCAGAATTTTTTATATCCCTCGATGCCATGAAGCTCTTTGAATTGGTTGCTGATCGCAAAACCCAGATTCTCAAAATCAGAGACAGTGCCGTGAAATTGTGACCAGCCTAAAGATTCAAAGGGTAGCTTGTTGAATTTACATACGGCACTCACAAGCTGATGCGCCCGCAGCATATCCCCTTCGCAATAGTTCGACGCGAAGTTCTTGTAACCCATAATACCGGTCATACTCCCCTGCATTCCCTCGGGTTTAAAAATGTGGGCAACAATTTCTCTACTAATTGAATAAAAATCCGTGGTGGTTCCTTGAAACTGGGCCACCCTAACGCCTTGAAATCTAGATCGTGATATTTGCAGGCAGCGCTTACCAGCTGATATGCCTTCTGCATTCGACCTGACATAAATTTATCAGAGAATTTAATGTAGCCCTCAAGCCCCCGGAGCTCCACAAAATGACTCTTAACTATATCAACTGTTTTGCGTTAATCCCTGGTACTACCGGTTATGGCCAACCAATTTAGTTCGGTTTTTAGATTTGTACCTTGAGCTTTCAATATCCGACTCATCTCATTGTGTGCCATGAGCATATTGCCCTTGGTATAGAGATGGGACGCTAAGTTGTAACCGCTTTCTTCTTTGAAAATATCCTTTGTCTTGAGATCAGACACTATCTCCTCGAAAATTGTTTTTATAGAATTTCGGCCTCTGACATCGAGCATCTCTACTCGAATCGCCATCGAAACTTTATATCGCCAATAGCCTTCATCGCTGCCTAGACTTTGTAAATCTTCAAGAGAGGTCTTTGCAAAAGTCTGACCATTGAACAGAGCAATCTCATTTCCCAGGCGGCCTGCTTCGATAATAGATTTGCGGAGCTTGCTGATATCCTCATGGTTAGCTTTACTAGCCTCGATCGCACTCATTATTCGGTGCGCGACCTCTTTGATTAATGGCCCCAAAAATCTAACTCTATCGGGCAAATTTTGAATATTTCCACCAGGTAGGTTATGAGAGATGCCTGACATCAATCGATGAGCACCCTGCAGAACTTCACCTCTTAGTTGAAGCGCGAATTCGGATCCCGCCAGGGTTGGCTCTGCAGGCAGATCGGCTTGAGGTAAAATTTCATTCCCTATAATTCAATCCCAGAATGAATCGGGCGAGAACTTTTAAGATTTGTTTAGTAGGCGGTTCGGTCGATTACCTAAATGGGTCTCCCACCGTTACGCCATCATAAATCTTTCTGGCACGACTATCATCAGGAGCTCCGCGCTGAGAATCATCCAATACCCGCTGCTGTAGATCTTGCAATTCCCGATCTTGAGACTTTATCTCGAGTTGATTAATTCTAATTTCTGTATCTACTTGAGCTAATTCGGCTTTGCGCTGCTCTTCCAAATGAGCGCCCCAAGCGACTCCAGCCAATGCTCCTGCGCCTGCACCAATTGCTGCGCCAATTCCTGGGCTGCCACCATCAATCGCGCTGCCAATAACCGCGCCGGTAGCCGCTCCAGTAGCTGCACCCGCGACACCATATCCTACCCTTGGATTCTCTTCGAAGTACGAGCAGCCGGCCAAAGAAATTGTGATTATAAGAATTGACGACCTTTTTAGCATATCTTACCGATCCGTAAATTATCGTAACTATTGATGTTATGCCCTTTGCCAGTGAATTTGTATCTTTTAGAATCAAAAAAAATACCTATCGCATCTAAGTAGTTAGCTGGTTTACTAATGTAATAAAAAGAATAAACCACTTTAAAGGTCTAATCTCATGGCGAACGAAAAGATAAAAATTCTCCTTGTCGATGACGACATGACTTCGTTGGATCTTATGGATCTATTATTCGAAGACAAAGGCTTTGATGTAGTTCGCTGCTCAGATGGTGGTCAAGCGATTGCTGCTGCCGAGAAAACCTCTCCCGATATTATTCTTGTCGATCTGATGATGCCAGGCATAACTGGTCAGGAAGCAGTAAGACAGATTCGTGCCCAAGGTATTAATATTCCAATTGTGGCATTCACTGCGCTTGACGATCCAGATACTCATGAAGATGCCAGGGAAGCAGGCTGCAATTTAGTCCTTACAAAACCGTGCAAGCCATCGGATCTGATCAAGTACATCACAGATCTAGTTCAAAACTAGCTTATTCAGTTACAACAAAAGCAGTCTTTCCCAGTATAAGCCTATCCCCATTCTTGAGATCGATTTCGTTACCCTCACTTAGTCTATTTTGAGAGTTCACATAGGTTCCATTCAGACTGCCCAGATCCCGAATCTTTACACTACTACCGTGCTTCTCTATCAGGGCATGCTCATTACTTATTTTTTGATCAAGATCCTCATCTGCGAGGTCTATCAAATTACACCCCTTGGCATCCAAAGCCCGCCCCAGTAGATTTTCACCCTCTAAAATTGTGAACTCGCGACCTGGCTTGGCACCCTTTAAAACTTTCAACTTCATCTTAAATGCTCCTTAAAATCTATCTGAGTATATGTCGGCTCTATTGAGAATTTAAATTATCTAAATTATAATACATTGTTGCTCTGTTCAAAACAGATTGAATCCTCTGGTTCAAATTCTGAGTCTTTAATGATAGAGTTATGAGATTGGGTTTAGAGCCTCAGAACCGCCCTAATTATAGGAAGGTCTCAGAGACTCGGTGAAGTACAAAACCCGGGGAGTTTCTAGTCTTCTCCCATTAACTTATTAAAAGAACTACAGATTTAAGCAGCCCTGGGGAATAGCACAGGCTAAACCTTAGGAAACAAATTTAAACTTTAAATTATAAATTCATTCCAGACTTTACAGTTAGATTTGATTGGAATTAATGGCCAGTTTGAACCCGTTAGCTACCCTTCCCACCCTTAAGGCTAAGATAGCCACAAGGGGGTTCGGTGAGCTTCCACCATCCAGTGATAAACTTAGCCCATCGGTGGTGGTGACCAACGGTTACGCCTTAGGTGTGAACCTGGCAGATCCAGTTCCTTCATCCTCTAGCAAAGGTAAAGTTTGGTTCGATTCAGGACGGACCGAATGGACAAATACATGCTTATCAATGCCGTGCACTCCGAGGAGTGCCGGATCGCTATTGTTGAAGACAAACGACTCGTTGAGCTTGAGGTAGAATCAAATTCCGGGCGCAGCACCAAGGGGAACATTTACAGAGCAAAGATAGCCCGAATTGAGCCGAGCCTTCAGGCAGCCTTTCTGGATCTAGGCTCTCGTCGGAATGGATTCCTGCAGATCAATGATGTTCATCCTGCTTACTTCAAAAACTGGAATCCACCACCAGGTCGCAGAACGAGACCCCGTATTCAAGATGTACTTGAACCAGGCCAAGAGCTGGTAGTCCAGATAGTGAAGGAAGAGCGCGATCTAAAGGGTGCTACTCTAACAACTCATCTTTCTTTACCCGGACGATATATTGTCCTTATGCCCGGCAGCGACAAAGGTGGCATATCAAGAAAGATAAGCGACGAAGAACAACGCCAACGCTTAAAGAAATTATCTCAGGAGTTAGAGATCCCAACTGGCATGGGAATAATTGTGAGAACAGCCGGACTAGATAGAAGCTTGAGTGAACTCAGCAGAGATCTAACAATTCAACTAAAGTTATGGGAAGAAATTCTAGTATCAGCCCAAGGCTGTTCTTGTCCTACTTTGCTTTATGAAGATAACCATCTTCCAACCCGAGTTATGCGTGATTATTTCACGCCAGATATTCGCGAGGTGTTGATAGATGAACCTAGAACCTTTGAGCAGGTCAGAGAGTTCGTATCAAAGGTCATGCCGCGTTACCGCTCGAGAATCAGATTCTATCAAGACGAGGCACCGCTGTTCTCGACCTACAATATCGATGCTCAGGTCGAGACTACCTCGATGCCAGAGGTGAAACTTCCCTCAGGTGGAGCCATCGTTATTGAGCAGCTAGAAGCGTTAGTAGCTATAGACGTCAACTCAGGCAAGGCTACCCAGGGTGGCAGCATTGAAGACACAGCATTCCAAACAAACCTTGAGGCAGCAGAAGAGGTTTCAAGACAACTAAGGCTAAGGGACTTGGGTGGTCTGGTCGTAGTTGACTTTATCGATATGCTCGACAAGAGACATCGTCTCTCATTGGAACGAAAAATGTCTGAGGTAGTTGCTGGAGACAAAGCCAGAGTTGAATTAGGACACCTTTCCAAATTCGGGCTCTTTGAGATGTCTCGGCAGAGACTCCGTGCTCCATTAGCGACCCAGAGTCATCAGAATTGTCCAGTATGCGCAGGGCGAGGCCAGGTTAAAGATCCAAATTTAGTGGCGCTTGAGGCTCTCCGCAAAGTGCAGGCTGCAATCATCGTAGGTGGCGTGGATATTGCCAAAGTAAGGCTCCATCCGAACGCAGCTTTGATCCTTCTGAACAACAAGAGATCTGAGATCTCTAAGCTTGAGCAGGAAAAGGGCGTAACTATACTAGTTCTTGCTGACGGAAGACTCAGACCAGATGAAGTTCAATTTGAGATGGAAACTGCCCCTAAGGATGAAGGCACGGCGCTGAACAGAGCTCCGGTGAAAGCCTCCATCGCTGGTGGTGCTGAGGAAGAAGAGACAGCTCCCGGGAAAGAGAGCAGGAAAAAAGCAGTGGAAGCTTCAAGCTAATCCTCTAGAGCCCTTTTTCAACATTACAAAAATCAAAGCGGTGAAGGCTAAGGAGATTGCTATGCCCACAGCACCTTCATAGTAACCGACTGTTACCGCAGCCAAATGTGTGACGACCTCTCGTGAAAGTAACAGGGCTTCACTAGCGCCTGCTAACACTAGCCCGCGAGGATCTACCCCTATCGCAACGAGAAATATCCCGATGATGACTAACTTACAGCCAACCACCGACAGAAATGGCGCAAACCAGGGATTAATAATCAGGGAGCTGACAGACATCCCGCCAAAGCGTAGGGCACTTACTAGGCCTGTCAGTGTCGAAGCGGCAAGGGAACTCCATAAAAATTTACCAATAGTTCCCCGACCAATCTTATCTCCTATCTGTAGCCCCGCCAAAGCTGCAAAGCTTAGCTCAACACCTGGATCTAAATAACAACCTGGCGATACCAGAGCCATCAGAGCCAAGCCCACCAGTAATGTATGCGCACCATTCCGACCAACCTCAAACAGTTTAGCTATCGCCATGACTAGTAAAGCCAACCACGCTCTTAACACAGGGCCATCTGGCTCTACTAAAAGCACAAATCCACCCGTTACCGCTAAGGCTGGCAACACGGCGAGAGAATATGCCGTATATCTTCTAACGAGCGGCTGTATCCGAGAAAACATACTGAGAAAAATCGCCAACACCGAGCCATATACCAATGTAACCTGGTATCCAGATACGACCAAAACATGAGACAGGCCGGTTCTTCTAAACTCCTCTTCTGTGCGGAACGAGAGCACATCTTTTATCCCGAGAGATGTAGATAGGGGCAATCCTGAAACCTCTCCCTGACCCAAAATTCTCTCTGCAAGTATTTTGATTTTTCTCCTCAATATTTGAATAAAACCTTCCTCTCTGCTGAGCGGCTGGGTGGCATATTTTATCTTACAGGTACCTACAAACCCCTGCCGCCGCAAAAAGCTATCATACGAAATAATTTCATCAAATTTAATCTCCTGAAAAACCCCTTTTACAATCAAAGTATCTCCGTTTCGGACCTTTGAAATATTTAACCAGGGCAGATCTCTAGCTTTGCACAGGAATCTGTACTCTTTGGTTAAGGGTTTTAAGAATGGTTCTCCCTGGGGAGAAATAAGGGACAGGGCTATAACTTTAACAGGAACCTGAATCTCACCTATCTGACGCCGACGGGGAGTGCCATCCACTTTGATGAGTAATGAGTTATTTAATTTAAAGAACGATACCTCTTGTGGCGATGGGCGAATAGGAAGCAGAACCTCTACCGTCAGAGCCCCTAATAGTAAGCCGGAATAAAAGCCACCAAACCTAATCCCCTTACCAATTCCCCATTGAAAACAACCGCTCTTGATGACACCATAAAGAACTATTACCCATGGCATAGCAGGCAAAATAAAGGTTAAGAGCTGTCCAAATATGATTCCGGGAAGAATCCGTAAAATAGGATACTCAAAAATAAATTTTTCGATTCTTTGCACCCTAGCACTGGCCCTCATACAGATATATTCGGGGGTTTTGTTTATTAGTTTCCTCAGTGGCTGCTCTACAAAAATGATGGGCAACCCGTCTTTAGAGAGAGAGAGCATCATCTCCAAGTACGAAGTCGCCCAAGAACTTCTTAATTCTCCTTATCTTTTGTCACTCTCTAAACAGCTGTCAGAAGCAGCTGGTCTGAGCCGGTCTATTGAGATAACAGTTCTTCGAACAGAGGCCTCGTTAGCTTTATCCATTTCAAATGGAGATATTTTTATTTCTTCAGGTCTGATCCAGAATTTGCGAGATGAGAGCTCCTTTGTTTTTGTTCTAGCTCATGAATTATCCCATGCTTTGCTTGAGCATCACCTCCAACCTGAGGCAACTCCTGATTTTGAGTTACAAGCAGATAGATTGGCACTCAACATTACCCTTCTATCAGGCTTTCCTGTTGATTCTATTTTCGCTGCACTAGTGGATTCCTATTCAGATATTGAAACAGGCAGAGAGGACTCCATCTCATCATATTTTGGTAGAGATGTAGTAGTGCATCCTTCACTAAAAGAGCGAATTGATAACATGAACCAAGCTGTAGCCAGTATCAACACAGTGTCTCCGCTCAGACGATCTCACCTCTCAGGAGGGTTTGCCAGTTTTAGGGCTAGTCTTTAATTCTTTTTAATATATCAGTAGCTACCGGCAGTGGGACCTTGCCTCTTGCAGAGATCTCTTCTGCCGAAAACTTCTTTAAAGCCTCTACGCTACCAAAAATCGATAATAACCGCTTCTTTCTTATCTCACCTAGACCCAAGATATTATCTAGGGCTGACTCAAATACCCGACGAGCTCTCTGACTTCTGTGAAATGTAATTACAAACCTATGGGCCTCATCCCTAATTCGCTCCAAAAGATGTAGCACTGGTGTCCCGAGGGGTAACACTATGGACTCATCTTTATACGGCAAGAAAATCCGTTCAGGCTTACTTCCATCCTCACCTAATTGATCAATTCCTGATCTAAATTTTGCCAACGAGATCATCTCTAAATTTAAACGCATTTCATCCCGGGCCCTGATCGCAGCAGCCAACTGTCCGGCCCCACCATCTATTACTAAAAGATCAGGAAGATTATCCTCAGCAAAACCCCTCTCTAAGCGCCTCTTAGTGATCTCATACATAGCTCTAAAATCATCAGGCTTCCCCTCAAACTCGAGCTTATACCTTTTGTATGAATTTTTATCAGACATGCCATCCTGAAAGCAGACAATACTTGCTACAATATTAGACCCCTGCAGATTTGAGATATCTAAACATTCAATTCGACGCGGCATCTGAGAGAGCCCCGCCAATTTAGCCAACTCTCCCGCAGCAGCGGCATATCGCTCTTCGGCGTTAAACTTCTCAGCAAAGCTCTGCTTAGCATTTAGCTCTGCTATACCCAGCAACCTTTTTTTAAGCCCCCTCTCCGGGGTGAAGATCTCTGCACCAACTCCTCTAAGCGTTTTTATTCTATTTTCCACTAATTTTGCGTCAGGGATCTCAATTGGCAAGAGAATCTCCTCTGGGATCTCCGCACTCTCGTAATATTGGTTGAGTATTTCCTGCACCACCTCTTCATCATTCCCCACCACATTGTCTAGGGAGAAGTTCTGGCTCCCTCCGATTCGTCCATTTCTAACATGAAGAATCGCCACCGCTAAAAGGTTTCCCTCGCGACACAAACCGATAACATCCCGACTCTCGCCACGATATGAAATTAAATCTCGTCCAGCTTTGAAGTTTCCTAGAAGATTTATACGATCTCGATATAAGGCCGCCTCTTCAAAACGAAGCTCCTCAGAGGCTCGTTCCATTTTTTGAGTAAGCTCGGGGATGATATCAGCTGCCCTACCCTCTAAAATTCGCTCGGCCTGACGAAGCCATTTTCGATATTCGGTCTTGTCTACCTCTAAACAACAGGGGCCCGCACACCTTTTAATTTCGTATTCCAAGCAAGGGCGTTGGCGATTGAGCATAACAACATCACTGCAGGTTCTAAGAGGCACCACAGTCTTAATTAAATCCAGGATTCCTCGTAACTCCTGACCATAAGAATACGGGCCAAAGTAAGTGGCGCCGTCTTGCTCAATTCTCCTGGTTAACTCTAGGCGCGGATAATCCTTACTGTAATCAATTCGGACACTGAGGAAGGCCTTATCATCTTTAAGCCTTATGTTATAACGCGGCTTGTATTTTTTTATTAAGTCACTTTCAAGAACGAAGGCTTGACTCTCACTCTCGGTGACGATGGTATCTATGAACACTAATTTTTCAAGTAAGAACGCTATCTGGGCCCTAGTATCCTGAGAATTAAAATAACTCCTAACTCGATCTCGCAGACTCTTTGCTTTGCCGACATAGATCACCTTGCCATCTTTGTCTTTCATTATGTACACACCCGGGGACTCAGGTAACAACTTGACCCGGTCAGCTACTGGATGTTTTTCGTCAGAAAAGTCCATTTAAATCGATCGAATAGATTATCAAAAATGTCTATTAATAGTTTATTAGAGAGCCAAAACATTATACAACATAATCACTTAAGGAACATCTGTTTAGGGAGTAAAAAATTGAAAAGATCTAATGAAATTCAATCAAGTGATGATGCGTTTCCGCGAGAAGATATACCGGATCTAAGCATCTCTAACTATCAAGCATCAGATAAGATTAATCTAGCTTTATCATTTGATAAGACGGTTAAGGACCTAGAACTTACGGGTCTCCTAACAGCAGCTCTCGCCTCACAACACAAAAATACTCGGATGGCGGCTTGGGATACCGTCTGCTCAAAATATCCTTCAATTTCAGCCATAGCTCGAATGTTACAATCTCAAATAGAGCAAGAAATAAATCATAAAATTAATGAAGCCAATCGCAAAAGACCTAGCATGCGAGGATCTGATATTTTCTATGCGGGCGATTATGCTGCAAACGACTTCCCAATGATTGAACAGATCTTAATCACAGACAAGTTGCTAGTTGATACATTAATGAAGGAACATCTTATTAAAGATGGTGAACTTAATCAGAATCTTATATTTTTCTGTAAGTTTGCCCTAGAGAGAGTAATGTCCCAATTGCAGATTACTCAATCCATGGATTTTATTTCCACTATCCGCCCTCTAATCCCTTTAGAGGTAAGAGCCATTCAGGGAGACCTAGACGCACTCTATGAGATGGGTCTACTAGATGTGGCAATAAAGATAATGAAGCAATCTCAGCAACGCTCTAGTAAGACTAATCAAGAAAATAAAGATCCTGGACAAAAAAAATCGATTCTTTCAGCACCTAAAGAATTAGATAAAAGATTAGAAACTCAAATTTTTAATGGCCTCTCAAAATCAGATCTTCTCTGTAACGAGCTTGCAAAAGCCACTAATTATAAAAGGGCTCTGCTAATAATAAACGCATTAGGTCTGCATGGAGATTTGAATTCAATTCAGGCTATACAGCAGATAAAGCACGGCAATATTAATGAAAAGGGTCATTGGTTGGTATTCGGTCAGAGACATGATGAAGCTGATTTAAAAAATCGGTGTAATGATGCCATTAAAAAAATTCGAGCGCGATTCGAGACAAACTAAATTATTTTAAAAGTTCTTTCTGGATCTCCACTATCGCATCTCTAATTGCAGCGGCTTGCTCGAATTCCCTTCTTTGAGCGGCGGCCAACATGTCTTTTCTAAGTCGATCTAGAAGCTTCTGCTGAGCCGGCTTATCTTTAGGAATTGATATAGTTTTACCCTGAAGAGCAATTCCATCCTTATCTTCTGGCGGCGCATCCACCAGCGCTGGCTCGATATCACGGGTTACAGTTCGTGGAGTAATTCGGTGAATTTTATTGTATTCCTCCTGATTGGTTCGGCGGCGGGCTGTTTCTGATACCGCTTCTTTTATTGAATTGGTCATGATATCTGCATACAAAATCGCCCGTCCGCGCTCATTTCTAGCGGCTCGACCGATTGTTTGAATTAGCGATCTACGGGAACGCAAAAATCCCTCTTTATCAGCATCGAGAATAGCGACCAAGCTTACTTCTGGAATGTCTATACCCTCCCTAAGTAAGTTAATTCCAATAAGCACATCGAAATCTTTACGGCGTAGCCCCCTAATAATTTCAACCCGCTCCAAAGTATCAATATCGGAGTGTAAATATCTGGAGCGAACTCCGATTTCACGCATGTAAACTGA